>OCTW013382023.1_pt1 | contig 35558 bp, 56 predicted proteins | sample 1539671 | NCBI WGS metagenome assembly OCTW01 (sample SAMN02144230, study PRJEB22623) | gut metagenome | biome: sheep rumen | host: Ovis aries | place: New Zealand
GATTATTATTACCGGTCGTTACACAAAGACAAATAACATGGCAAAGATTATTATTACCGGTCGTTACACAAAGACAAATGATCCTTGGTTTGAATACGCAAACAATAAGAAAGAATTTAATAGTGTACTTGATAGATCTATTCTAATATCCAGGTGTACGGATTCGTTAGAAAGTTAATCATTAAGGGCAATACTCCAAAATATGATTGAAAGATTAAGCTGCATTTAAAAAGTAAGTGATGCGATAACACTAAAAACACTAAATTAATTAAATTATTTAATAAACTGAATAAAATTTTTAAGAATCAAAGAGGAAAATAAAATGAGAGAATCACAAGAAGTTAAATATTATGAATATTTAGATGAATTAAATAAAGTAGTACCCGGTAACGATTATAGAAATTGTGTGATTGCTAAGGGATTAGCAACAGGACATAGAAAAACAATGAATGAAGATTGGCTAAGAAAAGTGCTGATAGGAGACTATCAAGAAGGATTTGTTGATTATAATGAAATGTTAAATCAGTTTTATCTTTATAAAAAATATTTAAAAATTTAAAGGAGTGCTAAGTATGATTGATGAAAAAAGACTTGCTGAATTTATCAAAGATGATATTAGCATGTTTGATGAAAAATGTGATAAGCTTAATATGAATGATCAAGAGTATATCAGATATAGAGCAATGACAAGCGAAGCTTACAAAATCATTGGATACATCGCAGCGATGAGGGAGGAAAATAATGTACGAAAAACAAAAAAAGTATCAAAAGAAAAATATTAAGTGGGTATCATTACCGCTTAATAAAGAAACTGATCAGGATATTATAAACTGGCTAGAAGAAAAAGATAACAAGAGAGGATACATTAAAGAAATTATACGGAAAGATATGAAAAGTGTTAAATAATTGTTAATATGATGCATCATCAAAATAAAAAAGTCTCTATAAAAGAGGCTTTTTATTATGCTCATTGATTCAGTACTATTAAATATAAGGGCATTTGTGAAACAAGTATAATTTATAACACTTTTTAAGACTCGCTAAAGTTAAATAAGTATTACTTGATTATGCTTGTTTTTTTATAAATGTTAAAATCCTGTTAACTTGTTATTGATTAAATCAATGACATCATCTTCACTCTGTGCAAACAAATGAGCGTAAATATCAAGCGTGCTTGAAATGCTTGAATGCCCTAAGCGTCTAGATACTAGCAGCACATTAGCACCGTTGTTAATTAAAAATGATGCGTGCGAATGACGCAACCCGTGCAGAGTAATAGGCGGTAAATCAGTCTTATCAATAATTCTTTTAAATGCGCCTTGATAGGAAAAAATTGATACAGGCTTATCACCACCAAAAAGATATTTCCCTTTTGCAATTTTGCGGTACTCTTTAAGATCATGTAAAAGCTGATCAGGCATTTTAATAGTTCTTATAGAGTGTTTGCTCTTTGGAGTTGTTATCAGATAAGTAATTCCTTTTTCTCGTTCTTCCTTTGTGACTAATTCGCTGAATGTTTTATTGATTGTAATTGTGTGATGATTAAAATCAATATCATCCCACGTTAAAACTATAGCTTCTCCACGTCTCATGCCGGTAAAATAAAGCAGTCTAAAAAATACTTTATGATTAGGATTAGTAACATGATGGTCAAATTCTCTAAACTGCTCAAGCGTCCAATATTTAATTTTCTCATCACTGTATGCATCATCTCTAAATGGACTAACCATATTGATATTGCTTTTGTAATCAGGAAATACAAGCTCTGCATACTTTAAAATTTCCTTTAGTGTAAAAAATAGCGTATTTTTAGTGCTTACAGCTAAACCATCTAAAGAGCTTTTCCACTTTACAACCTCTTTAACATTGATATCTTTGATTCTCATATCACTAAAATAATTAATAATGTGATTGTTAATCCTGTAAATGTAAGCAACATAAGTAGAATGCTTTAGCTGGCCTTCTTTATACGCTAAAAATTCGGGCAGGAAATCAGCAAATAAAGGGTTGCTATTATTTGTACTGGACTTTTTCTTTTGCTTCTCTAATGAGCTTAAAAACGCATTTTTAGCTATATCCGTTTCTTTCTTGGTGCTACCGTGCACCTGTTTTTGTTTTGTTTTGCCGTTCAGGTCCTTGTATCTGAACGACTGAATCCATTTGCCCCTTGCAAGTTGTTTGTACATAGTTTTAAACTCCTTTCTTGATTGGAGGTTTTTTAAAATGAATAATGAAAGATTGATTGATTACATTGAGATGATGTTAAAGGAGCTGAACCATGAACAGCTTGAGCTGATCTTTGAAATTGTTCAGCGCTTATATCTCAAATAATCAAAAAAGGCTAGAGAGTTAATCCCTAGCCTTTTCAACGTTCTTAGCAAGATTCTTTAAAAATCTAGTGATTGCCTTTCTCGTTTCATCGTCTGACTGCAAAAACGTTTGTATTACGATTCTTTCGCTGTCAGACATTTCATACTGTTCTTGCAAATGTTCTAACACTCTATCTTCATAATGTGCGAACATTTCACCCTCACCATTAACTAGCCACGGATAGTTAACATTGAACGTTTTACAAAAGTTTGAAAGCGTTCCGCCAGATGGCTTATTAACTCCTTTTTTTATTAAAGTTATGGCTTGCTTTGTAAGTCCTAACTTTTGAGCGGCTTCAGCTTGTGTTAACCCCAGCTCTTTAATAGCTTGGATAAATCGAGCGTTAATATCATCCATTTATTATCCTCCTTTCTTGATTTCATTATACATCATGGCTAACGCGGATAAAAGATAAAAGTAAATTAAATTTACTATTTACAACGAAAAGTTAAAGTAGTATGATGAATTTGCAAAGAAAAGTTAAACTTCTTTAACTAAGTGCAAAGAAAGGAGAAATCATAATGGATGCAAAAATTGAAACAAGTAAAGCTTATAGAGAAGCTAAAGCGGTGCTTGAAATGCTTAGATCAGCATCAAAGACATGCCCCGGTTTAGCGGAAACTATTGTGGCTCTCATTGATACAGGCATCTTAGATGATGCTGTCAAATATGAAAAATGTAGAAAAGCTTAAAATCCTTGCTAAAACTTATGCAAGCGCTAGAGATATTCAACAGCTTTGTAGTATCAGCAAAGCAAAAGCGAACAGCATCATAACAGAGCTGTACAAAGGTGAGAATGAGCGCTACAGGCAAGTACCAATGAGCATTGTTATTAAAGCGCTCGGAATAAATGAAGCGCGCATTATCAAATATGCGCGTCTAGAAAAGGAGGGAATCATATGAGAAGCAAGAACGGAAAGAAGCTTAAATTGAAAATGGTTTGGAAAATTAGACTAACGCTTTTCGCATATTTTACTATTTTCACAATAGTAATGTTTATGTTTTTTATCCGATTAGGTAGCTTCTAAAAAATCGGATATCTGCATAAGTGGGATATGCAGGGTAATTAGTATGTCATCCTTATCCTTAATTAAATTAATAAAACTATTATAGATCTACTCCATTTTTACTAATTGCCCTACACGTCTCACTTATGCAAAAAAAGAAGGCAAATGCCTTCTTAAGTCTAGCATAAGCTAGAGACGTTGAGCGGCTTTTAAAAGCCAAAACAATTATAACACAGGAGGATAAAAAATGAAGAAAGAAGAAATCAAAATTACAATTCACGAGGGCGAGGGCTTGCATGTGTTCGCAAATTACGTTAGCGCACAAGATGTGATGATCATGATGGGAAGCGCTTTGGGAGAATTTGCTGATGAATTTAGCAAGAATGATGAAGCATTTAACAGGGAATTATTCTTTAACGCTGTAACAGATATGGCAAGTTTACCAAGACCTTTGAGAGAAGTAACGTACAACCTTGTTCGAGGTGAAGATAATGATTAGCTTTAAGGACATTGAAGAAGCCAACAAGGGCTTAAGTACACAAGATATTAAAGGGAAACAGTATGTAATGGTTAATCAGCGAATTAAAGCGTTTAGAAAACTGTTTCCAATGGGCCGAATTGATACACGCATTGTTGAGAAAAACGGCGACAGCGTGTTAATGGAAGCTATTGCATACGATGAAGAAGGAAAAGCATTAGCTAATGGATTTGCCGAAGAATACAAGAACGGCAATTACATTAACAAGACGTCTTACATCGAAAACTGTCAGACGTCTGCAATCGGTAGAGCGCTGGGACAGCTTGCACTTGGTGTTGATAGCTCAATGGCCAGCTTCGAGGAAGTCACAAACGCTATTAACAATCAAAGCAAAACTAATACAAGATCAACAGCAAAAAGAGCTAAAGAGCCTCAAGCGCAAAAGAAAATGCCATCACGTGAAGATAACATTAAATTTATCCAAAATGCATGCATCAAGCATAGCATTTGTGCAACTTACGTAAAGGGTGTTTTAGAACAAAAACATGTAACAGTTGTTGATGATTTAGACGATAAAACAATCTATGAAATGTGCTGTGGCATTTCTAATTCTATTAAGACAATGGAAGGTATGAACAATGGAAAATAAAATTATTACAGCTGAGGAAGCAACATCATTTGTAACTGATTTAACAATCACTAATGATGATGAAAACAGCAACGCATATGACTTCGCAAAAATGATTGCAAAAGCGGAAAAAGAGATTAAGAACAAATATAAAGGTCCCAAAGCTGAAGCCCAGGCAAAACATAAAGCGATTGTAAAAGAGGAAAAAGAAGCGTTGAAACCATACGAAGACGCTAAAAAGCTTTTAAAGAAAGCAATTGGAGCTTACGAAATTGAGAAAGCAAAGAAGATTGAAGAGCAACAAAAAGCAATGAAAGATGTTGCTGACATGTTTGCCACTCCAATTGAAGAACCGAAAGAATTTAAAACACACACACGCAAAGTATGGAAGGCTAAAGTCGTTGACGCTAAAAAGATTCCTGATGATTTAAAACAGCAGATCGTTAATATGTATGCACAAGCATTCTTTGATGATTATGCAAAAATCTACAAAGAACATGCGAAAGCTGACGGCGTTGAGTTCTACACAGAAGAAACCGTGGTGCTTAGATGAAAGCAGCTATGAAATTAGAAAACATTTCAGCGGAAGGGGAAAAGCTAACGCTTACCCTTTCCACTACTGACTATATGTATAAAACGCGCATTTTAGACGCTTTAGAGAGCGAAAAGAAATATACAGTGGATTTTACACAGTATAGGTCTAAACGCTCTCTAGAGCAAAATAGATTGTTGTGGAAGCTACTTGATGAAATAGATCATGCTGTAAACGGTGAGCGCTCAAATGATGCGATGTCTTTTTACATCATGGCACTAGAAAAAGCTGGTGCAAAAAAAGATGTGATCAAGTGCACACAGGAAGCTGAAGACGATTTAAAAGCAGCTTTCAGAGCTGTTAGACCTGTAATGTATTTTAAAGATGGCACTGCGCTTTATGAAATATATTGGGGGTCATCTAAGTTTAATACAAAGCAAATGAGTAAATTAATAGATTGCGTTCTAGACATGGCACAAGAAGCCGGTCTTGATACGTACGCGTGGAGGGATGCTCTATGTATGAACAAATGAGCTTGTTTGATCTACTGGATGAAACACAGGAAAAGAGCAATTATGATTTTGCATTATTCGTAGCGGTGAGCGGATGCCAAGATAACCACTTTTATGATGATGTGATTAAGCAATCAATAGCGCATAGCGTTGATGCATCATGGCTAAAAGATAATTATTTTCGTGGCGGATGGCACAAGACGCATGATGATTTTTACGATTTTGAAATTACTAGAGTAAAGTTTTCTAAAAGCTGTGTTGAAATTCAATACTATGAAAACTCTGCACAAAAAGAAACAAGTGTACAGTATGAAGATGTAACTAAGAAAATCAATGATATGATCAAAGATAAAAGCTTTGTACAGCTTGATTATAAAGAAGGCAATGCACTTGTTAGACGTGAATCTATGCCTAAACGCAAAAATAAGCATGATACAGCTGCGTTCTTCGCTTGCAGTGGTTCTTGTGTTAGAGGATATGAAGACCGCTTATATGAAGAATTTGAGCAAAATAAAGCAATATCTGAAGAATGGATTAAAGATGAATTTGGTATTGGCGGCTTTTCGTTTCCCGAATATAACGGTAAAAAATCATTATCAGCTTGGTGGGAAACAAGTAAAACTGTACGTTTAACATACGGTTTTGGAGAATATGAAGAAACCGTTAGTTTCAAAAAAATTGCAAAAAGAGCTACAGAGCTATTGGTAAGGCATGAATTTAAAAAGATGGATGCAAGGGAGGCGCAATATACATGGCTTTAAAAAGTTTATTCCCACCAAAAGAAAATGGCTGTGTGATTTGTGGCGCACGGCAGGGGCTTCACAAGCATCACATTTTCTTTGGAACTGATAACCGAAGAAAGAGCGAAGAATACGGATGCTACTGCTATCTTTGCTACACGCATCATGCGACTTTGCACTGGGACGCAAAGAGCGGTCATGAATTAGACTACACTTTAAAAAAAGAGTGTCAAAGACGCTTTGAAAAAAAATACGGACATGACAAATTCATGAGCGTATTTCATAAGAATTATTTGTAATGATTCGGAGGATAAAATATGGGTGAGTAAAGGATACATAAAAAGACCTCGTGCCATATACGATTGGTACGAGGTGAGCAAGTTAGATATTTATTCCCTTGCAGTATACGATTATCTTCTAACATTTGCAAGAGAGGAAGAAACTGTATACCGAGGAATAAAACTTAAAAAGGGACAGCTGATTAGAAGCGGTGCTCAAATAGCTAAAGCGCTAAAGATATCAAGAGTGACAGTGATCAGAAGAATGAAAGATTTAAAAGAAGCTGGCGCAATTGATATTGAACAAATTGAAAATGGCTCATCTAACATAATCACAGTTAACAGCATCAAAAATGATACGCATGAAACGAGTGATGAGAAAGCTGATCAGTCAATAAATTTGGATGAACTACTTAGCAAATTAGACTGAATAGGTTGTATCTGTGAGATACAGGAGTTGTATCTGTGAGATACAGGGGTTGTATCTGTGAGATACAGGAGTTGTATCTGTGAGATACAGGGGTTGTATCTGTGAGATACAGGGGTTGTATCTGTGAGATACAGGGGTTGTATCTGTGAGATACACATAATATAAGAAATAAAAGAAGAAATAAAAAAAGAAATAAAAAGGGAGGACATTAAACATGAATGATTTAAATTCAATTCAGTTAACCGGGAGGCTTACAAGAGACCCGGATAGCTATAGAACGCAGGAAGGAAAATCAGTAGCAAGATTTACATTAGCTGTTAACTCGTATCAAAAAGAGAAAGCTGATTTTATTAACTGCTGTGCATTTGGTAAAACAGCTGATGTAATTACACAGTACTTAAGCAAAGGACGTAGAGTTTGCGTGACTGGCTCATTAAGAACAGGACAGTACACAAACAAACAAGGTGCTACAGTACATACAACTGATGTTTTTGTAAACAACGTCATATTTGTTGATTCCAAAAATGATCAATCATCTCAAACATCTCAAACACAAACATCATTTTATGATCAGCAAACAAGCAATGATTTTTATACATCCCATCAGGACACTATGAACAGCTATAAAAGCGCTTATGATGTAGATGATAGTGATATTGGATTTTAGGATGTGATCACATGTATCAAGATGTTAGCGATATTTTAAAATACGTAGAATCATCTACAATGAGCGATTATGATAAACGGCTGTTTAAAGACTGTGTTATGTATGTTGATTCTTGTGATCAAGATATGGATGACATGCGCAGTAAAATCAAACAGCTTGAAGAAACAAATGAGAAGTTAGCTAAAAAGCTGCGCTCGGAACGTGCAAGAGCTACAGCATTAACTAAATCTAAAGAAAGAATCAAGCTTGAAAACGACAGCCTAAAAGATCAGATAGTACAGCTAAAAGAGGGAATGATTGGGGAAGATATGAAAATAGCGCTTTTACAGCGAAACAACTATAGAGAGCAGGCTAAACGCTATATGCAAGAACGAGACGAAGCTAGAAGACAGTATCAAGATGCTGTTAAAACTGCAGAAGATAAAATCACGAAATTAAAAATTTTTTTAAATCGCAAATAAACTTAATTAACTTTGTTATAGTGATATAATTAAATTAGTTTAAAAAAGAGAGAAGGACATATTATGAAAATCACAATTGAAGAAGATAGATACAATGAGTTATGCAATGAAGAAAAGGTATTAAACAACATCAAGGAAATCATTTGCAAATACGTTAAGTTTACAAATCATGATGAATTCGAAGACTCATTATATTTTGATATCGAAATGGGAGACGAACTTGCGGTAATGCTTAAATACTGTGATAGAGATTTTTACAACCATTTAAAAGAAAAAATGGATGCCTATAAATCGCAAAATAAAGACGAATGAGAGTTACAACGGAATACAGCTATAACTTAGCTGTATTCCCAAAACAACGCTTAGAATAGAAATATGAAAGGAATAGAACTATATGAAGATGTTTAGCAAGAGTGATGAGCTAGATAAAGTAATCAAAGCAATTAATGATCTCAAAGAAAAGATTGATGAAAAGGATATTGAAATTTATGAACATAAATGTCAAATCGAGCTGCTGGAAGATGAAAAAGAGAAACTTAAGCAGATTATTGAAGGGCATAAAATCCAAAAAGAAAGGCTGGAGAAGTTACAGTGAATCAATGCGAAAAGGTATTAAAGTACATTAAAGAATTTGGCTCTATTACGAGCGCTGAAGCTATGAAAGAACTTGGTGTTTATCGTCTTGCATCACGAATTAATGAGCTAAGAGACCGCGGCGAAAACATCAAAGACGAATGGCTGACAAGTAAAAACCGCTACGGAGAAAAAATAAGATATAAGAGGTATTTTATTGATGGAAAATAGATCGTTTATGTTTGATGGAAAAATTGTAGCCATGCAGAGACCGAGAACCGCTAAAAATGGTCATGTTTATGTCCCATTAGAAACAAAAAGAGCGGAGAGGGATATAAGAAAAGCATATGAGCGGAAGTATAAAGGCTGTGCTCCGTTCGCTGGCGCGGTAAAAATTGAAATCCAAATTTTTAGACACATGACAAAAGAGATTGTCAAAAGCAAAAAGAAGATCATGGATGTACAGTATGGATTAATCAAACCAGCAACAAGGCCTGATCTTTCAAACATGATCAAAACCGTTGAAGACGCATTAAATGGGGTTGCTTATAAAGATGATGCACAAATCACAAGCATCAAGGCAAGCAAGAGATACTGCTATTATCCACTAGAAATGGATTATGCAAATATTATTATTTCACAAGATGAATAAGAAAGGTTATATCATATGAAATCTGATAAAAAAACTAACTATGGGAAGTTCATGAAACTTTTCAATAGAAGCATCAAGCATGGCGGAGTTACTAGAATTGCATTGAAGAATTTCTTAGACAATGATGAGATCATAGACCCTGTACCTGATTGTGCATATTACAAGTATCTTTTCCAACGCAGAGTAAGACTCTATGTTGAGTTTGATTCAATAGATGATTTTTACCATTGGGCGGAAGGAATTGAGGAGTGAGAAAAATGAACTATGGACGTAGAAAATGCATTTATGCAATCAGCAACGTAAAAGAAAATGATGAGGTTGTTTTTACTGGAACAATTGAAGAAGTTGCGAAGTATCTTGGCAAGAGCCAAAACTACATCTATACAGCCGTAAGCCGAAAAGCAAAAGTAAAAACAAAATACAACGTTTTTAATATTGGTCCAAAGGAAGAAATAGACAAATGAAAGTAAACGATGATTTTTACGATACTTAAATAAAAATATAAAACATCGCTGCATCTCAACAACTGTATGAGATGTGCACCAACAGCCAAAAAGAAGAAACTTAAAACCGCACAGTTAAATAAGCAAGCACGTTTATTATCATGATAGGTATATAAAAAATAAATTTAATTTAAGAGCTTGGTTTTTCAACTGATAGAGGATAGCGCGCTCGTTAAAAATGCGCAATTTGCAAAACGCGCAAGCTTATCCGACCGCAAAGCTGTAAGCGTTCGGGACTCACACAGCTATTGAGGTGCAGTGATGCTATTAAATAGCAAAATAAAGCAGTATAAGACACGTTTATAATAAGCACGATAAATTGTGACTGTGTTTTATAAAACGTCTTAGAAAGGGAAATAAGAAGAAATTGATATGAACGAAATCAAATATATCAAGATAAAAGAAAGAAATGGTCATACATTTACTGTTGACCATGAAAATATCGTTTTGCTGATTATTGGTAAAAAGGTATTTATTGATAACAGCAAAAGAAAGGAAAAACGCTGATCCTCGTGAAACGAGGTTGCCATGAGATTACATTTTACGAGTCATGGCATAAAATTTTATCAAATGGGTGAGCCTCACTAAGCTCTTAAAAATGGAGTAGCCTGATTATCAAAGTTACCATATCACGGATGTAACGTAGATATGGTGCGTTGGATAATGAAACAATCTTGTTTGATCGCTTAGAGGTGATCAAAACAGTTATTAACAAATACGGAGAATCAAAATGCTATGTGTCATTCAGCGGTGGCAAAGACTCAACTGTTCTTAGCTATCTGATTGACTTAGCACTACCAAACAACAAAATTCCACGCGTCTATTGTGACACTGGAATTGAACTTAACATCATAAAAAACTTTATAAAAGATATAGCCAAACATGATGACCGCATTGTGATCATAAAGCCAAAGTTACCAATCAAAAAGATGTTAGAAAAAGAGGGCTACCCTTTTAAATCAAAGCATCATAGTGAGATGTGGAACATCTGGTCAAACAATCATGATGCAATGTCAGCTATTAAATATCGTGATGGTCTCTATAACTTCTCGGCTAACAAATGCCCTAAAATTTTAAGATACCAATTTAATGAGAGCTATAAAGGGCCACGCATAAGTGATAAGTGTTGCTTAAATCTTAAGGAAAAGCCACTAGAAGACTATATGAGCGAAACAGGGAAGACAGTAGCTATAGTTGGAATCATGCGCGAGGAAGGCGGTAGACGCGAATCAGCGCAATGCTTTGTGAAGTACAGTAAAAATAATTATCACTTTCATCCGCTTGCAGTGGTATCTAAAGAATGGGAACAGTGGTTTATTGATAAATATCATATTAGATTATGTGATATTTATTATCCACCTTACAATTTCACACGGACAGGATGTAAGGGATGCCCATTTAACCCAACCTTACAAAAAGACTTAGATACATTAGAGCGGTATTTTCCAAGTGAAAGAAAACAATGTGAAGTGATTTGGAAGCCTGTATATGAAGAATACAGAAAAATAGGCTATAGACTTAAAAAACAAAGACAAACAACAATATTTGATTATTTGGAGGAAGAAAAGAATGATTAACAACGACAAAGAGTTTCAAGAAACGTTTAAAGAATACGTAAAATGTTATGGAATTGAAACGAATGAAATTCATATGTGTAATGGACTGCCATGTAGGGATTGCATATTAAAGCCTATAAGTGATGAAACGTATGATAAAAGCAAAAAAACATGCAATGTATGTGAGGAAAGACCATTTCAAAAAATTAAAGAATATGAGAAAAAGATAAGATTGTTAAAACAACAAATTAGCATTATGCAAACATGGAAAAGAAGCCAAGATATAAATAATAAATTAAAAGATTTTTGTAAAACATTAAGGACAAATAGCAATACTGTGCTTTCGTGCCGTGGAATTGATTGTAATGACTGCCTGTTTGATAATATGGATAATTTTAACGAATGGGTGCGACAAGCTAAAACGCGAGGTGAAGAGTAATGAACTTAATACAAGATGAAAAGTTAGAAGAAGGATTAAAAACGGTTTGCGATGTATTGAATGAATTATCTAGAGAAAAAACGGGATCTGTTACGTGCCGTGGTATTTTATGTAACGAATGTCCCTTTAATGGGATTGGTGGACTTAAAAGATGGATTAATGAAGCTAAAAAAGCTGGATGAAGAAAATGATTGATAATGACAAAGAGTTTGAAGAAGCCCTAAAAAAGTATATGAAGAGCAAGGGCGTTGAAATGACTGAAGCTGATTTTTGCGAAGGCTTGTCATGCAATGACTGTGATTTAAAAGGTGGCGCCTCGGAATTTGTCTGCTCACGTAGCCCGTTTCGAACAATTGAGATGTATGAAAATAAGATCAAGTTATTACAAAGAGAAATCAATATCATTGATTCATGGGAAAAAGAAGCAATATTGGGTAACAAGTTGCAAGACGTTTGTAAGGAAATCAAACGACAATATCATGATAGTGGAGCAGATTATTTGATGTGTGAATGGATTGACTGCGATAAGTGTATCTTCAATGGCGGCATTAATAATCTTTACAAATGGATAGAAGATCAAGAAAAGATACAAATGGATAGAATATCAAGAAAAGAGGAAAAAAGAGAATGATCAGTAATGATGAGGAATACAGTTTAAAACAATCAAATTAATACAAGACTATGCAAAAGAAAACAGGGGGTGATGATATGAAGGGTTTAGAAGAAGCTCTAGAAGCATGGAAAATTTGCCATGATAATGCTAAAGATTGCCCAGATTGCCCATACAAAGATAAAGAGCTAGCCATTTATACTATTGATAATTGTAGAGACGCAATTTTTCACGACGTATATAATATCGCTATAGAATTAAAAGAAGAAAATGAAAAGCTTAGATATACCAAAAACATGTTTAAAGAAACAACAAAATTACTTTCCGACACGATCGAAGATTTATATATTAATATAAAAGTATTAAAAGAAGATATCAAAACACTTCGCAAACAAAATGAGCAATTGATGGAACAGCACAATAATTAAACATAACCTTAAAAGGAGAAAAATTTAATGGAAAGAACTACATACAAAAGAAGATTGTCAGACAAATATATTGAAAAAGCATTTAACGAATGCAAAGTTAAAGAATGCTGGAAGTGTAAGCTATATGGTTTATGCAAAGGCGACAAATGGGGAAAGGCGGTAAAAAATGACGAAAGAAAACGTAATTTTAGAAGAACTAGAAATCACTGAAATGATTTTTGAAAGGTTGCTGCGCGAAACAAAAAGATACAAAGAAAGAGCTAGACGTTACAGCAAGAAGCACGGCAAGTGGAATAAATATAGACAAACTTATTATATTTACAAATCAGTATCATCACTTAAAGCTTTAGATTTGGCATTCAGTCGAATAATTGATATATCAACAAAGCTAGAGGGCAATAATGATGTGGATTAAGTTAAGCGATAATAACATGATCAATATCAGTGATGCAAAAAGAATATACTGCGGTACGCTGTTTATTGGTGGCTCTGTTACACATCATATTACAATATCATCAAGCCGAGAGGACAGGCATAGAGATGATTATATAATCACGCTATATTATAATGATTTGTTATCTATGAATGATGATTACACAGCCATACAAGATATGATTAACAGTGCTGAAACGCACATTGTTAATGTGCATATTGATGGCTATGTAAATGGTAAACAAATATAAATAAGTACCGATTAATTCGGTACTTTTTATCTTTACTATGATATAATATATATACATAAAGAGGTAGATATATGACACCAAACGAACTAACGCAAAAACTATCACAGTATCAGCCTAAGTATAGAGAGCTATTATATTTAGATAATAGATTCTCACCTAGATCACCTGTAATAAGTGATGAGCCAAAGATACAATCAGTCGTTAATAAAGACGCACAGTACATTAACATGATGACGCGTAAGGCTGAATTACTTAAAGACCTAAACAATATCTATGAAACTGTTATGATGCTAAAGACTGTAAATGATTTACATTACAGTATCATCATGTATAAGTTTATTGGCTATTATGATACAGTAGACTGCGAACACAAATGGCTAACACTTGAGGATATAGCAGAGATGAAGGGATACTCATTAAGGCATATGCAAAGACTTTACAAACAAGCCAAAAAGGAACTATCTGATATCATGACGGCAAAAGGCCTATAAAGTCGTATAAGAGCACGCATAAACGTGATTTAATGCTAGTGTGGTGATTTATATATGAGAGCTAACAATATGCTTAAGATGTGCTCCAAATGTCATAGATTAGTACCGTACAATCATGTATGCAGTGCAAAGCGTACATATCATAGAGATGATCAGCAAAACAAAAAGATAAGATCATCATCTAGATGGACCAAACTATCAAGACTCATCAAGATAAGAGATGGTGGCATAGATCAGGCTGCTATCAATGGACTTGACGGAGCACCGTATCTAGTATCAGACAATCTAGAAGTACATCACATCACACCTTTAAGCGAAGACAAAAGCAAAGCATATGACCCAAACAATTTAATAACTTTATCAAGTGCGACGCATAAGAAAGCCGAAAGCGGAGATATAGACGCTGAAAAGCTGCGTGAAATTGCTGTCAGGAACACGAAAGAGAGCGGATTATTTTAAATCCCCCCTGCGTTTCGAGCACAAAAATAGCAAAATTTACGAGACCACACGCGCACTTTTTTTCACACATTTTTTAAAATCCCGTGATTTTTTGGGGAATCAAGGAGGAACACATGAAAAAATCTCTTGATAAGCATCAAATTGAATATTTAAAAACGGATGATTTAATACCTTATGATAAAAATCCACGCTTTAATGATGAAGCTGTGCCAGCTGTAGTTGAGTCTATCAAAACAGCTGGTTTTTTAGTACCTATTGTCATTGATAAGAACAATGTTATTGCGGCTGGTCATACAAGACTTAAAGCGGCTAAAAAGCTAGGTTTAAAAGAAGTGCCGTGCATTCGTGCAGATGATCTAACTGATCAGGAAATACAGGCTTTTAGACTCGCTGACAATAGAACAAGTGAGCTTGCAACATGGAATACTGATCTTTTAAACGAGGAATTAAAAGAAATCACTGATATTGATATGTCAGCTTTAGGATTTGCTGAAGAACTTGAAAACATTGATTTAGATGATGATTTTGATACAACGCTTGATGATAAAAATGATGATGTTATGTACTTCTCAAGCGATGAAATACAAGAAGAAATAGTAAACGACTGGAAAAACTATGAAACTGTAGATGAATTTGCATCAAACATGATTGATTATCCAAGCGCAATGTATGAATTTAATAGATTGTGTCAAGGATATAGAGCAGGATATAACATTTCGCTTTTGTTTAATCCTCATAGGCTGAATGTTAGCACAATACAAAGTGATTCACTGTTTTATGGATTCAATAATGATCCAAAATACAAAAAATCATATGCGCGTTATATGGTAAATGTAGAAAACAAGGTGCCACCAAGAAATCAGTACTACAAAATGATTGGTATTGGCACTGCAGGATATCAGTATGTAAATGAATTTCCACCATATCTAGCTAGGGATATTTACAAAAAGTATGTAAATGAAGGCTATAAAGTGCTTAATCCTTGTGCAGGATGGGGGGGCAGACTCATAGGCATTGCATCATGCATGTTTAAGGATATCGAGTATGTCGAAACCGACCCATCAACAAAAACATTTGAAGGACTGAAAAAGCTAAAACAGTTTTTAAAGCTTGGAGATAATTACAAGCAGTATAACAAACCGTTTGAAGAGCTTGAATTAAAAGACAATTATTTTGATTTTGTTTTTACAAGTCCACCATATTTTGACACTGAAATATATAGCGATGAAGAAACGCAATCATACAACGGCTGTGACAGCTATGAAGCTTGGAAACAGTCGTTTTTATATGTAATGATAGATAAAATTATCAAATGCATGAAAGATAGTGGTGTATGTATTTTAAACGTAGGAAATAAAAGATATCCAATTGGTGAAGACACAAGAAACTATCTTAGCGATAAATACGGCATTGAATGTAATGACCTTGATTATTCTTTAGATAATGACAGTGATAAAGCTATCAGAGCATCAAAAGAAGATTTTTTACTATTTAGAAAAGGAGAATAAAAATGGCTGAAAAGAAAACATTAAGCGAAAAAGCCAAAGAGATACTTGAACAGGCTGAACAGGCCGGTGTTAAAGCTAACTTCTTATTTACAACGACTTTTCATACATACATTAAGCAAATTGAATACTTAAGAAAACTTGAAAAGAACATCGAAGATGAAGGAATGTTAGTATCAAAAGAATATGTGAGAGGAAGAAAAAATCTTTATGTATCACCTGCATTGAGCGCATATAACAAAACTGTTGATAGTGCGAACAAGACAGCAAACAGCCTAATGAGAATCATTAGAGATGGCCAAATGGGCGATACAAGCGATAATGAAAGAGACCCGCTTTTTGATATTATCAACAATAGCGGTGATATTGATGAATAAGGCATACGAATACTGCAAAAATAACATTGATAAAGATACAACACCTAAATATGTAAAGAAGCAAATGCGTGATTTTATGAATATCTTTGAAGGCAAAGATAAAGAATTTGTTGTATCAAACAAGAAATATAAACAAATTTGCAACATATTAAAGCTGCTAAGAATGCCTAAAGGCTTAAAGGCAGGCCAAAGCCTTTATAAATGCACAATGGGCTATCAGTGGCTTGTATATGTAGCTGTTTTGTGCGTTGTAAGACGCGATAACCCTAAAAAGCGCAAGTATGAAACATGCGTATTAGAGATATGCAGAAAAAACTTTAAGACTTATTCAGTTGGCACTATTTTTATACTGCTGTTCATTACGGAGCCTAAGTTTTCTAAATTTTACAGTGTTGCACCAGATGGCGCACTTTCAAAAGAGATAAAAGAAGCAATAGCCGAGACGCTGAGAAGTTCACCAGCTATTTTTGAGTATAACGGAACGAAGAGATTTAAAATTTTACGCGATTATATTTTATTTAAACCGCTTGAAAGTAAATTTGTGCCATTGTCTTACTCAACATCCCGAATGGATGGACGTTTACCAAACGCTTTTATAGCTGACGAAGCAGGCGCTTTACCTGTCAGTTACCCTATTGAGGCAATGAGATCAGGACAGTTAAACATCTTGAACAAGCTTGGCTTTATCGTATCAACAAAATATGAAACGACAGTCAACCCATTAGAAGACGAAGTTAATTATTCTAAGCGCGTTTTAGATGGTCTTGAACATGATCCAACGAGATTTTCACTTCTTTATGAACCGGACAACCCAAAAGATTGGCAGACGGATGATCTTATTATGAGACAAGCTAATCCAGTATCTTTAGAGATACCTGAAATATGGGAAGACCTGTTAAAAAAGCGTGCGTATGCAATAGCTGTTGAAAGTGCACGACAAAACTTTTTGTGCAAGCACTGTAACATCATTTACCAGGGGCTAGGTACTGAAACGTATATTGATATTAATGATGTTAAGGCATGTAAAGTTGATCACATTGATTGGTATGGTCGTAATGTGTTTGTTGGTGTCGATTTATCAATGACCAACGACAATACAAGCGTATCTTTTGTAAGCATTGATAACGGTAAGATACTAGCTAATTCATTTGCTTTTATCCCAGATGGGAGAATTGATGAAAAAAGCAATAATGAGAAGATTGATTACCGTATGCATATTAAAAAAGGTCATGTTTTCGCTTGCGGAGACATGACAATTGACTATGAATACATTGAAAATTTTGTGTTTGAGTTAGAGAGAAAATTTGGTGTTAATATTTTGGCTATCGGATATGACCGCTATAATTGCTTATCAAGCGCTCAAAAGTGGTCATCTTTGTATCAGACAGTTGAAATAAAACAGCATTCATCTGTGTTGCATCCAGCAACAAAACTTCTTAAGGAAAAAATTGAAAATGGCGAGTTTGAGTATGAAGAAAATGGCATGCTAGAAATCAACTTTCAAAACGCAAAATGCACATATGATACAAACATGAATATGTATGTAAACAAAAAGAAATCAGCAGGAAAGGTTGATATGGTTGTAAGTCTTATCAATGCGGTATTTTTACTTAACGAAGACACGTTAGCGCACGGAAGCGGATTTGTAGCACAGATTATTTAAGGGGGTGAGCAAGTGAATTTATGGCAAAGAATTAAGTATGTAGCAACAGGAAAAGATATCATTGATGAAACTACTGTTACAACAAGCCCTATTTTAAGATCATTTTTTAATCTTGAAATTTTAGGAAGAAATAAAGTGCTTGCTATCCCACAGGTAACAAGTGATGTTGACTTAATCACAAGCACTTTTGCGATAGTGCCTATCAAGCTATACAAAGAAACGTATGAAAACGGCACTAAAAAAGTTGAGGAAGTCAAAAATGATGAACGTGTGAAGTATCTAAACGCTGAAACAAACGATACTTTAGATGCATACCAGTTTAAAAAAGCAATGTGTGAGGACTATTTATTGATGTCGGGCGGTTATGCTTACATTGATAAAACAGGCAACAAAGTTAACGGATTATATTATGTAAAAAACGAAAATGTAAGTATTTTTGAATATGATAATTTTGATCCTATCAAGAAACGCTACATGATTAGCGTTAATGGCTCTATGTATGAGCCTTTTTATTTTATCAAAATGCTTAGAAACACACGTGATGGAATGCGCGGAGAAGGTGTTATTGAGCAAATCAATGAAGCACTTGATGCCGCTTATTCAATGATGAAGTTTCAATTGAATATGATGAAAAAAGGCGGTAATAAGAAAGGATTTCTTCAGGCATCAAGGCGATTAGGTAGAGAAGAAACCGATTATTTAAAGCGTGCGTGGAATACGCTTTATAGTGATCAGGATAGTGATAGCGTAGCTGTGCTGAACGAAGGCATTACGTTTAAGGAATCGTCAAATACTGCTGTAGAAATGCAACTTGTAGAATCAATAAAGACGCTAAATGATGAAATTGACCGCATTTTTCATATCGAAAAAGACTATACGCAGTTTATCAAAAATGCCATCTTGCCTATCTGCACAGCTTTTGTAACTGCTCTTAATAGAGATTTGCTTTTAGAAAGCGAAAAAGGCAAGTTTTATTTTGATTTTGATTTATCAGGCATCTTAAAAGCAAGCGTAAAAGAGCGCTACGACGCATACAAAAGCGCAAAAGATGCAGGATGGATAACTGGTAATGAGATCAGAGCGATGGAAAACCTACCACGCGCTGAAGGGTTGGACGTTGTATCTATGGGCCTTGGCGATGTCTTACTTGATGTTAAGACAGGCGAAACATACACACCTAACACGGGTCAAACACATACAACAGGCGAAGATCAAAATGATGATGATGAGATGGAAGGGGGTGATAGTGAATGATTGCGGAACTGATTGCATACGGAGTTATCACTAATGATGATGATGTATGGAATAAAGATAACATTGATGATTATGTTGTGCCGTCTAAGTTTAGCGCAGCCGTTAAGGAATTAAAATCAGGTGATCAGTTAAACATTTATGTTAATTCACCGGGCGGAGACGTGATGGCCGCAACAGCGATGTCATCTATTATTCAGCGTGCAAAATCGCGCGGTGTAACGGTTAATGCCTATATTGATGGATACGCGGCTTCAGCTGCTTCTTTTTTGGTAATGGCCGCGGACAATGTGTATGCGTACTCATCTTCAATGCTGATGATTCACAAGCCTTACACATGGTTTGTTGGCAATGCGGACGAAATGCGAAAAGAAGCGGAAACGCTTGAAAAAATTGAAGATTCTACTTGCATTCCCCTGTACATGGAAAAAGCGAATGTAAGCGAAGATGAAATTAAACAGCTTTTAAGAGATGAAACATGGATGGGAGCTAAACAAATGAGCGAAGTATTTAATATCTCGCTGATTAGCGGAAATGCACCAAACGAAAAAGCAACAAATGCAGTTACACAGCAGTGTATTGACCGCTATAAGAGCTTCCCACAGGCACTAAAAACTAAATATTTAAACAGTGCAACTAAAGAAGGCACTAAAGAGGGCGGTAATGATTTATCCGCCTTTTTTGATGCAATAGAAATGCTAAAACTTTAAGGAGGTAACGTATGAATTTAAAGCAGATGCAGGAAGAATATAATGCATATGTTGAATCTTTAGAAAAAATTACAAATAAGGCTAAAGAAGAAAGCAGAACATTAAATGATGAAGAAAGAAAAACATTTGATGAAACATTAGCAAAAGCTAAAGCGTTAAAGTCTGATATTGCTAGAGTCCAGGAAATGGATAATATCGGACTGATCAAGTCACCAAATGAAGGAAAGAAGAATGCTAAAACACCTGAAGAAATTTATCAGGAAGATGTTAAAAAGTTTGCGGCATATATTCGTGAAAACTTAAAAGGCAATCCACAGCAGGCCGACACAAACATTACGCGTGGTGACAACGGTTCAATTATTCCAACAACAATTGTTAATAAGATCATTGACCACATTAAAGAATTATCACCATTATTTGCCGACTGCGAAACGTATTCAGGCAAGGGAAAATTAGTTATCCCTTATGTTGATGATGCTAAAGATGCAATTGCGGTATCATGGGCGAATGAGTTTGAAGACCTTGTAGCAACTGGCACAGGCTTAAAAACTATGGAATTAGATGAATATTTAGCAGGTGTTTTAACAAAAGTATCTAAATCATTAATCAACAATACCGATATTGATATTGTAAACTTTGTAACAAGTCGTATGGCGCAGGCATTAGCTGTATTCTTTGAAAAATGTATCTTAGGCATTGATGATAAGGTTGATGGCATTAAAAATGCTACAAATGTTATTACAGCAAAATCAACAACGGCCATCACATTAGACGAAATTATGAACTTAATGGATGAAATCCCTACAGTTTACCAGCAGGGCGCTTATTTCCTTTGCAATAAGAAAACTTTAACAGTTTTAAGACAGTTAAAGGATAATGAAGGACGCTATTTATTAAATAATGATGTAAGAACTGGATTTGGCAAAACCTTATTAGGAACCGAAATTAAAACGTCTGACTGGATGCCTAAAATCGGTGAAAAAGGTCCTGTGTTAGTTTACGTAAATCCACAGGTTGCATTAGCAAAGCACATTACTGAAAACTTTGAATTAGGTCGATTAAATGAAAAATATGCCTTACAGCACGCTGTAGGATTCTATGGCTATGTAGAATTTGACTGCAAAATTCAAAACCAGGAAGGCATTGCAGTCATGAAGATGGCTACGGCTTAATGAAAGTTAAAGCTTTAGTATCGTTTGCATGCGCTGAATGCTCCGCGTATGTAGGAGAAATACTAGATTTAAAAGACGACCTAGCAAAGGAATTGCTGAGATGTGATTACATTGAGAAAATCACTACCACTAAGAAGAAGGTGGCAAAAAATGAAAATCAGCGAACTAACAAATGAATTTGTTGCAACGTATTTGCGCATTGATGAAGTCGAAGAGCTTAAAGACGAAATACAAATGGCTATGGATGCTTCATTAGCCTTTATTGTCAAACGGACAGGGCGAAATGAGGAATATATCAAGTCACAGGATGATTTAACATATCCTTATCTCGTTTTATGCAGCGACTTTATCAATCGCAAAGGTGTTATGCAAAATGATGGGCAGTACATAAATAGGGCTGTGTATGAGATCATAGATTCTCACGCTGTTAATTTACTGCCTGGAGAGGCCGCGTTAGTAGGTGATGCTTAGTGTTAGATTATGGAAAATTTAACAAAAGAGTGGAAATCTTATCTAACGAGCAAGTGAGAGACGAAACGCACGCGCTTGTAAACAAGCGTGTTACGTATGCGAAATGTTGGGCTTGCGTTGCTGAAAAATTTGGCGGTGAATATGCCGACGCACAGCGCACGGAAGGAAACGCAAGCTATTTGTTTACATTAAGATCATCATCTAAAATAAACCGCCAAAAATTAACAGGAGATATGATGATCAAATATAAAAATGAACTCTTTGACATAAAGGATATAAACGACGTCAAAGAAGAACACTATCAGATAGAAATACTGGCAACAGTTCATCGCACGAAGAAAGGATGATATTTATGCCTGTAGAAATTAAATTTAATACTGCTGAATATCAGGACTTAATCAAGGCTATTGAAGAAATGGAAAAGAAATATCCTGATATTGCCAATGAATGCATGAGAAAAGTTGGCAATCAGTTTAAAAAAGAGCTTAAGGCAAATGTTAGAAAAAAACTGCATCATTCTAAAGATGATTATGCGCGTCTTATGAGTGGATTTAGAATCAGAGTCATTGGTGATGGCATGGAGACACGCGCGCTATTTTATGGTGAGTCGCGAAAAAGTCATGACTGGCATCTTGTGGAAGATGGCCATAGACTGATTGAGCCATACACTAAGCATACAGTGCATTTAAAGAACGGTGTAACATTCACCGCTGGTACTAATCCAGGGCGAGAGATCAAATTTATACCAGGTATTAAATGCGTACCGCTAACATGTTCAACTTTCGGAAAATCATTTAGCAATGTGGCCAATAAAGTGATGGATAAGTACGTAAAATTATATGAAAAGTGAATTAGATATCAAAATAGCTTTAAATGAAATGCTTTATGGCTGTTTTGGCGAAAATACACGCGTTTACGGACGCGAAGTACAACAGGGTTTTATTGAACCCTGTTTTTTTACGGACGTTAGACTTTCAAGCACTGAATTATTGGCAAGCGGCTTTGATTTGAGAACGTATAACATCTACATCAATTATTTCCAAGATGAAGATGAATACAGTGAAGCTAACGACTTAAAAATTGTTAACAAAATTAGAAATTATCTGATAGCGAATGACCGCGATAAAAGAAATCCTGTTCTTAAAATAGACGGTCAAACATGCCTTGTAGAGTCGTTCTCATACGACTATGTAGGCGAACAAAACAGGTTAGAAATAGCCTTTGATTTAAATCTTGATCAGTGCACGCAGGAAGAAGATTTTGAAGATGATTTTGAAACTATGGGCACTATCAAATTAAAAACGGAAATCTAAAGGAGGAAAGTAAATGGCTACATTAGGTTTACCAAAAATTAACATTACTTTTAGCGAAAAAGCGGCACAGGCAATTGCGCGAAGTGAAAGAGGCGTTGTTGGATTAGTGTTAATTGATACAGCAAAATTCACTAAACCCATCATTGTTACTTCGGCTGCTGATATTCCAACCACCTTAACTGCTGAAAATCAGGATTATATCAAGCTTGCCTTAATGGGACATACAAGCGCAGTAAAAAAAGTTATCTGCTATGTAGTAGCTGCTGCGGAAAATATTAAAGATGTATTAGGCAACTTTTTAACAACGGATGTCTCATTTTTAGCTGTTCCTGATATTGGTGAAAAAGTTAGTGATGTAGAAAACTGGATTGAAAGTGTACGTGGAAACGAACAAGCATCATGTATTGAAGGTGTACTTCCAAACTGCAAAGCAGACAATGAAGGAGTAATTAATTTTACTGCTGACGAATTATACAACGGCACTAAAACTTTTTCTACGGCTCAGTACTGCCCACGAATTGCAGGTATCTTAGCAACAACACCTTTAACATCAAGTGCAACTTATTTTACTTTATCGGACATTGTTTCATTAAAAGCGCACACACGTGATGAAATTAATACGTCTGTAGGGAATGGCGAATTTACCGCATTTTTTGATGGTGAAAAAGTTAAAACAGCACGAGCTGTTAACTCATTAACAACAATTGCAGACGGCCGAAGTGATCAGTGGAAAAAGATCAAGGTTGTTACAGTAATGGATATCATCAAGAAAGATATCAGAACAACCGTTGAAGATGAATACATCGGTAAAGTCAATAACACTTACGCTAACAAACTGTTATTAAAGAACGCTATTAATGCATACTTTGAAACACTTGTACAGGAAGGCGCATTAATCAGCGGTTACTGTGATATTGACGTTGACGCACAGCGCAATTATTTAAAAGGAACAGGCACAGATGTTACAAAAATGACTGATGCCGAAATTAAAGAAGCTAATACAGGCGATAAAGTTTTCTTAAATGCGAATGTTGAAATTGCGGATGTAATGGAAGAAATTACACTTCCAATTGAAATTTAGGAGGTAATATAAATGGCTGATGGATTAACAAGAGTTAGACGCTTTAAAGATTCACGCGTGATGAATGGCACATATGGTAAGTGCTATTTTGATAGTGATTATTTAGCTGAAACTAATAAATGTTCGGTAAAAGTTACGGTGAATCATTCGGACGTTAACCAGTGCGGAACACTTGTACAGGGCCAAAAAGTAACAGGTGTTCAGATTGCTGTTGAATTAACTATGCTTCACGTACGCTCATACGCTGTGCGCAGGGTATTAAATGCATTAAACGCAGGTAAGGAAGTAGAATTTACTTTACTGACTGAATTAAATGACCCTGATGCTTATGGCGCTGAACGCTATAAAATTTCAGGACTTACGCTGAATGAGTTACCAATCGCTGATTGGGAAGCAGGAAAATTAGGCGAAATCACATTAAGCGGTAATGCTACAGGCATTGAAGTCTTAGACACCGCTGATCATACATTTTAGGAGGTAAAAAAACATGGCATCGTTAACTGAAAAATTATTAAATGCTGATGTTGCCAAGTTTGAAGAGAGAGACACCGCTAAGGTGTACTCTCCTTTTTTAACTAAGGCTATTGGCTCAAAAAAGAAAGAATACGTTACAATCAAACAAATGTCACAGAGACAGTACAATGAAATTGTTTCATCACAATATGATAATTCAGGGAATGTAAACCCTGCAAAATCTTTTGACATGGGAATTGAGTTACTCGCTGAATCAATTATTGATCCAAACATTAAGGATGAAGCTTTAATTTCTCATTTTGGTGTTTCAACTAAATATGGACTTGTTGAAAAGCTCTTCGGAAAAGATGTTCAAAGCTTAGTGGAAAAATGCGTTGAACTTAATCAGTCCGATGATGAAGCTGAAGAAGAAGCAGTAAAAAACTAATATATCAGGATTCCGAAACAACAGACATGTACAACCTGTTTAAACTGCAAAAATGGAATCCTAAAAAATATTTTGATATGTCACAAGGTGAAAAAATTGTGACAAAGGCATTTCTTCATAAGATGATTGAAGAGCATAACGAAGAAATAAAAAGAGTTGAGGAGGCGAACAAATAATGTCAAGAAAAATTGAAGCTATCTTTGCCTTAAAAGATCAATTTACTCAAAATCTTACAAAGATTGAGAATAAAATGATGACCTCAACAAGAAAAATAGGTGCGTTGCAGTCGCAAATAAGAAAAGGCTCGCGAGTTGTGCAAAGCGCCGGTATGGCAATGTCAAAATACGTTACCGCTCCAATAGTCGGAGCAGGGGCCGCAAGCGTTAAAGCGGCATCTGACTTTGAAACGCATTTTGCAAAATTAAAGACTATTGCTGATACTTCCAAAAAAACCGGTGTCAGTGTAGGCACTTTAAAAAATCAGCTGCGCAAATTATCGGATGAAACAGGAGCATCACAAAGCTCATTAGCGGAAGCAACATATCAAGCTATTTCAGCAGGGCGAAGCACAAAAGAAGCTGTTTCGTTTGTAGGCCAGGCAGGGAAACTTGCTAAAGGTGGCTTTACTGATATGAGCACAGCGACCGATACATTGACCACAATCATGAATGCTTACGGTAAAAGTGCTGGAAACGCTGAATCAATCAGCTCTAAACTGATACTTACACAGAACCTAGGTAAAACAACCGTAGGCGAGTTAGGCGCAACGATGGGTAAAGTCGTTCCTACTGCTAACATGTATAAGGTTGGACTAGATAAGTTAGCTAGCGCGTATGTTACGACAACTAAAAATGGTATTAATACAGCACAGTCAACAACTGTTATTAACAGCATGTTAACGCAGTTAGGTAAAGGCTCGACAAGTGCGGCCAAAGCATTAAAAGCTGGGACAGGACACAGCCTTGAAGAATTAATGAAAAAAGGATGGTCACTGACCGACGTTGTTAAAGCGGTTGATAAGCAGTCAAAGAAATCAGGAAAAACGCTTGGAGAGACATTTAACAATGTCAACGCTACTAAAGGCGCGGCTACTTTATTACAGCATGGGAAAGACTACATTAAAGCTTTAAAAGGCATGGCAAAGTCTAGCGGTTTAGCGTCAAAGAGCGCAAAAACAATGGCTAACACAATGAGCAATCAAATGAAGACTATGAAAACAAGAGTAACTAACATCGCTATTGAAATAGGACAAACAATTTTGCCTATGATCAATCCTATTCTAAAAAAGGTTGAAGGAGTTATCACAAAAATTTCTAAAGCTTTTTCAGGAATGTCAAGCGGTGCAAAAAAACATCTTGTTTCAGTTCTAGGAACTGTAGCTATGGTTGGCCCTGCTTTGGTTGTTGTATCAAAAGTTGGCTTCGGCATTGCGAACGTTGTAAAAATGGTTGGCACATTTTCTAAGTCAATGAAAGTTGCTGGCGGCTTTGTAAAGCTGTTAACATCACCTTTAGGCATGACCGTTATCGCATTAACAGCCGTTGCAGTTGTAACGCTGTTAGTCATTAAGCACTGGAAAACTGTTAAAGCTGTAGCTTTAGCAGTATGGAAACCGATTGGTGCGGTAATTAAGAGCGTAGGAGCAGTATTTAGCGCAATCGTTAACGCGATTAAATCAGGTGGCTCTTTTATTATCGGCATCTTTAAAAAGTGCGGTGTTAGTGCTAAAGGCATGGCGAGCACGTTTGCGCCTGTTAAATCAGAGGCAAAAAAGCTAGGCAATCAGTTTAAGCCTGTTGCAGTAGCCATTAAAAGCGCAATCGCTAGCGCTGTTAAAGCGTTAAAATCATTTGTTAAGTCTATAGCTAGCGTATACAACAAAATAAAACCTTACTTAGATCTTATCATGGAGATGTACAAGCAGGTTTTTAAAGCAAAACTTACAATGTATATTTCTATTGCTGGCAACCTGTTTAAAGTATTTGCTAATACCGTATCAACAGTTGTTTCAAGCATTTTAAAGGTTTTAAATGGCATCACTACATTTATTTCAGGTGTGTTTACAGGCAACTGGAGAAAAGCATGGCAGGGCGTTAAAGATATCTTTAAAGGCATTTTTAGCGGCTTTGCGGCAATTGCAAAAGCTCCGTTAAATGCAGCTATTGGTGTGATCAATGGCGCATTAAGCGGCATTAACTCAATTAGCGTTGATGTGCCTTCTTGGGTTCCTGGCATGGGCGGTAAACATCTTGGATTCTCGATCCCTAAGATTCCTTATCTCGCAAAAGGTACTGATAAATGGCAGGGTGGACCTGCAATCATCAACGAAAAAGGCGGAGAAATTGTTGATCTTCCAAACGGAACTAGAGTTATTCCACATGACAGGTCAATTAACAGCCTTGTGCAGGAAAACTTAAAGCTTGAAGCAATCATCAAGGGCTTTAAAAATGCTCTTGTAGGTGTTAAGCCGACAACAATCACAAACAATGTTGATGCTTCAAAAAAGGATTACTCATCAAATCGCTTTAGTGATTTATCACGCTTAATTAAAAATGCTATTGATAGATCATACAATTTAAGCAATAAATACAGTGACACACGCAATAACACAAATAATGCTAAACAGAGCTATACAAGATCATCAAGCTATGCACGCAAAGCAAACAGCGCTTATAAATCTATGTTTAAATCAAGCAAGCAAAGCAACACGCACGGTGATTTTAGACGCTCTGTAGGTGCTGTTACATCTCACACAAGCAGTGCACGCAATAACTATGCAGGTTCATTTGCTGGTGGAAATCACAGCGCATTAACAAGCAATTATGACTTGTTTAGACATGTTATAAACTACGATACAAGCGCAGTTAATCGCAATACAAATAATGCACAATCAACAACTAGATACAGTACAAAAAATGCGCATCATAGCGCGCAGAGCGCTATCAAGTATGCATTATCAAATGCGGTATCTAAAGTTATGCAAAGCGTAGCATATAAATATACAAGCGCTAAAAGCGCATATAAGCGCGCTGTAAGCAACGTTGCAAGCAGTGCTAACAATAACACGGTTAGAAGCTTAATCACCGCTCATAGCATGTATAACAGTGAAAAAGGCGGTAATACAAGCAATGCTTATGCATCAAATAACGCTGTTAACAGTATGCATAAAGCAAGCAACGCTTATACAAGCTCATTAAGCAATAACGCATACAGCAAATCAAGCAACGCTATTAACAGTGCTATGAGCTTAAATAAACGCTATTTAGCGCATAATGCTAGCTCACACAGTGCATATAGCGCAAGCACAATGTCACAGTTAAACAGCAGAGCAAATAACAGTGCATTATATCAAAGCACAAATAGATATGTATCAACAGCAAAAACAGGATTAACACACATTGTTAATGCAGGCTCAAATATTGCACAAAATGTGTCAAATGTGAGCCAAAAGCATGGCGTAAGCGTTGCAAATAGCAAGCACAATGCGTTTAGTCGTGTAAGAAATTACGATACATCTAATTCAAGCAGCTTAAATATGACTAAAACAAGCACATTGAAAAATAATGTATCACCGTTAACCAGCATCAAAAACATTGCATCAAGCATTGTGAATGGTGCTCATAGTGCTGTAAAAAGAAATATCTACAGCTCAACAAATAAAAAGTCTAGTGTATTAACGACAAATAACAGCACTAGCAACAACAAATATAACAGCAATTCAAACAGATATTTAAATGATCGGACTTATTCAACGGCAAACAATACAAGCAATGCAAAGACGGCTAACGATTATCACAATAAAAATGATAATCGTAAGTTTTACATCAATATTGCAAAGCTTGCGGACAAGTTTGTTATTGATGGTAATGAAGACATTGATCATATCGCAAATGAATTAGCAAAGCAGTTAAAGCTAGCAATAGCAAATATGGATTAAAAAGGCAGGTGATTCTATGGGACATGCCGACAAGGCATCTAATATTTACTTTTCAGCGTTTAACAACGATTTAAGTAAAAAAAAGAAATCAAAGAAATCATCAAAGAAAAAGAAGAAAAAGCCTGTGAAGCTGGAGGAAAGCAAATCTATTAAGATTTACCTGCAAAAAGGCAATGATGAAAAAACACGCTTCCAGCTTCCCATTAATCCAACTGAATTGATGCCGGATAGGCAGTGGAATAATCAAAAAATCAACATTAACAACCGTGGTGATGTCCTTTTGATTGGTAAACGGCAGTTAATCACTGTGGAATTATCAAGCTATTTCCCTGCTCACTGGTCATCAATTTGCATGGTTGGGAAATCAAAACTGAAAACACCTGAAGAATATGATGATATTTTTGCACAGTGGCAAGGTAAGCAAATCAGATTTATAACAGTTGGGCCGTACACACATATCAATCTTTTATGTGTGATTGATTCTTACAAATCAGGATTTAAAGACGGAACTAATGATATCTATTATGAAGCTACTTTATGCGAGTATCGCAAAAAAGCGAAGTCAAACGGAAAGAAAAAGAGATCATCTAACACTAAAAAGAAATCAGTTAAAACGGTAAAAACAAAAAAAGGTGATACACTGCGTGCACTTGCTAAAAGATACTTAGGCAGTGCGTCTAAATGGGAAACGCTTTATAAAAAAAATAAAACTGCTCTTGATAGAATGTTTTCGCGCCAGCGCAAAAGACTGTTACAGGCAACTAAAAGAGCACGAAACCCAGCGAAAGAAAAAGCTGCTTACTCGCGCTGGTGCGGTCAGTCAAAAGGTACTAGAAGCTTAGATAAAAACATCAAGCTTAAGATCAGGTGATTTATATGATTAAACTATTATTAAATGATCATGACATTACTGATAAAGTTGTTAAAGTTACGTGGTCAGGCCAAAATGAGCAGGTAACAAGAACAATAGCATTTGAAACGACTAGCACACCATTTGATAGCGCATATAGCGCACCTGATGTTGATGGCGGAGATACAGTTATGTTTTATGTCGATGGCAAATTAAAATTTGAAGGACGAGTCATGAACATAACTAAAAAAAGCGAGGTAGGAACTGTTGAGTTTACCGCTTATGATTATTTGTACAATCTTGTTCAGTCATCCGCCACTTATAAATTTAAAAATAAATCACCTGAATTTATTTGCAGATCAGTTTGCCACGATTTTGATATAACCGTTGCAAAAGTTCCAAAGACAAAATATAAAATTAAAAAGTACATTCCATCACAAATGTCACCATACAATATCATTCTTAAAGCATTCCAGAAGGCCGAAAAGAAAACGAAAAAGAAATATATGATTTATATGGTCGGCACTGATCTTAATGTGATCACAAAAGGAACGCTTATTGATTTTAAAATTTCAGGTGACTCAAATCTTGAAACATCTGAATACACTAAAGATGCAACAGCGGTTATAAATAAAGTCGTTGTTTATAATGCAAAAGGCCAAAAGATAGGGACATACTCAACAAAATCAAGTGTTTCTAAGTATGGCATCATGCAAAGTGCTGTAAACGTTGATAAGGGCAAAGGTAAAAAAGAAGCAAAAAACACTTTAAAAAATGCCGAGGAATCAGCAAGCGTTACATGTACAGGTGATGCACGATGCATATCAGGCTATGCGATAACAATTGAGGATGAATCAACTGAACTAACAGGCAAGTATTACATAAAAAGTGATACTCACGAGTTTGCAAACGGCATTTATACAATGACGCTTGAACTAACAAAGAAAAATGAAGATGAAGAAATCAGCTATGAAAAAATAGATGAAAACTCATCAAAATATACAAACTCTGATGGCTCAGTTACAAAGATCAAGACAAAAAAATACAAAGCAATATTTACAGCGTATGATGAGCACACAGGAAAGGGTAAGGACTGCAAAGGCCATAAGCTCAATGCATCTAAACATACATGCGCGATGGGAAAAAGCATCGCAAAGTATGGATCAAAAGTTACTGTTTCGCTGAAAGGCTCATCTATAGATGGCAAAACATATAAAGTTACTGACGTCCCAAAGCACGCAAGACTTAAAGGCAAAGTACACGTTGATATCTTATTTAAGACAAAGGCGGAAGCAAAAGCTTTTGGAGTCAAAACAGGCACTATTAAGGTTGTTACAAAGACGATTGTAAAAAGTGCAGCCGATGCTAAAGGCGATAAGATCGGTAAAAAGATCATAGATAAAGCCGAGAGCAAAAAGGGCTGTAAGTACGTGTGGGGCGCAAGTGGTCCAAACACTTTTGATTGTTCGGGTCTTGTATGGTGGTGTCACAAGCAATGTGGCATTAACTTTGGCAGGACAAACACTCAAGGCTTGTCAAAGCTAGGTAAAAAGGTAGCCTATTCCGAAATGGAAGCAGGTGATGTTATTTTGTTTTCATCAAACGGAGCTTATAGCGGTATACATCATACAGGGCTTTATATTGGCAATGGTGTTTTTATCCATGCACCAAATCACAAGGAAGTTGTAAAAGAATCAAGTGTATCAAGTGGTTACTATCGTAAACAGTTTTACACAGCAAGGAGAATACGATGAAAGGTATTTATAACTTGGCTGATGCTTTACGTCAGCAACAGAAGAAATATGAAAAAAGAAGTGATCTTATCATTGGTACTATGCTTGATGATTCGGCAATACGTTTTGACGGTGTAACTGTTGATTTTGATGATTATAAAACACTGCAAAGCGTTGAAATGGAAAATATTGATGCAGGCGATGATGTATTAATTTACAAGCCAAACGATGAAATTATTGTACTGCTCGGAAAGGTGGAATAATCATGGATAATGAAGAAATCGAAGATACAGCATATGCCGAATATGCTATAGACGAAAATGGCAATGTCCTTGATTATTTTGTATATGGAAAAGAGGCGTGCAGAGTATGGGCAATCTTAGCGCTTAATATTGCGCGCGGCCGTTATGAAATATTTGATGAGGATTACGGCAACGAGCTAGAAGACCTTATTGGCTCATCTACTGATCAGGACTATATCAGCGCCGAAGCTGAACGCATGATAAACGAGTGTTTGAGCGAAAATGAATATATCAACGGAATTACAAACTTTGAAATGACTCTTGAAGAAGGATTAGCTACTTTATCTTTTACTATAAATACTGTCTTTGGAGATGAGGTGATAGAAGATGTCCAAATACAGTGATATAACCTTTGAAACGTTACAGCAAGACATGCTTGAAACGTACAACAACGACTTAAAAACTGATGCGCAGGAAGGCAGTCTAGCCGCTATAAGTTTATCAAAACAGGCAGCTAGACTTGCTGATTTTTATGCGGATTTAGACAGCATTGAAAATAACATGTATGTTGATACTATGGACCGCGAAAATCTTATTGAATGGGGCGCACAGGTGGGATATCCAATTGACGAAGGCGATTACGCAATCGTTACAGGATACCTTAATGTAGAGTGTGAAATTGGTGCAGAGTTTAGCGCTACTGATTCGGACTATAACTACAATGTAATTGAATTTTTAGGCACTGATACAGTGAACGGAAAAACTGTTTACAAGTATAACTTTGAAGCTACCGACCTAGGAATTGATGCAGGCAATTTTACAGGCTATATAGAACCTTTAGATGATATCACTAACTTTGAAGAAGGTGTTATCACAGGATGTGTTACAGCAGGAAAAGACGCGGAAGAAACCGAAGATTACCGTGAACGATTGCTTGAAGCATTCAGTACAGCATCATGCGCAGGCAATATTGCATATTATACAAATGAAGTTGATTCTTATGATGGCTTTGCGGCCTGCAAAGTAAAAAGACGTGTCGCAGGTGATGAATATGTGTATGTGTATACTTTAGCCGACGGCTACACACTGCCAGCAAATGATCAAATTAACGCACTAAAAGAATATCTAGACCCAACAACAAACGAGGGGTTAGGATATGGAAAAGCGCCTATTGGTCACAAAGTAAAAGTAATGAGCGCTGTAGCTAAAAATATCACGATTACAGCATCAATTGAGTATGAGGCAGGCAATACATGGGAAAGCGTAAAAAGCGGTGCTGATACAGCTTTAAAAGCTTATTTTACAGCATTAAGAAAGACGTGGGAAAGCACTGATAACCTAATTGTAAGAATGTCAGGAATTGAAAATGCGCTAATCAGCGTAAATGGCATTTTAGATGCAAGCAATATACTGATTAATGGCCTCAACCAAAATTTAAAAATTGATGAATTCAGTGTTCCTATTTATAGCTCTATCACAGTGAGATGAGGTGATTAAATGGAACTAAGAAAAATTGAAATTCCTGATATCTTGCTTGCTATTCCGCAAATTGCTGAAATTTTTAAAATCACTGATCAGTATTGTGCACAGTGTGCCGATGATATGATGGATGTAAACAGTGATCTAAACATCCTAACAGCTACCGAATACGGCATTGAGCGAAGAGAAAAAATCCTACATATAACACCAGACGAAAGAGATACGCTTGAATCACGCAGGGCGCGCGTACTGCTCGAATGGACCGAAGTAATATCACACAGTCCTTTAACTACATTATGGCTTAGGTCTAAGCTTGATTCTCTGTTAGGAAAAGGAAAGTATGAATTAAATATTGATACAAAAAACAATATAATGAATCTTCATACTTATATTGATTTGTTCGGCTTTTCAGAGATACTTGACGACTGGCTGAAAAAAGTAGTACCGTGCAATATTATTTTAAATTCTCATAATGATATCATCGCTGTAACATACGGAGATATTATTACAGGCGGTGCCATTCTTTATAACGATGTATTAAACATTAGTGATGATGATATTTACAACGAATCAACGAGTACATCATATTACTGCAGTGCGCTTTTAAATGATCATGAGCGCATTTATACAACAGATGACAATACGTATAATCTTGGCTCAAGCATGAGCTGTAAAATGTCAGGCGCGGTTAGCCTGATTTTTAATATTACTATTTAGGAGGTGTTTTAATGGCACAATACAAAAGCTGTATCATTACAAGCAGAGGTCAACAGCTGATGGCAAAGATCATTGCAGGTAGAAGCGGTGCAACATTTACAAAGATGAGATTTAGCGATTATCAGTATCAAGACTCATCTTTAGAGGGGTTAACAAGTCTTAACAGTATTAAGCAAGAACAGGATTTTAGCGATAAAAAAATTCTTAACGGTACATCACTTCAGCTAACAGCAGCTATTACAAATCGAAATTTGACAAGTGGCTATTACATTAAAACAATTGGTGTGTATGCTAATGATCCTGATTACGGAGAAATTTTATATGCAGTATTTCAGGCGGTTGTACCTGCATGGATGCCGCCTTATAAAGGGACATCTGAATCAAGTGCAACTTTTAACGTTGCTTTAACTGTAGGCAATACATCAAATGTAACTGTAACAATTAAAGGATCAGCAGTAGTTACACAGGATGAATTAAACGCATTAACAGTGACTGTTAATGATAACTATAAGAAACTATCACAGGCTTATTTGAGTCTCGAAAATGACGGTGTATATATCAATTACAATGACTAGGAGGCAAAAAGAATGGAAGATAAATACAAATTACCAAGTCAAGAGCAGTTCGGAACTTTAAACGACACGTTAGCACAGCTTGCGCATAACGTCGCTATGGCTAATGGTATTAATGACGCATCAACATGGGCGGAGGTGCAGTCAATCACCAAGAAAGGACTTGCATCAAGCTATTTTGCTGTAGGCGATCAGCTTGTTACAAAGTTTAACGATGGTAGCACAAACTATGATTTCCTTTTAGACGTTGTGCATACAGCGGACGTTGAGCTGGCTGATGGCACTACAAAGCACGGCTTATTTTTGCAGTCGCATTATGCATTGCCTTTTGCAACGCAGTTTACTGGATATAGAGCATTTTTGGCATGCCCTTCAGGATTAAATCCAGGAACATATCATGTTACATTTGGTGCTGATTGGACCAATGCTAAAAAAGGTTCAGTTTATCAGTTCACGTTAACAAAACAGGTTGAAAAAGATGGACGTCTTGGCGGATTTCATGGGATGCCTGATACTGACCCAAGCACATGGAAAGTATACAGTTATGCAGCTGACGGCAAGACACTAGTGGAAACCGTTGATGTCATTAGCGGTAACGCAGGAACTGACTTAGGGACGATGAACTTAAATACTAGAAATGAAAACTTAAACAGTATGCAGGAATGCGCTTATGGTCACAACAGATGGAAAGATTCAGCTTTAAGACAGTATTTAAACAGTGATCAGCAGGCAAACTATTGGTGGACTCCTGTAGATAAATGGGATATTGCGCCTGATTACTTAGCAACCAAAAACGGATTTTTGTATAACTTTGATCCTGACTTAGTTGCAAGATTACAGCCTACAAAAATTGTTACGTATCCCAATACACAAACCGACGACACAACAGGAAACACAGCAGATGTTACATATGATAAAGTCTTTGTGCCATCATTAGGACAAGCATTTTGTGCTAATGATAAAAATGAAGGTGACGCATGGGCTTACTATAAACAGCTCAAAGGTGATGGAACACCTGCAAAGCAGTGGAGCTACGATGGTAAACCATATGTGAAATATTTATTAAATGATCATAAATCAGCTCGTA
>OCTW013381617.1_pt1 | contig 35550 bp, 30 predicted proteins | sample 1539671 | NCBI WGS metagenome assembly OCTW01 (sample SAMN02144230, study PRJEB22623) | gut metagenome | biome: sheep rumen | host: Ovis aries | place: New Zealand
TTCGTTGGATTAAGGATTAACGGACTAAGGATTAAGGTTTGATTGGTAATAAACCTTATTCTTTCTTCCTTCCGCCCTTATTCCGTCTTCATTTTAAGTAGCGCTCACCACTACTCCCTCCGCTGTCAGCAGCAAGCAACCGTCGTTCTTTGCCACCGTCTCCACTGCCGCCACCAGCATATCCTCCAACTCATACACCACCCTCACCCTCGTCACTATCGTCTCACCCACCATGGGCTCCCCGTGGACTTCCAGCGTCTTTATAGCCGCCACCACCCCGGGACGCGGTATGCTCTTACGTATATACTTATTGATGTAGCCTATCCTTGCAGCACAGCTCTGTGACATATTCTCCACCAACCCGGCGCCGCACATCCTGCCGTCAACCACGAAGTAGTTGTCAGGAGCCACCGTCAGTTCCGTCACCGTCATACCCTCATCATGGCGTGTCAGCACGTCAACCATCACATAGGGAGCGCCCTGCGGCAACAATTCCCTGCAGTCTATGGCATCCATCTCTCCCTCGGTCATACCTTGCGCGTCACCAGTATGCTGTGGCCCTGTCCCAGTCCGTCATACACATTCTCCAGACGCAGTCCGGCATCGTTGACACACCGCAACATATCCTCCATGTTATACATCTTGCTGTTGCCGTTGGCTATGGCAGTGAAATACAGTGACGTCATGGTGAGACAGAACGCCGCGGTGTCAAAACGCTGCCTGTCCCACAGCGTCTCCATGATAAAGAGGCGTGTGTCAGCCGTCATTGCCTCCCTCGCCCTGCTCAATATGCTCGTTATCTCGTCCATGGAGAAGCAGTCCAGGAACTGGCTCATCCATATAGCGTCCAGTCCGCCCTCACGCTCAGGGAAGGCAGCCGCCGCGTCAAGCAGGTTTATGCCGTGTCCCTTTATGCGCTCTGCTCCGGGCTTGCCCTTCGTGTTCTCACGCATCATCTCTATCTGCTGCGGCAGGTCAAGCACCGTCACCTCCACCTTCTTGTCATGCTCCACACATCTCAGCGCCCACTTGCCAGTGTTGCCGCCAACGTCATAGAGCGACTTCACACCATACTTGCCAAAGACTATATCCAGAGCCTCGGGGAATGACGAGTCACTGTAGAAATGGTCAAAGCCGAACCAGCTCTTCCGCACCTGCTCCGGCAGCTGTGACAGTCCCTCATACACCGTGGGCCACGGTCCGAAGTGACGCAGTCCGGCGGGCCTGCCCTCAAGCAGCGCCTCTTCCAGATGGAACCACCCTTCGTAGTTAACGTCGTGGTTAAAGTCTATATTCACACGAGTAGCGGGGTCGTTGAGCAGAAACCATCCGGTCTTCGACAACGTATAACGACCGTTGTCAGCATCTACAAGCACCGACCCGATGCAGAGCGAAGCCTCCAGCAGGCACTTTGCCGCATAGTCGCTAAGTCCTGTGCGTTCTGCTATCTCCGCGCGTGTCAGCCCCTCCTCGCCGCAGTCGCGCAGCACGTCAAACAGTCCCAGCTTTATCATCAGCCTCTGCGACTGAAACACCGCCGGTCCCCAGGCTATAAACTCTGCCCGGCGCTGGGCCTCAACCGCCGACAACTGCTCCTTGGTATATATCTTCTTTAGTTCTGGAAACATAGTTTAATTTCTCTCACAGGATTATTACGGCAACGTTTTTTTCACAGTCATCTTTTTAAGTTTACGCACTAATTTCTCAACTTGAGGAATCTTAGGAAGAACATCTTCCTCTGCCCAATCAAATAAATCATCATAATCTCCCATCTGCCTCATATTCTGTAAACGAGAGATAAAAGAATATTCTTCATTTGTAAGCATACCCTCCCCTCTGCATTTTTGTCCAAGCAGGTGTATAGTTCCCGAATGCGTTTTAGCGTGCAACCCCATACTAAGTAGCAATGCCGAGGCAGCATGAAACACGGCATAGTACAACCTGTTAGCAGCCAAGGTCCAGTGTCCAAGCTTTGAGTTATCTTTCGCTTCAACAATGGCTTTGTCCGCTTTCTCCTGCCTGTATTCTATCAGGACATTTCTTTCCTCTGTTTCTAATGGCATAACTTTATTCCTTCTCTCATAACATTATGATGGAATGGCGTAAAACTTCGTTTCTGCCAATCCGACAATGTGTATATTATTGGATTGATTTTCTCATTAATTGACAACCCCAGTTCCACTAAAGGATAAGCATAGTCATGATAATCCTTGTCTGTGGCATGTCCCTGCTTATTAATAAGCAACAGGATATCCCAGTCTGAATCCGGGTTTGCATCCCCTCTGGCTCTCGAACCAAAAAGATATGCCATGCCATCTGAAGGATAGTATCCCTCTAAACTATGCTGTATCAATTTCTTTGTGTCCATACGCATATCTGTTATATTATTTGACAGTACTTACCCATTGCAAAGTTACGTTTTATTTCTGAAACAGCAAAAGAATTCATAATAATTAAATTCATAATTTTGCACAAAGTGCAAGCATAAATGCATAATTTTTAACCTCACGTTTAACCTCAAAACCTCAGAGCCTCCCCAAACATAAGTATTCACCCTATCCCCATTTGTTGTGATTTTGAGCTGCGGTCTTGCGCACTTTGGATTTTTAATGTACTTTTGCACTCCGAATTTACACAACAACACAAAACAAACAACAGGACAACAACACAAACACTTTGGGAATTCAAGGTTCCCCCTTGTCCCCATGAAGTCTATAGTCTAAGGATTTAAGGATTAAAGGAATTTCCCGCTCTGCCGAACATCACCTTGTGTCGAGTACAGAAGCTATGCCCTGAAGATTCATTAACCTTAATTACTTCCTAAGGAAGTCCCTTGCAGCGAGGAAGCATCCCTTAATCCTTAAATCCTTAGACAAAACACACCAACCCTTAGAAACGAAACAAAAATTTTGCCGTTAATATTTTTTTTCGTAACTTTACCAGCAGAAACAGAAACCAACAATATTAACTAATCAAAACAAAAGGAGGAAAACTATGGATTTCGGTAGTATCATCGGCACCATCGGCAATATGCTGGGCGGAGGCAAGAAAACTGCTGACGGCGCACAGGCCGGAGGCTTGCAGGACATCATCGCCAATCTGGGACTGGGCGACCTCAGCAATATCAACCCACAGGACATCATCAGCAAGTTCCAGAACGGGGAGCTGTCTCTCGACCAGGCGCAGGCTGTATTGAAACAGCTCGCCGCCACTTTGGGGCTGGAGGACAAACTGGGGGAATATCTCTCTATGCTCAAGAAAAACTAAGGAAAATCAGGTTATAAGGTCATAAGGTCGTAAGGTCGTAAGGTCATGAGGTGATATCACCTTAAAACCTTGAAGCGAAGCGACCTCAAAACCTAAAAACCTAACAAAGTGTCAAATCAACTTTCTCCACTCTGAAAACCAAACCAGAGCGGAGGGACAGGTACGGCTATGGAAAAACGGTGGAATATATATGACAAACAATAAAGAAAAGCCCTTGTAAGTGATGCTTACAAGGGCTTTTTATGTCCTAAAGTGATAGCTTTCACAGTGTCATTCGATAGCTTTCTCATGGTAAAGTGATAGCTTTTACACTGTAAAACGATAGCTTTCACGCCGAAAAGCGGTACTTTTCCCAGCGAGAAAAACGCAAAATAATCATATCGTCTTAATAATCATACAGATACACTCACACCAGTTTCCTTGCCGTTTTTCAAGACAAAAGACAAGTTGGTGAGTAATTTCGCAAGCATTCGAGGTTAAGGAAAATCACTTTGTCAGCAAATTACCACTATCCGTGACAGTTTGACATAGTTAATTAATAATGCATAATGCATAATGCATAATGTGTAATTATGAGTTATGAGTTATGAGTTATGAATTATGAATTATGCATTATGCATTATTAATTATACTACAGTCGCAGCTGTGCGTCGCAGTAGTCGAGCACGGCAGTGCGGTGGGTTATGAATATCACGGTGTGGGTATGCCCTGCAAGGATATTCTGTAACAGGCGGCGCTCGGTGTCAGGGTCAAGGGCGCTGGTGGCCTCATCGAGTATGAGGAGGGAGCAACGACGCAACAAGGCACGTGCTATGCAGATACGCTGTGCCTGTCCCTCGCTCAGTCCACCGCCACTCTCTGTCACGTTGGTATCAAGGCCGTGGGGCAGCTCCTTCACAAAGTGTGCCTCACACTTGGCAAGCACGGCATACATATCGTCGTCGGTGGCCTCAGGATTGCCCAAGAGCAGGTTATCGCGTATGGTACCGCTGAGCATAGTGTTACCCTGCGGCACATAGGTTATGTTACAACGTGTAAGCGGCGACGCCACCTCCTCCGTACCATTGTCCGCATATATGGAGACAGTGCCTTCAGTGGGCTTGGTAAGCGCCATGATAAGACGCAGCAGGGTGGTCTTGCCTACTCCCGTCTCGCCCACTATAGCAGTGCAGGTATTGGGGCGGAAATCGTATGACAGACAGTTGATAATATTGTTAGCCGGCTCGTCCGGATAGGAATAGCTCACGTCACAAAGCCTTACGCCACACACGCCGGGCAGCGTCACCGGCTCGCCCTGAGGCTCCAGGGGTATATCCTCAAGGTGCATCAGGCGCTCGGCGGCGGTGAACACCGACACAAACTGCGGCACCAGCTTTGAGAGGTTACGCGCTGGCTGCTGTATCTTGTTTACCAGTTGCAGGAAGGCTGCCATGCCACCGTATGTAAGCGTACCGAGCGAGAGGCGCACGGCACTCCATCCGAAGGTTATGATGTAGCCAGTGGCAAAGCCCATATTGACGATAAGGTTGGAGATGACAGAAAAGCGTGTACGACGCAGCACCTTACGGCGCAGCTCCTGATGGTGTTCCTCCAGACGGTCCACCATGATGCCCTCACCCTCAAGAGTCTTGATGAGCATACGGTTTTGCACAGACTCCTGCAACATGCTCTGCACCAAGCTGTCGCTCTCTCTCACCTCACGGGAGAGACGGCGCATTCTGCCCATATACACCTTACTGAGCAATAGGAACACAGGAAACAGACATACTATGCAGATGGCAAGCAGATGGTCTAAGGAGAAGAGGAAGAAGAAGGCGCCCACAAAGAGCGTGAACACGCATACGGCATTAGGGAGCGTCTCCGCACAGAAGTTTACCACCTGGACAACGTCGCTCTCAAGACGGTTGATGACATCACCGCTGTGCATGGCTCCGCGTCCGCGCCACTCTGAGCGCAGTATGCGCTCAAGCATCATCTGCTGCATACGGTTCTGCGCCTTTATGCCAAGCACGTTGCGCACCCACACCGAGGATATGGAGAGAATGAAATTACAGAGTATGAGCAGGGCTATGACACCAACGGCCCTGATGACGCTGCCCTCCACATTGTGGGAGGCGACGTCAATGGCATGCTTCACCGCCCATATCTGGGCAAGGCTGACAGCCACGTCCAATAGTCCTATTATGACATTGAGCAGTGCCTGCAGTCTGTTGTATGATGTGGAGCGCCATAGCCAGCGCAATAACTGTTTATAATTCATAATGCATAATTCATAACTCATAACTCACAACTCATAACTCATAACTCATAACTCACAACTCATAACTCATAACTCATAATTACACATTATGAATTATGAATTATGCACTATCTCCCGTCTGCTCCCCACATCATCTTGTCACGCAGGGTGGCGAAGTAGTGCCGGTGGGCGAAACGCACTATGCGTGTGGAGAACGGTGCCTTTGATATGGTCACCACAGTGCCCTCGGTAAGACCAGAGGAGCGTCCGTCAACGGCGGCAAGGAAAGAGTGGCTGCGACTCTCCACCTTCAAGGTTATGACAGAGGTGTCGGGCACCACTATAGGACGCACGTTGAGACTGTGGGGCGCCACCGCCGTAAGGCACAGCGTGCCAGTGTAAGGCGCTATTATAGGACCTCCGTTAGACAGGCTGTATGCCGTGGAACCCGTAGGCGTGGTCACTATCAGTCCGTCGGCCTGGTAGGTCATGACATACTCATCGTCTATGGATGCACGGATGGATATCATAGATGCATGGTCACGCTTCAGCAGGGCTATATCGTTGAGGGCATAGGGGGAGCCTATCACCTCGTCGCCGTTGTTGGTCTCTATCTTTATCACTGAGTGCTCGCGCACATGATAGTCATTGGCATAGATAGCAGAGATGGCCTGCTCTATCTCCGACGGATTGACATCTGCCAGGAAGCCCAGCCTGCCGATATTGACGCCGATGATAGGTATCTGCTTGGACCCCACACGCGAGGCTGTCTTGAGCAAGGTGCCGTCGCCTCCCATGGAGACGGCGAAGTCTGCCGTGAAGTCATCATCATCAAATACTCCATTAGCATTAACGTCCATGCGCTGTCCCTCGGTGATAAACTCATAGAAGGGACGGTCAATATATACCTCGGCCTCATGTTGCTGCAATATGGCGATGAGCTTAAACACTGCCTGCGACTTCTTTGCCTGATACTCGTTGCCGAAGATGGCGAAACGTATTTTCTCTTTTTTCATCGGGTTTATTTTGCCGTTAAACAAAAATAATGTATATTTGCAAATGCAAATATACATTATTTATTTTAATTGAACAAAAAATTATGGCAAAGGTTTACGAATACATAGCCGACGGCACTGAGGAGATAGAAGCCCTTACAATGACTGACGTATTACGCCGCGCAGGCGTGGAGGTGGTCACCGTGAGTATCAACAAGACTGCAGAGGTGACGATGTCTCACGGTGTACGCATAATATGTGACACTACCGTGGCAGAGGCTGACGTCAATGATGCAGACATGCTGCTGCTGCCTGGCGGTATGCCGGGTGCCACAAACCTCAACGACTGTGAGGCCGTACGCACCGCCGTACTGAGACAACACGAGCAGGGAAAGAAGGTGGGAGCCATCTGTGCTGCCCCTCTGATACTGGGCGGTCTCGGCATATTGCAGGGCAAACGCGCCACATGCTATCCCGGTTTTGAAAGCCAGATGACGGGAGCCACATACACCAAGGAACTGTTTACCGTTGACGGTAACGTGATAACAGGTGAGGGACCTGCTGCCACGCTGCCATTCTCCTACGCCATACTGGAGATGCTGGGCAAGGGTGCAGAGGCGGAGCAGCTGCGCGAGGGTATGATGTTCAACCACCTCATGAGTTGATACCCGGCATGGACTATATCATAATAGTAGCTGGAGGCAAGGGACTGCGCATGGGGGGCGACATCCCCAAGCAGTTTATGACCGTAGGGGGCAAGCCTATACTCATGCGCACCATAGACTGTTTCCACCAGTATTCTGATGACATACGCATCATCTTGGTTTTACCTGAGGCTCACCGTAAGTACTGGCAGGAGTTGTGTGCGGAGTATCGCTTTGACACGCCACACGAGATAGTACAGGGAGGCGAGACACGCTTCCACTCTGTAAGCAACGGATTGGCAGCCATCCCCGACGACGCCACGGGCGTAGTGGGAGTGCATGACGGCGTACGTCCCTTTGTTGACTGCGACATGATAAAAAGGCTGTATGACGCAGCGCATGAGAAGGGAGCGGCAATACCTGTCACACCCGTAATAGAGACATTGCGCAGCGTGGTTAGCGGAAAGAATGTGATGCGCAGTGACTATGTGCTGGTGCAGACACCGCAGGTGTTTGACATACAACTGCTGAAACGTGCATACAAGCAGACTTACAGGGAACAATTTACTGATGATGCCAGTGTGGTGGAGTCTATAGGAGTGACAGTCACACTGGTTGAGGGCCGCAGGGAGAACATTAAGGTGACAACACCTTTTGACATGGTAATAGCGGAGGCACTGGTTAATAATTAACTCGACTTTCGCAAGCTTCAGTTTCGTTGAGGTTTTAAGGTTCTTGCTTAGGCAAGCGTCACTGCGTGCCGAGCGGTAAGGTCGCTTCACTTAAGGGTCTATAGGTGATATTTGCATATCAAAGCATTGACAACAGCATATCTCACCTAATAACCTGAAACCTCAAGACCTCAAACCTAACGAGTGAGCGAAACTTGAATTATTAATTATTTTGTTTTTCTCGCTGTCTCTATTATTGTGTCTATACCTTTCGTATAATCTTCCGGGGATATATCTACGGCAATATCTGGAGACACACCGTCCTCAGAGCTGTTGCCGTCAGCATCATACATAGGACAGGCAGAGAAGCGTACCGACCATCCGTTAGGCAGTTCAGAGGAGAACGGCATACCTGAGCCGCCGCCGGTATTGTCGCCCACCACAGTGACCTGTGGCATACATTTCATATATTTCACAAACTCGTTGGCAGCGCTGTAAACAGACCTGTTTGTCAACACATACACCTGCTTGTTCCACCTCACACCGGCAGAGGGTTCTATCCACTGCTCCTCTCTCTCTGAGAAGTCATCATGCCCCTTGCCTGTCTTGTGGCACATATATCCTACGAGCGTAGGCTCACTGCAGAAGCGTGATGCCAGGCGCCGCACCTCGGTAAGCAGGCCGCCGCCGTTATTGCGCACATCTATAATCAAGCTATTACATGGCGCAAGGTAATAGAGTATCTGGTCTATGTTACCATCACCCAGCTCATGTTCAAAGGTCGGCACATACACATAGCCGGTATTGTCATCAAGGATGCGGTAAGACATTCCGCAAGCTATCTTATAGTCGGTACCAAGATATATGCGTTGTATGGAGTCAGAGAAGTTTGCCGGGAATTTTTCCTTCCACGACCAGTCACGTGAGTAATCAAAGGAGGTGGACAAGTTCACATGACCGTCCCTTAGTGTGCCGAGCATACCACCGAGAAACTCTAACAACTGTGTCTGCGACAGCCGGGTGGCATGCTCTGCCTGGTAGCTGTAGAGGGTATGCACCTCGTCCCAGTCCACTCCATACAGTTCTTTCTTCTCCCGGAAGAAGCAGTAACGCTCGTCCATGATGCGCCACAGCGCCTCGGTATTGCCCACCACCGTGTCAGGGTATTCCTCCACGTCAACACAGGACGCAAGGCCGCATAGCGACACCATTACCACTAATATGTATCTCAAGCTCCTCATTTCCTTATTACTATGCCTATCGTTACTGCGTTATAATAGTGATGTTGCTTAAGGTTGTTGGGAGTGGCCTGGCGTATGTCGCAAAGATAGCCCAGGCGCAGGGATGTATTGCCTTTCAGCATAACATCTGCCGTCAGTTGTTGTCTCAGCTGGAAGGTGGCTGGAGATGTGACCACAATGTTATGGTCATAGTTGCCGAGGTTGAATATCTCGTAATACGACTGCCCGTAATTAGGTGAGAACATTATGCCGACCAATGGGTATCTCGCCTCATAGCCCAACGTAACTCGTTTGCCAAACACCGTAAGATCATAGCGTGCGGCAAGGTGTGCGCCTATAGCAGCGCTGAGATAGCCTTGTGCCGGGTTGTTATTGCTGTTACGGTTGTTGTAGGTACCGCCCAGCAGTCCCTCAGCCATACCGCCGACATATATGTGCAGGGCATCATGAAGCATATCCCAACGTCTTGTCACGGAATAGGCAAACACATAATGGCCGGAGTATTCATGTCCGTTGCGGGCACGGTTATGAGTGTAGGCGAATGCCAGCTCATGACTCAAGCCGTATGTCAATCCGCCGGTACTGCCCATAGACAAGCTGTCCATATACAGACGGTCACGCCTCACCTCTGACATCAGGCGCCACTCCATGCCACGGTATTTCTCCTGCGACAGATAGGTGTCAAGCATATTCGCACCACCCACGCCAAGCATAGTGGCCACCTCTGTCTCCTGTGCATTAATATGACCAGGCAGGCAGAGCATCATCAACACTATGAACAGGCTGCCGACTCTCATCAACTCTCAAACAAGTTAAGCTGGCCTGTCATCTCATCCTTCACCTGCTGTTGTGTCTTACCAGCATCAGGGTCAAGGTTCTCTTCCTCCGCGATGTCCTCATCTTCCCCCTCTCCCTCTGACGAGGTCTCCGGCACCCTCTTAGGCTCCAGCTCCTCTACCTTGTCAACGGTGAACGTGCTGATACGCTTACCCTTTGCCTTGAAACCCTTGACGGCGATAAACTCCTCACAGTCTATCTCCATAGGCTCACGGAAGCTGTCATTACCTCCAAATGTCACCCTTATATAAGGGAAAGGAGTGTCTGTCAGCAGCAGCAGCTTGTTGTTGCCGTTGTCGCCGAGGAACGAGCGGTGGTTCTTTATCGCCTCCATCTCAAACCTCTTGATATATCCGAAGCCGTTGTTGTCTGCATCAAGCAATACTGCCGTCCACGGCTTGTGCTCATCCCACTTCTCTATGCGCAGTATGTCCTGCTCAAAGTGGTTGTTAGGGTCAGGCGTGGTAATATAGAAGTCGCCGTTGCTGAGCACCACAAGTATGCTGTCAGTATCAAGGAACTTACCCAATGACTCGCCGTGGGCATCGTAGTTGAGCCTGTTGACATCACGGTCCCACCACACCTCTCTGCCTCCGAGCGTGGAGTGTCCGTGGCTCTTCAGACCTATCTTATGCACCGGATATTTTGTCAGGATGTTACCCTTGCTGCCACGTCCCTTGATGTCGAGTGTGGCGAAGTCATAGTCAAAGAATATCTTCTTGATGCGAGGTTCAGGCTCATGTGTCACCTTTATCACCTCTGCTTCGCCGTTAGGATTGACAGTAAAGTACATCACACGGCTGTCCTTAGTGCCCTGCGTAATGTCATACTCCCTGTCACGGGTGCATGAGTCAACGAAGAAACGCTTCACGAAGTAACGTCCGTTCTTGCCGTCACGGTACACACAGTTGTATATGGTACGGCGGTCGCCCTTCTTCCATACGCCGAGGTGCAGCACGTTCTTGCCCACATCAATCTTGTCTGCCACCCTGATAATCTTGAACTTACCGTCACGGTAGAAGATGATGATATCGTCGATGTCAGAACAGTTACATACGAACTCAGCCTTCTTCAGACTGGTACCTATAAAGCCTTCCTGACGGTCTATGTAGAGTTTCTCGTTAGCCTCAACCACCTTGGTGGCCTCGATAGTATCAAAGCTGCGTATCTCAGTGAGACGTGGATGCTCCGCACCGTATTTCGTCTTCAGATGCTCAAACCACTCACAGGTGATGTCAACCATGCGCCCAAGGTCACGCTCTATGTCCGCTATCTCAGCCTTTATCTTTGCTATAAGGTCATCAGCCTGGTCCTTGGAGAACTTAAGTATGCGCTTCATCTTTATCTCCATGAGGCGCAGTATGTCATCCTTGGTCACCTCACGCACCAACTGTGGGTAGAACGGTGTCAACCTCTCGTCAATATGCTCACAGGCGGCATCTATGGAGGCAGCGTTCTCATATTTCTTATCCTTATATATACGCTCCTCTATGAAGATACGCTCCAACGAACAGAGGAACAGCTGCTCCAGCAGTTCATCGCGTCTTATCTGCAGTTCCCTACGCAACAGCTCCATCGTCTGGTCTGCACTGCTGCGCAGCACATCGCTGACGCTAAGGAACTGTGGCTTGCGGTCTTTTATGACGCAGCAGTTTGGCGATATGCTTATCTCACAGTCGGTGAAGGCATAGAGGGCGTCGAGGGTCTTGTCTGAGCTTACGCCGGGCGTAAGGTGTACCAGTATCTCCACGTTTGCTGCAGTGAGGTCTTCCACCTTCCTTACCTTTATCTTGCCGCGCTCCACTGCCTTAGTGATAGACGCTATAAGGGTCTCTGAGGTTTTTGAGAATGGTATGTCACGTATTACGAGTGTCTTCTGGTCGAGTTTCTCTATCTTCGCCCTCACCTTGATACTGCCGCCGCGCTGGCCGTCGTTATATTTAGAAACGTCTATGCTGCCGCCCGTAGGGAAGTCTGGATACAGATGGAACTCCTCGCCACGCAGGTATGCTATGGCTGCGTCGCATATCTCACAGAAGTTATGCGGCATTATCTTTGAATTCAGACCTACGGCTATGCCTTCCACGCCCTGTGCCAACAGCAACGGGAACTTCACCGGCAGCGTGACAGGCTCCTTGTTACGGCCGTCGTATGACATCTGCCACTCCGTAGTCTTTGGATTGAACACTGTCTCCAAGGCAAACTTACTCAGGCGTGCCTCTATATATCTCGGCGCGGCAGCCGACGAGCCCGTCAGGATATTACCCCAGTTACCCTGCGTGTCAATAAGCAGGTCTTTCTGCCCCATCTGCACAAGGGCATCACCTATTGAGGCATCGCCGTGCGGATGGAACTGCATGGTATGTCCCACGATGTTCGCCACCTTGTTGTAGCGACCGTCATCCATACGCTTCATGGAATGGAGTATGCGTCGCTGCACCGGCTTCAGGCCATCCTCTATATGTGGCACCGCACGGTCAAGGATGACATACGAGGCATAGTCCAAGAACCAGTTCTGGTACATGCCGCTGAGGTGATGCACCACAGAGGCGTCAAAACGGTTGACCGGGCGGTAGTCCGGCTGTCCGTCTGTTTCTTTGTCTGCCTCCTGCTGTATTATTATTTCGTCGTCCTTCATCTGTCTTTTTTATAATATCTTAGCTACTCAACTCTCTGTTGTATTTATTCCCTCTCTATAGTATTTCTCCAAGAGCTCATGCGCTCCCATAAAGCTGGTCTTCTCTCCTCCCTGCACGCTTTTCTCCATCTCCTGCATAGCCTGCTGCATCACGGGGTTGTTATAGAAGTGTCCCAGCAACTCGTTATTGATGGTCTCTCGCATCCAGTATCTGTTCTGTTTGCTTCGGCGATAGCTGAAGTAACCGTTCTTCCTCACATAGTCGAAGTACTCATATACCATCTCCCATATCTCCTTGATGCCGAGGGCATATAATCCAGAGTATGTCAGCACACGCGGCGTCCATCCGCTCTCAGACTTCGGGAAGAAATGCAGCGCGTTGCGGAATCCCTGTGCCGCCATCTCGCATCGTCTCACATTGTCGCCGTCACACTTGTTTACCACAATAGCATCGCAAATCTCCATTATGCCACGCTTTATGCCCTGTAGCTCATCACCCGTGCCAGCCACCTGTATAAGGAGGAAGAAGTCAACCATAGAGTGACAGGCCGTCTCGCTCTGTCCTACTCCCACCGTCTCTATGAATATCTTGTCAAAGCCTGCAGCCTCACACAGTATCACCGTCTCACGAGTCTTCCTCGCCACACCACCGAGGCTGCCTGCCGAAGGGCTGGGGCGTATGAAGGCATCAGGATGTGTGGAGAGTTTCTCCATACGCGTCTTGTCACCCAATATACTGCCCTTAGACCTTTCTGATGAGGGGTCAATGGCGAGCACTGCCAGCTTGCCGCCGTAATGCGACAGCACATACTGCCCGAACTCATCTATCGAAGTGGACTTTCCTGCACCCGGCACGCCGCTGATACCTATTCTCAGGGAGTTGCCGCTGTGAGGCAGGCAACGCTCTATCACCTGCTGCGCCATAGCCTGATGCTCGGGCAACACGCTCTCTACCAGTGTCACAGCCTGCGACAACATAGTGACATTGCCAGCCAATATGCCGTCCACCATCTCGTCAACGGTGTAGCGCTTACGCACGAAACGCCGTCTGTTGAGATACGGATTGATAATCGACGGCTGACTAACACCGCTGTTGACTGTCAGCCCCTTGTATTCAGCTTGGTTCTCTGGATGCTCCATACTTTACTTCTGTATGTTTATCACCACTTTCTGGTTATTAGGGTCATTTGTTATCATAAGGATACGCGGACGCGTACGCACCTTCTTCAGTTCCTTGCCTATGGCGGTAACCTTCAGCCTTGTTGACTCGCCCGGCTCCAGACGCTGCTTACCCAACTGCACCTGCAGTCCGGCAGTAAAGAGCTGCACCTTGGATATCTCGAGCACGGCCTTGCCTTCGTTTCTTATCTCTATCTCATCCTTTGCCTTTGACTTGTTCTGCAGCTCTGTCATATTCAAGGTCTCTGACGACATCACCATGTGAGGAGCATAGGCACGCTTCACGTCATCAGCAGCGATGACCGGCGGCAGCAGCACCGTTGACACTGTCACCTCCTTGTCTCTGTTCACCTTGTCGGCACCGTTTTTGGCCAGATAGATGGTTGACTGCGTAAGTCCGTAGTCACGCACCTCACGCGAGTTAAGCGTGACATACATCGTGCCCTTCTGTTTCGGGCCAAGCACCCTGGGCTTCATCTCTGCCGTGAGGTATGACGGCAGACGCAGCATCACAGGCTCCACCGTCTGCCCAGAGGGGTTAAACACCTGTATCTTCTTTGTCAGCATCACGCCCTTGTGCACATCGTCAAAGTCTATTGACTCCACGTCAGTCATCAGTATGCCCAGTTTGAAAGGGTAGTCGCCCGTATAGTTCTCCACACGTGTCACCACCTGACCACGCACCTCAAACTCCGCCGGAGTGTCAGACATTGTGTCATATACACGCACTATGCGGTCAAAGTGTCCCAACTGCTTACAATCAAAAGTAATGTTGAGCGTTACATCCTGTCCCGGGTTAACGTTGCCGGCGGTATATGCCGCCTGCGAACATCCGCAACCTGTGTCAACATACTTCACGGCAGCAGGCGACGTAGAAGTGTTGCGCATCATGACCGTTATTGTGGCAGGCGTACGAAACAACATCTGGCCGCACTCAAACTCTTTAGCCTGTGCGGTAAAGCTTTGCGCCGCAGCGCCAAGGTGGCACATCATCATTGCCACCATGCATATATTTGGTATTATCCTCATTTCTTCTTCTCCGTTAACTTGTTATATCCTTAGGTTATCATCAAGGTGGACACCACATATTCCCACCTTATATGTTTACATTGCAAATTTACAATTTTTTTTTCAATTGTCAAAGCTTTTATTTTGTATTTCGCCCGACTTTTCGTAACTTTACACCCACATTTACTATGAGATACAAAATAATAGACAACCTCTCTGACTACGCCCCCACCGACCAACTGTTGTGCCGGCTCCCATCCTGGCGGCGCGAACAGGCACAGAAGTTCAGGCATGAGCAGGGACAACGCGAGTGTGCCTTGTCATACCTGTTGCTGAGCGAGATGACTGGTTTCCAACCTGTTTTCGGCACTGCCGAGCACGGCAAGCCGTTCATGCTCCCAGGTACTACCGACGGGCAGGACACGCCCGGTGCCGGCGAGAGGTTCTTCAACATATCCCATTGCAAGGCTGCCATAGGCTGCATAGTGGACAGTGACGAGGTGGGCATTGACGTGGAGTGTACCGGCCGCTACAAGGAGCGGCTGGCGCAATACTGTATGAGCGATGATGAATTACAGCAGATAAAAGAGGCCGCCGATCCCGATGCGATCTTCACTATGTTGTGGACACAGAAGGAGGCCCTGCTGAAACTCACCGGCGAGGGCATCACCGACGACATGAAGACATGTCTGTCGTCAGCACGCGCCAAAGGAGTGAGGATTGACAGCGGAGTAAATAGGGAGAAGGGCTACGCATGGAGCGTGGCTTACCGTGAAAAGAATAGCAATCAAGAAGTTAACGACATATGAACAAACTTTTACTTATCAGCATTATATTCATGTCACTACTCCTTGCTTCATGCGGCAAGGACGAAGACTATGCAACATCTTTCAGTTTCACTTATCCTACAGACAACTCCAAGGGTTACGTGAAGGTGTTGCAACAGCACACCGTAGGCAATGGCTTCCCCATCATCATTATGGCTGACGGCTACCTGCAGAGCGACATCACCTCTGGCACATACCACAACGTCGTAAGTAACGCCGTAAATGCCTTATTCGCAGTGGAACCGATGACATCCCTCAAAGCATATTTCGACATATATGAGGTGCAGGCAGCATCTGAGGTCAGCGGCATCACCACAACACAGCGCAACACTGCTTTCTCCACTTATTTTGAAAGCGCCACCGGTGTCATGATTACGGGTGACAATACAAAGATAGAGAACTATGCATGGTACACGCTGAAGAAGGACTATAGCAAATTCCACAACGCCCTTGTCATAATGCTGGTAAACAGCACCCGCTATGGCGGTGTCACGCAGTTGGCTGCCGACTACAGCTCTACCGACTCCATTCCGGGTGGATTCTCACTCGCTTACGTACCCACAGGATGCAAGGTAAACAACGTAAGTTATTTCACCCAGGTGTTACAACACGAGGCGATAGGTCACGGCATAGGCAAACTGGCTGATGAGTACACAGAGAAATATGACGCCCCCTCACAAGAAGTCATAGACAAATACCTCAACTTGCAGAAGAACGGTCTGTATATCAACACCAAGTATGACGCTGACACAGAGAACCCTGTTGTTGAAGGCACACTCAGAATGACCTCTGGCGGCACCGTAACGAAGTATGTCATAGGCGGACACACCATGCAGCCCGGAGATATAGGCTACCTCTTCGCCTGCGATGCTGGATACAGCAACGAGGAATTGGAATGGATTCAAGGTGGCTACACCTATCTCACACCCAGCACCACCTTATACACAGGCGACAACACGAATTACCTGGGATGGTACACCACGGAAAAGAATTTCTACCGCCCTACATGGCGCAGCCTGATGAATGACGTGATAGAACAGGACAGCAAGACATTCAACGCCTTGTCACGCTATATCATCTACTGTCGTGTATTAAAGGTGGCACAAGGTTCACCGGGCAACATTCATAACGAGCAACTGCAGCGACGCTTCATGCAGTTTGACACCATGCGAAGCAACAGCTCTGCCGCCAAGGGTGCAGCGCCCCATGCCAGAAGCATAAAGGAGATAAGCACAGAGCAGACACTACCTGCCTTGCCTGCTCCTAAGCTGATAGAGAAAATTACCTTAGACTAAAAACATTTCAAGTATGGCTATAATAAAGAGTATTTACGGCAAGGCCCCACAATGGGGTGACAACTGTTATTTCAGTGAGACGGCAGCCGTCGTGGGCGACGTCAAGATGGGCAACGAGTGCTCTGTATGGTTCAGTGCCGTGGTAAGGGGCGACGTGGCTCCTATCACCATGGGCAACCGCTGCAACGTGCAGGACGGCGCCTGCGTACATGTGACCAACACCACCGGTCCTACAGTGATGGAAGATGATGTCACAATAGGACATAATGCCACCGTACACGCCTGCACACTGCGCAAGGGATGTCTCATTGGCATGGGTGCCACGGTACTCGACGGTGCCGACGTCGGCGAGGGTGCCATCATCGCCGCCGGTGCATTGGTGCTGGGCGGCACCAAGGTGGGCGAACACGAGATATGGGGCGGCGTGCCTGCCAAGTTCATAAAGAAAGCTCCCATAGGCAAGGCCGAGGCCTACGCTGAACACTATGCGCAATATGCGAAGGACTACATTGAGGGTGCCATGTCATTGGATTGAGAAGGTAAACTCACTGTGTTCGCTGAGTTAATTCACTGAATTTGCAGAGTTAATTCAGTGAATTTACTCTGCAAATTCAGTGAATTAACTTTATGATATGATTGCTCTGGCAATAACGACTTACATCTAAGACAAAACAATAAGAGCTGTGTCAATAACCTGACACAGCTCTTTTCATATTGTAAACCGCAATGTTTTATTCTTTCATCACCTTGCGTGTCTCTACAGCTCCATTGGCTGACTCCTCACGTACAAGGTATATGCCGCGTGGCAACTGTCCTAACTCCTTGGCTGGCAGCACACGACCGAAGACGTCACAGATGGTAGTCTTTACCACATTGTTTGCCTGACGAGCGTGTTCTATGCCTGTGGCTTCCATGACATTGACATGCAGTGTGTCATAAGTATTGACTCCGTTCATATCTGTCAACCTGACAACAAACCTGTACTCACCTGCCTCTCCTGGTTTTCCAGTGAGCTTAAGAGTCTCGTTAGCCTCATCCATAGTAGTTGCAAATCCAGCTTTGGCCAGTATGGTCGTGGACGTACCTGACGGACGAAAGACTTTGGTTATCTTCAGTGCAGAGATATATGCCCCCTGTATGTCATAAGCCATATCTTCGTTCTGCTTAGCCTCCGTATACATATCGCTCTCCAGGTGAGGCTGGGTAGCCACAGCGAGGTTATAGCCGAGGTGTGGTGGCTGGTTGTATGCAGTGTTCTGCCAGCAGATACCCATACGGTAAGTATGGTCGTGCATCAGTGTAGGCACATAGTATTTAGTCTCTATATTGGTACTGTAGATGCCAAGATAAGTCTCAGCGTCACTTACGCTGTAGAGCACCAACTCTTCACGCCAGTCACCAAAGATATCAGCCGAGAGGTTTGGAGTATTCTTTGAACTATTACATGTAGAACTTGGACCGAAACTGGAAGCCGTCATAAGACGACCGAAGGCATTGCCGGTATCATTATATTTGTCAATCACATTACCGTCAAGCAAAGCATCCTGCACCGTGCCGTCCCAATATATACGGAAATTCAGCGAACCGTTAGCATCCGAAGCCTGCTTGCCTGTGGCAGCACTGTACTGCGGTCGCACACTGGCACTGCTGAACCACCAAGCATTGTCTTTAGCAGACAACTGCGCAGCCATGCCGCGGCCGTTGTCCACTCCTGCCGGACCGTCCTTGTATATTATCTCACCCGTTGCGGCATCATGCAAGTCCCATGCGTATGTGCCTTTCTCCTCATGCACATCAAATACTTGGAGGCCTTCACGTCCAGGTATCATCGCTCCCACGTGGATGGCATCACCATGACCGAAGCCCGTGCCATAACGCAAAGTGCCGTCATGCTTCAAGGCTGCTGAGCCCCAGATTATATCATCTTTTCCATCGCCATCAACATCAGCTACAGACATATTGTGGTTACCATTCTGGAACATCGTGCCGCTGCCACTATCACTGGTAGGCGAGCACCCACTATAGCTTTTTGATGTAGCATTGCCGTCGGCATCCCATGTTGTCAGTTTATATGAGGTCTTAGACTCATGCGAACTCAACCAGCGTGGTATAAGCTTCTCTCCGTCATAGCTTACCGCCCATATATATGCATATGTATAGTATCCGCGACAAAATATAGCACTTGCATTATTATCAGGACCGTCAATGTACGCTGTAGCGGCAAGATAACGCTCGCCGCGATTGCCATAATTGCCCTTATCTGTTCCAGATGTATGCCAGTTCTTTGTTCCTTCACCCTCATATAACGCAGCAGTGCCATTGCGGTTTGGATAATACGCTATGGTGTTGATGGCCCTACCTGTCAAGCCATCAAACACGGTAAGATACTCATGACCACCGTTTATACGACCACTGCCTTCGCTTGCCCAATCTTTTGTATTGTCTGCAGCCTTAATGGTAGCGTCGTCGCTTGCCTGATTCACGTAGTTACCCTCGCCATCTATACTGCCGGGAGCTGTCTTACACATCATTTCCGCTTTGCCGTCACCATCATAGTCATAAACTTGGAACTGTGTGTAGTGTGCACCAGCACGAATGTTTTTACCAAGGTCAATACGCCATAGTTTAGTACCATCGAGTTTATAACAGTCTATAATAACATTACCTGTGACACCATTATGAGAGTTGTCTCTGGAATTGGAAGGATCCCACTTTACGAATATCTCGTACTCTCCATCTCCGTCAACATCCCCCACTGAGCAGTCATTAGGTGAATAAGTGTATTCCTGACCGTTTGGATAATTTTCTGTAACTTTTTCTTTGTTTATGGTGTTAGTTGTTGTGTATGGTTTTGTTACTCCTGTAGCAGGACGGTCAAGAGGCAGCTTCATCCATACGTTAGCCCATGGTGTTACAGGGGTTGTGATCTCAACCACCTCTCCGTCAACCTTTACCCTTACCTGGTATGTTGATGACGCATTACCATTTTTATCCAGGAAGTTTGAGGTTTTAAGGTCACTTGCAATCACAGTACCGTTTCGCAAAACATCGAAACGTGTAGAGCGAGGGTCTGTGCCAAGCAGTCGCCAAGAGATAAGGCGTGACGTACTGCCGTTTGATACTGGCACCGCCACCACGCCACGGTCAAGCTTCTCCATCTGGCTCACAGGTGTGTTCTGTGCCTGAGCGCCTAACAGTGTTGCAACAAACAACAAAAGTGTAGAGTAGATTTTTTTCATATAAGACGTTAGTTATTTAATATCCTTTACTTAGATGTAATTTATAGTCAATTAGTTTATTTTCAAAGTGCAAAGTTACTAAAAAAAAAAGAAATGACATTATTTTGCTTTTTTTTTTATAACTTTGTAACTATTATGAAGATTGGCTACGACGCAAAAAGATATTTCCATAACCGCACAGGGCTGGGCAACTACAGCCGCACACTAGTAGGCAACATCTCTGCTCTCTACCCTGAGGTTGAGACTTGTCTGTATGACAGCAAGGCCCTGGAGCGTACTTTCCGTCTCGGCGCGAAGGCGAAGAATGAAGGCTGTGACGTGTTTCACGGCCTGTCAAACGAGTTGCCGCGCGACATCGTGAGGCGGGGACTGCCCTCTGTGGTCACCATGCACGACGTGGCATGGCGCACCTTCCCTGATATGTATAAACCGTGGGACAGGGTTATATATGACTGGAAGTACGGCTGGAGCGCACGCCACGCCACACACGTGGTGTGTATCAGCGAGTCTACGAAACGTGACGTGATGCGTTTCTACAATGTTCCAGAGCAACGGATAAGCGTAATATACCAGCCAGTGCAGCCTACTTTTTATGAGCCTATGGACAAGAAGGAGGCTGCAAAGATAGTAGGCGAGGCATTGCCCTATCTCAATGGCGAGCCATTTATCCTCACCGTCGGCTCCATCAACAGTCGCAAGAACCTGCTGGGAATGGTAGAGGCATACGAGCAGTTGCCCCATGACAACCGCCCCCACTTCGTGGTGGTAGGCGATGGCAGGGAGTACCGCAAAATGGTGGAGTGGTATATCAGCGACCACGGCGGCATGGACGGGGTAATACATATTGAGAGCAACATACATGACGCACAGACACTGAAGGCTCTGTATACACAGGCACAGCTGCTGATGTACCCGTCTTTCTATGAGGGATTCGGCCTGCCCGTAGTGGAGGCGGCTCTGCAGTGCTGTCCTGTGATAACGAGCAACGTATCATCACTACCCGAGGCTGCCGGTAACGCCGCCATACAGTGCTCACCGTCATCAGTGGATGAGATTGCCGAGGCACTGAGACACCTCTTGGACAACGACACCGAGCGCGAAGAACGTGGCATACGGGCACGGCAGTATTGCATGGAGAACTTCGACACAGAGAAACTCACACGACAGATGTATGACTTATACCAATCTCTATGCTGAGCGAAAAGATACATAATATAAAGGATGGCGACAAGGGAAAGGCACAGTTCATACGTTTCATCATGAACGGATGCCTGGCCGCCGCCATACACTATACCATATACTACATACTGCAGAAGTATATCGAGGTAAACGTGGCATACTCCATAGGATATGCCATCAGTTTTCTCGTGAACTACTACACCACGTGCCGCTTTACCTTCAGACAGAGTCCGACGTGGAAGCACTTTGCAGGCTTCGCCGGCTCACACACCGTAAACTACCTGTTGCAGGCAGCGCTCTTCTGGATATGTATGCAGATAGGCGTGCACAGACTGGTGGCTCCCGTCATCGTCATGACAACAGCCATGCTGGTACAGTTCACCATATTGCGCCTAGTGTTTAAGAAAAGTTAAAAAAACAACGGTTGTCATTGCTATGACTAAAAAACTTCGTACATTTGCGAATAGCAACAACTTTACACTAATTAACTAACGGTGGTAACGCCATGTTACACACCACTAATATTAACCAAAACAAGAAAAACAGATGAAAAAACTATTCTTTATGGCTCTTGCCGGAATGGTGATGGCCTTCACATCATGTGGAAACAAGACCGCTGAGAATGCGGAGGTGGTTGACAGTGTCGCTACTGACTCAGTAATGGATGCCGAATCACTGGTATCAGCGCTTGGCGAGAAGCTTAACGCTAACGACCCAGCTGCCCTCGCTGCTCTATCACAGCAGGCTCAGCAGACTATTGCAGACTTGATTGCCAAGGGTGACACCGCTACAGCAAAGGCTTACGCATCAAAGATTAAGGAGTTTGTTGACACCAACGCTGACAAGATAAAGACTATTGCCAGTGGTAACGAGACTATCAACAATCTGGTAAACACCGTAAAGGCTACAAGCATATCTGAGCTGGCAACACAGGCTGCCAACGCAGTTAAGGCTGACGCTAACCAGGCTGCAACAGAGGTTAAGGATGCTGCTGACGCAAAGGTGCAGGAGGGCAAGGACGCTGCCAAGCAGAAGGTGAACGAGCAGGTGGACGCTGCTAAGCAGAAAGCCAATGAGCAGGTAGATGCAGCTAAGCAGAAAGCTAACGATGAGGTTAACAAGGCCACTAACAAGGCTCTGAACAAACTGGGACTCTAATAAAATACAGGTTTAATACAAACTGTATCTATATATAAAAAGGAAGAATGGGATTATCTCATTCTTCCTTTTTTATTTTCTATTCCTTATTATTTATTCTTTTCATTATCAGTTCTCTTCTTCTTGTTCCTGTTCCAGCCCCTCCCTCTTAAAGATGCTGAAGTTCACGCTACCATAGGCCCGGTGTTCCCGAAACAGAGGATTAGCTGAGAAGTCATACTGCTTGCCATGCTCAAAGACAAACAACCCACCGTCAGCCAACAATGGCAGCACCTTATCGGGTATCTCTGCCAACGTAGGCAGAGCGTATGGAGGGTCAGCGAAGATAAAGTCAAACTTTTTCTTGCAGCTCTTGACAAACCTGAACACATCACCACGTATCAAGGTATGGTTCTCAACATTTAGTTTCGCCAGGCACTGGCTGATAAAACGCGCATGGTCACGGTCGGCCTCAACGCTCGTTACATGACTGCAACCACGCGAGAGCATCTCAAGCGTAATGCTGCCGGTACCGGAAAACAAGTCAAGGGCTGTGACATCCTCAATATCCATGTAACCCATAACGACATTAAAGATATTCTCCTTTGCGAAGTCCGTCGTAGGACGTGCCTTGAACGTACGCGGCACATCAAAATGCCTTCCTTTGTATTTTCCCGTTATAACCCTCATTATTCTATCATCATATCAAAGGGCATACCCTCTATTTCTGCCAACGGCGAACGGTTAAGGCTGGCGCTGACATTGATATCATGGATTCGTGTGACATAGGTGGCAAGCCTGCCACGCAGCCACTGCTCATGAGGCATAGCACCTATTATAAAAAGGTCATCCTCTGCCTGGTTCATGCCAAGCTGTTTCCATGCGAAGAGTATGTAATAGAGTGCATCATGCGCATGCGTTGCGTCAAAGGTATTGGCGAAACGCACACGGCCGTGCTCAAACTGGCACACATCAACAGACTTGTCATGGAAATAGGCAAACAACTTCCTGCGCTGCCCTGACTGGTAGTACCTGTTATAGAAATGCTGCCATACAGGGTATATCACATTATGCACAGCCACTTCCTTACAGTTATCTGTCACTACCATGTGAAGGTCACTGTTGACGGTGAAGATACCCACGGCATCAAAGTCGTCCATTGGCCTGACTATCTTCTCCTCACCCTTATGGCCTGTCATGACGCTGCTGTACAAGTCTTCTATTGTCAGCTCTTCGTCAAGGTTGTCATATTCATCTACGGGCAAGAGTATGACAGGTGTCGTCACCATCAGTTCTGCATAGTCTATGCCATCCCTCAGATACTCCTCTGTCCTGAATGCCTCACGCAGGTTTGCTGCCACAGACATTCCTGTCTTTATCTGATACGGATGGAACGCCCTGCTGCCGTCAGCCTCCTTCGTGAGGAAAGCCAGCGAGTCCTGCCCTGCCCTTATCTTTATACTTCTGCCTTTTGTCGTCTCTGCCATCTGCCTTTATCTCTTTAGCATATCAGAGAAAAACCACACGGCCACAATACGACGGTCAACGTCCTTGGCCACGCCCATTACGCGGTCAGCGCAGTCTGTCACCACGCCTTTCTTTGAAATCTTGCCCACATAGCTGTTCAGACCGTTACGCACAGTTCCGTTCTTCAGGATGCAACCTATGTAGCGGCCTTTCTCGTCACGTATGGTGTTCTCGGCATCAATCTTGCCTCTCACCACGTCGTAGCCGTCCCTTATAGTGCCGTCCTGCTCAAATCTGCCCACGCGGCGCGTGAACCTATCATATACTATGCCGTTGTCATCTATACGACAGAGAACGTGTTTGTTATTCTCGTCATAGATAACCTGTTCTGCCTTGCAGCTGAGGGTTGACAGTATGGCGAGCATTATTGTCATTACGACAACATTTAAGCTCTTAATATTCTTTTTCATCTCTTTTCCTCCTTGAAATAAATGTGTTTGTTATACGGTGGCAAAGTTACAGATTATTTGCAAACCTAACAAATTAATCAGTAGAAAAGTTTGCCTGAGATGAAAAAAAAAGTTAACTTTGCCCGCATGACAACGACTGAATTCAAAAACTTCATACTGCAACAATCCTCTTTTATACCCACCATTGACCAGTTCTCCGCCATTGAGGCTTTCATAAAACTGATGGCATCACGAGAGCCTACGGCTATGATATTACGCGGTTCGGCAGGCACAGGTAAGACTTCCATAGTAAGTGTCATGGTGCGTTCCCTGCTTGCGCTGCGGCAAAAGGTGGTGCTGCTTGCGCCCACAGGAAGGGCTGCCAAGGTGCTGTCGCTGAACTGCGACTACCCGGCATCAACAATCCATCGCAAGATATATCGGCAGAAAAGCATCGGCGGCGACTTCAGTCTTGATGTCAACATGCACACCGACACCCTGTTTGTGGTTGACGAGGCATCAATGATAAGCACTATCCCCCAACTGCAGACTGACGGTATGCCAATGTTCAAAGGTAACGGCGGCGGCGTCATTGACGACCTTATAACATACGTCTATTCCGGCCGCAACTGCAAGATGCTGTTGGTGGGCGATACGGCACAGCTGCCACCTGTGGGAGAGGAAGAGGCATCTGCCCTGAACAACGCAGTGATAGGCTGCTACGGTCTGAAGGTTGTGGATGCAGACCTCAACGAGGTTGTCAGGCAGGCGGAAGAGTCGGGCATACTGTGGAACGCTACGCTGGTCAGGCAGCTGATAACGCATGATGACGTGACGCAGCTGCCCAGACTGTACTTCAAGGCTTTTGCTGACATAATGGTGCTACCGGGAAATAAACTGATAGAGACACTGGAGGAAAGCTATGCCAGCGTGGGAATAGATGACACCGTAGTGATAACACGCAGCAACAAACGTGCAAACATATATAACAACGGCATACGCACAAGAATTCTTGATTACGAGGAGGAACTGTGTGGCGGTGACAGGATAATGATAGTAAAAAACCACTACTTCAACAGTCCCGAAGCCAGCAAACCGATAGACGATACAGAGAAAAAACATCTCACCTTTATCGCCAACGGTGACATGGCTACTGTGTGCCGCGCACGACGCACAAGAGAGTTTTACGGTTTCCGCTTTGCAGACATCACGCTGCGCTTTCCCGACTATGATGATGAGGAGATGCAACTGACGGCAGTGCTTGACACTCTGCAGAGCGAGGCACCAGCCATGACAGTCGAACAAAGACAGCAACTGTATGACGGCGTGATGGCAGACTACGCTGACCTGCCACGCAAGGCTGACCGCCTCAAGGCAGTGAGAGACGACACCTATTACAATGCGCTGCAAATAAAATATGCCTATGCCATCACCTGCCACAAAGCGCAGGGCGGTGGTTGGAGTCATGTGTATGTGGACCAGGGATACATGACCGATGACATGCTGACCCCCGACTATATACACTGGCTATACACAGCCATCACGCGTGCCAAGGATGTGCTTTACCTCGTTAACTGGCCTGACACTCAGGTAGCTTCGGATACTTCCTTAACATACCGTCTAAACGCAGGCGCATAACGCCGAAGAAAGCCTCGCCGAAGATACCGCCGCTCATCTTGCTCACGCCCTCGCGACGGTTTACGAATATCACCGGTACCTCCTTCAGCTTGAAGCCTATCTTATATGCCGTGTATTTCATCTCTATCTGGAAGGCATAGCCCTTGAAACGTATCTTGTCAAGCTCTATCGTCTCCAGCACACGGCGCTTGTAGCACTTGAAACCGGCAGTGGTATCGTGTATCTTGAAACCTGTAACTATGCGCACATACATTGAAGCGAAATAAGACATCAGCACGCGACCTATAGGCCAGTTCACTACATTCACTCCGCTGACATATCGTGATCCGATGGCAACGTCATAGCCCTCATCGGCACACGCGCTGTAGAGGCGCGGCACGTCATTAGGATCATGGCTGAAGTCGGCATCCATCTCAAACACATACTGATAGTCACGCTCCAACGCCCACTTGAAACCCTTGATGTAGGCGGTACCCAAGCCCAGCTTGCCGGGACGCTCCTCTATGAACAACTGTCCCTGAAACTCTGTATCTATAAGCCTGTGTACTATCTCTGCCGTGCCGTCAGGCGAGCCGTCGTCAATCACAAGTATGTGGAAAGCCTTCTCCAAGGCGAAGATGGCACGTATTATCTTCTCAATATTTTCCTTCTCGTTATATGTCGGAATGATTATAACGCTGTCGCTTTGTCTCATCGCTTCTATTCGTCTGTTGTCTATGTTTCAGGACACAAAAGTACTAATTTTCATCGCATTGCACGAATATTTTCTTGATTATCTTTATTTTTTAAGATTATTTTGTATAAATACACCCTGTAAAAAAGAAAATAGGCTGTCATTCACTTTGCCACCTCGCCATAATTTTGTAATTTTGCAGTCTTAATCATAGACTGTATAATGACGGCGACAGATATTAAAGACATAATGAAGGTGTATGCCCGCTCGGCTCAAGCCAAGGCGATGACAGCGATGCTGAAGGACAAGAAGCAACGCCATGCCGTGGTCAACGGACTGACACAGTCTGCCGCCGCTCTGTATATAGCCGTCACAGCCAAGAGCGCGGGGCGGCCGCTGCTCATCATCATGCGCGACGCCGACGAGGCCGGGTATATGTATCAGGACCTGCACACCATGGTGGGCGACATCGCGAAATACTTCCCATCGTCATACAAGCGTGCCGTGAAGTTCGGGCAGCGCGACGCATCAAGCGAGATACTGCGCACCGAGATACTCTCAGAACTGGCATCACCGTCTTCCACTCCCTTGATAGTGACCTATCCCTCTGCCCTTGCGGAGATGGTCATATCCAAGGAAAACATAGTGGAGAGTTCCATCAGCATACAGCGTGGACAGAGGGTGCAGATGACCCAGGTGGTACACAAACTGCGCGAGCTGGGTTTCACTGAATGTGACTATGTATATGAGCCGGGACAATTCGCCATACGCGGCAGCATCCTCGATGTGTATTCCTATTCATGCGAATATCCTTACAGGTTAGACTTCTTCGGCGACGAGATAGACACCCTGCGTACTTTCGACGTAGAGACACAGTTGTCATCAGACCGTCTCGACAATGCCACGATAATGCCCGAGGTAGCAGCCACCAAGACTGAGAAGGTGCCACTGCCCGACCTGTTGCCTGACGACACTGTCATCATAACCTATGACAAGGCTTTTGTCATCGATGACATCGACTTCATCTATAAAGAGGGATTCAGCAATGCCGCCAAGACTGACAGGCTCTCTGGCGTAACCGAGGCAGAGAAGGCTGACGTGATGCGCGAGCTTACACGCGAGCTCAACCTATGTAAGGCATCACGCTTTGAGAAAAGCATAGAGAGGTTCAAGACCATAGAACTTACCGGCGGCAGGGCTACACCTGCCAATGCCACACATCTCACCATGTCAACCACGCCACAGCCTTTGTTTCACAAGAACTTCGAGCTGCTGGCACAGACAATGGATGACTATCAGCTCAAGGGCTACAAGACCTGCATACTCTCTGACAGCGACAAGCAGCATGAGCGTCTGTCGGTAATCCTTGACGAGAAGAAGGTGACGTTCACCGCTGTAAAGGGTACCCTGCACGAGGGGTTCATTGACAATGACCAGCAGATGGTGCTGTTTACCGACCACCAGATATTTGAGCGTTTCCACAAGTATCAGCTGAAGGCTGAGACCACCAAGCGCGGCAAGGCGGCCCTCACCATGAAGGAGTTGCAGGAGATGGAGCCGGGTGACTTCATAGTGCACGTGGACTTCGGTATTGGTAAGTTTGGTGGACTGGTACGCATCCCTACCGTCTCTCCCTCAGGCGAGCAGAGTTACCAGGAGGTGATACGCATCATCTACCAGAAGAACGACAAGGTAGATGTGTCTATACACTCTCTTTACAAGATAAGCAAATACCGCCGCGCCGATACCGGCGAGCCACCACGCCTGTCAACGCTCGGCACAGGCGCATGGGAACGCATAAAGGAGAAGGCGAAGAAACGCATCAAGGACATAGCGCGCGACCTTATCAAGCTGTATGCCAAGCGCCGCCATGAGAAGGGCTTTGCCTTCTCTCCCGATTCGTTCATGCAGCACCAGTTGGAGGGTTCGTTCCTGTATGAGGACACACCCGACCAGATGCGCGCCACACAAGACGTGAAGCACGACATGGAGGCCGCGCGCCCTATGGACCGCCTCGTATGCGGTGACGTGGGCTTCGGCAAGACGGAGGTGGCAATACGCGCAGCCTTCAAGGCGGCGTGCGACTCCAAGCAGGTGGCTGTGCTCGTGCCTACCACGGTACTGGCATTCCAACACTATAAGACTTTCTGCAAACGACTGGACGGACTGCCAGTGCGTGTGGACTACCTATCACGCGCCCGAACCACGAAGCAGGCCAAACAGGTTATAGAGGACCTCGCCGCCGGCAAGATAGACATACTCGTGGGTACACACCGTATGCTGTCGAAGACCGTGAAGTGGCATGACCTCGGTCTGCTCATCATTGACGAGGAACAGAAGTTCGGCGTATCTACCAAGGAGAAGTTACGCCAGCTGAAAACTAACGTGGACACCCTGACCATGTCAGCCACACCGATACCGCGCACTCTGCAGTTCTCTCTGATGGGCGCGCGCGACATGAGCATCATGCGCACGCCGCCGCCTAACCGGCAACCGATAGACACTCAGGTGACGACTTTCTCGCCTGAGCTGGTGGCCGACGCAATAAACTTTGAGATGAGCCGCGACGGACAGGTATATTTCGTTTGTAACCGCATCGCCACGCTTGACAAGATGAAGACCATCATAGAGCACCATGTGAAGGACTGCCGCATTGCTGTGGGTCACGGACAGATGCCACCTGAGCAGCTTGAGAAGGTGGTGATGGGATTCATCAACCATGACTATGACGTGCTGCTCTCCACCACCATCGTGGAGAACGGTATAGACATTCCTAACGCCAACACCATAATAATAAACGACACCGACCACTTCGGACTCTCTGACCTGCACCAGATGCGCGGTCGTGTGGGACGCTCCAACCGTAAGGCTTTCTGCTACCTGCTGGCACCACCGCTGAGCTATCTGCCTACAGAGAGCCGCCGCAGGCTTGAGGCACTGGAGACATTCTCCGACCTCGGCTCGGGCTTCGCCCTTGCCATGCAGGACCTTGACATACGCGGAGCAGGCAACCTGCTGGGAGCGGAGCAATCGGGATTCATGGAGGACTTGGGATATGAGACCTACCAGAAGATACTGTCACAGGCGGTCAACGAACTGAAGAACGATGAGTTCCAAGACCTCTACAGGGAACAGATAAGCGAGGGCGAGAACCTCACCGGCGATGACTTCGTGGATGACTGCACCGTGGAGAGCGACCTCGCCATGTATTTCCCTGACACCTACGTGCCTGGCTCAAGCGAACGTATGATTCTATACCGCGAGCTTGACAACATAGAGACCGACCAAGACCTTGAGGCTTACCGCAAGCGCATGGAGGACAGGTTCGGTCCTGTGCCCACCGAGGGTGAGGAACTCATGATGGTGGTGATACTGCGCAGGCTGGGCCGCCGACTGGGTTGCGAGAAGCTGGTGCTGAAACAGCACATCATGAAGATGCAGTTTGTGTCTAACAATGACAGCGCCTTCTACCAGAGTCCGTTCTTCGACTCCATCCTCAACTATGTGAGTCGTCACGCACGTCTCTGTGACATCAAAGAGGTGAAGGGACAAAACGTGCTTATCATCAAGAGCGTTCCCAGCGTGAAGGAGGCAGTAGGCATACTGAGAAAGATGATGCCAGAGACGATTAACAATGCATCGCTCGGCACGCAGTGACGCTTTTATAAAGGCCGTAGGCCGACTAAAAGAACTCATAACTCATAATTCATAATTCAAAACTCATAACTAACGACTATGTTGAAGAGACTATCTACTTTACTCACAATCTGTCTGCTCACACTCACCGGGGCGCAGGCAGTAAACCCACAGAAGGGAAAGTATTTCCTATATTGCCACATGAGCGACCGCGGACAGTGGACTGCCTTCGCCGTCAGCAAGGACGCTGAGAATTGGCAGGACATCATAGGGGGTGACAGCATCTTCTCCTCCGCCGAACTGGCAGGCATCGAGGGCGGCACGCGCGACGCGTACATCTGCCGCAGCCACGACTGCAAACGCTACCTCATGGTGACAACTGACATGAACAACTCTAAGACCAAGGCTTTGGGCAAGAAGGAGGCGTGGGACAACTATGGCATCAACCTGCTCACCTCTGACGACCTCATACACTGGAAGTCAACAACCTTTGACTACCGCAAGGGCACATCCATATTCCTTGACCCAGAGAGCAAGAGCGTTTACAACGACTGGTCAACCATCAACCGCGTGTGGGCTCCGCAGATATTCTGGGACGAGACATACCAGTGGCCTGACGGAAAGAAGGGCGGCTACTTCATCTACTACTCCATGTGGAACCGCGCCGAGGAGAAGTATGACCGTATGTATTACAGCTATGCCGACGAGTCTTTCACCCGATTGACACAGCCGCAGCCGCTCTTCGACTGGGGCTATGCCACCATCGACGCTGACATCAATTACGTGCCTGCCGACGGTCTCTTCCACATGATGATAAAGAAAGAGGGCGGACAGCCGGGACTCTTCACCGCCACTGCACATAAGCTCACTGGTCCGTGGAGCGAGCCTGTGGCTGATGACTACGTAAACTTCGAGGGCAAGAAGAAGTGTGAGGGCGTGTCAGCCTTTCAGGTGCCGGGAGAGGACGGATGGCGCATAGCCTACATTGAGTACTCTTCACGCCCGAGGAACTACCGCATCTGCCATGCCGACAAGTTCATGCGCAACTTCCGTTCACCTGAGAACATAAAGGGAGTTACCGCGCCGCAGCACGGTTCCTTCATGCGCATTACAAAGAAAGAATACAAGCGTCTGCTGAAACTGAATAAGAAGAAATAACATTCTTAGCGTAAGAGCCGTGAGGCCACACTGTAATATATGATATACATTCTGCTCGCATATTTCGCCCTGCTGCTCACCATCAGCAGGATGATAAAGAGGAAAGACACCGCCACCGCCTTCTTCCGCGGTGAGCGGCAGTCACCATGGTATATGGTGGCTTTCGGCATGGTGGGTGCCAGCATCTCCGGCGTATCATTCGTAAGCGTGCCGGGCATGGTGCTCCATTCCGGTTTCACCTACCTTGAGGTATGCGCAGGCTTCATAGGCGGTTACTTTGTAGTGGCATACGTGCTGCTACCCATCTACTATAAGCATAACGTCACCACCATATACACCTACCTCCGACGCATCAGCGACGAGGCTTGTAAGACTGGCTCTGCCTTCTTCGTCATATCCAAGTTGCTGGGAGCGGCGGCAAAGTTCTATGTGCCGTGCTTCATCATCAGCAGGGTGGCAGGCTGTGACTTCACCATCACCGTATGCCTTATGTTGTTCCTCGTGTGGCTCTACACACGCAGGGGAGGTATAAAGACATTGGTATGGACTGACACCGTACAAACACTGTGCATGATGGTATGCCTCGCGCTGCTCATTATCAGCATAGGCCCGGATATATGGTCCACCCTGCCCCACACCCTCGGCAAGACGGGCTACACATGGCAGCCCGGAGGCTTCGCACTGCGCTTTCTCTCAGGAGTGTTCATCGTGATTGTGATGACAGGTCTTGACCAGGACATGATGCAGAAGAACCTCACCTGCCGCACGCTGCGCGACGCACAGAAGGATATGTGTACCTACGGCTTCGCCTTCCTGCCCGTAAACGCCCTCTTCATGCTGTTAGGCGTGATGCTTATCGGTGTGTATAACAGTCAGGGCACGCCGTTGCCTGATAATCCCGACGACCTGCTGACACTCTACTGCCTGCACACCGGCGGACTGACGCTGACGCTCTTCGTACTCGGCGTGGTGGCAACGTCATTCTCCACCGTTGACAGTGCCATCACCGCACTCACCACCACCGTCTGCGTGGACTTCCTGTCCTCCGACGGCAAGGGAGGCAAGCGACCATCCGTAGGACTCGTCCATCTGTTCATGACACTGCTGGTGGCCGTCTGCTGTATACTGTTCCACCACTTCAATACCACGTCACTGATAGACGCAGTGTATATACTCGTGAGCTACACCTACGGTCCGTTGCTCGGTCTTTTCGCCTATGCCATGACCCACAAGCCACGGCAGCGCAAACGGGACGGCAGCGCGCTGGTGTGCATACTCTCACCCCTGTTATGCTTAGTGCTCAACCATGTTGTCACCACATACTCGGACTATCGTTTCGGCTATGAGATGCTGCTTATCAACGGCCTCATCACCTATGCGGGGTTGTGGATTGCCGGGAAACTAAGTGGCAAGACTGACAAATACTAAAGATCAAGCACACATCAATAATTTCAGCAAGCAGTATTATCATAGTCCATTGAAACCAAGATGGAACAGATGCAGACTTAAAGCTATCTTAAAACTTCAAGCAAAACAACTGTTGTTCAATGCAATAGTAATATTCATTATTCATATAACATACGTTTTGCGTCCCATCTGGGAAATGATATAGAATCTGTCCTTCCTTGTTAGTAAGATAGAAATCGTACCCCCTATACTTTTTGTCTGTTTTTATTTCTCTTTTGACACAGATGGTATCGTTCACCTTAAAATGCAGTAGATAACTTTGGTCTTTGTTGTATACTACTGAAGAACCAGAAATTGTGTCAGTCATAGCGACAGCTCCGTCTTCCAATATAACCATAAAATTGTCTTTAGAGGCAGAATACCTAGCAAAAGAGCTGTGGCCTTCTCTCAAATAATACAAATTCTCATCTAAGGATATGAGAGCAACTTTCCCTGTGTATTTCTTCCTGTCTATATTGGTTAAAGAGAGTAATGCCCCTGTCTTCTTGTTAAAACACGCAATGTAGGGATCAGTGCGTTTTCTGTATGAATCGCCATCACAATAATGCCCGTTGTTTATTATGCAGATAGTATCAGCAAACACTTGCATGTAATGATCACACAACTCAGGGATGGTAACAGACCACTTCTTTTGCAAGTTTAAGTCAAGACATGTCAGCAAATGGTCCTCCGTGAGATAGAGCCTGTTGCCTGAGCGAATAACCTGATGTGGAAGGTATGGTTTTATTTTGTCGAATTTATAAGTTGCCTGCAGACCATATGTTTTACTATATTGGTATAATTTGTCGGTGAGCACATAATAAGTATCATATTTCTTCAGGCTAACCACCTTCGGAGTCAAATATCTGCCAGTCATCGATGCACCTATTAAAGCTCCTTGAATAGCTCCGCCAACAATTCCTCCCGTAAAGCCCATTCCCACTACTGGCACGAAACTATTAACATTTCCACCATTAGTTCGTACACCCATACGTGGGTCGTATTTATGGAGATAGTACGTTAATATGTGTGATGTCTGTGGAGAATCAAACGTGATAATGCCTCCTTTGCCGTATCTTCCCCCTGTATACCCTTTTGCATCTATCTCATTCCACTGTGTTTCATTGTTACTGATACGTTTCTCTATCAGATTTGTTTTGTTTGTAAAAGTGTCATAATACAGAAGCATGACTATGTCCATGTCAAACACGGGTATTACACTCTGTACTTCCTCTGATGACCAAAGTTGTTCTTTACTCTCTCTATCCCAGAATTTCACAATTCTACGCTCTCCAGAGCCAGTAAGTACTCCGCTACCTGTAAATGCCAAAAAGTTGTCACAGTCATATTTTTTGTCTGAAACATATTCTAACTCATGTGTGTATTGGTTATATATACCATAATATCTTTTCCGCTTCAACACTCCGTCTTTATGAACCTCTGCGAATAATATGCCAAGATATGTACTGTCAACACTAGGCATGATGTATGCTATTGGCGAGGGCATATCATAAGCAGTAATTGTTTGTGCTTTACAGGATAAAGAGAAGAACAAAAGAAATACTATTCGTAAAAAACAAACTATCTTACCCGTCAATTCTTTTATCGTTATCATGTGTATATACCTATTGGAGTAATTAAATTCTTATAATACCTATGCTCAGAAATTCGTCTTAATCCGTTGTCGAAAAAATAATCAATGTAATCCCGGTAATCTGTGGTCGGTTAATCCATGTCATCTGTGGGAGAACTACTCTATAATCCACTTGTCTATGGTGCGGGTCTCCTTGGAGAAGTTCACACCTATTATATAGGTTTTAGCCCCTCCCCAGCCATTGCTGGTAGCGAGGGAGTCGCCGAAGAACTGCAGTTGATAGTTCTTGTCTTTTATCTGTTGTAGTGCCTCCTCGGCAGTGCCGTCAAGCTTAAATTCCATGATGTAGCGGTACTGCGGTGTCTCTATAAGCAGATCTATTCTGCCATCGCTGGTACGGTATTCCGTCTGTGAGTAGAAGCCCATCATCTTGAACACCACCCACATCATGTTCTGGAAGTGATTTTCCTTGTCGCCCTTCACACTGTCGTATGGCGCGCTGGCGAAAAGTGACTTCAGACGGCTAAGGAACTGCTCGGCATCGCCTTCCCTGACATCTGACGTGAAGCTCCTTATATCAAATACCGATCTTTCCTCCCTGTTGTCAAGATAGAACGGTGCGAGGTATTTTATGAAGCCTTCCTCTACCTCTTGGTTCGGGAAACCCAGTCTGTACATCTGGAACTCTTTGTCATATCCTTTGATGGTGAGGTAACCGCTCTGGTATATCACTGGTATAGGGTTGGTGGACTCTGCATCTATACTGTTCAGCACATCTGAGGTAACCTCTGACGTTGCCATCTCCTCAAGGTCGTAGTAATGGCGGCGCAACAATTCCACGAGGTATGTCGGCGTGCCGGTCTCAAACCAGTAGCTACCAAATTTTCTTGTCTGGAACGTATTCAGCACACTGAAAGGATTATACATTCCAGGTGAGTCCTCGTCGAAATGATAGCCGTCATACATTCTGCGGAGTTTCTCTATACATTCCTCACGCGTCAGTTTGCTGCGCTCTGCTAATGCGTCTATCTGCGTCGGGAAATATGACAGCAGTTCCTGCTCCGTAATACCGCAGATGCTATGGAAATCATAG
>OCTW011609293.1_pt1 | contig 35534 bp, 38 predicted proteins | sample 1539671 | NCBI WGS metagenome assembly OCTW01 (sample SAMN02144230, study PRJEB22623) | gut metagenome | biome: sheep rumen | host: Ovis aries | place: New Zealand
CTGGCCAGTCGATGGGCGGCATGATGTCGTTCTACTTCAACATCACCCATCCCGACCTCTTTGCCGCTTCGCTCTTCGTCAGCAGCCAATGGGACACCTCGAAGATGCAGGACTTCGGAAAGAAAAAGTTCTTCTACATCGTGGCCGGCGGCGACCAGAAGGCTTCGGGAGGCATGAGAGACCTGGCAGCAGTACTGCAGGAAAACGAGGCAAGAGTTGACTCCGCAAGCTGGAGTGCAAAACTGCCTTCATCAGAACAGGAGAAGTTGGCGGAGGAACTCATCGCCCGTGGCGGCAACATCAACTTCATCAAATGGGAGACTGGCAGTGTTCTGCCTGAAACGGGTCGTGCCATGGAGCACATGGCCTCGTTCGACTACGGCTACAAGATTGACGCCGTCAGGGACTGGCTGTTCAAGCAGAGTAAGTAATCACGGCATATTACATGCCTGAAGAGGAGTTGTGATCATTGATCCATAAATCACGACTTGGTGCTTCATGTATTGCAGAATGTGCAAGAAAATCACTACATTTGCAGTCTCAAAACGACTCCTTAGTTTAATAAGGTATGAAGCGGATTCCTGTCATAAAATTCCAGCGCGACATGTGCGCAACTTCGTGCAAGACGTGCTGATGGGTCAGCACCCCGAGAACCTCACCAACTACTTCGACGGCAACAGCTACATCCAGCACAATGTCTCCATCGCCGACGGCCTCGACGGTCTCGGTGCCGCCCTTGCAGCCATGGCGGAGCAAGGCATCAAGATGGAGTACTTCAAGATTCACAAGATCTTCGGTTGCGGCAACTTTGTGCTGGCCGTTAGCGAGGGTGCCTTCGCCAACCAACCCACTTCGTACTACGACCTCTTCCGCGTGGAGAATGGCAAGATAGCCGAACACTGGGACGTGATGGAGACCATCGCCCCCGAAAGCGAGTGGAAGCACCAGAACGGCAAGTTCAATTTCTAAGCGACAATTCCCGCTAACTGAAAAAACAATCCCCGTCGGGCAAGGCCTGGCGGGGATTCTTTGTTAGCCATCGGATACGAGGGGTTTATTTCAACTATAGCCGCCTCATCCTCCGCTCCGTTTCTTGAACTCCTTCGGCGACAACCCCGTGTGCCTTCTGAAGTACTTCCCGAAGGTGGAGGTGTCGGGGAAGTGGAGGTGGTCGCTGATTTGGCTGATGGTCATGTCGGTATTGGTCAGCATGGCCTTGGCTTCGAGCATCACATAGTCTTCGATCCAGTCGCCGGCGGTCTTGCTTGTCACAGTCTTCACGGTGGCAGCAAGATATTTCGATGAGATGCACAACTCTTGGGCATAGAAGTCGAGTTGCCGCTCTTGCCTGCAATGCATCTGCACCAGCTTCAGGAAACGGTCAACCAGTTGTTCGCCTCGGCTGTGCGCAACGGCTTCGGGTCGCTGGTGAAAGAAGTAGCCCGCTCCAAAAAAGAAGGCACGGGTCAGGTTGACCGCCGTTTCCATTAGAAAGGGATGGTCGGGGAATTGCGAGAGGCGTTTCACCATTTCACAAAACTGCAACATCGTGGCAAGTGCTTCCTCGTTGAGCGGGATGACGCGCTGCGACTGGAAGGCCTGCATCAGGTCGAAGTCCACTTTGATGTTGAGCCGTTCGGTGAAACGAGCCGACATCATCACGACCATGCCCTCAAGGTCGTCGCTCGACTCGGTGAACTCAAGGATTTGGTTGGGCAGAAGGATGCTCATGCAGGGAGCTACGGCATCGATGTCCATAAGGTTGCACCGCCCACGCAAATAGCCTTTTTTCAGGATGATGCACACAGGCATAGCCGTACGGAAATAAGGCGGAAAGGCGCGCTTCACATCAAAATGGTCGGCGATAAGGAGTTCATTGCCAAGACGATACACATGTTCAAGGTTCATGTCACCCAACCCTAACATCGTGGTTTTATTTATGGAATTCTTTTTGGCCATCTTTTCCAATTATTGATGCAAAAATAGTCAAAAAAGATTGTTATTATCAAAATTCATGTGTTTTTGACTATAATTCAGGGAAAATAGCCCTATTTCACCTCAATCAACTGCTGTACTTTTGCAGCGTCTAAACAAGCTAAACTTTAGAATTATGAGTAACAACATGCAAAAAATGGCCGACACAGTAAAGAGCGGCTACCAGAAGATTGAAGACGGCGTGGTAAGTGGATACAAGGCCATCGAGAACGGTGTGGTGGGCGGTTTCACCCGCATCAGCGATGCATTCGTGAAGAAATTCCTCATGCACGAAGGTGAAACATTAGAAGAAGCCAAGGCTCGCATTGCCCGCGAGGAAGAGGCGTTGAATCGTGAAAAACAAGGGAATCAATAAAGCATATTCGATATGCGTTTGTTGAGATCAATCGTCGTAGGAGTGATGTTCATTCTTACGTCATTTTTATTGTGTCCCTTATCTGCCCAGACCACCGGTGCTGAAGGCGTGGTGGAGAATGACGGCGTGTGCCAATATCAACACATTGGCCATCAGCAGCATCAATATGGAAAGCGTTCTCTTCACGCGGAAAGTGATTTCAAGGTGCAAAGATAGATATATTCCTGAAAACTGACATCAAAAGCCTGGCAAAAGTCATTTCTTGAAAGGCCTGAAAGTGGATTGCTCCGTGAGCGGATAGCCGGGCTTCTTCCCGAGGTTCCAGACCAATAAATATAGAAATGAAGCCTAAAGCCCCATCAGCATGACCCGTTCCTCTTTCTTGAAGCCGAAACTTTCATAGAACGAGGGTAAAACCCCGTCGCAGGCGGTAATCAGATGAAAGCCCACCATGCCTCGTGCTTTCATGTCGTCCAAGCATTGCCGAAGCAACTGGCTGGCAATGCCTTGCCTTTGGTATCGAGGGGCAACAGCGAGGTCGTTGATCTCGAAAACACGGCCATAATGGAATAGCATGGATGTGCCCAAAATGAAACCTGCAACTTCTCCGTCCACGACACACTCCAAGCCGTAATGCTGTTTGCTTTCCAGTAGTTCGCCAACGTGGATGGTGGCATCCTCCACCGTCCAGTCGTCGTTCCAAGGCTCGCCTGAGAAAGCCGCTGCATATATGGTTGCATATTGGTTCAAGTGTTCAATGATGCATGGTTTTATTGTCATATTTTTGGGGTGTTAGTAGTAGCAGCCATGTCATTTGTGGTTTTTCTGATGCGTCTTCAGCAGTTTCACCGCCTGCCCGTACGGACTTGAGGTGACGCTCACGAAGTAGGCCGCCATGTCGGTGGTGTAGGTGTTTTTGAAATAGCCTTTGGTGAAGAGTTCCTCTTCGGTGAAGCTCTCGGCGAGGCGGAGCATCTCCTCATGGGTCTCATGCAGCAGACGTTTGGCTTCCTCCAAAGGCGTGCTTTGGTGTTTCTCCACCAGCATCTTGTCCATCTCGTGGTAGTTCTTGCGGTATTCGTCGGGCAGGTAGTCGTGCGGGTGACCTTCACGGATGTTGTTTACAAATTCGCGCATCAGCACCTGCCATTCGTACAGGTGGATCAGAAGGTCGCGGAGGCAGCGGTCGTATTGCCAGCGCACACCGCATTTCTTCGGGTCGGCGGCAAAGTCGAAGGGGGACGAAATTGCCTCTTCGCTCATCTTAGCTATTTGTTCATTCAGTTTGGCATAGCCGTCGGCCATGGCGGAGAGCAGCTCTTGTTTGTTGGTTGGATTGGGCATAGTATGCAAATTTAGGGCGCAAAGATACGATTTTTTCAGGCGAAACAGAGCAATGGTCAGCAAAACAACAAAAATTCCAAAAACAAGCGCGGGTAGTGGAAAATTCCAATTATATCCCCATCATCGAGCAGTTGCGCGACTGGGGCGACGGCTTCCGCCCGAGGATGATGGAGATATTGAGGGATGAAGGATGCAAGTGACTGAGGGAAGCGTGTAACGTTATCCGTAAGTCTCGATCAAGTGTTTCACGAACTGCATGTCATTGAAGTTGATGACGCCCGTGTCGTGTTGGTTCATCGTGGCGATTTGGGCCATTTCGTCGTCGGTGAGGCTGAAGTCGAAGATGTCCAAGTTTTGCGTCATACGTTCCTTGTGGGCGCTTTTCGGGATGGCCACGATGCCGCGTTGCGTGAGCCAACGCAAGGCCACTTGCGAGGCGGTCTTGCCATATTTGGCCCCGATGCCGCCCAACAGCTCGCTCTTGATGATGCCGTCGACGCCCTGACCTCCCAAGGGCCCCCAAGCCATCATCTTGGTGCCGTACTCGTTGAGCGTAGGCTCAATGGCACGCTGCTGTATCATTGCGTTGCATTGTAGCTGGTTGACCATCGGCTTGGTGTCGACATAATGTGCGAAGTCGAAGAAACGGGCTTCCTGGAAGTTGCTCACGCCGATGGCGCGGACCTTGCCGTCTTTGTAGGCTTTCTCCATCGCCCGCCACGAGCCGAACACGTCGCCGTAGGCCTGGTGGATGAGCAGCAGGTCGATATAGTCGGTTTGCAGCTTGCGGAGGCTCTCGTCAATGCTCTTGGCGGCTTTCTCTTCGCCGGCGTTCGAGATCCACACCTTGGTGACGAGGAAGAGGTCTTCGCGTTTCAGTCCGCTCTTGCGCCAGGCGTTGCCCACGCCTTCTTCGTTGAAGTAGGCCTGAGCCGTGTCGATGAGGCGGTAGCCGACGCTCAGCGCATCGCTGACGCAGCGTTCACATTCTTGAGGGCTGACGAGAAACACCCCGTAGCCGAGGAGCGGCATTTCCACTCCGTTTGACAGTTTGATGTATTCCATAGGTATTCGTTTTAGAAATGTTGATGCAAAGAAACGAAAAACCGCAAATTGTAGGTTTCACATTTTGCGGATTGTTTTTCACTTATTTCTTCATTGTCTCAATATGTTAGAACAGCGCAACGTATGCAGATTCCATATCCTCGTTTTGCTGGATGATGGCTCAACTTCGCTGCTCGCCTGTAGGAGCCGTTGTTGGCCAATCAATACACCAGCCTGATGTTGTCGCACCAGAGCACATTGCCAGGGCATCCGGTGAACGCTTCCTGACAGCCTGCGGAAATCTGCAAAATGAGATGGGTAGGCGTTGCATCTGCTTTATATCCAACTTCTTGTATTGGCACCATCTTCCCTTTTGAATTGCGGGCCATGAAGCGGTTTTTTGACAGTTTCTCCCATGGTTTGTAGCCGGGAGATTGTGAGATGTCGCCGTAGCGTATGGGCAGGCGATGGTCGTTGTGCCAATCGGGAATGCTTTTTGCGATATGTTCAGAAGCCGTGCCCACCCGGTAGGCGAAGATGTTGCCGTCGGCATCTTCCCAACGATGTTGCAGAAACAGGATGATTTCGCCTTCATCATGTCCTTCTATCGTCGTCACTTTTACGGATCCTGTAGCTCTAACCAAAGCCTTGTTTTGTTGTATAAATGCCTTATAATCAAGCATCAGCGCTTTAGGGCGTTTCGTAAATGGAATGCCGATGTCCATGGTCTTCATCGGTTCTTTGGTTCCTTCCATCGTCATCGGGTCGAGGAGGTTGCCAGTAAACAAGCTGCCTGTTGCAAGGGCCTTGATGTCGATGCCAACGGCGGTCACGGTCTGAAGCGAGGTCTCCAAACGGCAACAGTAGCCGTCGCCCCGTGGCTCAGGGGTGACCGAAACAGCAGCTTTTTCCACTCCGCACACCCTGGCATAGGCATTGCTCGTTCCCCATGGCGAATCGTCGGAATCATACGGGTAAGGCTTGTTTTTGCGGATGGTGTCGGTCTTGGCAACGACATACAATGTGCGGGTCTTGCCTCCCAAAAGAAACGATTCCTTGATGTAGCGTACGATCCACGAATCCATGTTGCCGTAGGGAAGGTATTCTATCCGTTCCTGCGGGTAGATTGCGGATGAAATTGCCAGCAACACGATGAGCGACAACCATTTATGTATGTTGGTTTTCATTTTCATTGCTTCGTAATCATGTGTTGGCAACCTGTTTCGCATTGTCCTCCATCTCCTCGTTCAGCATGTCCTCAAACATGCGAACCGAGTTGGAAAGGCTGTATTTCTTGGCGGCTTTGGCATAAATTTTTTCCATATACTCGCGTTCCTTCGGGTTGTCGAGCCAATAGTCGATGGCACGGGCAAGGTCCTTGGGACTGCCGGCCCTGAATAGGCTGCGACCGTCGAGGGCAAACTGAGGCGTGGCACTGACCTCGGAATTGGCGATAACCGGCACCAAGCCCGTGGCAAAGGCTTCGATGCACGAGATGGCCTCGCTTTCCATGTCGCTGGCATGTACATAAAGGTCGGCTTGCGACAGCAAGTCGATCAGCTCGTTTTGCTTTTTGTAAACAAACTGTGGCGGATTGGGCAGCGCCTTTCCCAAGGCCACATATTCGTCATACTTTGGCCCCTGACCAGCAAAAACCAGCTGGATCTTATCGGCATATTTTGAGAAAGGAACGGCGTTGATAAGCACGTCCTGACGCTTTTCAGCCGATAGCCGACCGACCATCATGATGATTATTTTCCCTTCAAACTCGGGCAACTTGGCGGGACGACCTTGGTCGAGGTTGCGGCGGCCGGCTTCAAGGAAAGCATCCTGTATGCCGTTGGAAATGACATGGATCTTGGCGGTGTAGCCGCGTTGCTTGATTTCGTCGGCCATAAATTGCGAAGGCGCATGGATATGACGGAACTTGTTGTAAAGGAAGTCCCTGAAGCTCAAGTAAGTGCCGTTCTGGATCCAATCCACCTTGCCCAAGCCCACCGACGACCATATGTTTTGTGGCTGGATATGGAAGGCAGCGGTCGAAGGCTTTCCAATCTTGTCGGCATGGCGCTTGGCCTCAATTTCGATGGCAAAGGGAAGGAAACAATGGACAATGTCGGCCCATTCAACCGCCTCATGGATGGTCTTTTTCTCGTTGTAGGCGAAGTTGAAGTTGTGCTTGTCCATCAGCGGCTGGAAGATGGGCATCCTGTAAGTAGGCAAGGCGAAACGGTCGTCGCCAGGTTCGCCTGACGTAAGGATTTTCACCTCGTGGCCGCGATTGCGCAACTCAGCCGCAAAACGCTGCGCCGAGATGCTGGTGCCGTTGTTGTTGGTGTCGTATGTGTCGATGACAAAAAGGATTTTCATAACTGTAAGACAGGCTGGTTAGATTTTGCAAAAGTACAAAAAAAGGCGAGACAATAGCCTGGTTTGGCTATTTGACTCGCCCTTTATTCTTCAACCAATTGAAAACCAAGTTGGCAATCTTAGCGTTGTTCATCTCCTGGAACATGAAATGGCTGTTGCCAAAGAGGAAGAATTCCTGCCATGGCAGTGTCATTTTGAAATCAGCGGTAGCAGCCTTTCCTCGAAAATCCTGCGCTCCACGATGCGATAATGCGGGTGATAGGCCTCGTTGTAGCGGCGACTGTGATGCACGGCTTGGCTGTTTCGGGCGGCTTCGTTCAGCAGGGGGAGGTCGGTGCTAAAACCATCCATTTCCATTCCGTTTTCCTCGATGACCTTGACGATGGCCTTCCATTTGTCGCTCCATTCGGCATCGGGCTTCTGCCACGAATTGGCACTTTCGACGAAGGCCTCCAAGAGTTGCTCGCTGGTTATCAGGCTGTCGGCAACGGCGGAGAGATACACGCGGACGTAGGCGCCTTGGCTGCCTGTCGGCTCATAATAATAAGGTGTGGCGGTTTCTTCCATTTCTGAGAGTTCGTGGAGCAGATAGCGGCGTACCGAAGTCGTGTCGCTGATCATGTGGCCTGGGCCGAAATGCTCTTGGTAGAAACTCTTGTAAACGTCCTGCAAGGTCGACAAGGGATAATCCGTCATTTGTCTCTCGACGGCGGCTCGGATGGAAACCGTGTCGAGGCTTTGCCCACAGAGGCTGAGCGAGCAGAACAGTGTCAATACAATCAGTAGTTTTCTCATGGCGCAAAGGTATGAAAAATCCGCGAAATGAGGTGGGTGTTTCGCGGATTGTCCTAGTGGTTTATATTGAATCATTTCAGCTTCCCATACCACTCGTCATCCACAGGCTCAAGCCATTCGTTGCTGTTGCCAGGTTGGACATTGGCGTGGTAAGTGAGGTGTTGCATCCACGAGTCGGCGGCGGCGCCGTGCCAGTGCTTCACGCCTTCGGGGACGGCGACAACCACGCCTGGCTTCAGCTCGACGGGATCCTTGCCCCATTCCTGATACCAGCCGCGACCGCTCACGCAGATGAGCATCTGCACCGCGCCGTGGTGGACGTGCCAGTTGTTGCGGCAGCCAGGCTCAAAGCTGACGTTGCAGAGACCGCTCGCAGGGTCGAGGAGGGCGAGGTAGCTGTTCCCAATGAAATACTGCGCGTAAGCCGTATTAGGTTCGCCGAGAGGCCATGCCGAGGTCGAATAAGGCTTGTCCTGTCCGTCGACCACCGTGGCGATGGCGGATTCGGTGCGCGAGGCTTCCGATTGCAAGCCATTGGCTTTCAAGGCTTCGGCGATGTCGCGAAGCTGGGCTTCGGTCAAGCCCATGTTCAAGGCACCGCGCACATGGGCGATGAGTTGCGGCATCACGTTTTCGAGGCCGCTGAGGGCACTCACGGTGATAAGCTCGCGGTCGGCAAAGGTGAGGTTGTCGCGGGCGAAGATGTCGCCAAAGAGGTGGGCCTTCAGGTAATAGTCCTCGGCGGGACAGAAGGCATAGTCGAAAGGCTGACCAGAGAGTTTGGTCTGCACCTCGGTGCCTTGTGCCAAAGCGTCATAGTTGCCCGGCAACGGCGAGGCATCCTCCCCTATTTCGGTTTTCAAGCCTTTGGCTTCGCGGTCTGCAATCACTTTCTGCAAAGTGCCCAAGGCGTTGAGTGAACGAGGGAATCCCGTGTAGGCATAAAGTTGCGAAAGGGCTTCCTTGGTCTGGCTGACGGTGAGGCCGGCGTCCATGCCTTCGTTGATGGCTTTGGCCAAGGCGGTGTAGTCGGCTTTGGCCTCGTTGCAGGCGATAGCAGCCATGGCAGCGGCTTGTTCCTTGTTGAATGTCAGTGCGTTCATGTCTTTGTCTTGTTTCGTTTCGGTCTTCGGCGTGCAGGCTGCGAGCGATGTCGCCAAGGCTGCGATGATGATGGTGTGTGATTTCATTTTGATGTAGTATTTTGCTGCAAAGAAACGAAAAATCCACAAAACGCGAGTTGCACATTTTGCGGATTGTTTTGCACAAATTACTTGAACGATTTCAAGTTTTTGCAGAAAGTTCACTCATCGCTGACCGACAGCGGTAGGCCTTCTTGCGAGAGATAGAACATGTTGAGGACGACGGGCACTTGGCCACGGTTTTCGCCGTGATGCACCGTGCCGACCATCTCCACCACCGCCTCGCCTTGGTGGATGACTTTTTCCTTGCCATCGGCACTGACGATGGTCAGCTCACCTTGCTCCACGATGCCGAAATTCATCACGTCGTGATGATGCAAATGGAGCGACGAGCCAGGCTCGAACACATAACGCATGGCCACTAACTCGGGCTTCCCAACGGGATAGTCGGGCAATTCGGCGCCATCCCAACTCTGCGAGGTGCGAAACAGTTCTTTCTTGACGGGTGATTTCATTGGTTGTCTTTTTTTCGGGTTGATGTCTTTTCATCGTGCAAAAGTATGAAAAATCCGCGAAATGCAGGATTTACATTTCGCGGAGTCTTTTCAAAAAGGTTTCTAATTTCAGTCCCAAATCTCGTATTCGCCCATCCAAGCCTTGATTTGATCGTAGGTCATGTTGAAGTAACGCTTCTCTTGGTTCAAGGATGAGTTTCAAATTTTGGAGAAAACGAAAAAATTCCATTATTTTGCAAGCTCAATGCGACTTGTTTTGGTTTTATGGAAACACAAAAACTTTATCAGGCAATACAGTCCGCCGATGCCATCGTGGTCGGTGCAGGGGCGGGACTCTCCACTTCGGCGGGTTTCACCTATTCGGGCGAAAGGTTCAAGAAATACTTTGCCGATTTCATTGATAAATATGGTTTTACGGATATGTACACGGCAGGCTTCCACCAGTTCCCGAGCGAAGAGGAACATTGGGCCTACTGGAGCCGCCATATCTATTGCAACCGATACCTGCCTGCTCCAAAACCCGTTTATAACCGACTGCTTGAAATCGTGAAAGACAAGGATTATTTCGTCATCACCACCAATGTCGACCACCAGTTCCAGAAGGCAGGCTTCGACAAGCAACGGTTGTTCTACACCCAAGGCGATTACGGCCTGTTCCAATGTGCAACGCCATGCCACCAAAAGACATACGATAACGAGGAGGCGGTGATGAAAATGATTGCGGCGCAGAATGTAGAGACGCGCCATGGCTCGTCTCTACGGATTCCGTCGGAATTGGTTCCCAAATGTCCTGTTTGCGGAGGCAAGATGAAGGTCAACCTGCGGGCCGACGATACCTTTGTTGAAGATGAAGGCTGGCATGCTGCGGCACAGCGTTATGTCGATTTCATCAATCGCCACCAACACGGCAGGGTGCTCTATTGGGACTTGGGCATTGGCGGCAACACCCCGACCATCATCAAATTGCCCTTCATGCAGCAAACCTACCGCAATCCCGATGCGGTTTATGCGACCATCAACCTCGGCGAGGCGTTCACTGTGGAACAGATCAAGGACAGGTCGATTGTCATTGATGGCGATATTGGTGAGGTGTTGAAGGTTTTGGTCAAACACGAATGGTCATGAATCTCTCACGAATTATCAGGAATATGATTGATGACAATTTATGGCCTATTCATGGAAATTCGTGTTAAAAACATCAGAAAAAAATGACTCGATTGGATTATTTGATTGATTATCTTCTCAAGGAAGACCCGCAGTATTCCGAAATGGAAATCCCGTCGGATTTGCAAGGCAAGCGCGACCTGTTCCGCGCCTTGCGCAATGTGCGGATGCCGAAACCCGTCAGCGAGGAATTTTTGCGGCTACAAGACGAGGAATTGCAAGCGCAATTGCTGGAAAAAGGCATCGTGGAATTGTCGGCATGTAGAGACGCAAAATTTTGCGTCTCTACAGAAACAAAATTATTGGTATGGCAAGGCGACATCACGCGCCTCCGCGTGGATGCCATCGTTAACGCGGCCAACAGCCAGATGTTAGGCTGTTTCTATCCTCTGCACCGTTGCATCGACAACGCCATCCATTCCGCAGCGGGCGTGCAGTTGCGCGAGGAATGCCATCAACTGATGCTGCAGCAAGGCCATGAAGAACCTACAGGCCAAGCCAAAATCACGAAGGCTTACAACCTGCCCTGCAAGCATGTCATCCATACCGTCGGTCCCATCATTCCGAATGGCATACCCACCGAAGCGCAAAAGGAACATTTGGCCTCGTGCTACCGTTCCATCATGGCTTGTGCCAACGAAAACGGTTTGGAAAGCGTGGCTTTCTGCTGCATCTCGACGGGCGAGTTCCGTTTCCCGAACCAACTGGCCGCCGAGATTGCCCTAAAAACAGTTTCGGATTACCTTAAAGGCAATCCGAACTGTAGCGTGAAACACATTTTTTTCAATGTGTTTAAGGACAAAGATCTGCTGATTTACAAGCAATTGATGCAATAATAATCGCATCGACCTATGATGTGAACGGACTAGCTTATGTAGTAAACTCTACAATTGCACTCGTCTCACTTCCTATCGAAAAGCCGTTCTAGTATTCGCGCACCTCGGCCTCGGTGTGGTAGCCGGTGTTCATCTCGGCTACCAATTTCATGCATCGATGCACGTCGGCATAGAGTTCATCGCTGCCGACGTAGGTCTTTCCTGTGGGTCGTTCGTCCATCTTGCGTTATTTCAGGTTTTCAGTGAAAAACTCCGCCAACGTGTCCCACGGAATGTAATTGCCCTCGCCACCATCGTAAAGGTCGCAGTGGGTGGCACCGGGGATGATGAGCAACTCTTTGTTTTCGGGGTTGGGATTAGGCGTGCCGATGAAGTGATAGCCTTCTGCCTGGCCTTCCACCATGTATTTGTAGGCAGCCTCACCGAAGTAGCGGCTGTGGGCCTTCTCACCGTGCATCACGAGGACGGCGGAACGGATTTCGTTGATGTAATAGAGGAAACGAGCATTGGCGTAAGCCTGCGTGCCGATGACGCGCCAGCCGTCGTTGCTGTTGCCGCTGCGCTTGTGATAGCCGCGCGGGGTCTTGTAATAAGCATGGTAATCTTTCACAAATTGAGGGGCATCCTCAGGAAGTGGATCGACGACACCGCCTGCCATTGCCATCGGGTCGGCAAGACGCTGTTTGGCGAGGGTTTCACGGGCGGCATGGCGGTCGGCCTCGTTGTCATTGGACTCATAATAACCGTTGCCGCTGATGCGGGTCATATCATACATCGTGCTGACCACGGTGGCCTTGATGCGCGTGTCTGTGGCAGCAGCGTTGAGGGCAATGCCACCCCAACCACAAATACCGATAATGCCAATGCGCTCGGCATCCACATTGTCTTGCTTTGAGAGGAAATCGACGGCAGCCATGAAGTCTTCCGTGTTGATGTCGGGCGAGGCCGTGCGGCGGGGTTCACCGCTACTCTCACCGGTAAAAGACGGGTCGAAGGCCAAAGCCACGAAGCCGCGTTCCGCCATCCGCATGGCATAGAGGCCGCTGCTTTGCTCTTTCACGGCACCGAAAGGTCCGCTCACGGCGATGGCCGCCAATTTGCCTTCGGCATCCTTGGGCGTATAAAGGTCTGCGGCCAACGTCAGGCCGTATTGTGTTTCAAACGTCACCTTGCGGTGGCTCACTTTGTCGCTCAGCGGGAACACCTTGTCCCACTCTTGCGTAAGGTTCAGTTCTTGCTTCATTTCTTCTTTGGGTTCTTTTGTTTCTTCTGTTTCTGTTGTTTGCGGTTGGTTGTTGCAGGCGGTCATGAGTGTTGCCACTGCTGCAAGGATGAGAATCTTTTTCATGATATCATTGATTTATTCTTTTTTTCCCGTTTTGAATCACAATGCCTTTGTAGCCTTTTGGCGCAATCTGTCCCGTAATGGTGTAGGATGTTCCATCGTTGTTTTCATCAGGAGTAAGTTCTTGGATTCCAGTATGGATGGGCTGCAAGGAAAGTGTGATGCTAACCTCGCCTTCACCTGCCTTGACGAACCGACGCACCTCGTCAGCCGATAGGTTGTCGAGTTTGCCGATGCGCGTATAGGACCACGAATTGCTGCCATAGAAAATACAGATGTTGTCGCCGTTGTATAACACAAGGTCGCCCGCTGAAGTGGTGGTTTGATGATCTGCCGTCGGGAACGACTGCCCGACATAGCCCACCTTCTCGAAGTTGCCGTAGTCGTGTGCCAGGTAGGTGATGTTGTCCGTTTGCAATGCGGCTACCAAGGCGCGCGTGCCGACATTGTCTTCCATTGTGACGGTATGCGTCTCGTCCCCGATCGTGATATACATTTTCTCTTCCATTGTCTGCGCAAAAGACTCGCTGTTCTTAGAGCAACCCGTAATCAGTATTGCTGCAAATAACCAAAGCATCTTTTTCATTTAGGCCTAATTCTAAATCCGATTGCAAAAGTACACTTGTTTTTTAATAGAGGTATTACACAAATTGGCTGTATATATACCAATTTCGCTGAATTTATAGGATATTTGCAAATAACAATACCATTTTTCCTAAATTTTCCCATTTTTATTGTACCTTTGCCTCACGATGAAGAAGATTCTGAAAGTTGATAGTCCCAACGACTTTGCCCGATATGTGGAGGCTCCTGTGCTGCATCCGCTGATCAGCATCATCCATTTCGACGAATTGGCTCCTTTCCGCCATAGCCTGAACAACTACGGCGTCTATGGACTTTTTATCCAACGCCAATTCCCTGAGGGCCTCTCTTACGGAATGAAGACCTTGCAGGTGAGCGATGCCTCGATTATTGCCGTGGAGCCTGGACAGATTGGCGGCTTGGAAGACAATGGGGAGCGCATCTCGCTGAGCGGATGGGCGCTTTTGTGGTCGCCCGAACTGCTGCATGGCTCTGAACTGGAACGCCAGATAGACCGATACCAGTATTTCTCTTATTTCTTCGCTGGCTCGCTTCGGATGGAGCCTGACGAATGGGACTGCATCACACAACTGCTCGCCCAGATGCGGCAAGAGTTGGTGACTCACGATGACTCACCCTCGCTCAGAAGCATCTTGTTGGGCTACCTGCACCTGATACTGGAATACTGCAACCGCATCTATCAGCGGCAACTCTCCGAGGAAGACAAGGGCGGCAGCGACCTCTTGAAACGCTTTCACGACCTGCTGCAACAGTATTTCCGCGAGAATCGACAGCTTTCACAAGGCTTGCCCACCGTTGCCTATTGCGCCTCAGAGTTGGCCTATTCGCCGCGTTATTTCGGAGATATTGTCCACAAGGCCACAGGTGGAACGGCCATCGGCTACATCCACAACTACGTCATCAACCAGGCCAAGAGCCTGCTCATGAACGGCCACAATATCAGCGAAACCTCACGCTTCCTGGGCTTCGATTTTCCCCATCATTTCACCCGCCTCTTCAAGAAGATGACTGGCCTCACGCCTAGCGAGTATTTGGGGAAATAAGACTATGACTGAATTGCGGTATCCAATCCCACTCATACCCAGCCCCAATCCAACCACGGTAATCAGATCCACAACCATATCATTGCAGAGGCCAAAATGCTGCTTCACATACGGCACGACCTTTCCGTACAGGCCATCGCGTATCTACAGGCCGATGCAGTCGGTGAGGTCCAAGAGGTCCTGCCTGAAGATTCGCATCTCTCTTCCCAAAGCAGGCTCGCCACACAGGTCGTCTTCGACAAAACCCTACACAACTTGAACTATGTTGCATCTCCTTACCTATCGTCTCATGTTATTTTTTAATCGTTACTGAATTATTCTTTTGCAAAATTACATTTTTTGTCATTTCGGTTTCTCATTTTTGTTTTTTCTCTATTTTTGCACTTAGAATGGTCAACTAAAAAAAGTTTGAACGATTAAAATCAAAATGAACTATGAAAAAATGGATGTTTCTTGCAATTACTATGTTGCTTTTCTGTGTAACGAAAGCTCAGGTTCCCAATGGCACCGTCCTTTGGCATGAAACATGGAATGGAGCTCAAGATCTCCCTATGGATGTTGCAGACTACGAATTTGAGGGGACAACTGTTTATGGCAATCATGAAATATCGTATAGTGGAGGAACGATTAGACATAGTCCATCCAGTAACTATAATGTTGCCTTACTTCTTGACGCTTTTCCAAGAAAGTTTATAGTCAAAGGCATTCCGACTGGTGGATCAAAGATTCTATCATTAACAATTGAATCAATAACACGGTATTCTGGTGTAAATGGTAGTGGAGTTGGTAGTATTAATGACAGTTTTGTGGTAATTTCCCCTGATAACGGAGTGTTTGTTACCGACTATTCATATCATTCGAGCCAAACAACTATATGTACTATAACAAACGAACATGGATTAGAGTTTATTTCATTAGAATTTCTAATCACGAATACTGTTACAACTCCATACAAACAAAATGAAAACACCATTTATCCTTACTTTAATGAAATTAGCCTTATTGCAGTCGAAAAAGGACCAGAACCCAGAATCAATCCTCAAGGAGGATCTTATGCAACCTCGCAGATAGTAGAAATTACCTGTGATGACAATTCTTTGCCAATCTACTATACATTGGACGGGACTGAACCCACAACCAATAGTAATCTATACCAATCCCCTATTTTTATTAACGAGAATACAACAATAAAGGCAATGACCGCTAAAAATGGGTATGAGAATTGTATCGGCGAAGAGGTTTTTACATTAATAAATACATCAACAACATCAACAATTGTTGTTGATGGGATTTATTATGAAATTCTATCTATGGATGAAAGAACAGTTTCAGCCATAGGAGTTTGTGATAATAATGTAGAATCCATTACAATTCCTTCTGTAATTAATTATTCGGGACGCGAATTAAACGTAAAAGAGTTTTCTTTTATTAACGACAATGGCAAACAGTTAAAACACTTAGCTATACATCCATTATTGAAAAAATTCCAATTTGACAATTGCAATGTTGAAAATCTTGATGTTAAGTGTGAGAATAATGCGGTTGTATCGATAGGTAATCAATATAAAAATAGCAAGTGTAAAAGCATCAAAATAGAAGGGGAAGGGGTGACCATTATAGGATCGTCTTTAAGATATTTAAATAATTTGCACATTTCAGGTTCGGCGTTGTTGGCGGATTTTTGTTTTTGTCCCAACTTGACAAGTTTAGATTTAGGATCATGTTCAGAATTGGAATTGGCAGGGCGCCATTTATATCCATTTGTTTTATCTCTCAGTGGTCGAATTTTTTTGTCAAATCCATGGCTTCCTATTTTACCCATTCATTTTCAAGATTCGCCAATTGATACAATTATTGTTGGAGAAAAGATTATTTGTACTGGTGACGATTATGGAGGGGGAACACCTCGTGTATATGCATTGCCATTAATTAATAATCCCGATCGATATATAGAATTCAAAGGGTCATTAATTCCCAAAGGTCTTTGGCATGACACATTGAACTATTTATACATTCCTTCAAACGTAACGAATGTTCGTATGGCAGCACCTAATTCGTTAAATGAATTAGTAATTGAATGTGGTGAAAAATTGGAAGCTTTATCATATTACTATTATGATCATCAATCATATTATTTTGGTTTTCTCGGAGGAGGTTCAGAACCTCTAACTGGTCTTTATGGTTCTTTTGCTCGGAGTTCCTATGTAAAGAAAATAGACTTTGATAGAAATACCTCTGATAAAATATTCTCTTATGACAATCGATACCCTACTTCATGCGAACAATTGATTTTTAACCAACATGTCCAAACTGTAACCGCGGAAAACATTCATGTTTATGGAGATTCAGCATTCGTCAAAGTATATCAAATGATTCCTCTACAAGATGTTTCTTTTACTAATGAAACATATCTTCATGTTCCATTGTATGTACCAAGCGGAACAAAAGAACTCTATGAAGTTGCTGATAATTGGAAAAACTTCTTTAATATCATAGAATTTGACTGGGAAGCTCCAAAATACACTATATCTGCTACTTGCAACAATCCTCAATACGGTTCAATAACTGATGGAGGGGATTATTATTACGGAGATACGGTTACTTTAATTGCTTCTCCTAACGATGGTTATTACTTCAAGAATTGGACTGAAAACGGATTGGAAGTGTGTGCAACGCCAATTTATTCATTTGTAGTAGATGGTGACAGAACTCTTACAGCAGTTTTTGATATACTTGCGCCAAATGAATTTACCGTATCAGCAACATGTAATCCATTAGGAGCTGGAACAATTCAAGGCCTCGGTGTTTATCAAAGCGGTGCAACCGCAACCTTAACTGCCATTCCAAATAATGGTTATAGCTTCCTAAATTGGATAGAAAACGGAGCGGTCGTTTGTAATACTCCAACATACACATTCATTGTGAATGGTGAAAGAAACCTTGTGGCTTGCTTTGCCGGCCTGGGTATTAATGACAACGAAACCGAAAACGACATTGTTGTTTTTTCTAATACGGATAAAACCATTACAATTGTAGGGGCTAAAGAAGAATCACAAGTAACAGTCTATAACCTTCAAGGCCAAATGATTTACAAAGGCACTGAGAAAACCATTAAAGTGGCTACTGTAGGTTTGTACATCGTAGCAGTGGAAAGCAAGAGAACGAAAGTAATTGTTGAATAAAATACTAACAAGCATGAATTTCCTTGATGCAGTAAAGTTGGCAAAAGCGAACGAACATCTCATTGGTAAAGATTATCTAAACGGAAGAATTGATGAGGTGATTATTGTTCCGACCGACAAAACAGAATTTGATGAATATAAGCGTATTTTTAAAAGAACACTCGATACACAGAAAGCCATTGAACCATTTATGGAATCTAATGTCGAAGTATGGTTACTCATAAATAAGAAGTTAATAGGAGCATACCCACCTTTGTTTTTACATATTAGGTTGCATGATTTACCCTCAGAATATGGAGCAAAGCTCTCATTGACAAAAGAATAATTGCATTAGCATTATCTTTCGTTTCATTCAAAATAAAGAAGCTTCAGGAGAATTACACTATGTGTTGTAACAGTCGTCATAATAATAGACCTTGGATTATTTGTTTGCTCATAGTATTGCTGACAATTCTGTTTGGTCTTTTTATCTATGTGTTTCACAAGCAGCAACTATCCTCTAACATTACTGATTGGGGGTCGTTTGGCTCTTATGTGGGAGGAACAGTTAGCATTATTTCTCTGTTTTTACTATATTTCACTTACAACAACCAAGTAAACGCCAACCGTAAGTCTCAATTTGAAACTATCCTATTTCAAATGTCATGCAATTTTAAAGATAGGTGTTCCGAAAGAACAGAAGAATGGGAAAAGGCTTACGAAGACATTGGTAAGTATTATATTGTTGGTGATTTAGTTGATGCAAAACTAATAACTAAAAAGAATGTTATCAATGCAATAAAAAGTAGTTTCCACAACAGCATTCTTGATACTTATTTGAACGGACAGTTAGATGTATTTTGTGATATTATCAATTATATTGGAAGAGAGGAATCGTTAGATGAGGAAGGTAAAAAAATATATTATACATTTTTTTCATCGCAAATGAATAACGAAATGCTGATCATTATCATGCTAGGACTTATTGCCAGAGACAATAGACGAGAAATTGAGTTTTTGAAAAATGCTGATTTCTTTAAAAATGTGGATATGGGTGGTAATGTGGCCTTGAATAGAATTAGGCAACTCTATTTTTCAATCAACGCAAACGAAGTCTATAAGAACCCAATTGACGATGTTTTGGATAATCTTCGACCGAATACAGAAAAGTTTCCAGAAACATTCATGGATTATTATTCAAAGATTATAGCAAAAGATAATTGAAGTTTTTGCTGTTGAACAGAAAAACATGTTCAACATTTTCGGTTTGCAAATACCATCGTGCTGCAACGGGGGCTTCGACACGCAAGGTAGTCAGGATATGAGACCACTTCAAATTGTGCAAACGCGTTTGCACAATTTCCAAGTTGTTGAATGTCAAATAGAAACTTCTGAAATACTGAAGATTGCGTTTGCTGAAACCTTTACCGTATGTTTTAGTCAGTTCCTCGGAAAGCATTTCAATCAACTGCGTTCCGTATTCGGCGCGTTCCTTGCCTTTTTGCTCTTGCTCCACGATGCGTTGCCCTATGCGCCAATAGGTCTCGATCATCACGGCGTTCACGGCTCCGTAGGCCGCATTGCGCCCTCTCTCAACAAGGCTTTTCACCTCGTTGACAAACGATGCATCCACTATGTTTTGCAACTCTTCCGACATGCTGTCGTCGCATTTTCATCCCGCAAAAATAAACATTTTACCGTAACACGCCAACAAAAAAAAGGCGTAGCCCCGAAAAGCCGCGCCTTGTTCTAATAAAAAACCCTTAATTTCAGTCCCAAATCTCGTAGTCGCCCATCCAGGCCTTGATTTGGTCGTAGGTCATGTTGAAGTAGCGCTTCTCTTGGTTCAAGGCGGCCATCTGGGCCATCTCTTCTTCGCTCAGCTCGAAATCGAAGACTTCGATGTTCTCTTTGATATGCTGTGGATTTGAGGAGCCTGGCACCACGCAGAAGCCTTTCTGGATATGCCAGCGGATGATGGTCTGCGCGGCACTTTTGCCGTGGGCTTTCGCAATCGCGTTGATGACCGGGTCGCGGAGGATCTCGCCCTTCGAGTCGCGGCCACCGAGCGGGAACCAGCACTCAATCTGGATGTTGTGTTTCTAAATAACAATGAAAAAAGCAACCCGATGTTTCACAGATTGCTTGGATAGTTTCAAATTTTGGAGAAAGTTCACTCCACATTCTTGATGAACTTCGCCGGATTCCCTCCTACTATAGTATTAGGTGCGACGTCCTTGGTGACAACGGCACCAGCGGCCACCACAGCGTTTTCGCCCACGGTGACGCCGGGCAGGATGGTGGCTCCCGCGCCAATCCAGGCGTTCTTGCCGATGTGGACGGGCTTGCAAATGAGCAACTGACGGTCGTGCAGGTCATGGTTGTTGCTGATGAGCTGCGCATTGGCGGCAATCATTGCGCCATCCTCGATGGTGATGCCGCCGCGACTCATCATCAGGCAGTTGTTCATGATGAACACGTTACGGCCTATCTTCACACGGTCGAAGCAAACGCCGGTGAGTCCAGGCTGGATGAAGCAGCCTTCGCCGAGGTTGTCGCCGAAGAGGTCCTTCAGCAGGGCGTTGTATTCCTCGGTGAAGGGCATGGTGTGGTTCAGCTTGAAAAGGGTCTGCGCCTGACGCACGCCCTCAGCGTGTTCCTCGGGCGTGGATTGGCGTGGGTCAACGATGAATTCTTTCATTTTGTTCTATTTTTTTGTGGGTTATTCTCTAAAATCGGTCGGACTCGCGCCCAAATACTTCTGCACATACCTTGTAAAATAAGACGGCGAAGAGAAGTTGAACCTGTCGCTGATTTCGGTGAGCGAAAGGCTCTTGTCGCGAAGCAAACGACTGATTTCCAATGCCGTGTAGCGCGTAATCCAGTAGTTGGCGGGGAAACCGCTCACCTTCTTGGTCACCTCCGAGAGGTACTTCGGCGTCACACACAGCTTGTCGGCATAATAGGCAATCTCGCGGTTCTCGTAGAAGTCGCCGCCTTCGAGCAGGGCAAGGAACCCGTCCATGATTTGGGCGTATTGGCTCGTCACCTTTTCCTCCTTGCCATAAAGGTCGGCGTGGAAGTCGAAGAAGTCGATGATCATGCACTGGATGGCATTAATCATCGCTTCGCGGTGGAAATGGTGGTTGGTGAGGCGATGGCGCCGCTTGATGTAGTCGAAGTTGAGCATGCAAACCTCCTGTTGCTCAGGCTTGAGGCGCATGATGGGGTTGTTGAACAAGGCCAAATGCCCTTTCATACCGTAGTTGCTCTGAGGGGTGCACACTTCGATGAATTCTTGGGTTACATAGATGGCATCTACAACGAAATCAGTGCTTTGAACAATATTGGTCGTCATATCGCAGCGCGTGAGAATCAGGCAGTTGCCCGCCTCAAAGCGGAACTGTTCGTTGTTGAAGCTGAAGGTGCAATGGCCATTGCGGCAGAAGGCGTGGCAAAGGTAGCCCGTAAAACGCTTGTCGGCAAGGTTTTCAAGGGTGTTTTCGATGATGATGTCTTGTCGTTCGTTCATGCGGGCAAAGATAGGGAAAATCTTGGTTCAAAACACTGTTTTCAGTTTCTCAGCCAACGCTCCATTCCTGCCAATGGTTTCGTGTCGATCAGCTTCAGCGACTTCACCATCTTGGCCGTGCCTTCCTTGTATTTCTTGAAATGGGCGGTCTGGATGTGGCTTTGGTAGGCCGCTTGGTTGGCGTAGATTTCGAGGATGTAGATTTTGCACGGGTCTTCCTTGGCCTGCATCGAGAAAAGGGTCAGCACGCTAGGCTCCACTTTCACTGAGGTCTCCCCTACTTCCTTCGCGAAGGCAAGATAGTCCTCGAGCATCGATGGCTCCACTTCGATTTCGGCGAGGCGGACTATTTTTTGATTCGCAGACGTCTCGTCTGCGGCTGCAACCGAGACGGTTGCGAACCCAGTGAAAAGTCGCAGTGCGTTGTCAGTGAATATGTCCTGCGGACTCAGCCCATGCGAGGCTAATCGTTCCTCCAAGGCTTTCTTCCCGCTGATGAGCACAGGATCGGCCACGTAGGGATAATCGCTGCCGTAAAGGAGATGGTCGGGCGTGGTGATGGTCAACAGGGCTTCGAGGGCCTCATCGGTGGGCGCACCGGCGAGGTCGTAATAAAGGCGCGACAGGTTGGCGTCGACATCCACGGGCTGCATGATGCCTTGCTTCACCATCACGGGCAGCAGCGAACGGAAACGCGGCAAGGCGTTGGGCAGGAACGAGCCGCAATGCGGCACCACGACCTTAAGGTTCGGATAGCGCACCAATACGTTGTGGGCCACCATGTTGAGCACCGTGCGCGTAGTTTCGGCCAAGTATTCGTAACTCGCCAAAGGCACGTCGGCAATCAGTTGCTCATTGACCGCCGAGGGCTTGTGCGGATGCAAGATGACGACGGCGTTTTTCGTGTCGAGATAAGCCATCAGCGTGTCCAAAACGGGGTCGCCGAGGTATTGGCCGTAGCTGTTGGTGGCCAGCTTCACGCCATCGGCACCCAAAACCTCCAAGGCGTGTTTCGCTTCTCGCAAGGCAGCGTTCACATCGGGCAAAGGCAAGGCTGCACAAAACATGAAACGCCCATGATAACGTGCTTTCAATGCGGCACATTCCTCGTTGAACCTGCGACAAACCGAAGCCGAAGCCTCGGCATCGCCGAAATACGGCTGCGGAGCGGGCATGGTGAGCACAGAGGTCTGGATGCCAGCCTTGTCCATGAAGGCAAGGTGTTTCTCGACATCCCAAGCAGGGATGGGGAAGCCTTCGTCCATCTCGGCCACGTTGGCCTTGATGTAATCCATGTAGTCTTTCGTGATGGCATGACTGTGGAGGTCGATTTGGGCCGAAGCACTTAATGCAAATGCTGTCATAATGGTGATTATCAGTATGTTTTTCATTTTCCGCAATGGGTTTGTATCTCCTGCAAAGATAAAAAAATGTTTATTCCTATCCTTGCGGCATGAAACAGCAAATGTTGAAAGTTCACTGCGTCAACGACTACGATGTCTATGACATTTTCATCGCCGATGAGTTTCTGGAACACTTCGGCGTGCCTCCGAGCAAGTATAGCCGAAACGATTAGCTATGTTTTGAAAGCTATTGGGGAATGGGTTTGAGTTTATTGTTATAACAAGAAAATCCCGGCCTAAGCCAGGATTTTCAAGAACCAAAAACCAAAATTTATGAAACCTTTTACTTGCAGCCGTTTAAACGGCTACAGGTTCAAATGATAAGAACCGCTGCAAAGATACATAAAAAAATCAAAGCTCCAACATTTTTTTTTCAAAAATCAAGAAAATTTTGACATTTTGGACAAATATTCCACAAAATACTGAATGCCATACCACTTGTTTCGTCAAAATAGTGGACTAAAAGGGCACTTTCGCATTTTTTTCGGCCTCGCTCTTGACAAACGTCGGATTTCTTACTATATTTGCATTCTAAATTGAAAATTCATAGAAAAATGGGAAAATTCATGGACAAACTCACAGAGGCCATCATCAAGAACGATGGACTCACCGAAACCGAAGCCAAAGCCAAGCTTAACCTGATCTACATCAAGATGGGTCAATCAGAAATCAAGACTTTCGTCGACGAATACATCGACTGGCTGATGACCGAGAAGAAACTCAACTACAAGGCCATCCTACAAACGCCCGACCAGCAGTTGCACGACATGTATGACACTGATTTCAAGCATTAAAAACCTTCGTGGCGCATGTCGTAAAGCTCGTCGAGATGCTTCTTGAGCCGACGCGCCATGGGGCGAAATGTGTAATAGGTGATGGTAGCCGAGATGGGTGCGCCCACCAACGGCAAGACTTTCCCTACCCCTTTGGCGAAACCTTCCTTCGTCATGTTGATGCCGATCCACTGGGCAATCTTGATGGCATATTGCGCCATGATGGTCTCCGAAATCCTGATGCCAGCGCTTTTCGAGACTTGACCCACCACTTTGGTCAAGGCTTCGACGGCCAATTTATTGCCCATCATCGCGCCAACGAATAGTGTCATGATGTTGAGCGACTCGTCGTCCAACTGGTTGTTGACATCAGTCAGTGAGGGCCAGCCATAGAGATAGATCAACTTCTGCATCAACGCCAAGATATGGCCATAGAATTGGGTCAAGTCGGTTGGGATGGTGCCCGCCATCCACCAACCGCCAGGCAGACCCATCAAGGCGGAAGTGCCACAAACCATCGTCAAATGGTAGCTGATGCACTGGTTTGCCAGCTTGTCTATCTCCTTCTTGCTCAATACTTTCAACGGGCTATCCTCCAAAGCCGTAATCACCTCCATCGGGGTGCAGAACTTGGTGAGCTCCTTGGTCAAGAACTCGTCGCGATCGACCTTCACGAAGGGCAACTTCACGCTGGTAGCCAGCACCATATTCCATAGGGTCAGGCTTTTTTCTTTGTTTTCAGTAACCATATTTCTCTTTCCATTTCTCGCGGAGGTTCTTACGCAATTCGCGCTCACGCGGGTTATCTTGTGGTTCATACAAAACCGTGCCAGAAATTTCGACGGGCAAAAATTCTTGCTCTACGAAATTGCCTGCGTAAGCGTGAGCATATTTGTAGCCATCGCTGTAACCCAGGTCTTTCATCAGTTTGGTGGGTGCATTGCGCAAGTGCAACGGCACTGACAAATCGCCGGTTTTGCGAACGAGTTCCTGCGCCGCGTCAATGGCGGCCACGGCTGCATTGCTCTTCGGCGACGAAGCCAGATAGGTGACCGTCTGCGCCAAGATGATACGACTTTCGGGCCAACCAATCTTGTTGACAGCATCAAAACAAGCATTGGCGAGCAACAGCGCGTTGGGATTGGCGTTGCCGATGTCCTCCGACGAAAGGATGAGCATACGGCGGGCGATGAAAAGCGGGTCCTCCCCTGCCTCAATCATGCGAGCGAGGTAATACAAGGCCGCATTGGGGTCGCTGCCGCGCATACTCTTGATGAAAGCCGAAATGATGTCGTAGTGCATCTCGCCCTGCTTGTCGTATTTCACAAGGTTGCTCTGGATGCAATTTGTAGTGAAATCGTTTGTCACGACCAATTCCTGTGCCGATTCGTCCAAGTCGTTCAACGAGGTAACGACCAACTCAACAGCGTTCAACAACTTACGTCCGTCGCCACCGCTGATTTGCATCAGGGCCTCTGGCTCCTTGACGGTGATTGTCTTTCCGAAGTCGTATTCGAGGGCTTTCACGGCCTTCGCCAAAAGGATTTCGAGATCTTCCTTTTCCAGCGACTTGAGCACATAAACCTGACAACGTGACAGCAACGGCGAAATGACCTCGAAACTCGGATTCTCCGTAGTCGCGCCAATCAAGGTGACCAAGCCTTTCTCGACTGCACCCAAAAGCGAGTCCTGCTGCGACTTGCTGAAACGGTGGATTTCGTCTATAAATAAAATAGGTGCTTCGGGAAGCATCCGCGCTCGGTCGATGACCTCGCGTACTTCCTTCACGCCGCTGCTGACGGCGCTCAGCTGGAAGAATTGGCGCTTCACCTGCTTCGAGATGATATAAGCGAGGGTTGTCTTTCCCACGCCAGGCGGTCCCCAGAAAATCATCGAAGGCACGCGCCCCGTCTCGATGGCACGGCGAAGCACGGCATGTTCACCGATGATGTGCTTCTGCCCGATATAATCGTCAAGTGAAGTCGGGCGCAAACGTTCCGCTAATGGAATGGTCGATTGCATTACAACTATTTTTCTGCAAAGATAAACAAAAAAAACATATCTTTGCCCCAAAAGAAAGCAACATCATGAAATCCATCAAAACCCTCATCCTCATTGCCTTGCTCGCCGCCTTTAATGTGGCCGAGGCTTGCACCAACTTCATGATTACCAAAGGCGCCAGCGCCGATGGCTCCACGATGATCAGCTATTGCGCCGACTCGCACATCCGCTACGGTGAACTCTACTTCACCCCTGCTGCCGACTGGCCGGCGGGCAGCGTGCGCGTGTGCTACGACCGTGGCACCAACGCGCCGCGTGGCAGTGTGCCGCAACCGCCTCACACTTATCAAGTTGTAGGCTACATCAACGAACACCAAGTGGCTCTTGGCGAAACCACCTTCGGCGGGCGCGAGGAACTCATCGACCCGACAGGCATCGTCGATTACGGCAGCCTGATGTTCATCGCCCTGGAGCGCAGCAAAACAGCCCGCGAAGCCATCAAAGTGATGGCCGACTTGGTGGAAGAATACGGCTATGGTAGCGACGGCGAGTCGTTCTCCATCAGCGACGCCAACGAGGTGTGGTACATGGAAATCATGCCCAAAGGCTACACGCCGAAGGTGACCAAAGCGGGCGACACCATCAATGCCGACCGTGGCGCAGTGTGGGTGGCCATCCGCATCCCCGAAGGTTATGTGAGCGGTCACGCCAACGCTGCCCGCATCACCACCTTCCCCTTGCGCGACGGCAAGAAATACATCACCGACAAGGACTGGAAAAAGCTTTACAACGAGCAAGTTGAAGTGATTTACAAGCACGATGTCATCGACTTCGCCCGTCGCAAGGGCTACTTCAGCGGCAAGGACAAGGACTTCGACTTCTCGGCAGCCTACGCCCCCGTCGACTTCAGCGCGGCCCGCGTGTGCGACCTCCGCGTTTGGACGATGTTTAACAAGGTTTGCGACGGCATGGACGAGTATTGGGACTACGTCACCGGCAAGGACTTGACCCACCGTATGCCGCTGTATGTCAAGCCCAACCGCAAAGTCACCTTGAGCGACATGATGGCCTTCCAGCGCGACCACTTCCAAGGCACTGAATTGGACAAGACCCAAGACGTGGGCGGGGGTCCTTTCGGTTCGCCCTTCCGCTTCAACCCGCTGTATTGGGAGTATGATGGCAAAAAATACCTCAACGAGCGCAGCATCGAAGTGGTGCAGACGGGCTTTTCGTTCATCGCGCAAAGCAGGAATTGGCTGCCCAACCCCATCGGAGGCATCATTTGGTTTGGTGTGGACGACACCAATTCAACCGTTTACACGCCCTTCTATTGCTCCATCACCGAGGTGCCGATCGAATACCGCTCGGGCAATGGCGACATGCTCACCTACAGCGACAACGCTGCCTTTTGGACCTTCAACCGCGTGGCACATTTCAAATACCTATTCTATAATAGGGTCATCGGCGACATCCAAAAGGTGCAAAACGAGCTGGAAAACGGCTATCAAGAGCAAGTGAAAGCCAATGACAGATTAGCCTTGGACCTTTACGGCCAAGACCCACAGCAGGCCATCAACCTCCTCACCTACTTCTCCAACCAAGCCGGACACAACACCGTAAGACGCTGGAAGGAGTTGGACAACTACCTGTTGGTGAAATACTTGGACAGCAACGTCAAGCAGGAGGAAAACGGCGAGTTCAAGCGCAACGGCTATGGTTACCCAGCCAAGCCCAAACAGCCCGGCTATCCCGATTCGTGGAAAAAAGCCGTGATTGAACAGACGGGCGACAAGTTCAGGAGGCCATAAACGCCTTAATCTCGTCTTCGCGCATGTTGCGGAAACCATATTCATGAACCACTTCCCCGTTGTCCATCAACACAATGACGGGGAAGATTCCATTAATGACCTTCAGCAGCCTGACCACATCGGGATAAAGCACGCTGCGATAATGCGCCGAAGCCGACTCTTCGTAAAATCTGGCAATGCCGTCTTCGCTGCCCATAAAGACGAACGTGATGTTGTCGGCAGGAAAGCCATAAAACCGTTGCATCAGCGAAAGCTTTTGGGCTGCCATCTGGCAGTATTCGCAACCTGTGGAGAAAAAGGCCACCACCTGTTTTCCCTCCCGAAGGCTCAATGTATCCAAAGGCGTTTCATCAAGCATCTCGTCAAACAATTCCTTTTGGAGGTTTTGGTCGGGATTGGAACAAGACGTCAGGTTGTCGGGTGGCGAGGCCACGAAAACACCAATGGTCGAGGCCATGACAGCCAAACAAAGAATCAGCCAACGGAAAGGCGTTTTCTTGCTTTCCATCCTGTAAACCAACATGAAAAGCAACAGCAAAACACCGTTTTTTATAAGGCTCTGTTTTGGGTCGAGTTGGAGGAAATCGCCGAAGCAATGGCAACTGTCGGTGCGACCGAGATGAAGCGCGTATATTAATAATAAGGTGTAACCCAAAAGCATCGCCACGCTGCCCCACCAATACAGTTTATGCAAAGTATTGGAAACCAATCCAATACCAAGAACCAATTCAAGGATGATGGCTGCACGAGCTGCCAAAAAGCTGAAATTCAGGCTAAAGAAATGATAGCTGTAGACATAAATCTCTAATCGATCCATGTCGACGATCTTGAGCACCGCCGACACGATGAACACCAATCCCAACAGGACTTTCAGCGTCGTTTTGCCAATGGAATTGTCCAAACTGATGATTACGGTTTATTGTTGTGGTTGTTGTTGCCGCCGCCGAACAAATTATCCCACCAATTGGACTCTTCACCGGTGACCTCCTGTTCGGAGACCTCGGTGCAAATCACCTGCCCCCAACCCACGATTTCCTTCGACTTGTCGGAACACGACGAGCCATCTTCGATGGTATAATAGTCTTCGCCCAAGTTGACCACCTCCTCGTTTTGGATGGTAGTGCAGCGGCAATAGCGTGTCTTCTTGCACGAAGGCAAGGCCAGAATCAGCAACGCGATGGCGAACAAAAAAACTTTTTTCATTATTTCGAAATAATTTTGCGCAAAAATAGAAAATTTTTGAATATCGGTAGAATAAACGGAAAAAAATAGCTATTATTGCAGTGTCGAAAAACAACCTTTTAAAAAACAAGCAACATGAACAGATCGTTATTCTTCACCTTGATGTTCGCCTTGGCTTTTTCGGGCAACGTCTTCGCCCAACGCCAAGCCGTGAGAACCACGACCGACCCCACTCGGGGCATGAGTCGTGAGTATGCCACAACCAACAACAACCCGACGATGGAACGCACCGTGACCGACGACCCCACCATCCTTTGGGAAAACTATGAGAGTGGTGCCATGCCCGACGATGTCTTCTACATCGATGCGACTGGCGACTATCTCGTCTACTATGGGTTGAACGACAAACGCCTCAGCCTTTTCGATGCCAACGGGACCGTGAAATGGGAGATTCCTGTTGTGAACGGCGGCCATGCCGATGTCGCGCTCTTGGGCAATGCCATCGCCTACAACGACAGCCAAGAACTTTACGTAGTCGACATGAACGGCAACGAGGTTTTCCACGAGACCTTGGACTATCCCGTCACACGCATGAAACTCAACCCCGCTGGCACCGCCATCTACGTCGCCTATGGCGACTATGAGGCGAACTACTATGCCATCGCATGTTACAGCTTCGCCATCAACAAAAGCGACCCCAGCTGGATCCTCGGTGACCTCACCGTCAACCCCGTCGGATTGAGTCTCTCCAAGGACGGTTCGCGCCTCGTGGCCGCTTTCGCCCAAGGCTACAAACAGATTTGGGTGCTCGACCCAATGACGGGCGACGTGCTCCAAAACGACCTTTATTATTACGACAACTCGCCCACACAAGACCCTGCCCTTAGCGCCAACGGCGACTACCTTGTCTACACCGACTTCAGCGGCATGGCCTACCTCTACAAATGGAACGGTGAGCGTTACGAGAGCGTGTGGACTGCCAGCGTGGCAGGCCCTGGCGCCAGCTCCACCTGGGGCTGTGCCAACGCCATCTCCGACGACGGCAGCATCATCGCCATCGGCACCCTCGACTTCGTCGCTTCAGGCTACGACGGCTGTTGCTATCTGTTCAACAACTATTCCAACGAGCCTATCTGGAGCTACACGGGCTGCGGCGACGAAGTGACCCAAGCCGCCATGAGCGACGACGGCAGCATCATCGGCTTCGTCACTTGGGGTCCGATCAACCACGCCACACCCGACTTCTTCCTTTTCCGCAAACAGAGCAACGAGCCTATCGCCGAACTCAGCACTCCCGGTTCGATGGAACACATCGACATCTCTGCCGATGGCACCTACTGCCTCTTCGGTGGCAAGGCCGTCCACTGCCGCGAGATGGGCAGCGGTAGCCGCACCTACGGCATCAAATGTTTCGGCGACGACATGGGCACACTGAGGGGCATCATCGACCTCATTGGCAACGACGATGACAGCGGCGTCAGCGTCAGCATCAACGAGTTAGACGACTATTTTGAGATGACCGATGACGACGGAGGCTTCGTCATCTGCGCCATCCCCGAGGGCAACTACACCCTCACGGCTCGCATTCCCGGCTACCTCACACAAACCATCGGATTCGCCATCACGGGAGGCGAGACATCCGAAGTCAACATCGAGATGGAAGCCGTTGGCGCGCCCATCGCCGACCTCTACGCCTCGCAAGGTGCCTTCGATTACGTCGAACTCACTTGGAGCGAGGTGGATGGTGCGAACGGATACAACATCTACCGCAAGAACGCCCTAAATGCCCCATTTGGTGAGCCTATGGCAACCATTGGCGCAGGAGAAGGCTATTTCGAGGACCACAGCGTAATTCCTACCCAACAATACTACTATGCCGTCACAGCTCAATTGGACAACGAACTTGAGACGCCCTATTCCAACGTCTGCCTCGGCTTTGCCACCACCGCCTACATTGTCCGCTCCATCGACGTCTATGACGGCACTGCCCCCACCATCGACGGCATCATGAGTGAAGGCGAATGGGCCGATGCCTTCCGCGTCGATGTGAGCAACTACCTCCTTCCTGCGGAGATGGGTAGCGTCACCCTCCATTTCAAGATGGACGACAACTTCCTCTATGTGTGCTCCGAGAACCGTCTCGACACCGAGTGGACCAACAACGACGGCGTAGCCCTCTACATCGACGACAATAACGACGGCACCTATCCGCCCCAAGGCGACGACAGCGAAGGCAACTACTGGATGTACTACGGCAACCCCAGCACCGTGCGCTACCGTCCCATCTACGACAACGGCGGCGTGGGCACCGTGATGAACCTGCCCGAGGAAATCATCGCCTGCGACATGAGCCAAGGCTACGAGACCATCGAGTTTGCCCTGCCGCTTGGCAACGACGAGACCTGGAAGCTGAACACCGACAACGGCAGCAGCGGCCTCTACCTCTTCGTGCGCGACGCTGCCACAGCCACCATGTTCGGCAAGTGGCCTGCCGACAACAACGAGACCTTCGCCCCGACTTACTACGGCGTTATGAACTACCATGTCGACAATGCCGTTCCCGAACCGCCCACCAACCTCCGCATCGACGAGCAAGTGAACGCACAAGGCTTCTATACGCCCATCATGTGGGACATGCCCGTGATGAACGACTTCGACCACTTCAACCTCTACTTCGTTGACTATCCAGACCAACCCGTGGAAGTGTATGGCACGCAATGGATCTTTGAGGTTGACGACGAGGAGGAGGTGAGCGTCTATGTCACCACCATCGACCAAGCCGGACAAGAGTCAGAGCCTTCCGAGATCTTGACTTTCTATCCCGGCACTGAAAACATAGGCGAAAACGGACAGGCCCAACTTAGCCTCTATCCCAACCCCGTGAAAAACGTGTTGAACATCAGTGCCAACCTTGAAGGCAAGACAGAGGTGAAGGTCATCGACATGAGTGGCCGCACGATGAAGCACTTCGTCGCCAACGGGCAAAGTGAGATGCGCCTCAACGTCAGCGACCTGCCAAGCGGCATGTATTTCATCCGCGTGAGCAACGGTACGAATACGCAACTGGCCAAGTTCGTGGTTGAATAAACCCACATTGACTTCCTGGAACAAAAAAAGGGACTTCACAGTCCCTTTTTTGTTTCACCAAAAAAAATGATTACTCCTCCGTCAGGTCGACGATTTCGGCATCGGGGGCATTGTTCATCACCGAAGCGATGCCGTTCTTCATGTTGGCCTCGTTGGCATACATCTGGCTCGATCCGATGACTTGGCCATTGGTGGCCATCAGGTTGAAGAAAGGCTTGCCGTTGGCGGCTTCCTTGATCTCAAAGCGTTTTTCGTCTTGGCTGTTCTTCTTGACCGACTCGACGCCGTTAAGGCACGAAGCCTTGGTCTTGTAGCCCTGGCTGGTGAGGATGACCTGGCCGTTGGTGGCCTTCAGGTTGAACTGGAACTCGCCGTTCTTCCTGCTTGTGATTTCAAATTTTCCCATGTTTTTTCTGTTTTTTAGAGGTTGTTTTAGGCTGCAAATATACACTTTTTCTTTTCATTATCAGAAAAAAGCGAGATTTTTTCATTGCAAACGCGCCAACAACTCGTCGCGATAGCTGGCCCCAACCGGAACCTTGTTGCCAGCCACGGTGACATCGCTCTTGTCCAAGTCCTGGATATGCTTGAACGAGACGATATACGACTTGTGGACGCGCACAAACTTGTCCTTCGGAAGGATTTCCTCCAGGTCTTTCAAGGCGAAAAGGGCCGTGATGCGCCGCTGCGTGGTGTGGAAGGTGACGTATTCGTGCTGGCCTTCGATGAAGAGAAGGTCGTCGTAGTTGATTTTGTAAAGCTTATAGTCGGCTTTCACCGTGATGAAATCGTTCGACTTGCTGATGGTGTCAGCTGCGGGCTTTGGCGCGTTTTCCGACCTCGAAGGCACGTTGCCGATTGCCTTGTTGATGGCCTGGAAGAAACGCGGGAAGTCGAAAGGCTTCAGCAGGTAGTCGGAAACGGCGAGGTTGAACGCATCGACGGCATACTCCGAATAAGCCGTGGTGAAGATGACGGCGGGCTTCTTCTCCAAGCTCTTCACCAGCTCAAGTCCAGTCAAATCAGGCATTTGGATATCCAAAAGCATGATGTCGACCGAATTTTTTTTCAAGGCCTCCATGGCCTCGAAAGCATTGGAGCAAGTGGCCACCAATTGCAGCGACTCCACCTTTGAGACATAGTCTTGAAGCAGCTTTTGGGCCAAATATTCGTCGTCGACGATGATCACGTTATACTTCTCATTCATAGTTCAATCTTGACTTTATAGGTTCCTTTATCTTTATTTTGCTCAATATCAAACACATAATCCTCACCATAATGCAACATCAGGCGTTGTTGGACGTTTTTCAGGCCGATGCCCGACTTTGCCCCTCCGTTGCCTGCAATCGGGAGCGCGTTTTCGGCCACCGTGTTTTCGGCCTCGAAGCAAATCCTGTTGCCCGTCTGTCTCACGCTGACATGAACATAGCCATCAGGATGCGTCTCCAAACGGCTGTACTTGAAGCAGTTCTCAATGATGGGCTGCAAGAGCATCGGGGCAATCAGGAAGTCCTCTTTCTCCACGTCTTTGGTGAAAACAACGTCGCGATGGCCTCCCATGCGCATCATCTGGAAGTCGATGAAATTGTCGATATATTTGATTTCCTTGCTCAACGGGATCATCTCGGCCTGACAGTCGACGAGGACATAGCGCAACATCTCCGACAGTTTCAACACCCCGTCGGCGGCGTTGTCGTCGTGCGTATAAACCATTGAATAGATGTTGTTTAACGCGTTGAAAAGGAAGTGCGGGTTGATTTGCGACTTGAGATAGCGCAGCTCCATGTCGAGTTTCTCGCTCTTCAGCTGGTCACCGATGATTTTCTCCTCGTTTTCCTTGCGTTGATAGTAGAAAATCAACACGATGGCAAAGGTGGCGATGAACCAGATGAGGCGCACCATGAAAACCACGAAGCTGACTCCGAAATTGAAAATCTCGGCGAAAGGCCGTTTGGTGAAAAAATGCAGGAGCACGATGTCGATGGCGGAAGATGCCGCAGCCCAAAGGGGAAGGATGAGGATGGACAGCAGGATGAGCAGCACCACCCTGTTGCGTTTCAGGTAATGCTCAATCAGCACCTTATTAATAATGGTGACCAACAAGACCTCCATCCCGACGAAACACAGCGAACTGAGCGCCCTGAAGAAGTAGTTGCCGTTGGAATGCACTGTGAAGAAAATGACAAACAGCGCAATCCAGATGACACCGTTCCTGTAGAGGCGTTCCAGCAGGTCGAGGTTGGCCGTCGGCAGGCTTTGCAGGTTAGGCCGTTTCATATCCTTGATTTTCATGCTGCAAAGATAAGGCGAATCATTCAAATGCAGTTTGGTTTTCAATGAAAAGAAACAAATCTTCAATAAAGCGAACATGGACGGGGCAAGCATATATTCGACACCGTCAGCGCAAAAAATGAAGTGGAAAATTTTTCATTGATTACATGAAATATTTCGTTGAAAAATCCGTATCTAACTTCATTAGAATCACTACTTTTGCACCCTTAAAATAAGGTAGACCATTTTTTGAACTTGTTTTTATGAAGAAACTGATTTTCAACATTTTGACCATAACAACATTGGCCACAATGCCATTGTTTTCATTTGGGCAGACAGACGAACCGGCCCTTCGGCAGGCTCAGGGGCCTAAGAGCCCTGAGGCTTTGCAACTCACCCTTGAGCAAGCCTTGGAGATCGCCCTCTCGGAAAGCAACACCATCAAAATCGCCGACATGACCGTCGAAAAGACGGGCTATGCCCGAAAAGGCAGCTATGCCGCGCTCTATCCCAACGTCAGCATCAACGGGTCGTATCAACGCACCTTGCAGAAGCAGGTGATGGTGATGGACATGGGCGGCCAGGCCATGGAAATCAAGGTGGGTCGCGACAACAACATCAACGCCACCGCCACGGCCAGCATGCCTTTGGTGAACGCCCAGCTTTGGGAGAGCCTGAAACTCAGCGGCATGGACGTGGAATTGGCCGTCGAGCAAGCCCGCTCGTCGAAAATAGCGATGGTGAAACAGGTGAAGCAGGCCTTCTATGCCGTGCTTTTGGCACAACGCTCGCTCGATGTCGTCACCTCGGTTTACGAAAACGCCCAGAAGAACTACGAGAAGACCGAACAGCGCTTCAACGTGGGCAAGGCCTCGGAGGTGGAACGCCTGCGCTCGCAAGTGACGATGATGAACGCCGAACCCAACGTGTCGAGCGCCGAAAACTCGGTGCTGCTCGCCACATGGCAGCTGAAGGCCGTCATGGGCATCGACCTCAACACGGACGTGGAAGTGGTGGGCGACCTGAACGACTACACGGAAGAGATGCTCACGCCCTACGTCCAAGAAGACGACCTCAGCAACAACAGCTCGCTGCTGCAATTGGCCATCCAAGACCGTATGCTCGAATCGACCATCAGAATGCAGAAGAAACAATACCTGCCCACCCTCGCAGCGAGCATCAACTACAACTACAGCGCGATGGGCGACAGCGAGCTGCGATGGTTCCCCTCCTCCACCGCCGCCGTCAGCCTCAGCATCCCCGTCTTCGATGGCTTCCAAAAACACAACGCCATCAAGCAAAGCAAGGTGAACCGCAACATGCTCGCCCTGCAACGCGAAGACGCCGAACGCAACCTGCGCATCGGCATCCGAAACTACAACGACCAGATGGCGCTCTGCATCAAGAACTACCAAGCCGCCAACGCCACGGTTGAGATTGCACAGAAGAGCTACGACATCTCCGAAAAGATGTATGAAGTGGGCAAGGCAACCTTGGTGGAACTCAACGACGCACAGTTGGCTTTGCAGCAGGCACAACTCACGCAAGCCCAAGCGGTTTACAATTTCATGGTCGCGAAGGCCTCGTTGGATGAATTGGTTGGGAAGGAATAAGCCATTGGCTACTGGCCTCTGGCTACTGGCAATTAGCGACCGGCCAAGAGCCAAAAGCAAAAATAAAGAAATAACAAACAACACATCAATGAAATACCTCAAACTCAGTATCATCACTTTAGCCGCTGCCGCCCTGATGACGGCATGTGGCT
>OCTW013408207.1_pt1 | contig 35503 bp, 23 predicted proteins | sample 1539671 | NCBI WGS metagenome assembly OCTW01 (sample SAMN02144230, study PRJEB22623) | gut metagenome | biome: sheep rumen | host: Ovis aries | place: New Zealand
AGGGTGGTCTTGCCGTGGTCAACGTGGCCGATGGTGCCGATGTTGCAGTGCGGCTTGCTTCTATCAAAATGTTCTTTTGCCATTTTATTCTATCTCCGTTTAGTGAGAGCCCAGATCGGGAGTCGGACCCGAGACCTCTTCCTTACCAAGGAAGTGCTCTACCACTGAGCTACCTGGGCATTTGGCCTGCCGTTACGTTGCCGCATTGGCAGGCCTTGTGGTCGTGCATCGTCGTGGTTTCGAACCACGGTAGGCGTGAGCCAACGGATTTACAGTCCGTCCCCTTTAACCACTCGGGCAACGATGCATTTGTTTCGAGCCAAAGATAGGAATCGAACCTACGACCGGCTGATTACAAATCAGCTGCTCTACCAGCTGAGCTACTTTGGCACGCACTCTAGTACCCCTAAAGATAATAGAGTGAGCCAAATTTAATAAGATTTGGTGGGTTTTGTCAATAAAAATCAAGCACTTACGCAAAAAAATTTGCGATTTTTTCCTTTTTTCGCAAAAGTTTTGTCCACAAAAGGGGCGTGGAGTGTTGATAAGTTGTTGATTCGCAAAAAAGGGCATTTTTCGCCACTTTCAAGCATTTTTTGAAAACTTTCTCCATGACCGATGTTTTGAGCAACGATTTGTATATTTAAGCCCATGGAAACATGCACTTTCAAGCATACGGCACGTATTGACGTTCGCTATGCGGAAACCGACCAGATGGGAATCGTGCACCACGCCGTTTACGCCGTGTGGTTCGAGCAGGCCCGTACCGAATATTTCCGGGAAGCGGGCGCAAGCTACGCCGACATGGAGGCCGAAGGTTTTTCGAGCCCCGTCCTGGAGCTGAACGTCCAGTTCAAGAACCCCACCCACTATGGCGAATTCGTAGATATCGAGACCACCATGGTCCGGGTTGACAGGCTCCGGGTTCGCTTTTTATACAAGGCGACAGTGAACGGCAAGCTCTGCACTACGGGCTCTACGCTCCACTGCATGCTGAAAGACGGCAGGCCCACACGGGAACTGCCTTCTGGCTTTGCAAAGTTCGAATTCGTAAACGAGGACGCCCAAGCCTAATGGACCAGCCCCTCGCCGAAAGACTCCGCCCGCAAAACCTGGACGAATTCCTGGGCCAGAACAAGATTCTGGGCGAACAGAGCCTGTTGCGCAAGAGTCTCGAGAACGACAACGTTCCCAGCATGATTTTCTGGGGCCCGCCGGGTTGCGGCAAGACCAGCCTCGCCCACGTAATCCGCCAGCACACCAAGAAAGCCTTCGTGGCTTTATCTGCGGTAGCCAGCGGCGTGAAAGAGGTGAAAGAAGTTTTGGCCGACGCCCGCAAGATGAAGGGCATGTTCAAGGACACCATCCTGTTTATCGACGAAATCCACCGGTTTAACAAAGGCCAGCAGGATGCGCTGCTGGGTGCCGTGGAAGACGGCACGGTGACGCTCATAGGCGCCACCACCGAGAACCCGGGGTTCGAGGTCAACAGCGCGCTCCTGAGTCGCTGCCAGCTGATACTGTTTGCGCCACTGAGCAAGGACGACCTGCGCACGCTGATTTTCAGCGCCCTGCGGGACCACCCCCGCGGATTGCAACTGAAAGATGTGGAAGTCGAAGACGCCGTCGTGGAAAAGCTCATCGCCCAGTCCGACGGCGACGCCCGCTTTTTGCTGAACCAGATTGAATGGATTGGCAAGAACCTGGGGGACCGCAAGGTCATCGACGAGAAACTCCTGGAAGAATTCCAGTACAAGAAGCCCCTGCGTTACGACAAGAGCGGCGAAGAGCACTACAACCTGATTTCGGCCTTGCACAAATCGGTACGCGGGAGCGATCCAGATGCGGCTTTGTACTGGCTGCACCGCATGCTGCAGGGCGGCGAAGATCCGCGATTCATTCTGCGCAGACTCATGCGCATGAGCATGGAAGACATCGGCCTTGCAGACCCCAACGCGCTACTGCTGGCCACCGCCGCTCGCGAGGCCTACGACTTTATGGGAATCCCCGAAGGACTCATCGCCCTCGACGAACTGGCAGTTTACCTGTCCCTTGCCCCCAAGAGCAACAGCCTGGAGTTGGCGGGAATGAAGGCTGACCAGATTGTAAAACAGACGGGAACACTCCCTGTGCCGCGGGCTTTCCGCAATTCGGTGACGAAGGTGGGTGAAAAGCTCGGCTACGGAGTCGATTACCAGTACGACCACGACAGCCCCGGCGCTTACTCCGCTCAAGAGCACCTGCCCAAGCAACTCGAAGGCACCGAGATTTACCAGCCCAAGCCCTACGGAAAGGAAAAGGCACTAGGCGAAAGGCTTGCGCAGCTGAAGCAGATCAAGCGGGAAAAGGGAAATGCCCGCTAGGAGATCCCCACCTTGGTGGCCATGCGCACTAAGCACTAAAGTGCTAAGTGCTGTCCGCCCGCCTGCGCGGGGATGACAAGTTGGAAGCGGGGATGACAATAGGGCTCACTTCTTCACGAACTTGAGACCGACCCAAACGCCGTAACCGCTCTGTCTTTTAATATCACTATCAAAAGCACCATTGGCAAGAATATCTGCCCCAGCGGCAAAACCGAGGTTGAGTTGTTCCAACACGGGATAAAGGTAACCTGTTTCAATCATAAAACCAGGTCCGAAGGAATCAATGCCGCCGCCATCACCCACAAACAAATTGACTGCGCCAACTATGTAGATATTCTTGGTGGCATTTGCGGAATGGCGGAAGGGGTAAAAAGCAACACCTGGGCCACCGCCCAAAAAGGAGGATCTCGGTCGAACTTTATAGTCTTCTTCGCGGCCATAAACACTTCCATCGGTTTGTTCTAGTTCTAAATTTGCGAAAATGGCAAAGACACCCTTTATCAAACAACCAAACCGCACTGAGAACAAGGGCCCAAAGCCCATATAACTTATTTTCTTTTCATCGGCAACAGGCTTTCCACTAAGAGATTTCTTGTTACACACATAACGTCCATCGGGCTCAAAATGGCATCCTGTACCTGCCCCCGATGTTTCACGAACTATCTGGTCCGCCCAAAGATAACGTAGAGCTACACCTACCGTAGCGTCAAAATAGAAACTACTTCTACGCCTTTGCTTAGGCGCAGATTCCTCGCCAAAAGAGGGCACCACCAAAAGAACAATCAACAAGAGCAGAAGCTTTTTCATAGATTGTCCTTATTCCCTATAGATGGTGTAAACCGTGAAATCATCTTCTTTGTCGGGGCCCTGTTCACCAAGGCGGGTAACGGTGTGCCAAGAATGACGGTGACCGGTAACCCATGTGGAATCAGACTGGTCTTCGCTCCATCGGTACATTCGGTCACCCCCCAGGGAGTCCAGGAGAGATTCATTCATCAACCGGCGGGAATAAAGATTGCTCAGGGAAAGCGAATCAGGCAAAGAGTCCAGACTAATCTTGTCACATTGGACATAGTAGATAAGCCATGGTTTTTGTTCTGTAATGCTCGCATAGAACCGTTGCGACTTGCAGGCGCTAGAATCACCGATATCGCTCAAGCTCACGGCCCAGAAATCCGACGTAGTCAGATAGGTACTAATACCTTCATACTGATCAACCTGTTCCATAATACAATAGACGGTCGTATCCGTATAGGGGTCCGCGTAAACGGAATAGTCATAGCAATCATACGATTTTTCACTCGTAAATGGAACTGCACAATCTTTTTCATCGAAGGTCGTATCACGGGTGAATGCTTCAAAATCCGTACTGTCCGGGAACTTGAAAACAAAGGTGTCACCATGGAGTTCGTACATCTTGATAAAGGCGGACAAATCTACATCGAAAGTTTTCTTCTTGTTCTTGCGGTCCACCAGGGTAAAACGCAAATGGTCATCGTCATCTAAGGGTATTTTGAGATAATTTTCTAGAACACTGCCATTCTCTTTTACGTACAATGAATTAAAACGCTCGTAGGAATTCTTGTTCCTTTGGGGCAGGTGCCTTAGGGAATCGCTTTTGCCGAACTTGAGGCTATCGACACAGAACGTACTGAGTTCTGTCGAATCTTCTCCAGGAAGGAACTCACAATCCAGCGTATAGAGTTTTGCCATCCGAGAGTCGGCAGAGTCGTTCAGCTGCAGTTCCAAGGCAAAGGACGTGGGCCGTTGCAGAACCTCGGTAGAAGGCTTGCAAACATAAGATTCACAATAACTACGATACATGTAAGAATCGTCGCCGTTACAACCGACAATCCACAAAAATGCCATTCCTATCCACAGGTATTTTATCACTTTACAAATCATACCGTAGATTCCACCGAATGAAAATATACTCTTTTCCCTAGAACTGTTTCAGAATTTTGATACGTTCTGGCGTATCGGGGTGGGTGCAGAACATGGTATTCGCCTTGGCCACCCAGCCCGAGAGTTTCATGTCGTTGTCGAATTCCTCGTCGGGATGTATTATGTAGAGTTGCGCCACGTCGCCCCGGTGGACATTGTCAAGACCCGGATTGTCAGAAATTTTCTGCAGGGCAGAGGCCAGGGCCAAAGGGTCTCCGCAGAGTTCGGCGCCGCCGGCATCGGCCACGTATTCGCGTGTGCGAGAAATGGCCATACGAGTAAGCCAGCTGAAGAAATATCCGACGGTGCTCCATACGATAAGCGCCACCAGAAACAGGATGATTCCGAATATGGCGCCACCGCCGCCGCCATTTTTTTTGCTGCGGTTAGTGGTACGGCGGCGGGGCCCGGTGAGCAGCCCCATAAGCATCCGCACGGCCATGGACCGGATGGCCGCAAAAATCCCGACGAATACGATACACACCACCATCAGGCGGGTGTCCCGATTCTTGATGTGGGTCAGTTCGTGCCCGATGACGGCGGCCAGTTCCGCATCGTCTAGTTTGTCAATAAGTCCGGTCGTGAGGGTGATGGTGAAAGACGGAACATCTACCCCGCTGGCAAAAGCGTTCAACTGATCGTCTTCGACGATATTGATTTGGGGCATCTCTATGCCACCTGCGATGCAGAGGTTTTCTACCAGGTTATAGACCCGCAGGTTGTCCTTGCGTTCCGTAGGCTTCGCGTGAGTGATGTGCCGGATGATAGCGGTATTCGTGCAGTAAGCGATAATGAACCAGAGCCCCGTCACGCTAAGAGTGAAGGGCATGGCGTCCTTGAAATAGTACCAGATGATGGGCCAGTGGAAGGTGGCGGCCTGGGGACCCGGCGGGCAGGCTCCGTCCCAACAGAACCAGCCGAAAAAATCCAGGGTCATAATCGCCAGGAGAACCATCCCGAGAAGAATCACGGGAAACATGCAGAGCAGGATAACCGTATTGCGGTTATTCCGCCAAATCTGTGTCTGGAGCCCGACGTATTTCATTGTTTAGACGATAGACGAAAGACGATAGACGAAAGACAAAGGCTTTTTACATCGTTCCTTTCGTCTTTAGTCTATAGGACCGCAGGTCCGTTCTTTCGTCTAAAACTTCACCTCCGGAGCCTTGTTGAGGGTCTCGCGGTTTTCGGTGGCCTCGTACATGGGGGCGCGCTTGAAGCCGAACATACCCGCCACGATGTTGTTCGGGAACACCTCGCAGGCGTTGTTCAGTTCGCGGGTGGTGGAATTGAAGAAGCGGCGGGCGGCAGAAAGCTTGTTCTCGATGTCGGCCAGTTCGTTCTGCAACTGCAAGAAGTTCTGGTTGGCCTTCAGTTCGGGGTAGGCTTCCAGCGAAACCCGGAGTCCGGCAAGAGCGCCCGACAGGGCCTTGTCGGCGGCAAGTTTCTCGTCGACAGTGGTGGCGTTCATGGCGGCGGCTCGGGCGGCAGTCACCTTTTCAAGGGTTTCCTTTTCGTGGGAAGCATACCCCTTGATGGTCTCCACCAGCTGGGGCACCAGGTCATAGCGCTGCTTGAGCTGCACATCGATATTGGCAAACGCATTTTCGCGGTTGTTGCGGAGTTTCACCAGGCCATTGTACATGGCGATGAACCAGCCCACAAGAATTACCACTACTACAAGTACGACGATTCCGACAGTCATAAGGTTCTCCTTTTTTCAACTAACTTATATGGTACATAGTATAAAAAATCACAAACAGTTCTAAGAAGAAACTCCTTATTTTCCCTTGCCAAAAAGGGTAATTTTTACTATATTGTGCCCACTTTTCCCCCTCACGATTTTTTTATTGAATTTTTTAGGGATACTATGTCCGCTTTAAGCGGGCATGGGAGGTTCGTCGCGTCCCCAAACAGTCGAGCCTTTTAATAGGAGAGGAAAAAAATGAAAATCAACGGATATTTCCAGGACATCGCCAAGCAACTCATCGAAAACAGGGCCAAACAAGCTGTCGAACGCGACACCGCCCCCTTTACAAAGCTGAAAATGCTGGAATTCTGGGTCAGACTCCTGCAAAATGACGTGGGCTACCTGAACCCCAAGGCTGTTTTCAGCCTGATGGATACCCAGTCCCTGTTCCCCATCATCCAGGAAATTGTCCGTGACGAAATGGATAACGCTGAATCTGAAGGGAAAGACGGTGCCTATGTAGACTCCTTCGCCGGACAACATGGCGAAGCTTTCCTGGAAAAATATCCCAATGGAGACTACTATAAAGCTGGTAAGAAAATCATTAGCCGCATAGCAAGCCTGCGCACCGACATGGTCGCTCCGGAAAAATGGATGCAGCTGCAGCAGACCATCGCTCCCCACTTTATCAAGTACGCCATCGGGGAACTTAAAAAAGGTGCCGGCGAGAACGATTCCTCCATGAAACGTATCCAATCCCTCCAGGACCTGTGCAAGCTGAATGATGACGAGATCAACATCATCCTTTTCCTTTGGCTGGTGAATCGCGATGAAATGTCTATGCCTGACGAAAAGAGGTTCCTGCAGCGTAGCCAGAAATTACGCTTTTTCAACAAAGATGTTTCCCTGCTGCTGACAGCCACCAACCTTTCTGAACAGCGGTTCTCCGAACTGACCGGATTCGACTCTAGACTCCAGAGACTGTATATTATAAATACCGAACTGGAATTGGACCATGAAGTCGAACTACATCTGAATGGCCAGCAGGAATGCACTCAACTTGGCGATATTGAAGCCGTCGAGCCTTCGCATATCCCCTTCGATGCCCTCACCAAGAACCGGCCTGAAGCTGAAATGCTCGTGTACCTGCTGGCCCATCACGACAAGAAAAAGGCCCTGAACATTCTTTTCTACGGGCGTGCTGGCACCGGCAAGACGGAACTCACCAAGGCTCTCGCCGAGGCGACTGGGCTCCCTCTGTACTCTATCAGATCTTGCCCTGAATCCGAAGGCTTACTGGGACCTAAGACAAATATTCGCGAATCCATTCTGCGGCACAGGCTGCGCACGCTCCAGCTGGCCGCCATCCAATTCGAAAATCAGAATGCCATTATCCTCGTAGACGAGGCAGACCAGATACTGAATGGCCTCGAAAAAGGGATGCTCAACATGATCATGGAAGAAATCCACACCCCCATCGTCTGGATTTCCAACAACATCCGCTGTATAGAAGAAAGTACCCGCCGGCGGTTCGATTTTTCCATGGAATTCAAGAACTTTAACGCCGAAAAGCGGGCCGACCAGCTGCGTTCCGTCTTGGAAACCCTCAACGTGCCTGATATGATCAGCGAAGAGGATATCAAGTCCATCGCAGCCGAATTCCCAGTAACCGTCGGCGGCTATACCTATGCCGCCCAGCAGGCCATGCATATCGCAAGCACCGACAAAGGTCTTGCTGTAAACGTAATGTGCAAAATGCTCACGGCCCACGCAAACCTGCTGAATATCAAGTGCGACAACACCCGCGAAAAGGCGACCCATGCCCCCGCCTACACCTTCTCTGGCATCAATATCGACGGCGACCTGGATGAGGTCATGGAAATTGCGGAATGCTTCAATGCCCAGTGGGACAACCTGAGCGACAATGCAGCACCGCGCTCCCTGAACATATTACTCTACGGTGCACCCGGTACCGGCAAAACGGAATTCGCCCGTTTCCTTTCTCGAAAGCTGAACCGCAACCTGATTATCAAGCGAGCCAGTGACCTGAAGGGCATGTTCGTAGGCGAAACCGAAAAGAGAATCCGTGCAGCCTTCGAAGAAGCGGAAGAGACCCATTCCATACTGCTCTTCGACGAGGCCGACAGCATGATTTCGGATAGAACTAATGCTTCCCAAAATCACGAAGTAAGCCAGGTGAACGAGGTACTAACCCAGCTAGAAAACTTCAACGGCATCTTCATCGCCTCCACCAACTTCAACGGCAACCTGGATACAGCCTCCCGCAGGCGTTTTGCCCTGAAACTCAAATTCAACTACCTGAATCCCGAAGGCATTGAAAATATCTGGAAGACCTTCTTCCCTACCCTGGATTGCCCAAAACAAGTCAAGGAACTCAAGATGCTTGCCCCTGGCGACTTCAATGCCGTCTATTCCAAGCTCCGCTACCTGCCAAACGAAAGGCTGACTCCGGAACGCATCGCCAAGGACCTCGAAAAGGAAATCGACGCCAAGGACCATCACGCCAACCGAAAAATGGGTTTTTAGGAAAAAGTCTTTACAACCCATACCCTCAAAGCGATATATAGAAAGGAGATTTTATGGCAAAAACGTATTTTAAGAATGTGCTCAAGGCCCTCGATGAGGATTTTTCGGCTAGCGAGGTCCAACTCAACTTTATCGTGCTCAAGGGGTATGAATATTGGCTCCGGGCCCTCCGTTGCGAAAAAAGAAGGCCCGACGCAGAAGACAGTCTCAGTATTTTGCCCCGAAAAAATGCCGAAAACGTGCTGACCGATGTCATGCACCATTTTGAATCCCGAAATAAAATTACGGAATCCACCCAGAAAAAAGCCGTCCACCCTAAAAAATTTCCTGTTGAGGAATTCGATTTTGAAGACGAAGATGATGGATTCCAAAACGATTACAGCATGCCCGTGGCCTACAACAGGCGTAAAAAGACTATTAACGCTATCAGAAATTTCATCGAGGGTCATGACGACCATTGCGAAGCCAGTAGAATTGGAGGTAAATATCTAGACAACGAATCTATCTTTGACGGAACTGCAAAAAAAATATTCTATGACAGTTTCCAAGGAGAGCTGGTCAAAATTTTGACCGATCATGCCGAAAAAAAAGAGGACTCGTTCCTCAGGCGCATCAAAATCCTCAAAAAGACCTTCAACCTTTCCGAACAAGAAATGGAAATCGCTCTTTTCGCATGGATTTTTTTCAACAAGGAAATCTGCGAACACCTCTGCGGGCATTTGAAAACCCAGAACCGCTTTGGTAGTACAAGCGTCATCGAGATTTTCCCAAGGCTTTACCCAAATGTGGATATCGAGAAAACTCTCTCCAACGACGGGACCTTGAAAAAAATGCACATCCTTGAAGAGGACCTGGATATTTCCCGACGTATCGGGTTCTTTTTGGACGGCAGTTCCGGCGACGACCTGGATTCCCTATACTGCCAGACCTATCAGGGCAATTGTGTCCCTTATAGCGAACTGAGCCGGGGCAAGCCCGAAGTGGAACTGATGTACGAGATGCTCAAAAACAACCCCGCTGGCAAGGGGCTGAACATTTTCCTGTATGGAGTCGAAGGAACGGGCAAGACGGAACTTGCTAAATCCATCGCCAAGGAGCTGGGCCGCCCACTTGTTATGACTGTCGTGCGTACCGAAGGGTCTCATAAGGGTTGCCGCAACAATTCCGTTCTTTCCGAACGCATGGGGAGCGTCCTCTTTGCAGCCAACAAGTTCAACAACCAAAAAGTCATTCTGTTAGTGGACGAAGCCGACCTTATCTTGAATTCTTGCGAAAAAGGGGCCCTCAACTTTTTCCTGGAACAGATCAAGGTTCCAGTCATCTGGATTTCTAACGAAACCCAGTATATCGAGGCTAGTTCTCTACGCCGGTTCGACTATTCGATACAATTCGAAAGGCCCGATGCAGAAACGCGCCTTGAAATCTGGAACTCCGTCATCAAGGAGCAGAAGGCCGAAGACCTGCTCTCCCCCGACATGGTAGAAACATTTGCCACCGAATTCCCCATCACAGCAGGCGGTATCACCCAGGCTATTTCGGGCGCCAAGATGCTGAAAGAGTCGGGCTGTTCCTTCGACACCTCCACCGTTGTCCGTCAGATCGCCACGGCCCAGGCCGACCTGATGGGGCTCCCTCTGGAATACGCCAGCCGGGACAAGGAATCCCATTCGCCCAAATACATGCTGGACGTGCTGAACATCGACAACAATTTGGAACGCATCCAAAGGGTTCTCAAGTCCTTTGACGACAAGTGGAAAACCATGCGGGACAGTGACCGCCCGGATTCGCTGAACGTGCTGTTCTACGGTGCCCCAGGCACCGGCAAGACGGAACTTGCAAAATACGTCGCTAGAAACCTTGGGCGTAAACTGCTGATCCGCAAGGCCAGCGACATTCTGGGCTGTTTCGTAGGCGAAACCGAAAAGAAAATCCGGGCCATGTTCCGGGAGGCCGAAGACAAGAAGGCCATTCTCTTCTTGGACGAGGCCGACAGTATGCTCCAGGAAAGAGGCGGTGCCAACCACACCTGGGAGGTTTCCCAGGTCAACGAACTGCTGACTCAGATGGAAAACTTCAAGGGAATCTTCATTGCCGCCACCAACTTCAACGGCAACCTGGACCAAGCTTCCCGTAGGCGCTTCGCACTGAAGGTCAAGTTCAACTACCTGAAGCCCGAAGGAATCGAGACCCTGTGGAACGCCTTTTTCGCAGGTATCCCCTGCCCTGCCGAAGCCCGCAACCTGAAGGCCCTTGCTCCTGGGGATTTCAACGCCGTCTATAGTTCCTTCCGGTTCCTGGACGATGCCGAAAAGACTCCAGAAAACATCTTGCAGGCGCTGGAGCACGAAATCAACAGCAAGGATACCCGCGAAGGACGCCGCATGGGACTGTAACCATAACACCTCCGTGAAAAAAAACACCTCGACACATGTCGAGGTGTTTTCTTTCTAAGACTATCTCCGCTTAGAACGGACGCTGATACAAACCATTCAGCAACTGGCTGTACATAGAAAGCAAGATATCCGGGAAATAACTAGTTGTACTATTGGAGGGGGTCTTTTGGTTGACCGAAGCCGTGCACTTATTCAACCAGTCAGTGTTACCAGAAATGCCCGTAAGGCACCATGCAGCAAGCCACTGGCTAGGAATGGCAGAGCCGCCCTTCTTATCTGCACCAACGGATGTATTCCAAGAATAGCTTGTGGCAAGAGCCAAGCTAGACGGATCGCCATTAGCCCTAGACGGATCAGAAATGAAGGCATTCAGCTTATCCAAGATGGCCTTGGCACGTTCATCCTGGAACCAGTAGTAATCCCAAGCGATTCGCCACGGGATACGAACCGATTCCTTATCGAACAGCCAGTATGTATTTTTCGCAGAGCTGTTCGGAGGATTTTTAGCAGCACCCGAAGCATCGCTCCAGTCGGGGAACACACCGGTACCCGCATCCTGGACCTTCTTCATGTAAGCATACATATTATCCAGCACACCGTTCCAGTTGTGGCTGTTATCCACCATGGCGAACAAACGTATGGCAACAGGAGAGAAATAGCTCAAGTTAAACGTCGGATCTTTTTTCCATGTATCCGTGTCACCCGAAAGCAACAGCAAGCTGGTCTGCTCTATTTCTGCATTCCAGATTCCATTGATGATTGTCAAAGCATCATTCAGGTAGTCTTGACTGCCCGTCTTATAATGCATCAAGATCAAGGAAGTAGCAATATCCAGGTCAGCATCGGTTGCACTGGAATAGTCAATAACTTCATATGTAAAGCTCAGCGTAATCCAGGGGGTAAACGGCGAACCCGTATAAGCCCTTAGACCGCGAGAAAAATTCCACAAGGCATTGTAGGTTTCCGTATCACCCTGGAAATAACTCAAAAGCATGCCGTAACCAACACCTTCAGACACGGTGCACCCGCGAGTCGTCATGAAGCGGTTGTCAGTATCCACCTGGCAAACTGTTTTGTAGCCTCCGGTTTGAGCAGACCAAACGACTCGACCCACCGGGTTGTAGTTACCAAAAACAGTTTCAAAATTTTTGGCAATACTTTGATAATACGAAGACTCTGCAGCCTTAGTTACAAAGTGAAAGTCCCGCCAACTATTATACACCGTAGCCGCAACATTCTTATCGGCAGATGATGCCAAGGCCACCGGAGAAACGTAGGCTCCGTTTCCGTTTCCTTCCGGAGGAGTAGTTCCCGGATTCGGGTCCCCACCCGGTGTACTGGGATCCGATGGAGAGGTACTGTCAGATGAGCAAGCCACAGTCATTGCCAACATAGCGCAAAGCATGGGCCACAAAAGCTTTTTCAAATTCATAAGAATCCTCATTGAGTTATTGCATTAAATATATATAAAAAGGAGGGTCAAATCAAAGTTGTAATAAAAAAAAGAGAGGGAGTGAAAACTCCCCCTCAAAGAAACTAGATGTGTTCCGTGATTACTTCACCAGGATCTTCTGGCTCATGTTCACAGCCTTGCCGGCAATGCGAACCATGTAAACACCGGCATCCAGACCCATCAGGTTCATGGAAGAAGCGGCAGAGCCCTTCATCACGATCTGACCCTGGAGGTTCAGGATTTCCACCTTGGCATTGGAGATGCCAGAGAAGGAAAGGGTGCGGCCAGAGAGGATAGCCTTGGCAGTAGACACAGAGAAGTCACCGATTGCAGCCGGAGTCGTGCCACCCGGAGTCGTGCCACCCGGAGTAGTTTCGCCACCCGGAGTAGTTTCGCCACCCGGAGTCGTACCACCGTTACCAGACGGAGTAGTGCCGCTACCGCCAGTAACCTTACAAGAACCACCGCTAGCAGGACCGATAGACATGATGTTGAACTGATAAGAACCATCCTTACCCTGGACCTTGAACTTCACGGCAACCAGCTTGGTGATTGCTTCGGAAGTCTCGATCTTCTGATCGGCCTTTTCCCAACCCGGCTGCTTAAAGTCAGACCAGGAGAAGGTGTCATTGTTGCCAGTACCGACCTTAAGGGTTGCGGCGGGGTTGGCGCTACCGATTGCGGCATCACCAGCGTCACCAAGGCCAAGTTCAAGAGTAGCCTTAGCGCCCGTTCCAGTAAAGTCATAGGCAATGCAAATGCCACCCCAAGAGGTAACATCAGCTGTTTCACCATTTTCACCGGCAACGTTGAAGCCGATACCGACGAACGGGTCGTAAGTCAGAGTACCCTTATTCAAGGTGATGGTACCGCAAACACCCTGGCACAGGTCAATAATGGGATCCAAAGCGTCAGTGGAATACTCGTTACCCTTGCCAGTCGGCCAGGTAACACTGGACTTACCACCATCAGCATCGTCAGCATAATCAAACCAGTAGCCGGCCTTGTTCAGTTCCGGATCAGCATTGCCGAAACCAGTATTCACCTGGTAGGAACCAGCGACACCACCGACCCATGTTTCGAAGCCAAATGCAGCGGCAGTCAAGGCTGCAGAGGCAAGAATAATTTGCTTTTTCATAGTTCTCTCTCTTTGTTATGCCCAATATGGGCGGGTTTGCTCTCAAATATACTCTTTTTTTTTAGAAAAAGGGTTGAAAAACTCAAAAAATAATTTTACAAAGTCCAAATTACGGTCTTCTTGTGGCCTAGGCCACTTGTTTACAGCGTGAAACTTATTTATTACATCCTTTAGGCATTTATTTCCACATAAGATATATATTTTTATGCCAATAGGATGGATTTCTCATATGAAAACGATTTGTAAAGTTTTATTTACTTTGGCAGCTACATCAGCGCTCCTTTTCGCGGATGCCACGGACGTAACCCCAAAAAAAGTAGGTCCCGTATCCTATTACGGAGCCTTGCACACAAACGGCAACAAGATAGTCGGTGCAAAGAACGGCGCACAAGCCATGCTCCGCGGCATGAGTCTCTTCTGGTCCGATGCTACTGGTGAACCCTACTATAACAAGACCGTCATTGACTGGGCCACGGATAACCTGAAAATTGACGTGTTCCGCTTTGCTATGGGCATTGAATACTACAACTCTGACGGCGGGACTTCCAATGCCATCGATGCGAGCAGCTCCTACAAGGGAAACCCTGGTGGAATGGAGGGTATACTGGACAGGATGGTTGCCGCAGCCATCGAAAACGACGTGTACATCATCGTAGACTGGCATAGCCACCGAGCCCACTACGAAACATCCCTTGCAAATTCATTCTTCTCCAAAATTTCCGCAAAATACAAAGACGTTCCCAATATCATTTATGAAATCTACAACGAGCCCGTAAACGGAAGCGGTGGAAACTGGGGAAACATCAAAAGCTACGCCAACACGGTCTCGGCGTCTATCCGCAAAAACACCGACAACCTGATTATTGTTGGTACACCTGTTTGGTCTCAGAATCCCCAGCAGGGCGCTAGTGACCCGGTGAGTGCAAAGAATATCGCCTACGTATTCCATTTCTATGCCGCCACCCACAGCAAAGGCAGCTATAGCGGCAATATTGAATCCGCCCTGAACAAAGGATACCCTGTGTTCATCAGTGAATGGGGCACCACCAACGCTGACGGCGATGGTGACCCCAACACCAGTGCCACCAGCGAATGGACCAGCTATATGGACCAGAAAAATATTCCCAACTGTAACTGGAGCCTTCGTCAAAAAACCAGCCACATCGACAACAAATCCGAAAAGTCCGCCTTTTTTGACGGCGGTTCAACCCTGACCACAGAAAAAGACCTCAATGAGGCCACGCTGACGGCATCTGGAAGCATCGTGAAGTCATACCTTACCAAAAACGCTAGAACCTGGGCCGATTCGCTCACCAAAGGCAAGCGCAGCGGTAGTTGCGCTGCCACACATATCGTTGCCAAGGAGACGGAAAGCACCCTTTCCGGAAAACTCAAATCTGGTTGCACCTATACGTCTAGCAACGAGTCTGTAGTCACCGTTTCTGGAACGACCCTGGCAATCCATAGTTACGGCTATTCCATCTTAACCGGCAATGATGGCTCCCAGACCGTTGTAACCATCCAACGAGTTGCCGGGCAGACAATCAATGGTTTCATGGATATGGTATGCCGTTATAAGGGAAACTGCACTTCGGCAAAGGGATCTAGCCGACTCTTGGATTATGATGGTGATGGAAAAATTGAATGGACATTCCCCGCATCTGGAAAAACGGAACAAGGCATGACCTACACCTTGACGTCCCTTGATCCGACCTATGTAGATGTCGGTAAATCTAGCTGCACTGCAGCCGGATGCTCCAGCACACAGAAAGAAGGCCAGATCTGGATGTACCAGATGAACAAGTTCGGTTCCGCGAAGATAGTGGCAACGGCTGCGGCCACAACTGGTTATCGAGCCATGCAAGACACTATCATAGTGGAATACCGAAAGGCCCAGAACACATTGTCTACTCTAAAGAGCTACAAGTTTGCCCTTGGCGAAAGAGTTGAGAATATGTTCCGCGACATATCCGCTTACGGCTCTCCCGTCACCTACACTTTTGACGGAGAATCAACATCTCCCTACGTGACAAAGGATGGCAATGCCGCCATTGCTGGCAACACCAAGGCTATTGTCACAGTGGTTGCGACCATCCCCGAAACAGATTCTATTGAAGCCCTGAAAAAGACAGTCATCTTCACCATCGGCGATACAACAGCACCAGTAATGGACTTGTCTAGCAATTCCTCTAGTCCTAATTCATCGAATTCCTACACACCTGGCGGAAATCCGATTACTCCTCCTGAGGCAATCAGTTCTGTCATCGCTGGCCAAGGACTGAAAGCGAATGTACACGGGGGAATACTCCTCATCAACAGTAATAGGCCCGAGCCCATCTATGTGGACGTCTACGACATGATTGGAAACAGAGTATTCCAGCAGATAACCATTGATGCAGCAAAGTCGCCAAGCATTGGACTAAGCGGACTTCCACAAGGCAATTACGTGGTGCGAATCCGCCAACAATCGCAACGGATCACACTCCGTTGGATGAATAAGTAAAGAAACCCAATAAACAACCAAAAAGCCCTAGCGTTACGCTAGGGCTTTTGTGTTGATGTTCAAGTTCCGAGTCGCATTCCGGAATGACGTTAGAACCTTATTTTTTCTTGGCCGGCTTATAATTGACTTCAGGGCGAATCTGCAAACCGATAGTCACCAAGAGCGAAACAATCGGTTCGTGATGATCTTGAGAAAGATCATAGACCGCAACACCAGCCATGCCATCTTCCTTGACCTGCTCCGCTACAGCCTTTACAGAGGGAATACCCATGAAGACGATGGATTCAGTTTCGCTGACGGCCACTTCGGACTTGGAGTTCTCATCGAAAGTCACCTTGTAGTCCGGCGTATCGAACTTGCCCATAAGCTCAGCATAGGAAAGATAACCTTCGTTGCCGCTTCCTGTTCCCTGATGGCTAGTACCAAGGCCCTTGGCTCCCGTAAAGGATTTGCCGTACAAGTAAATAACAGGCACCAGCAAATCCTTGTTCACTCCGGCGCCGGCTACAGCGTCCAGAGCCTCCTTAACAGAATTGGCACTCTGGTTAGGCACCAGACTCTCGGATTCTTCGGTCATCTGGTCAGCCATAAACACATCCACATAGGAGAGCTTGTTAAGGACATCGGCCTTATAGGCAGACATCCCTACGCCAGGATAGACCGTAGCTGTAAGAATCTTGCCGTCGAGGCCCTCCTTCAGGGCATCTAATAGCTTTGCAAAATCACCAGAATCTTCTTCGGTCAGGTTCTGCCAATCAAGCTCAATGCCATCGCCACCTTTTTCTGACAGCCAGGCATTGACATTGTCCACAAAAGCCTTAAGATTGTCGGCAGAGGATGCGATAGCCTTCAAGGTGCCTTCGGCCTCAGAACCGCCAACGGAAATGACCAACTTTACACCGTTGTCCTTGGCCATCTGCACCAACGTCTTGAAATTTTCCGCATCGTTCTCATCAGCGAAGGCAAGAGATCCGTCCTCGGAGGGCATAAGAGATGCATAGTGGATATTGGTCACCGTATTATAACGGATATCCTTAGGATAGAACTGAGAATACTGGCTCCAATAGGGATAATAACCCACCACTTTGTCAGCAGCATTGGCTCCAAGAGCACAGCCCAAGATCAAGGGAAGAACAATCTTTTTGATATTCATAAATTTCCTCACCCTAGTTGATTTGACGGATTACACCGTTGTCATCACAATAAAGATTATCCACCGTGTCGTTTATGCTAAGAACCGGCCTTACAGGATTTTTCTTTTCTTCTTTTGTGCAACGGCGATAAGCCAGTCCGTGCATTTTTCCATAAACGACATAATGATAGGCAATAGGCGTCAGGTCAAGGGGGACCTTTTTCAACGCAGCCAAATCATCCAAGGCATTGTATATGTTGAATGCAAATAGATAAGACTTGTAGGCGCCCGACAATGCCCCTGGTTTCTCCGTGGTAACTGTATCGCAGATATCTAGTGAATCATAGGCTACATCCTGGTTGGATATCTTGATGGTATCTCCAAGTACATAAGCCTTCGATGTAGGATCAGCCGCCGTTTTACCGTAGATGGTCCCAATGGTCGTACCCGCCTTGTAATGGACACTATCCACGATGATTCTCGGAGTGTCGGACGGCATAATCAAATTGATTTCCTTAATAGTCTTTTCCTTTTCACAAGTAACCTTGTCAACATAGGTCGTCAACCACATATCTTCCCACGTTTCTTCGGTCATACCCAGATAGAACGGATTTACGAATATCTCGTGAATCACCGAAGTATCCTCATAGAATGCAGCGGAATCCTTGGAGAACATCTCACTATAGGCTTCCGGTTTCATATTCTTTTTCAGGGAATCATTGTACGAGACAATATAGTCCACAATTTGCCTTGAACGCAGAGCCGGGTTCAATTGCATGTAAACGGTATCCACGAAATCCTTGGGGAAGTTTTCCGAGTACAGTTCATCGTCGTCAACTTCCATAGACGAACATGCCGCCATTACAGAAGCAACTAAAGCAGTTAGATATAAGCGAAAACGTTTCATCTTTATACCCCTTAGAAATTCACCGTGACATCAGCCACAATCACATTTTTGTCAATAGAAATCTTCTTGCTTCCCGAACCAGACTCGTCATTCCAACTATAACCCAGTTCATTGTTAAGAACACCATACTGCAGGGAGACATAAGACAGAGGAGCAATCTTCATACGCAGACCGCCCAAAAGAAGAGCTTCCTTGGAGCTTTTAATCTGCAGATTGTCGGACAGTGCGACACCCTTACCCAAATGGCGTTCGTAAGCCTGATAACCAGCAAGCACAGCAAAAGGTCCCCAGACATCCAAGGTGGCTCCTGCAATAACCCGGCCAGCATTTCTCTTGAGGAATTCGTCTTCTGCACTATAAGCATAAGAGCCTTGCACAATCAAATGACGATCCAAATTCAGCAATACGCCAACATCAATGCCAAGCCCACCGGCCATTTCGGTATAGGTATTGGTCTTTTCAACGGTTTTCTCCTGTTCAAGCTGTTTGAAACGGCCATTTAGGGTAACAGCGTCGTTCCACTTCAGATCAAGACTAAGGGTAAAGCCCTTGCGGTCAGGAGTGGCAAGGCCATAAGGCTGAGCCAAATCCACCGTAGGATCCAAGAGAGAGAGCAACTCACCCATTTCCAAACGCTTCAGCACAGAAGCCGAGTAGCCATTCCTGTAGAAATGTGCATTTTTGTAGTTATTGTTGAGGCGAGAATACAGATAGGAACTTTCACTCGTGTTACCGTTGACATTCTTTTTACCAGACGTCAAAAGATTCGTCGCGTTCAAACTATTGGAATTATACACGCTGAAATACAGATTTTCGAGGCTGGAAGCTCCAAAATTCGCCATCAACATGCTGTCATTAGCACTGCCATATAACGCATTGGAATTAAGAACGGTAGCTCCACCACGATAAGAGGGCGTCGATGCCATTTCAGACCAGAAATCATCATCCACCTGAATGTATTGAGCCTTCAGATTAAAGTCAATGTCAACAATATTTCCCTGAACAAAGGGTTCTACATAGAAGCTTCCGCCATGGCGTTTGCCATAGGATTCGTTTTTTGTCTTGGTGATCTTTTTATAAGTTGAGGCCAAGTAAACGATGGAGTCTCTCGCACCCTCTGGATTTAGATAGTACGACTGATTGATCGCATAAGAGGAATCCATGGCAGGTACCAGGTAGTCTCTCTCAACTTCCCAATTGGACTTGGCCATTTCACCTTTTACACCAAAGGTGAACGGCAAATTCGGCAAAAGCTTTTGGGAGGTAAAGCCGATTTCACCAGAGAACACCCTGTTGTCTTCATAATAAACCGTATCTTCTCCCTCAAGGACCATCGACCTACGAGACAAGAACCGGTCAAAAGCGTCCACATAATTCACACCAACATAGGCTCCCATGAGACCTATACCGGCGCGACCACCGTAAACGTATCTATCTGTATAATCAAAGTCAAAGAACACCTGATCGTTCTTTTTACCAATATTACGCATTCTGGAACCAGTGGCCTGCAACATGATGTCATCTATCACGCCCATTTCACCACTATGGTACTCAGCATTAACACCCTGCATCAGGCGCTTGCTTGTGGTATCCAGATTACGCTGAGCAAGGGCATAGACGCGCTTTTCTGCAAAGATTTCAGGTTCCTGAAGCAGATCAGGCTGAGGCGTGAACAAGGTCAACGGAGAGTAACCTACACGCATATAGCCCAGGTTAAAATCTAAATGCTTATTTAGAATCGTTCCGTCATAAGAGAACCAATGACCGATAACGGGATTGTTGTTCTCATCATAGGCATTCTGCCAATCCTTGTGCAATCGCATTTCCAAATGAATCTGCGTTTCAGAAGTAGGATGCGCTGTCAGGACCAAGTTTACATCCGTATTAGCCTGGTTCTCTTGAGTCGGCGACTCCGAGGCAAACTGATCAGACTTGGCCTTGGAAACATTCACTCCAGCCTTTGCCGTTCCGTTGATTCTAAGCCCCAATACAGCATCATTGAGCGAATCCAGCTTTTCAATCAGGGACTTCTGTTGCTGTACAATAGAATCCTGACCTTCGGCAGCGGCATAACCGGCCGAAAAGAGCAAGGCCATGGCAGGTAAAATTACAAACTTTTTCATATTAGAATTCATCTTGATTACCCCCCATTAAAATTCCACATTAATGGAAGCTTCCATAAGAGTTTGAGAGAACTTGCTCTTAAAACTACCAGCAGGGTCATTAGCAACATTGCAGTAGTCAGGCAGGTTTATCGCTCCACCCGAACCAGCGGCAACAAGGGATGCCGTATTGTATTCATTTTCAACGTTGATCATACCAAAGTTGATGGAGAGCCATGCATTCTCGGCCACAGTATAGTCAAATCCAGCCATCCACTGCATCTGCTTACCCTTCATCAACGGAGCTACAGACCAACGAGAATCTGCTCCGATATCGTTGTATTCACTGTTAATCATCTGGAATCCTGCAGCAAACCCTAAACGGGGCAGGAACTGAACATACAGACCTGCATTGATAAAGTCACTCTTGAACTCACCTGTTCCAGAAACACCTACCACAGCGGCATCCAGATCAGCCTTGCGTTCGGAATGTTTGTAAGAACCAGAAATTTCTAGCGGCTTGGAGAAACCAAGCAATTTGAACACATCAAACTTGGCACCGCCACCATATTCGGTATAGGCAACCTTTTCAAAGCCAACTATCGGATTCACCTGCTGCAACATCGCAAACAAGCCCTGAACCTCGGCGTAATCCTTCCAACCGAACACACCCACAGCCTGAGCACCCAAGCGGTTCGAAGTAGCAAGGCCGTTAGGCAAAGCTAACTGCAGGGTCGGATCGTTCAGAGTTTCAAGCAAAGCCAGCTGAGAACGGGTATAGACGTTCGTTCCCCAAGAATTCTTGTTATAAGGGGCGATATTATAGCTTTCGGACTGACCACCAGCAATGCCATCATCATCAGTAGCAAGGCTCCTTGGTGCAGGCGAGAACTTGGGGGTGAAATTGTAGAGAGCGTCAAAACTAGAATACAAAGGTGAATGGACACCGTACTTTACCGTATTACCATCCTTATCGGAATTCATAATACGCTGAGCAAAGAAACTAGGGGACTGAGCCAAGTTGTTGAACCAGTTACTGTCATTGCGGACTCCGTTAACCGTCAAAACGGCACTCCAACTATCCGTCTTGTAACCCACATTCATGGTTGCAAGGATCGCAGCACCGGCCAACTTTTCGTCGGATACATTATCTAAGTAGATAGGCTCACCATATTCGTCTGCGCCATTCTCGGTATAAACGTGAGTGTATACCTTGTCGTTAGACATAGCATATTCACCAACAACATCTGCAACAAGGTTCTTGTTACCCAAAATCCCCGACACATCGGCACCTAAGCGACCACTCACAACCATAGTTTCTTGAGCATCTACATCAAAAGGATTTATAGATTCCCTTACATACGGTTCACGAATGTCTCTATCCGGATGACGGTAAGTGTAGCTGTAGGAATCCTCATTATCAAAGATGTACATGGGAGTTACACCCACATACACGTTCTTAGACATGGGTAGCAACTCGATGTTGCCAGCCGCCAGCCACTTATCCATATTGGATGCCTGAGTTGCCCCCGGAATGCCGCCATCGACCATGATGTTACCTTCGGCACCGGTAAAGTCCAGCACCGCAGTACGGTTGACACGAGCAAGCAAGGCTTCAGCACGGAGTTCCCCTAGCATAGGGTTCAATTCCTTACGGAATTGCAGATTTGCACCTTGTAAGTTACGTTGGTTACCCTCAATCAGTTGTTGCTTTTGAGCCATATGACGTTTGCGAGCAAAAATCAAAGGCTCGTACATAACGTCAACACTCGGCAAGAACAAAGTCAAAGGCGAATACTGCTGGCGGAAATCACCTACCACCCAATAAAAGGAATTTCCCACATTACCTTCGACATTGATCCACTCCACCGACAATGTTTTGGAGGCAGCAGCAAAATATTCTTGCATACCGCCACCCAATCGCATCATCACGTTAGCACGAACGTTTTCATACGGGCGAAATCTAAAATCAATGTCGGCACTGACAAATTCGTTACGTTCCACATCGGGCATTTTGTTAATACCTGAAGGATCATCATCCGTTTCAAAACTAGAACGCTGAGCAACGGCTCGAATGCTGCCGCCGATTTCTACACCACGCTTAGCAAGCGCCGAATCCGCCTTGGCATCAATCGTCTTTTGATTATCCGCTACGGCAGTAGCAGAGGCCATCGCCGTAGCCATCAGGAGAGCAAATACACTTTTCTTCATATTCATCTTTAACCCCTCCCTTAGAACCATGCCTTAGTTTCGGCGGAAATATAATGGAAGTGGAAATCATTCTCGGGAGCAGTCTCATCGGAATGAGTCATATACTTGTAACGGACATGCAAACCTACACGACCTGCCAAATCCCAGTCAAAGCCAAGACCGATTGCCGTTTCAAGATAATTGATGGGGGCCTTCTTGAAGTAGTAGATGTTCATGGGAATGCCCTTAGTCGAGTTAGAATACTGCTGCAAGACATAGGCTTTCTCTGAACGGAAGGTTTCGAGGCCCAAAATACCCACCATATGGAACGACGGGAACACCGCTACCGCCGGTTCAAATTGACCATAGAAACTAGTCATCAACATATCGTTTTGCTTTTCACTATAAGCGATTGGAGCGATGGTCGTAGAAATACCCGACATAGCCAAATATCCCGTCATCATGATATTGCGGTCTGTACCGAACCAGTGGCCGATATCATAGCCTCCCATGAAGGAGAAGTAGCTAGACCACTTGGCGTGGGTCGGAATCTCGCCTTCCGTGATCTGGGAAGCGTTATCGTAGGCAACGAAGGATTCCCAAAGTTCCCAGGTTCCGCCCCAGAGACCACCATTACGACGGTACTGTTTGATTCCATCTGCAGTAGCAAGATCAGAACCAGCACGAGCCACGTAGTGAGGACCACTAGCATTACCGGAGTCTGCGATGAACAGAGGCTTGTGCTTGGTCCAGGAATTAGTACTTTCCCACATATTACGGCCATTCAGACGGTAGTTGAACAAAATGGCGTCATCACCTTCTTCAATCTGGCGATGCTGACCATATTGAACATCAAAGTAGCCACGGTTGAACGTAGGTTCAATCTTTAAGTTCAAACCAGCCATATTGGGGCCATAGCGGAGAGAACCGGCATTCAGGTAGGTTTCGCTCTTACGCCAACCCGGGAAACGGGAGGGGTTGCTCAAAGAGTAGGGAGAATAGAATTCAGGAGGCAGATAGATTGCTTCCAAGGTCATGGGCCAACCTTCAAGGTACTTGCTCTGGACCTTCATGTAGACACCCACCTGCGGGGTATTCTTAGAAGACTCATGGGTTTTACTAGAATAACCGGAAGTCACATATTCAGGGTCATACCCAGCCACTTCTTCGGACTGGTAATAGATAGAGGAATCCGTGACGCTCACGGCCACATCGGCCATTATGTACAGCTTCGGGGTTACATTGCCACGAACATCTACTGTTCCCACATGAGTATTCAGCATTGTCGGGGCATAACCTTCCCTAATCCACTGGTTACGGAATTCCGGTTCATAAATGATAGCGTCATCAAAAATCACACCCAAGTAGTTCAAGCCAACGGTCAAATTATCGGCAATCTTGTCCTTGGCCAAACGGCCTGCATAGACGCTGCCACGGAAGTCATAGCCACCGGACATTTCCAATTCGCCCGGCTGACCACCATACATACGCAAACCATCACGGTTGCCCACATCCATATCAGCCGGCTGGGACACCAGGATCTGGGCGTGCATGTCAAAGGGCAACTGGTAAACATTGGCATAAACACCACCGAAGGAACGGTTAGTCCAGAAAGCACGACCACCTTCCTTAACGGGTTTGAAGGACTTTTCCTTATAGTAGGTACTTACGGTCTTTTCGTCTTCGAACAGTTCGTACTGCCAGACAAAACGGGGGTTGGTTTCGCGTTCCCACATAGCCAAAGGCGATGTATTGGCCCAAATCACGCCACCAGCCGTTACGTAGGCTCCGAAGACCCCGGCACGGATATCAACACCCACATTCAGTTCCTCATTGATCGACGAGGAATAGAAATCTGTAGAGTGGTCAAACATGACACGTTCGTCGTTGGTCGGCACGCCCGTAGGCTGCTTGCCAAGGCTATTGGTGTAAAGACCCGTCAAATCAAAGGGGAACAACAGGTTGGTGAACAAGGTGATGTAGGAATTGGGCATGGCCACAATGTTCACGTTCAACATAGCGTCAACAGTAGTACGGGCCAAGTCGTCTTGAACCCAAGGACTTCTCTCAGAATAGTGGAAATTCTTGAGACGGAAGGCCATATAGCCGGACACCGCCAGTGGAAGATCGTCCTTGCCGAGCAGGGTCGATTCCATATTGTTCGAAAGGGTATCCAGAGACGCATTGATGGAATCCAACTGCAACTGGGGAGGCAAAGCCCATGCCGAGCTTACCAAAAGAACTAGGGTAAATACAGATAGTAATTTGCGCATAAAAACCCCTTAAATCTCGTTCCGGAACGGATAGTTGGCCGGGCCTTCGTACGGCTTGCCATGTTTCTTAATCACAATATCGTCGATCCAGACCTTGAAGGACTCATTTTCATCTTTACGGACTTCGAGGCGGAAACCCTTGAAATTGCTCCAGCTGAAAGGCAACATAACTTCGCGGGTATTCTTGGCATCCCAATACACACCGGTCATACCAAAGAGCTTCAGAGGAATACTAAAATGCTTCCATTCCGTGGTAATTTCACCAAGACTCTTGGAACGGAGCTTTACCTGCAAGGATTCACCATTGCTCTTCACGCCATCGTCCACCAGCACGAACAACGCATTCTCACCGCCCTTGGCGCCCTTGATCCAGAACTCCAGGACGCCTTCCTCTAGGTAAGGGGTCAAGTCCACGGAGCCCGCGATACAGATTGCCACACCCGAATAGTCACTCGCAATAAGCTCAATTTCCATGGAAAGCGCACCTTCCATAGCATATTTATCGGTGAGGACCGGTTCGGGGTTTTCACGGGGGTACTGGTAGGTATATCCGCCGCCACGAGGAATGGCCTCGCGCATCACCACCGTCACAACCTCCTTGTCGGGTCGGAACGGTTTAGGATCCTTCATTGTAAAGCGGTATTGGTCTCTATCACGATAATCGCTGAACCCGTAGTAGCCAGCGAAAGATAATGACGTCCACAACAGCGATATCAAAACGCTGCAGCATAGCATTCGGCAAAAATGTCCATTCATATTGGTCAAATTTCTCCAAAAAATCAAATCGCCTATAATATAACTTGTTTTTTTTGAATAGGATACACCTAATCCAAAATATACATTCATATTTAAAATTTTTTAAAATAATTGCTTTTAGAGACTCATAACAAAGTGTTTTCCTAGGTAAACACATTGTTTTACAGGCCATGGGTCCAGGCAAGCACAAATATTCTATTTTCTGCTTATATTCGAGGTTTTTATGAAAAAAATCCCCATTCTCTTCCTCTCCCTTGGGCTGGCTCTTGTCGGTTGCTCCGATGATAACAGTTCACCCACAAAAGCACAAAAAAAAGAGGATAATGGCCCTGTAGCCGTGGACTACTCCCTAGGCCGTGCCATGAACCAAAGACTCGGCAAGGGAATAAATTTGGGCAATTCCTGGGATGCCCAAAGCTGGGGCAAGTTGGACGGAGGCTGGGGCAACCCCATCGAAGACGGGGACTTCAAGATAATCAAGGAAGCAGGCTTTAATTCGGTGCGTCTGCCCGTACGCTGGAACGAGGATTCCGACTACGACACTCATACCGTCAACCCGGAACGCTTAAAAGGCGTCAAGGAAGATATCCAGCTGGCCATAGACCAGGGACTAGCAGTAGTGGTTAATTTCCACCATTATACGACCCTCAACGAATATGGCAACGGAGCTTATCGGAACGATCCAGATTCTACCGTTTTGTTCCAGGCCGAAAAAGAACATTTCCTCGCCCTCTGGGACCAGGTTTCCAAGGAACTCAATAAGTTCCCCGATTCCTTGCTGGTGTTGGAAATCCTCAACGAACCCACTATTCCCGGAGCAGATATTGTAAACGATATCATGTTGAGCGCCTACGAGGTTATCCGCAAGAACGCCCCCAAGAAAACCATTATGTTCGAGGCATTCCATGCCGCCAAATTTGCCGACCTGGAATACCTTACCTTGCCCGAAGACGGGAACATCATCTATAGCGGCCATTATTATGAGCCCTACCAATTCAGCCACGAGGGGCACGGCTATGAATGCGGCGGAGATTCCAAATACGCCAATACTGCTGCCAATGATTTGAAAAGTTATGTCATGTTAGCGCAATCCTTGTACCCTGATGTAAATGGCGGACATGTTCCCATGAACATGGGTGAGTTCGGCGTTTCCGGTGGCGAGGGCACACAAAGCAGTTGCAATTACGAAGGCTCAGTCACCTCCGCTGCCAAAAAGGCCCTCTGGGCAAAAAAATCCATCAAAGCAGCAGAAAGCCTAGACATTTCTTGGCATTACTGGGGATTTACCAAGGTGGGTGGCTTTGAAGCCTATAGCAGAGACGAAAAGAAGTGGTATACCGGATTCCCAGAGGCATTCTTCGAATAATATTTTCTTGCATATAAAAATAAAAGGCGCATCCAGAAAGGATTGCGCCTTTTTTATGTATTTCTATTCAGTCAAAAGCAGAATCTTCTATCGAGTAACAAGCATAGCCCCCATGCAACAGGCATAAAATGCCATGCATGTTGATACCTGAACGATACGCCTTGTACGCGAGGAGTTACTTGACAGCCGAGGTTTTGCTCAAGTATTTATCGAATACCGTCTTTGCATTTGAGTCCCAGGCCCCGCTATAGACCTCGAAGCCGCCGGAGTTAGAAAACGCCCAATAGTGCCAGGAGAACCCATACTGCTCCGCCGCTGAGATGACGGCATCCATCCATTGGGCTCGCTTGCTATCCGAAACCCCGCTATTGCTCCTAGAATTGACACCAAATTCGCCCATATTTATCGGGACACAACCGCCATTCTTATCTGGAAACGCCTTAGCGATTGCATTGGCATAATTCTTGAAATCATTGGCAATCGTTGTCGCACTATAAGTTGCATTGGCATTGTACGAATAGCCATGGTTCTGGTGTGTAAAGGTATAGGGGTCGTAATAGTGACCCGAAACAATGATATTGCCATCATTGGGCAGATTCAAATTCGGAATCTGGGCAAACTTGGAATAGCCCGCAGATTCAAACATAATGGTACTATTAGGAGCATTTTGACGAATTACCTGGTACGCAGAAGTCATCAGGTCATTCACCTTGGACATATCGATATCATGGGGTTCATTCAGAATTTCAAGAACCACATTGCTCGAATAGGAGCTAAACGTTGACGCAATCTGTTTCCACATATTGAGGAACTTTTGCTTTTCGGAGCTATAATTGCCTCCCTTTCCGGCAGCGGCGTCGTTCAAGTTATTGTGGTGGTGGGCGTCGATAATAACCGTAAGGCCCTGCTTTATGGCAAGATCAACGTCGGCCTTGACAGCGTTCATTCTCGCACTGCTAATGGAGCCGCCATTGGCATTGGCATCTTGTTCCCAACGAACCGGGAGCCTTATGGAGTTGAAACCGGCATTCTTGACTATTCCAAACCAATCATCTTGAATGGAGTTTTGCCAACCACCGTCATTGCTGCCTGCACCCTCGGCATCCCAAGAGTTACCGAAATTGATGCCACGACCCAGCTTCTTGTTCATGGCGCGGCCCTTGGAATAGTCTACGGGGGTCTTGGTCAACTTTGTCCAGGTGGAATTGAGACACTGATAGTAGGCTGATTCATATTCCACCACCGCCAACTCATTGGACGATGTACAAGCGCCCTTTGCCTTGGCGACATTAGCACTCTGCTTATCCGCTTCGGTCATGACCTGCCAATAACCGCCCTTGCACACTACTTCGGACCCGTTGTACGATTCAACAGTCCCATCCTTAGAAGAATTACAGGCTCCCAACACCTTGGTCACCTCATCGCTAAACGCCACAATGGAAGAAACTTCTTGCCAAGAGGAGTCCTTGCACTGGAATGTCGTTTGGTACTTTTCGCTAAGTGCATTCGTATTGACAGCCACAGCACCGTCATTATCTGCATCACAGGTGCCCATGCCATTTACAACACCATAGAAGCTGATCGGGCCCAAGCCTCTTACCGTAATATCATCGTTGTCAAGAGCATCCTGCAATTCACGTACAATGGAGAACAAGTTCACATAGTAGAACGCATCGGCAACCGCCGTTTTCACGTTCATATCGTCCCAGTGTCCATCGCTTGCGATATCTGCCGCAATGGTGTTGATAAGGGATGCTGTCTTTGTCGCATCGTCATTTGAAATAAGAATAATAGTCGCAATAACTAGATTTGCACCAGCCTGCCCCGTGGTATTCAGAGAAATATTCTCAAAGGGTGTGTCATCGTCCAGCAAGGCCAATGCCGCAAGGACTTCTTTTTCGGCCTGAGCCTTTGCCTCTTCAAAGGACTTAGATTCCTTAGCCACCAGGTAGACCGTACGGTCATAAGCCAAACGCGTCAAAATGTTGACATTAGCCGTGGTCTTACTACGAATATCCATAAGGGCACTCAACGTTATGTTGGCGGTTCTCATAGTCTGAATATTGTAGTACGATCCAGAAGCTTCGATAGATGCGTAATTAGAGGTAATGGAACCTTGGGACGAGAAACTCCCCTTGTTGTTGGATACGGTCGAATTTACTGCCGTAGGAGACTTTTTTCCGGAGGAGGCATCAAAACCATAAACGCTGACTGTGGCGCCGGTCTGATAAGGTCCAAAAGCAGCCATGCCGCTAACACTATAACTCACGTTTCCAGAAGGGGTGTATGATCCCGGCAGAGTAGAAATGTCGAACGGGGCCGCTGCAGGGGTGGACGAAGACTGACCAACAATCGTACCAGGAATCGTCTTACCTGCTGATGATCTTGGATTATTCTGGCCATCTATGTCACCAGAATCACTCGATATGATATCGTCGTCTTCTGTGGGGGTCGAAGGAGATCCGCTGCTTGTGCAACCCATCAGGAACGCCAATCCTATGGCAAACAGCCCGATACAGCTTTTTCCAAACTTTTTAGACATAACCAATCCTCCAGGGCATATAATTGTCCCGCGTCTTTACTCCATAAAATAGTCTTTTATGGCCAAAATTGAGCTTTTGTATGAAAAAAATGCGGTTTCCGCAGAAAACAATTATTTACTTTTTGCCGCAACTGGAACGAATCGTGACGATTATCACACTACAGGCCCTTTTCCAGGCTGTAGTCCGAAATCTTGATCAGGGTATCGAGGGTGGCCTTCAGGTAGGCGCCCTCTTTTTGTACACCGTCCGAAGGGGCGGAACTGCCGGCAAGAAGTTCATGTTCTTGGCGGGTGTCGCCATCGGCAAAGAGGTAGGTTTCGTCAAAGGAGGGGTACTTGGCCACAAAGCGGTAGCCGTCGAGTCCGATGGCGGAGTAGCCGGAGTAAGCTCCCAGGGAAAGGCCCGCAAGCACTGGGATGCTGGTGTTGGTCTGAACCGTATCCGTGCCGTCAATGTTGGCCTGAGCAGTATCACTAGAGATGGTATGAACGGTGCCGCCTCTCAGCAAATTGTGGCCCATGAAAATGTTGGGCACGGCAAAGCCCGCCAGTTCAAGCACCGTGGGGGCAATGTCGATTTGGGCCGCCGTGGTGGTATCGCGGGTGGCCTCCAATCCATTTCCGTGAATCATGAAGGGAATCCAGCTCACATTCGAAAATCCGCCGCCGTTCATGGTAGATACGCCGTTTTCGCCCAGGGGGAATCCGTGGTCCGCCATGACAATCACGTAGGTATTCTTATACCATTCCTCGTTTTCGACGGAGCGGATGAACCGGGCCAGTTGCCGATCGGCATAGCCCATAGTCACGTTGATGCGTTCCTGCAGGGGGCGGTTCTTTTCTTCGTCGGTCATGCCCGCCGCAAAGTTGAAGGGGTAATGATTGGAGCGGGTCATGAGGGTGGCCAAGAATGGCTTACCCTGTTTTGCGAGGGTGTCGCGCACATATTCGATGGCGTTGTCCATGAAGGTGGAGTCGTCTTCACGCTCGCGGTTGTAATGCTGTTGCGTGTACCACTTGGACATCCAGACGCCCAGATTGTCCCAGGCGGGGTCGGCAGCAGACATGTAATGAGTGCTGTAGCCGTTTTCGGTCAATACGGAGACAAAGCTGGGGAGCGTCACGTGGGCAAGATCGGTGGCCTGCGCCAAGCGGGAATGATGCGGGATGCCGATGTGGGTAGAGAGCACGCCACCGGTAGTGGGAACGCCGCTAGTATGCATGCGCAGCCACACGTGGGAATGTGCCGCCAGGGAATCCATAAAGGGCGTAGGAGACGGCTGGATTTGCGGGTTCATGTAGCCCGTGTTGAAGCCCCGCTGGGATTCCATGAGGACCAGAATAAAGTTGGGCCGCATTTCCCGCTGGGACGCCAGTTTTTCGCTCTGGAGCAAGGCCTGGGTCGGCACGCGGTAAAGGGGCAGGTGATTACCCGCATCGCTATCCACAAACTGCCATGACGAATCCCCTTCCACCTTTTGCCAAAGGTTCTGGTAAGCCATGCGGTAGGTGGCAAGATCCGCTTCGGAAAGTCCCTGTGCCGTCTTGGATTCGAACAGGTCCCGATAAATCAGCGATACCACCGGACGGAGCTTTGTCATGCGGGCGTTGCCTGTCCAGATAAAGTAAACGAACAGGTAAGAGGCGATGTAGAACACCAGCATGGCGATGACGGACTTTTTCACGTAGAAACGGTTTTCGCAAGAACTGTCTGCGCCGGCAATGCGAGGGCGGTACCACTTGCAGAACAGGCGGTACAGGCCGTAGGCCGCAGGCAACATCAGCAGGAGCACCACGAACTGCAGGTAAGGCACCGACAAATCGTTGGCCACGTAGTCGTAAAACACGATGATGGACGAAGTGTCCTTGTAGGTATCCACCAGCCCGAAGGTCAAGTGCCCGCCCAAAAAACGCTGGGTCTCATTGTCCAGAAGGGTGAGCAGCAAGATTGCGCTGTGGAATACGGCATAAAGAACAGCGGTGACTTTTGCAACTTTCTGACCAACTACGGGTTTCAAGTCCGGTTTGATCTTGGAGACGAGAAGTGCGGCAAGCACCCCTACAATCAGGAACACCACCAGGGCGTTCACAATCCACATGAAGTCGATACAGACCGCATGGAAGATGAACCAGTCCGGCTTACTTACGAAGGGGAATCCGTAGGGGTTGCTGCGGAACAGCAACAGGACCCGCAAGACAATGTGGACCACCCACACCGCCAGGGATATCAGGACAAGTTTCTGAAAGGGGGCGAAAAGCTTCATTTACCCTTCGCGGCCAAGCATGAACGCCTTCTTGTTGCCTTCATGGAACTTTTCGGCGAAGAGCTTGTTCAAGGCAACCGTCCACTGGTCCACAGTGAAGTCGAAATGCTTGCTGAGCTTGCCGAGCATCGCGACGTTCAGGGCCTTCACGTTCTCGAGCTTGGAGACGTCGATGTCCGCCGGAGTGAGGAGCACGCCGCCCTGCTTGAGGAAGGCCTCGTTCACCACGACCTGCGTCTCGTCGAATACCACCAGGTAGTCGGCCTCGCCCGTCGGGATCATCGGGGACTGCACCTCTTCGCCCTTCGCGAAGCGGACGTCAGATGCGATGGAACCGCCGCGCTGGCTCATGCCGTGCACTTCGGCCTTCTTCACGTCGTAACCCTGTTCGAACACGAGTTCCGCCATCACGTCGCTCGCCTTGATAACGCCTGTGCCACCGAGGCCGGCAAATTTCACGTTAACTACGCTCATACAAATTAATCTCCGTTAAAAGTTGCCGTTCTTCTTTGCGGCGGCTTCGGACTCGGCGAGAGCCTTTTCCGCCTTTTCCTTGTTGGCCTTGTCCCAGGCGAGGATGCTCTTGAGGGCGAGAATGCAGGGGCTCTTCGCCACGATGAGCGTGAGCTCGTCCTTCTCGAGGGCTTCTTTGACGAGGCGCTTGAATTCCTCGGGTTCCTTGACCTGGTTCACTTCATAGACGTTGTCGAAACCGGCAGTCTTCGCGATAGCACCGTAGTCCAGCTTGTAGGCCGGGCTGTGGTCCAGATGGCGGCCCGTACCCGGGTGTTCCTGCTGGCCCGTCATGGCGGTGATGCTGTTGTCGAGAATGACGACCACATGGCCGGTGTCGGGGCGGTTGTAGCCCGCTTCCACGAGGCCCGTGATGCCGCTGTGCACGAAGGTGGAGTCGCCAATCACGGAGACGACCTTCTTGGCCTGTTCCCGCGGGAGCACGTTGCGCAGCCCGATGCCCATGCCGATAGCGGCACCCATGTCAATCATGTAGTCCATGGCGCTGATGGGCGGGAGGGCTGCCAGCGTGTAGCAGCCGATGTCGCCGGAAACGATGCAGTCGAGTTCCTTGAGAACAGCGAAGGAGCTGCGGTGCGGGCAGCCCGGGCAGAGCATAGGCGGCTTGCCCTTCACCGGAACCGGGTCCGGATTCCTGTCGCCAGCGATAATGCGGCGCACGCGGTTCACATCCAGTTCACCGAAGCGGAAAATCGGGTCGTACTTGCTTTCGCACTGGATGCCCGCGGCCTTGATGTTCTCGGCGAGCCACGGGTCGTTCTCTTCGATGACGAGCAGGCGCTTGCCTTCGAACTTACCAGCAAAATCCTTGATGAGCTGCATCGGCAGCGGGTAGGTCATGCCGAGCTTGAGGATGCTTGCTTCCGGGGCGGCTTCACGCACGTGGTGGTAGCTGATGCCGCTCGTGATAATGCCCATGTCGGCGCTGCGCATTTCCACCTTGTTCGGGCCTTCGGCCACGTTCCAGGCTTCCATCTCGTCCATCTTGGCACGGAGCTTGCGGCCCGCAGGCTTGGAGAAGCCGGGCACCATCACGTGCTGGGCGATATTGCGTTCGAAGTTCGGCACCATGGCCGGGAGTTCTTCCTTCGGCACGACGATGGACTTGGAGTGGTCCACGCGGGTCGTCATGCGGAGAATCACCGGAATCTTGAACTTTTCGCTGGTCTGCATGGCAATGCGGAAGAAGTCGTAGGCTTCCTGCGAGTTGCTGGGCTCGAACATCGGGCAAACAGACGCCTTCGCGTGGTTGCGGGTATCCTGTTCGTTCTGGGAACTGCCCTGGCCCGGGTCATCGGCAACAATCCACACCATGCCGCCATCTACGCCCGTGTAGGTCGCGGTGTAGAGCACGTCGCTTGCCACGTTGAGGCCCACCATCTTCATGGTGACCACGCTGCGGGCATGGCCAAAGGCTGCACCCAGGGCCACTTCGGCGGCGACCTTCTCGTTCGGGGCCCACTGGGCATACCCGCCGAGTTCAGAATAGTCCTCGAGGATTTCGGTGGAGGGGGTTCCCGGGTAACCCGCGGCAAACTGCACGTTGCAGTGGCGCATGGAAAGCGAGATGGCCTCGTTTCCCGAAATCAGCATCTTTTTCGCATTCGGATCAAAAGCTGGCATAGCGTTCCTTTTTTTTGCAAAAACTTAAACAAGCAAATCCAAAATTAGAAAAACTCCCGAGGGTGTCGGGAGTCTCGCTAATTTTGCGCACCATCCAAAAGCAGCTACTTGCCGGCCTTGTTCTGCTCCAGCTCGTCTTCGAGTTTCTTGGTCTGGGCGTTGTTCGCGTCGATGATGTTTTTCAGGTTGTCGATTTCCACGCCCTGCTTGGCCACCTGGTCCTTGAGTTCTTCGCACTTGGCGGCGTAGGTCTGTTCCGATTCAATGCGGTTGTTCAGTTCCTTGCGCAGGCAGTCTACAGAACCGCGGAGGGTGTCCACCGCCTGTTCGGCTTCTTTAAGGGCCGGATTTTCGTCGCCGGCGGCAGATTCCTGGCAGGCGCACTTGCAGCCCGCGAATTTCTTGGAAAGGGCGACGGCGGCGGCAGCACCGGCAATCGCACCGACTAAAAAGGTTCCTGCTTTCATAAGAACTCCTTGTGTATTGATTCCTTTTTGGGAATATAGTAAAGTTCAAAAAGGAGATGCCCGCCTGCGCGGGCATGACAAAGGTGAGAAACCGCACACGGATCCTCGCCGGAGTTTATCCCGCACTTGATGCGGGACCTGGATGACGAGGGTGGAAAGCGAGGATGACAAGGGCGGCAGGTCCTAAAACCTCACTTCTTAGGTTTCGGGAACAGTTCCTTGATGATTTCGTCGATGTGCTTTTTCGTGTGGATTTTCAGGCCCTTCTTTGCAGGGGCCGGAAGTTCCGTCACATCCTTCTTGTTGCCTTCGGGCAGGTAGAGCGTCTTGACGCCTGCCTCCTGGGCGGCAAGCGCCTTCTCGTTGAGCCCACCGATAGGCAGCAGGTCTCCCGTAAGGCTCACCTCGCCTGTAAAGGCGATATCCGGCGACACGGGCCTGCGGGTAAAGGCCGAAAGCAGGGACAGCGTGAGGGCGATACCCGCCGACGGGCCGTCCTTGGGCACGGCACCCTCGGGCACGTGGATGTGAATATCGGTCTTCTTGACGATGGCGGGGTCTATGCCGAACCGCTGCAAACGTTCCCGGACAAGGCTCAAGGCAATCTGGGCGGATTCCTTCATCACGTCGCCCAGCTTTCCGGTGAGCAACAGGTGGCCCTTGCCCGAAAGGAGCTTGCATTCCAGCGTGAGGATTTCGCCGCCCACGCTAGTCCAGGCAAGGCCCGTAATCACGCCGTGATGTCCAGGAGCAGGCAGGCGGTTCTCGGTAAAGCGGGGAACGCCCAGGTATTCCTGCAGCTGCTTTTCGGTCAGGTCCTTCTTGACCTTCTTGCCCATGACAATTTCTTTGGCCCGGTGACGGACGATACTTTCCAGAGAGCGCTCCAGTTCACGGACGCCAGCCTCGCGGGTCCATTCCCGAATGACCTTTTCGATGAGAGCGTCAGAAATAGAAATGTCCTTGTCCAGGGCAACACCGCAGCGCTCGCAGATTTTTGGAATCAGGAACTTCGATGCAATCTGCTTCTTTTCGTGGGCGTAATAGCCGGGGAGCCGCACCACCTCTAAGCGGTCCCGCAGGGCGTCGGGAATTTCGGCCTCGGAATTGGCGGTAGCGATGAACAGCACACGGCTAAGGTCCAGACCCACTTCCATAAAGTGGTCCGTAAAGTCGTGATTCTGTTCCGGGTCCAGAACTTCTAGCAAGGCGCTGGCAGGGTCGCCCCTGAAGTCGGCGGCCATCTTGTCGATTTCGTCTAGCAAGAGCACAGGGTTCATGCATTTGGCCCGACGAAGCGCCTGGATAAAACGGCC
>OCTW011617996.1_pt1 | contig 35497 bp, 34 predicted proteins | sample 1539671 | NCBI WGS metagenome assembly OCTW01 (sample SAMN02144230, study PRJEB22623) | gut metagenome | biome: sheep rumen | host: Ovis aries | place: New Zealand
GGAAATACCGACCTGATCCGCTCTATCAGCTCCAGGCAGAATCCCTGGACCATCAGTTCCCTGGCCGAAATTGCCGGGCGGCTGATGTTCACCGATCAGGAATATATAGACAATACCAGAGAACTGATTAACACCGAGCGGGAAAGAATCTGCCGCCGGCTGAAAGAATGGCCGTCCGTAAAGGTCTACGATCCTACCGCTAATTTTGTTTTGGTGAAAATTCTTCGGGAGGACACAGACGCGGATCTTCTTTTCGACCGCTGCATCCGAAAGGGGCTGATGATCCGCAACTGCTCCACCTTCCCCTTCCTGAGCAATAAATTTTTCCGTTTCTGTTTTATGACCCCGGAGGAAAACGACCATCTCCTGGCGGAACTGGACAGACAGCTGAACCGCCCCGGATCCTGAAACAGTCCCTGAATTTTATTGACAGCCAAAAGTCTCCATATGTATGGCAAAACGATCCGAAAGGGCTCTTATCCTTTTTTCTGACAGGCCTTGCGGATTTCTTCCGTGACAATCTTCAGCGCCTTAATCCTGGCATATTTCTTATCGTTGGATTCCAGAATATGCCAGGGCGCAAAGGCCGTGCTGGTTTTCTGCAGCATCTCGTTGACCGCAGCCTCATACAGATCCCACTTTTCCCGGTTTCTCCAGTCCTCGTCTGTGATCTTCCACTGTTTTTCCGGTGTATTCTGCCGCTCGGTGAACCGTTCCAGCTGCGTCTGCTTATCAATCTGCACCCAGAACTTAATGACCACCGCTCCCCAATCGGTCAGCTCCCGCTCAAACTCATTGATCTCGTTGTAGGCTCTCTGCCAGTCATTTTCACTGCAGAAACCCTCCAGCCGTTCCACCATCACCCGGCCGTACCAGGTACGGTCAAAAATCGCGATATGCCCCGTCTTGGGGAGCCTTGTCCAGAAGCGCCACAGGAAATGACGGGCCTTTTCGTGAGGTTCCGGACTGGCAATCGGGTGCACCTCATATCCTCTCGGATCCAGAGCGCCCGCAATTCTTTTGATATTTCCTCCCTTTCCGGCCGCGTCCCAGCCTTCGTAGGCAATGACAACGGGAATCTTTTTCCTGTACAGCCTGTAGTGCAGCTCCAGAAGCTCCGCCTGAAGACGGTCCAGTTCTTTTTTGTAAGCTTCTTCCGTCAGCGTCTTGTCATCCAGAGTGACATCCGCCAGCTTCGGCATGGAAACCAGCGGAAACGTATTCTGAAGAACAGGAACCGCCAGCGCCTGATTTTTCAGAGCCGTCTCGATTCCCTGATTCAGAAATCTCAGCACCTGCAGCTCCGCCCATTTCCGGTTCTTCGCGTCAATGATGTACCAGGGCGAAGTAGACCGGTTGGTATCTGTCAGATACTGGTCATACGCATCCAGATATTTATCATAATATTTATTTTCATGGAGATCCTTCTCCGATACACGCCATCTGGTATTTTCGTCGGCCTTAAGCGCTTCCAGCCGCTTCTTCTGCTCCTTCCTGCCGATCTGGAAGAAAAATTTCATAATCAGATATCCGTTGTCTGTCAGCGACCGTTCCGCTGTCGTTACGCTGCGTATTCTGCGGCGGTACTTCTCTTCATCCAGGGTTCCGTTCATTCTGCCGTGGACAATCTCTTCCATCCAGTAGCTGTCGAAAAAGGTAAATTTCCCCGCTTCCGGAATATCCAGCAGATACCGGTGCAGGAACGGATATCTTTTTTCTTCCGACGTAGCCTCCGCAGTCGTCCTGACCCGGAAAAACCTCGGATCAATATTCTTTATGACCCGCCCGATCGTACCGCCCTTGCCTGCCGCGCCCCAGCCCTCAAAAATAACCATGACCGGCAGTTTTTTCTCCTTAATCTTCAGCTGGTAAACGCTCAGTTTGTTCTGCGCTTCCGCCAGTTCCTTTTTTATCTGCTCTTCCTCCGGCGGAACGGCCTTCACAAAATCCTTCAGCATAGCAACCCCTCCCTTCTTGTCGCTGTACACTGCCGCTGTCTGCTCCGACTGACCGCAGATGCATCCGCTGCCGTCGGATCCGTCCTGTTGAAAATCAATTCGCAGGCATGCAATATTTTGTTCATACAATTCAGACTTATTATAACCGATGTGTGGAAAAATAGCGAGATTTTCTACCCGCCCTCCTTTGCTGTTACCATTTGTCTTTCCCGCCAGCGGCTCCTGCCAAAACCCCGATCATTAATGAAAATCGCACCACACCGTAGATTGCAGATATGGTTGTAACGGTCACAAGACACTCACCGGGCATAACCAGGCATCACGGTTAATCGGTATAAATTGATCGCTGAGGCAGAGAACAATTCCAGGAGCCACTTCCATGCCAAGTCTTTCTAAAGTTTTAAAATTCTTATCGGGATGGTTTGGAGATGTACTCTTTTTTATCTCAACAGGCCAAATTTTCCCTTCACGAATGATCACCAGATCGATCTCTTTCTGATCCATATCACGGTAATAGTACAGCGCCGGCTGATGCCCTGCATTTAAAAAACTCTTCACTATCTCAGTAACCACATAGGTTTCAAAAAAGGCACCACTCATCGCTCCGTTTGCCAGCGTCAGAGCATCCGGCCATCTGGTGAGCCATGCGGCCAAGCCCGTATCCATAAAATACATTTTGGGAGTTTTTATGAGACGCTTAGTAATATTATTGAAATATGGTCTCAGGATATAGATAATTCCGGAACTTTCTAATAATGAGACCCACTCTTTTGCGGTAGGCGCCGATATCCCAATCTCTGAAGAAATTTTTGAATAAATAAGTTCCTGCGAAGTATGGGCTGCCATATAGATCAAAAAATCAGTAAACTCATGAATCTTTCCGATATGAGCATAATCGCGTATATCCTTTTCGATATATGTATTGACATAATCCGAATAATATCGATCATTATCGATATCGGAGGCTATAACTTTCGGCATTCCACCCTTAATAATTTTTCCAAATACGCCATTTAAGGTAACAGGCGGCAAGCCCTTTACCCTGGTTTTTAATACATCCACCTGAGGAAAAAATTCCCAGGGTGCTTTCCCTTCAATTTCCGCTGAAGAAAGTCCGGACAGATCAAAAATAGCCACGCGTCCGGCTAATGACTCGGATACTCCTTTCATCATAGAAAATTTCTGTGAACCCGTAAGCCAGAACAAACCACTATTATCTTTTCCTTCAAGAGAAAGCCGGTCTGTTATTTTCTTTATCTCAAGCAAAAGATCCGGGACACGCTGAAATTCATCAATAAGAACGGGAGGCATATATGTCTCAAAGAAAAGTCCCGGATCAGTTTCTGCCAGCCGCCTCGCATTCATATCATCAAGTGTGACATATGTCCTGGCGCTTTCTTTTATATGATAAAGCATAGTCGATTTGCCTACTTGACGCTGGCCACATACCATAACTACCGGATATTGCATGGAATATCTTGTAACAATATCTTCAAGATGTCTTTTAATATACATACAGCCACCTCTTTTTTCGTAAATTCTAAAGTACTACTTTATTTTAACCGAAAGCAAGATGTGCTTCAAGGCATAGACGTATTCCATTTTTATAATTCAAAATATCCATTCACCAAATAAAAAAGTCCAGGGTATCTGGACTTTTTTATTTGGAATGTCTCTTAGACAAATTGGTTGCGTATAAAGTTGATAAAAATATATGCCACCTTCCTTATTTTTACATTTGTTTTTCTGAATAGATTATTTTGTCAATTATTTCTAAATAATGGACAGTGGAGAAATCTGTTACATCCACAGGGATATCCGTTCCTAGGCAGATATTGTAATCTTTTCCATTGATATCATCAAAAAATTTTTCGATGTCCGGTTTCTGATATAGTTTTAATTTCTCACCCAGATCCGGATCGTCCTTATGATACGAATCAAGAAAATGACCAGGATGACGAATCTTACTCCTGTCACGCATCATCGCGCGTTTATAAACCGTTTCCCGTTCCGCGTAAAGATATATTGTTACTGCAACATAACCGTACCTGTCAATCAATTTCTTCAGCTGCGGTTTATGGCTCTGATTATACGGATACTCTGTAATAATCGTACGTCCCTCATACATATATTTCCTAAGTGTCAAATACAATTCCTCCAGAGACCACGCATTCAACTGTTCCTTTTGATTTGCATTCTCAAATCCAAAACGATCCCAATTTTTTTCTTTAATTTCATCATAACTGATACGTATTATATCTCGGTCGTTCAGATAAGAAATCAGTCTGGATACTGTTCCGCTTTTTCCGGTACCAGGGCCTCCGGTTACAATAATAATTGTTTTTCTTTCAGGAAGTATTCTTTTCATTCCTGTTTCCATGTTCCATTTCGCATGCTTTCAATATTTTTCCAGCTGATTGCTCCCTCCATTGGACCAAATGCCGCAACATTAAGAGCACCTGCTGCGGCTGCAATTTCAGCGCATTCCTTTAAACTCTTTCCCTCAAGAATAGCGCAGAGGAAGGCACCAATGGAAGAATCTCCGGCTCCCGTCGGATCCACAGATCTTACTGAGTACAGCCCCTGGTCTATAACTTCACCAGAGCGTGTATAAATCCGTGACCCTTCGGAACCTCTTTTCAGAAAGAGGATTTCCAAATTCGGACTATCAAAACACTTTTGTACGGCTGCTTCGATATTATCTATTCCTGCCAAAAGTTTCAGTTCGTCAACTCCCGGTGCAAAAATACTGCTCATTGCCATCAGCTCATGAATGATCTCGAATGACTCTCTGCTTTTTTTAGGGTTTGTAAGATGCTCTGTCCGAACATTCGGGTCAAAGCTAATCCTTGTTCCCTGCTTCTTCATAGCACGAGCCGTTTTCACAATTTCCCATCCGTATGAAAGCTTAGCTGTCAGAGCACAGCCCATGACATGAAAGAACTTTGCCTCTTTAAAAGGAGGTTCTGACACATCCGGCATCCGCGCCTCCGTTGCAGGTGTCTCATCCCAATGAAACAGATATTTTCTGTCGCCTTTATCATCATATGAAACAAACGCACATGCTGTCGATTTATCAACATCCACTACAACCCGTGAAATATCAACCCCATCCTTCTTTAGCCTGTTCAAGATGCAAGTTCCAAATCCATCAGCTCCGACTCCTGATATAATTCCACAGCTATGGCCAAGCCTTGCTGCTGTAGAAATCATGATTGCAGATGATCCGGAAGGATAAGGGCCTCGGAATAAAGCTGTTCGATCCAAGGGCTGATTGACTTCAGTCCTCATAATTTCAACGAGGGTTTCACCCATTGTCCATATCTCAGCCAAGTATTTTCACCGCCATTTCTTTTTGATCTTCCGAGGAAAATTTCTGAATGAACTCGATAATTTCCTGATTCGGCCCAAGAATAGTAAAATATTCAACACCATGTTCCCAATACGGAAGATAACAGGGGCCTTCTCTGAATTGATAGCCGGACTTTTCTGCCTCTTTCACACAAGCAACGATATCAGTACAATTCAGAGCAATATGATCGATAGCTCCGATTCTATCTGATGCTCCTCCGTCTTTTTCATATGTCTCGATAATAATACTACCAAGTCCGAGAAAACTGACTGGATGTCCTTCATAAACCGTAGTCCAGATCGTTTTAAACCCAAGTCCTGTATAAAAATCTACGGTTTTCCCTACATCATCCGTCGGAATACCGATATGCTGATATCCCTCGACAAAATCTGTAAGCATTCTTTTTTCCTCCTCAATCAAAAATGTCTGCCGTCACACATAAATACTGCGTAAGACTGCTGGCGCTTTGTTAGTACAATTGAACAGGTCACAATTTTTAGCAATCGCTGCTGCTATAGCATGGCGTCCCGGACCAACAAGTTTTCTCGGATCATTCTCTTCTGGCATGGCAGCAGCTTTTACTCCATCTGAAAATATTTTCTTCAGACCCGTACCGACATTAATTTTACTCATACCCATAGCCACACAACGTCTGAAATCTTCTTCCGGTACACCTGTACCACCATGTAAAACCAATGCAATTTCCGTTTCCTTCCTAATCTGTTCCAGAAGATCAAAACGAATCTTTGGCGCTGCTTTATAATAACCATGCGCTGTACCTATAGCAACAGCAAGTGCATCAATCCCGGTTCGTTCAACAAATTCATGCACCAGCGCCGGATCCGTGTATGCCTTCCCGCTCTCCGATACATGTACCTCATCTTCATGACCTGCAAGCATACCTAGCTCTGCCTCTACAGAACAACCGTTAATACCACGTGGACTGTGTCTGTGCGCAAAATCAGAAATTTCCCTTGATTTTGCAATATTTATTTCAAAATCCTCCTGCGATGCATCAATCATGACATTCGTAAATCCTGCAACAACAGCCTGCTTGATCTGCTCCAAATCCTTCGCGTGATCCAAATGGAGACAAATCGGCACCTCCGGATAACATTTTGATATTCCTTTTGCTGTTTCAGCAATTAACTCCAATGAGCCACTATAGTACTTTATGCATCCTAAAGATGCCATTAAAATAACAGGAGAATTCTTCTCACGTGCTCCTTCCACGATCCCAACCATTTCTTCAAGTGTACTGAAATTAAATGCACCTACGGCATATCTTTCTCCCGGATCAATATCCGTAATAGCTTTTCTTACCGAATCAGCCATAATCTGCTTCATTGTTAATAATGGCATTTATTATCCTCCTTCACAGACAGGTAGCTGTTTAAGACATCCCTCTCTTGATCATTACATAAGCACCCCATGCAACAGCATCATCGTTTAGTTTTGAAAGCCTGATTGTTCCGTCATCTACTGGAAAACACGTCTTTCTGCGAACCGTTTCCATCATACTATTCCAGAAGTACTCATGTGCTTTCATGACACCTCCTGCCAGTACAATTGCATCCGGATCAAAAACATTTAACAGATTAGCAAGCCCCGTACCGATCAGGGTGCCTTCCTCCTCAAACATTCTCAACGCATAACTGTCGCCATCGGCTGCGGACTCAGCCAGAATTCCTCCATTCAAATTGTCCGGATCATACCCCGCCGCTTCAAAAACAGAACTATTAACTTTTTTTTGCATATCACGTTTCATCCGTGCCTTTAGCGCAGTTCCCGATGCATATGTCTCAAAGCAGCCATTATTTCCGCACCCGCAGGGAATTCCATCAAAATTAATTGACACATGCCCGAATTCTCCGGCATACCCATGTTTTCCGTGAAAGATTTCGCCATTTACAGCAATGCCGCCTCCGCAACCAGTACTGATTGTCTGATATAATACTATTTTTTTTCCTACAGCCTCTCCAACATTAGCTTCAGCTAATGCTCCTAGATTTCCATCGTTCTCAATCATCACCGGGACTCCGAATTCCTCATTCAGAAGATCACCAAGTGGAAAGTCCTTCCATCCCATCATGGGTACATCTATAATTTTTCCTGTGAGATAATCAAGAGGACCAGGAGCAGCCACACCGATCCCAGAAATATCCGAAGCACACAGCCCAGCAGCTTTCAGCGCTTCATATCCGCAGGAAACCGTGTTGCGAAACACTGCATCTTCTCCCTCGTATGTCCTCGACCTGTTTTTGATAAACGGAGTAAGCGGTGTATCATTATCGCCAAAAATGACAGCAGTAGTTTTTGTTCCTCCAATATCAAGAACCAAATATTTTTTCATGCTATTTTCTTCCGTAAATCAGGTTTTATTAGCCCTCTTCTTCTGTGCTTCATCTAGCATAACAGCAAGGATAATGATGGCTCCGATAACAACCTTCTGCCAATATGCTGAAATTTCCATAAGCGTCATACCATTGTTAATAACGGCGATAATAGCACATCCGATCATTGCCCTTGAAATGGAGCCTGATCCGCCTGACAGAGAAGTTCCTCCAAGAACAGTAGCTGCAATAGCAAACATTTCATAGCCATCACCTGTATTCGGATGTCCATTATTGACTTTTGATGCTGCAACTACACCCGCTAGTCCTGCGGTAATACCACAGATCATATGACACATAAGTGTAACACGCTTTGTATTAACACCGCACATATGCGCTACTGCAGGATTCGAACCTGTCGCGAAGACATGACGACCGAAAACGGTCTTGGTTAAAATAAGATGGAATATAATAACTACAATAAACGTAAAAATAACAATACAAGGTATAATGCCAGTTTTAAATCCTTCTGTCTTGACCAGTCTTCCGGAGCCTAACACTGCAAATCCGTTTGGAAGTCCATATACAGGTCCGCCCCCGGAAATAATGTATGCCAGTCCTCTAAATGCCTGCATCAACGCCAATGTACAAATCATGGGAACTAAGTTCATATAGGCAACAAGCCAGCCAATAAACAGACCGATGACAGCTCCTGAAAGTAGGCCAATCAAGATCTGGAGTAAAATAATGAGCGGCGTATTGGCAACTCCCATATTTTTAATTGCAAGTGCTGCCAGAATACCTGTGACCGCCATCGTAGAACCAACACTGATATCAATACCTCCAAGAAGGATGACATATGTCAGCCCTGTAGCAAGAATTGCATTCAGGCACATTTGTCCAAAAAGATTGATAATATTTGCCGTATTGAGGAACGTAGGGCTTCCGATCGCAAAAGCGACAACCAAAGCGATCAGAACAACCACGACGATATTGTCATTGACAAGCTGTTTGAATGATGTTGTCTTCATCTTTTTATTTCACCCCATTGCGATAAATTGTGTTATTTCAACAATATCTATAATCTTGTGCTTTATTAATGTGCTTCTGCACTTTTTCCGGCTTTCCCTTCTTTTGAACTGATCGGGCTGGCACGGGAAATAAGATTAAGCTCATTGATTTCATCACCCTTAAGTTCTCCCGTCAATGTTCCTTCCGACATAACATATGCCCTGTCGGCGATTTTTATAATTTCAGGCATATCAGAAGAAACCATGATAATACATCCTCCCGACTCGACAAAATCGTTCATCAATGCATAAAACTCCGCTCTGGCATTGACATCAATCCCCTTTGTAGGTTCATCCAGAATCAGGACTTTAACACCAGCCGCAAGCCATTTTGAAAGAATAACCTTTTGCTGGTTTCCTCCGGAAAGATTACCGGCAAACGTCTGAATGCTTGGTGCTTTTATCTCAAGCTTCTTCATGTATTCTTCGCTTGCCTGCTTTTCCCAAGGAACATTAACAACCACACCACCCTTCGCATGATAGGGAAGGTTGGGAAGTGCAACATTTTCCTCAATGCTCTTCTTCAGAAGCAATCCTGTGCGGCGTCTGTCCTCCGTAGCAAGTCCTATCTTATGGTCAATGGCTTCTTTGGGGCTTTTTATATGTATTTCTTTTCCCTCAAGGAATATCCTTCCAGACGTGATCTTCGTTGCACCGAAGATTGCTTCCATGACCTCCGTACGCCCGGCCCCAACAAGACCTGAAAACGCAACAATCTCTCCAGCATTCGCGTGAAAACTAATGTTACTAAATTTACCCTCCTGGCACAGTTGCTCTACGCGAAGCATTTCCTTTCCTGGCGTATGCTTATGCTTGGTAAACGCACCGAGTTCACGCCCAACCATGCTGTTGACAATAGTCTCTTCACTAACTTCTTTTATTAAATATTCCGCAACTCTAGATCCATCCCGAAGGATTGTACACCTCTCACAAATTTGCGGAAGTTCCGCCATACGGTGTGTTACATAAATCAATGTTGTACCGGCCGCTTTCATCTTTCGAACCTGTTCAAACAAGGAATCAATTTCCTTATCCGATAATGATGAAGTGGGTTCGTCAAGAACAACTACCTTAGCATGCTTTGAAATTACTTTTGCAATCTCAACCATCTGAAGCTGGGCAGCAGTTAATTTTCTGCAGATCGTATGTGCATCCAGCTCAAGCCCCATCTCATCCAGAACACTCTGGGCATCTTTTTCCATTTTTTTGCGATCAAGGATGCCGCCTTTCTTATGGGGTTCATTGCCCAGATACATGTTTTCAGCTATACTCAGATGAGGTGCTATTGCTGTTTCCTGCTCAATAACAGCAATACCCTTATCAAGAGCATCCCGTGGAGAATTAAAACGAACTGTCTGTCCGTTCAAAATGACTTCTCCGCTCGTCGGATGATAAATCGCAGCGATAATTTTTATAAGAGTTGACTTGCCGGCACCGTTTTCGCCTACTAACGCATGGCATTCACCAGGATAAAAATCAATGCTCACGTTATTCAACGCCTTAACACCCGGGAATTCTTTTACGATATTCTTAACCTGTAAATAAGGCTCCATGCCGTTGTACCTCCACGAATGATATAAAACGGTGCCCGGGTCCTTTTACTTATCCGGGCACCTTTTTCTTTTTATGAATTTTGCATCCTTTCAGAGAGAATTATTTAATATCACGTCTTCCATCCGAGGATTCTCAATACGATTATTTCAGATAATCCTGAACATTATCTTTCGTAACCAGCTGGCACTCAATCAGATCCTTCTTGTCTCCCTCAATCTTTCCAGTAGTAAAATATTCATTGATCTTATCAACAATACCTGCTCCAATGCCTTCTGGATCCTGGGCTACTTCTGCTTCCCAAATCTTACCGACTTCATCATCAGCGATATACTCGCATGCCGTTTCACCGGCATCAAAGCCAACAATCTTTGTGCTGGAACCAGCTGCCTGAATGGAGGAAAGTGCACCATAACCAGTCGGATCTCCAACTACAAATACATATGAAAGCGCATCACCATACTGCGTGATCCAGTTCTGCATGATATCCGCCGCCTTTGCCTGATCGTTATCAGCATCCATAGATTCAATCAGAGTTAAATCCTTTCCTCCATCAATGGCATCCTGAATCGTCTTCTCAAAGCCTGCCTGGCGATCCTGCGTAGACTGCGCAGAGGCATAGGTGATACACCCTACCGTACTGCCTTCCGGTGCATGCTCCGCAACATATTGCCCCGCCGTTACGCCACCGGCATAGTTATTGGAGCCCACGAATGCCTGATACAAATCTTGATACTTATCGTCCAGTGTGCAGTCGAATGTGAAAATCTTAACGCCTTCATCATTCGCCTGCTGCAGTGCCGGTACAGTACCCGCCGGATCATTACAGGATAGAGCTATTGCATCATAACCGGCACCGGTATAATTGTTTATTAAATCGGTTGCAACAGAACCATCCAGCTGCTGATCTCCGAGCGTAGGTTTCGGAATGCCAAGCTTTTCGCATTCGGCTGTAATACCATCTTCAACACTTTGATAAAAAGCATCATTCTCGGTACCAACAATGAAAGCAAGCTTCAATTCTGAAGGATCTTTGATCTGTCCGGAAGCCGATGCTGACCCGGAAGACACCGCCTCAGAAGCGGAAGAAGAATTTACAGTTTCTGCAGCCGCAGAAGAACTGGATGCCGCCGCAGAAGAACTTGTAGAAGAGCTTGCAGCTGAACTTGCTGAAGAACTATCTGCCGCTGTTCCGGATGATGACCCGCATGCTGCAAGACCAACTGCCATAACCGCTGCCATTGCTACTGATAAAGTTTTCTTTTTCATTGATGTCCTCCTTCTTTTTGAAAAAGATTAAAATAAGTTATTCGCAAACGCATTTCTGCGTCCTGCTTTAAAAATTAGGTTTTCTGTTTCTCAATTTTTAGCCGGTGGATATTCTGTGCAAAGAAGCCTATATGGTGCCTCATCTTCCTCTATAGTTGGATATCTGCCTAATGGTTCTCTGAAGAAATTATCTTTATTGTCATCATTAGTCATGGAAACTTCTCCTATCAGTGCCGGGCCGCCCTCCGGGATGATAAATTCATGTGCCAGGTAGGGATACAATGTCATGCTCTCACCATTATGAAGAGTGACATGGCTACCTGCAGGCAGAGAATAGTGTCTTCCGTCCTGTGTAATCATTACGTCGGTATCCAAATATTTTCCTGTAGCAGGATCTGCATTGTAAAATGTAAAAACAATATCATTTCCGCCGCGATTGATAATGTCCTCCATCTTACTCTTATGATAATGCATAGGTGATACCTGGCCGGACTCACACATCATGATCTTCTCCGCATAAGGCTTCTTATATTTGGGATTATGCACATTACCATTTCGAATTGTAATCAGTGCAAGCCCCAGCGTCTCAAAATGCCCTTCACCATAATCCGTCACATCCCATCCCAAAGCGTTATCACGAATCTCATCGTATTCATGACTCTTCTCTTTCCACTCCTCCGGTGTAAAATTCAGGAAAGGCGGCAGCGCAAATTTATATTCAGCAAGAAGCCTCTCAAACTTTTTAATAACAGCATTGATTTCTGAACGTTTCATCATTTCCTCCTGTCTCCGGTTATGCTTCTAAACCAGATTTTTCTTTTAGATGCTCAATTCTATTTACCACAGCTGCGATCCTTCGCTCCCCTTCTTCTATCGAAAATTCCAGAACATTCATTACTTTCTCAAACGGATCCAGCATTCTCAGCGCACCATGCGATGCCGTATATTCCCTCCCGTATACATATGCATTAGAAGGTTCGAGCCCCATCACATAATCTCCGGATGCTCTGGACTTCCATTCCATAAAGTGATTTAAATTCTTCGTGTTAAATTTTAGTTGGAGACCAGTCTTCCACGATGGATTAACAGCCAAAACTGCTGTGTTCCCATTCTCATCCGACAGAATGTCATGAATAAATACATATTCCTGTTCATTATCAACTGGCTCTTCCATTCGATTCCATGAGGATACGTGCTGTTCTGAAAACTTTTCTCTTCCTATGACCTTCGAAGATGGAACATATAATTCTGTGTTTTCTTCAAGAAACGGATATCCCAGATTGCAGTGATACAGAACCATTAAGGGTTCCTTGCGAAAAGACTGATTTTCAATTTCATCCGTAACTCGTATAGTATCCTCACCAAGCACAGTCTCTATTTTTCTTCTGAGAACCATGTTCTCGCCGAACAATTCTGCTTCCCGCATCTCACCCGTGATCACTACTCGTATCCTGTCACCATCATCAATTACATCGCTGCAAACATGTTCTGCCGGTGTAGTACGTATTCTGCCATGCATGGGATAATCCTTGCCGTCAATCGTACAGGGCGCACAGATATTTTCAAATCCGGCGGTAAAAAACAGGCCGCCCATAATGCTTCTTTGAGCCTCATCTCCGTTCGTATCGTAGGGATTTCTCCCTTCAAGTCCCGGCTTGGCGAGAAAAGTCATATTCTTCCCACGCCACATCAGGTCCGAAATATCCATGGCCTTATCTATCTGCACATGAAAAAACAAATCTCCACAACGCACTTCTATAGCATGCATATATCCGGAACGCCCTTCGACATATTCGACTGGTCTGCAATAAACAACCTGCTGAAGGCTTCCGCAATATTTCAGATATTTTTTCTTCATCATCCAGTCCTTATTCGAGATTAGCGTGATACTGCCAAAGCTCCTTCAAATCAATTCCTTTTTCTTCAATCATCATTTTTGCGCAGATATCACCAAAAAGCAGAAGACTCTGTTCAAATAATGACGTCATCGGCTGGCCAGAATCTATCTCGTCTGCAAGGTAATACTTGGTTCTGACTGGTATTCTCACCATAAAATCCGTCAATTCCTTCATATCACTGTTCGGGTTTGACCCTATATGTACAATATGCGCACCAATCTTTTTAGCTTTTCTGGCAATGTTAAGAGGTACAATCGACTGTCCGCTTCCCGACCCTACAATCAAAAGATCCTTATCAGTGATAGCAGGCTCTGTAATTTCTCCGACACAATGTGCCTTAATACCGAGATGCGCAAATCTTTTGCAGATCGCTTCAAGTGACAGGAACACTCTTCCCACACCTATGAAATACACTTGATCCGCTTCAAGCACTGCACTCACAAATTTCTCCACAGATTCAGGATCAATCGCTTTCAGTGCTTTTTCCACTTCACCAAGCACCTCCATGACAGTATTTTCATAATTATCTCTGTAATATTCCATAATCCGCATCAACCGTTCAGTTGATCCTCCATTGTCTTAAGTAATTTCAAACTTTCTTCCTGGGCATCTTTCCGAATACAAGTGCTGCCTGCTACAAAAATATTAGCTTCTCCTGTATTCCCATATTTTTTAATATTGTCTGGCGATACCCTTCCATCGAGTATGACCTGTGTATCAGTCCCTCGTTCTTTAATCATATGATGCAGGTCTGCAATTTTTTGCGACGTATATGGCACCTGCTGCTCTCCCTTTAACTGCGCAAAGCCCGGATTTATCAGCATTAACAACACAGCATCGCATTTATCAAGGATGTATTGCAGCCCGATGAGCGGCGTTGCCGGTTTAAGCGCAACACCGGCACGACACCCTCTGCTATGAATATAATTAAGCATTCCATCCACATGGTCACATGTTTCAATATGGAAAACAATCTGTGACACTCCGGCTTCCAGCAATTCGTCAATGTAGAACTGTGGATGCATCGTCATTACATGGGCTTCAAACTCCAAATCTGTCTTCATCCTGAGTTGTTTGACTGTATCCAGTCCAAGCGGCATACTCGGACTAAAAAGGCCATCAAGTATGTCCACATGAAGCATATCCAGCCCGGCTTCGCTGATCATCCTGCACTGTTGTTCGAGATTGCACAAATCAAGTGTAATAAGAGATGGCGAAATATGGTATTTTTTCCCCCATACTGAACTAATCATCAAACCTTCTCCTTCTCATATTCCCTCTGATATTTCTCAGTCATCTCACGCGTTGGAAGTGATGTAATTGCCCCTTTTGCTGTAACAGATAGAGCACCTGCCGCATTTCCAAATTTTGCAGCATCCCGCAAAATCAATTCATCCAACTGCGTTGTCTTCGTTATCTGATGAAAAAGGAGAAATGACAGAAATCCGCCCCAAAAGGCATCTCCTGCTCCGGTTGTATCCGCAATATGCTCTACTCTGTAGCCCGGAACAACAAAGGAACTGCCGTTAAAAAACACTTCTGTTCCTCTACTCCCCATCGTAAAAACCACAACAGATATATCATATTGAAGCATAATCTCCGGTATTTTTTCGTATCCTCCAATGATATCGGCTTCCTCATCAGACATTTTTAATAGATCCACAAAGCCAAGAACAGAACGCAGCTTGTCTTCACATCTTTTTTTACTGCTATTCCACATAAGAGCACGGTAATTAATATCAAAGCTGACCATCTTACCGGCGGCATGAGCAGTTGTCATGGCAAACTGGGTTGCGTCTGCTTCAGGCTCAGCAGATAGTGAGCAAGAGCCGGCGTGGAGGATAATACAATTTTTGATTTCATCTTCATCAATTTCTTCCCGGGTAAGAAACATATCCGCCCCTGGTTTACGTGCAAAAGTAAAGCTTCGATCATTATCCTCATTCAGAGATACAAACGCCATGGTCGTAACTGCATCATCCGACATCTTTTCTGACATTGGCTGCACTCTGTTGTCCCGTAAAACCTGAAGAAGAAATCTGCCAAAATCATCATTCCCGACTTTACAATACATACCAGCTGAAAGTCCGTTTCTTGAAGCAGCAATAGCTACATTTGCAGGAGCTCCTCCTGCATTTCTTATGTAACTCCCGGGTTCTCGTCCGGGAAGAAAATCAATAACCATCTCTCCTATTGTAATGAGATCCTTCATTGCGACTCCTTCGTAAACGCATTTATTTAACTCTGTTAACAAAATACATGACACCTTATCCTTTGTCAATCCGTATCCCGTCAATATATACAAAATCGTCATATTTAACAGGATTTTATAGTGCTTTATGTTGAAGTTTTCAGATGGTTTTTCATGATTGTTTTTATTAATTCTGTTAATATAAAATAGGATTACAATCAGAATCATTAGTAGGCGGCAATAAAAGATTATCTACTCTTTTCCCCAGAAATATGATATATATTGTTCGCATCTTAATTTAATCTGATATAAAATATAAAAAGAAAGGGGCAATGTCTGCGATACGCAAATCATCGCAAATGCCAATATCAATATGTCCACAAAGAGAAACAAAGGTAAGAATCTTAATGATCTCCTTGACCTGAATCGGTCAGCTGTTCTAACCTATATTGTTCGTCACAAGAATTGCACAAGAACAAAGCTGGCTCATGAAACAGGACTTACACAGGCATCTATTACAAAGATCATACATTCTTTAATGGAAGCAGATGCCGTACATGAAATCGGTGTCAATAACGGAAAAAGAGGAAGACATGCTGTCTGCCTTTCATTCAATTATCCTAAGTACAAGATCCTTGCCATACGTTTCGCCTGGGACGGCATTGAGATGCAGGTTTATGATTTCGAAGGTAAAACCTATGGGAACTATGTGATGATGAATGTAGCAACTCTCAGCATCACCAATATTAATGAAACCTTAAATAAATTAATAGAAAACATTGAAAGATTCCGCGCAGAGTTTCCAGAGATCATCGCAATCGGCATGGCTGTTCTCGGTCCCTATTACAGAGACGAGGGAAAAATTATGCTTCCTCCTTACAGCAATGATCCCACAAAACGCTATTACTATCCGATAAGGGACCAGGTAAAAAAAAGGACCGCTCTTCCTGTTTTCATCGAACATGAAGGCGACCTGGGTGCTTTAGCTTATTCATGGTTTAAACCACATGCGGGTTCATATTCCACTATTATGAATATCATCGGCAACTATGGCCTCGGGATTGGAGTCGTAAATAATGGTGAGATATATTCCGGAGCCATAAACTCTGCATGCGAACTTTCTCACATTACAATAGACTATGATGGGCGCACCTGTCCGACATGCGGAGGCAAGGGGTGCCTTAGTGCATATTGCAGTTTACAGTCTATGGAGCAGATTTTTACCGAAAAAATTTCCTCTCATCCTGAAAGCAGTTTGTATAAAAAAGAAAAAATAAATTCGAGGGACATATTTGAAGCAGCGCTAAATGGAGATACTTTTGCCACACGTTTTATCTACAACACTGGGTATCTGCTTGGAGATGGTATTATTTCACTGCTTCACGTTTACAGCCCTGATCTGATTCTGATCAGTGGAAGCATTGTCAGAGTAGGCTCTATTCTTCTGAATGGGATAAACGACTGCCTCTCGGACAATATAACAAATTACTCCATCATGCCCACAATTGAACTCATTCCACCTGGAACAAGACTTACTTTGCGTGGAGCGCTTGTAATTGCCATTAAAGGTGTTCTTGCTTCGCCAACACTCTACCTCAGTCTTAATGCGATTTCAGAAGGCCTACTTCCAGAAACCGATACTGATAATACTGTTAACAAAGCTCATTCCGGCAGCAAAAGCTGAATGAAGAAGTATAAATGTTTTTTGTCTGCGATAAAATAAACTTTGATTGAAGTTACGCTTCTTTGATTTCACTATTGGGGAGGAGGCGGCAATTAGCCGCCATCCCCTCACACTTTATCCTAATTTCCTGGTTATCCCTAAATAACATGACTGTGCCATCCTATTCCAGTGAATGTTATTAAAAAACTGGATAACTTAAGTTGTTGTTTCTCGTAAGTATTCTTCATTATACTTATAAAAGATACGATTGGTTATGTGAAGCTTTGGCTGACAGACCAATTGGCAGAAACGCAAAGTCCTGCCTTTTTTGCAGAAGAAGCTTCAAAAGTCCTATGACTTTTGCAGTATTTTTCGCAAATGTCATAGGACTTTTGAAGAGATTCCCAAGCGCCAGATAAGCGCTAAATTTATTTATGATTCCTTGACAATCTTCCCGGTCATCCGCTCTATGGTCATTGCCAGAAGGTTTACCCGGTTTCCGTCTTTCGCTATTTCTTTTTCGATTGCCTCCTCTGTCGGATAGAATTTTCCGGCAAGCTTTCTGCACCGATCCAATACTTTCTGACGGTCTGTCACGGTTTCGATCCGGCCAAGGCAGACCACACTGGATATGTTCAGAGCCCATTCTCCTTCTTTTACAAAGCCCTCATCCATCACCGTAAAGCAGGCTTTATTGTTCTGCTTCAGGAGGTCTGCTTTCAGTCCCTCTTTTGCGCCATGGAAATAGAGCTTCCCATCTTCCGGGTCAAAATACTGATTTAACGGAATGGCATAGGGGAAACCGTTTTCCCCGTGGAGCGCCAGCACCCCTCTGGGCGCGGACTCAAGAATTTCTAAACATCTTTCTCTGGTTAATTCCTGCTTAAATCTTCTCATTTTGCGAAATTCACTCATGCTTTTCCTTCTCTTTCTGATCAGACCAGAAGTCTACCGGTTCATAATCCTGCAGCTGCGCGAGAAACCCGTGCGCAGCAAGTTCCTTCTGAATAATATCCAGCGTTTCCGCACTATCCGCAGTAACCGTATGATAGTGATATCCCGCAGTGATGTTGGAAAGAGGCGAGCTCTTGCCTCCGGAAATTTCTGTCTGATAGCGTTTGACATCAAGACGGGAACGGATATGCATCGGCGCGCGGATGATTCCGTATACCCTGTGATAGACAAAGACATCTTCGATCCTGGCGCCGCAGTCCACAATGAGATTCATCTCTTCACACGCCTGCTCCGGTGTATGCCTGACCTTAAACACGCGGCTGACCGCTTCCTGTCCTGCTTGTGACAGCACATATCCGCGGGCAGCCGAAAGGATCGGACTTCCCTCAGCCCTCAGAAGGGCAATGTCCTGCACGATCACCTGCCTGCTGACAGAGAACTGTCTGGCAAGCGCCCCGCCCGAAATCTGCCGGTCACTTTTTTTCAGCATTTTCAGAATGGCCTCACGGCGTTCCTTTCCTGTCAAAACTCTTCACCTGCCTTACAGACGAACCGGATCCCATGCCCAGCCTCCTCAGAGCGCATGGAGATGCTTCATTGAAATATCCAGAATCGGCGCCGAATGTGTCAGCGCGCCGCTTGAAATATAGTTTACACCAAGATCCGTCAGAGCCGCAATCTTTTCACATGTCACATTTCCGGAAACTTCCACCCTGGCTCTTCCGCCGATGATCTTTATTGCTTCCGCCATGGTGGAGTGATCCATATTATCAAGCATGATTATGTCCGCCCCGGCATCCGCCGCTTCGCGAACCTGATCCAGCGTCTCTGTCTCGATTTCTATTTTCCTCACAAACGGGGCATAGTCACGTGCCATCTGCACCGCCTGTCTGACGCCTCCTGCGGCGCCAATATGATTATCCTTCAACAGTACTCCGTCTGACAGATTAAACCGGTGATTGTGTCCGCCTCCGACACGAACCGCATACTTCTCAAAAATACGATTGTTCGGAGTAGTTTTCCGTGTGTCAAGGAGCCAGATGCCTGTCCCCTCCAGCAGCTTAGCCGCCCGATGCGTGCAGGTAGCAATTCCGCTCATGCGCTGGAGATAATTTAACGCCGTGCGCTCACCGGAGAGAAGGACGCGGATATCGCCGCGCACCACTGCCATCCGATCGCCGGCCTGCACTTGTTCTCCGTCCTTTATTACCTCAAAACGCACCTCTGTTTCCGGATCGAGCAGGGTAAAAACCCTCTCAAAGATCTGAATCCCGCAAATAATCCCTGCCTCCTTTGCAACCAGCTCCACTTCTCCCGCTTTTGCCTCCGGCATCACGCAGTTGGTGCTGACGTCCTCTTCTGTAATATCCTCGCGCAGGGCACTTTCAATTAACGGATCTACCTGCAGTTTCATGGTAACCGGATCAAACATAAGTTCTCCTCTCTCTGTCAGACAGCCTGAGCAGCTCCTTCTTCTGTAAATTTACTACGATAGGCAATCCTGGTCGAAGATGGCCCTCCCTCGGCCTCAATCTTATTCCGGATCATCGCCGCATAATCTTTTTCCAGCGCATCAGCATCCCTGTACCCGGAAAGATCAGGCAGCGGCATCGGAAGTTCCTCCGCCTGATAGTTTTCAAGCATATCCACGGCCGCGCGTTTTGCGAACACCAGCGCCTCCAGGAGAGAATTGGACGCCAGCCGGTTTCTGCCGTGCACGCCGTTACAGGCACACTCTCCGATCGCGTAGAGCCGGGGCATAGAGGTTCTGGACTCATGATTCACCTTTACGCCGCCCATAAAATAATGCTGCGCCGGCACAACCGGTATGCATTCTTTTGTCACATCATATCCGTTTTCGGCACAATGCCTGATAATATTCGGAAAATGACGGATAAGTTCCTCATGGGGAATGGTCCGCAGATCTTCCCAGACAAATTTTGTGCCGTCTTTTTTCATCTGTTTCAGGATTTCAATGGTAAGCAGGTCACGCGGAAGAAGCTCATTTGTGAACCGCTTCCTGTCTTTTCCATACAGCTTTGCCCCCTCCCCGCGGACAGACTCCGAAATCAGAAAACTGCGATCCTCTTCCTGTCCGGAATAGAACGTGGTCGGATGCACCTGTATGTAATTGACATGCTCTGTCTCCACTCCATGTTTCAGGGCAACTGCAACGGCGTCCCCAGTCAGTTGCCGGAAATTCGTCGAATGCCGGAAGAGGCCGCCGATGCCGCCGGTGGCAAACACCGTGTAATCTGCCTGAACCGTCCCAAGGCTCCCGTCCCGAAAGCGAAGAACGGCACCTCTGCAGATCTTTTCCTCACCGGAAGGGCTTCTTAAGATGTTTTCCCGGAAAACCGGATGCCTGTCTTGCTGTGCCCCTGTCTTTTCCGGAGCTGATCCCGTTACAATGTCCAGCATGGAAGTATATTCCATCAGGGTCACATTCGGAAGCCGTTTCACTGCTTCAAGAAGATGGCTGGTAATCTCCTTTCCTGTGATATCCTCGTGGAATAAGATTCGCTTGCTGCTGTGCGCGCCTTCCCTCGTAAATGCCAGCGCTCCATTTTCGTCTTTCGCAAAGCGCACCCCGCAGGCGATCAGGTCACGAATCACATCCTGCGAGGAACGGATCATAATATCCACGGAAACCGGGTCGTTTTCATTGTGACCGGCCCGCATAGTATCCTCATAATACGACTGGTAGTCGGACTCATCGCGCAGCATGCAGATGCCTCCCTGCGCAAGAAAAGAATCACTGCTTTCAAAATCCGCCTTGGTAATCAGAAGGACTTTTTTATCCTTCGGGATCTGGAGGGCAAAATACAAGGCAGCACAGCCGCTGCCGACGATCAGTATATCCGTTTTTATCATCTTCCGCTTCCTTTCACGGCCATCGCCGCACGCACAAATGAACAACTGCACCAGAAACCGCCATACCTTTGCATGCGGATGCTGCCAATGGCATTAGTCCCACGGCAGGACACAGCAAACTTAAAAATTCCCTGCAGATCATAATAAGTTGTCCCCACACAAAAGGCTTGCTTAAACGAAACAACGAATAAGTCTGATGAGGAGTATAACACGGGTTTCTCGTTCTGACAAGACAATATATATACATATGTCTTGACAGTTATGGAATTCGTGCTATACTTTGCCGAAAAGAGCAGAAAAGAAAGGGAGTTTGCGATGAACACCAGAGAAATGCAGGATGAAATTATGCGTCTGAAGCAGGAGAAGAACATCTGTATTCTTGCCCACGCCTATCAGAGCCACGATATCTGGGAAGTGGCGGATTATGTCGGAGATTCCTACGGACTGAGTGTCAAGGCTGCCGGATCATCTGCGGACACTCTTCTGATGTGCGGCGTCCGCTTTATGGCGGAAACCTGTAAAATTCTCTCCCCTGAAAAGGAAGTGCTGCTGGCAAATCCCATGGCGGGCTGCCCGATGGCCATGCAGATGGACCGGGAAAAGGCTCTGGAACTGAAGGAAACGTATCTGGGTCTTCCGCTTGTGGCCTATATCAACACCACTGCCAGCTTAAAGACAGTATGTGACGTCGTGGTAACATCTTCCTCCGCGGTAAACATTACCCGCCGCATGCCGGAAAAAGAAATGCTCTTTGTCCCGGACTGCAACCTGGGCGGCTGGATCAGCGATCAGCTCCCGGAAAAAACGCTGCATCTGGTCAAGGGCGGATGCCCGACACACATGCGGATGACTGCCCGCGACGTGCAGGCAGCCAAAGCCGTGCATCCCGAAGCCCTTGTCCTGGTCCACCCGGAATGTCTGAAGGAAGTCGTCAGTCTTGCGGACTACGTGGGCAGTACAACAGGTATCCTGCGGTATGCCGAAGAATCTGACGCAAAAGAATTTATTATAGGAACCGAATGCAGCATCGTTTCGCATCTTCAGTTTGCCTGTCCGGAGAAGCAGTTCTACCTGCTTTCCAGGGAATGTGTCTGCCACAATATGAAAATGACGACACTTCCCGATGTTCTGATGGCTGTCCGCGGCGTCGGAGGTGAAGAAATCTGTCTCTCCGACCAGACGATCCGCGATGCCCGCCGCTGCATCGACCGGATGATCGAGCTGGGCGGCTGAACCTGGGGCGAATGGAACGGCGCTGGCAGACAAGCCGGCACCCCATGTATCAATCCCATGCGTGATTCTCTGCTTCTGAATGTCCATTCATCTATTAGATGAAAATCTGGCGCAAAAAGTTTCATGAAAAAACGGCCAACTCAAAACAGTTGACCGCAAGTAACATTTTTCTCAATATTCAGATTGTCCGGTTTGATCCTTTTGCCTTCCGAATTCTGTATCCTGCAGATCTTTCGGATTCCTGAAAAATTTCCTGCACCTTCCTGTTACTCATCCCTGGCCCAGTCGAAGGAGTACCGGACCGCCTTTTTCCAGCCGCGAATCCGGCTGTTTCTGTTATCCTCTGTGATGCCGGGATTAAACATGGCATCTACACCGTTTTTGCTCTTCAGCTCCCCTGTGCTGTTCCAGAAGCCGGCTGCCAGTCCGGCAAGATAAGAGGCGCCCTTTGCTGTCGTCTCCACGCAGGTGGGACGGATGACACACAGGCCGCTGATATCCGACTGCGTCTGCATTAAAAAGTCGTTCCGGCTGGCTCCGCCGTCCACCATCAGCTTATTGAAGCCCCGGCCGGTCTCCAGCTTCATGGTTTCCAGTACATCATTGACCTCGTAGGCAATGGACTCCAGTGTCGCCCGGATAATGTGATACTTATTTACGCCGCGGGTGATACCCACAATAATTCCCCTCGCGTATTTGTTCCAGTACGGAGCCCCCAGACCGGTAAATGCCGGCACAACATAGCAACCGTTTGTATCCTTTACCTTTTTTGCCATGTACTCGGAATCCTCCGCCGAGTCAATCAGGCGAAGTTCATCCCGCAGCCACTGGATAGCCGCTCCGGCGACAAATACCGAACCTTCCAGCGCATAGGTGACTTTTCCGTCCAGTCCCCACGCGATGGTCGTCAGAAGCCCCTTGTCGGAATACACCGGCTTCTCCCCGGTATTCAACAGGAGAAATCCCCCTGTCCCGTAGGTATTCTTGACGTCTCCCGGATCGAAACAGATCTGCCCGAACAGCGCGCTCTGCTGATCTCCGGCCGCTCCAGCGATAGGAATCTCTCCCCCGAAGAAAGACGTATCTGTCATTCCCACAATACCGCTGGACGGAACAGGCTTTGGCAGAAGGCTGGCCGGTATATTCAGGATTTTGAGAAGCTCCTCGTCCCATTCCAGAGTGTTGATGTTAAACAGCATGGTCCGTGAAGCATTGGAGTAGTCAGTCACATGTACCCGACCCTTAGTCAGTTTCCAAATCAGCCAGGTTTCGATAGTTCCGAAGGCCAGTTCTCCCCTCTCAGCACGCTCCCGGACTCCGGGCACATTGTCCAGAATCCAGCGGATTTTTGTTCCGGAGAAATACGGATCAATCAGAAGTCCCGTTTTTTTATGGAAAGCCTCTCCGTATCCTTCTTCCAGAAGCTTGTCCGCAAAGGCAGAGGTGCGGCGGCACTGCCACACAATGGCATGATATACCGGCTCTCCTGTCTTTCTGTCCCAGATAACGGTAGTCTCCCTCTGATTCGTGATACCGATGGCGGCAACTTCCTCCGCGGAGGCACCGATTTTACTGAACGCTTCTATGGCAACACCGATCTGGCTGGCCCAGATTTCATCTGCGTCGTGTTCTACCCAGCCCGGATTGGGATAATACTGTCTGAATTCCTTCTGCGCGGAGCTGACAATATTCCCGTCACGGTCAAAAAGAATACAGCGGTTGCTTGTTGTTCCCGCATCCAGCGCCATCACATATTTTTTTTCTGCCATATCCTTCCTGCTGCCTCCTTCGCCGACCTCCGGCTAAATTTTTTCAGCCGCTCACCATTCTGGCCCGGTATTCCCGGTTGATTTCCGCGATTTCCTTTTTTCCGTCAATATAGGCCTGATACATTCCCCATGGTTCACCACCGCCCAGACCACACGCGGAACAATTTTCACATCCGCCTGCACCGCAGTCCAGCGAACGGCGGACAATCTCTTCCCGTTCTTCCCTTGTGGTATCCTGAATTGATATAGATTTCATGATTTCTTCATGTCCTTCAGAAAATGCAGGAAATAAGCGTCAATATAGCCAGACCGCCCTGCATCAGAATAATTTTCGGATTGCTGGTAAAGCTCCCGTAAAGTGCCACACCCACAATGTAAACCATCAGACAGATAACCGCTGCCTTGCTGGCAAAAGCAAAAACAGCCAATAAAATCAAAATAGCAAGAAGTCCGTTGTAAACCCCCTGATTTTTGAACAGCGTGTTGACAGAACTCCGTTTCAGCTCTTCTATGTCCATTCCAAAAACCTTAGAAGTTCTCCCGGAAGCGGTTGCCACTGTCTCCAGGTAAAAAATAAAGAAAAATTCCGCCGCGACCAGCACAGCCAGTATCTTTGTTATCAGACTCATAAATGATCACCCCGCCATCTTCTTCGCAAACGCTGCGGCTTCTTTCAGCTGTTTCTCATCCGCTTTATTTTTTACGTAAAAGGTCTCTTTCTCCACAGGAATCCCCTTTGCCTCCAGCGCTTTCCGAATCAGATCAATACTGTGCTTCGAGATCCATGAAGTAGAAAAGATCACAGCCTTTCCGACCTGTCCGGCAGAAAGCTTCTCCAGATATTCCTTCAGATGCCTGTCCAGCCCATAGGCATAGAGCGCTCCGCCAACAAAAAGAACATCTGCCTTCTCCTTCAGCTCCGCCTCCGGCGCATCCACGGAAACCGCAGATATTCCCAGCGCTCCGGCAATGGCATCTGCCACCAGCTTTGTATTGCCGGATCTCGAGTAAAACCTTACTGCTGCTTTCATTGTTCTATCCTTTCTCTGAGCTTTTGCTTCAGATGCTCCATATACTTCAATCGAATTAGAAGAATATTATACCCTCTTTCCGGGAATAATTCTATCCGCAGATCCCATGGCATCATACACCGTCTCCTGCTCGCATTCTCGCGGGAGCGATGCGGCAGTAAAAGCCGCCAATTTCACAAAAGCACAGACATTTTCAAAGAGAAAAGCACAATAACATAAGCTTCCGCTTATATTATCGTGCTTTTCTCTGAAATCTCCGCACATAATATTGAACTATACGTCTATAATAAGATCATTCTTCCCGGATTTCAACCGTATTTTCCAAAAAGCAAAAAACGTTCTGAAAAGCTAAAAGCAGGCTTGTTCCACGCCGCACGCTTCTACAATCTTTTCGTAAAACTATATTTGATCCGGCCTGCAATTCCGATTTTCCGGTTTACTCTCCGCAGCATAATAACAGCCACGACCGCCGCAACGATTTCTCCTGCCGGAAGCGCCCACCAGATGATTGTTGGCGCGTCTGCAGAAAGGCTCAAAAGAAAAGCCAGCGGAAGCGGGACTGCCAGAAGCCTTAAAACTGAAATGATGAGCGAACCGGTTCCGGCTTCCAGCGCCTGGAAAATCCCCTGCACGGCGATATTGACTCCGGCAAATACGAAACCGACAGAGATAATGTGCATGGCCCTGACGCAGAGTTCCTGTGTCTCTGACGAAAGCCCGAAAATACCGGAAAGCGGATATGCGAAAATATTTATGGCTGCCAGGCCTGCAAGCATGATGACTATTGTGTAGATCAGCCCATATTTCTCACCTTCCTTTATCCGCTCCTTGTTGCTTCGTCCGTAGTTATAGGAAACCAGAGGCGTTATGGCATCACGGATGCCGAATCCGGCGAAGTAAATAAACTGCTGGATTTTATAAAAAATACCATAAGCAGTGACAGCATTCACCGACACCCGGACAAAAATGATATTCACGCCATAGGTCATAAAGCTCATCAGGGCCTGCATGACAATGGCGGAGAATCCTATGCTGTAGATACCGGAGATAATATGACGGTCAGGCTTCAGATAACGGAATCCGCTTTTAATCTCCCGGTTGATCTTATATTGGAAAAACATAGCCAGAAACAGGGATACAAACTGTCCCAGAACTGTCGCGTAAGCGGCTCCAGCAATTCCCATGGCGGGACATCCCAGCAATCCGTAAATCATGATCGGATCAAATACAATGTTTGTCAGCGCTCCGGTAATCTGCGCTGCTGTAGACAGCATGGTTTTCCCGGTGGACTGCAGAAGCTTCTCGTATACACCCCACAAAACATTTCCCAGACACAGACAGGTACATATACGAAGATAGATCCTCCCCATTGAAAAGATCACCGGATCCTGGGTCTGGCTTTTCAGGTAAACGTCGATCCCAAAAACACCGAATATAACAAAAGCCGCAGAAATAACAATGCCCAGAAATACGCCGTTTCCGGCTGTCTTTGCCACTCCCTCCGTGTCCTTCATTCCCAGAAGCCTGGAAAGCATGGCTCCCACACCGACACCCGTACCGATGCCGAACGCGACGATCAGCATCTGAACCGGAAACGCCAGCGTAAGGGCGTTGACCGCGTATTCACCGGTATGCTCCAGATTGGGAAGATCCGGCATTCTGGCGACAAACATGCTGTCCACAATATTGTACATGGCCTGAAGCACCATGGATACAATAATGGGAACGCCCATCTTCAGTAAAACGGCAGGAACCTTCCCGGTGCCCATTATGTTTTCTTCATTCACCTGACCCATTTTCTCCTCCTTATCCTGCAGGGAAACAGATTTCGGGACTTCACCTGTTTTCAGGGTAAATTTTGCCGAACACCCAGTGTGTAAACGGAGCGGCGGCAAACATATTCCAGAAAAACGCCATCGGGAAATTCTTGATCACCGTTCCCACCCAGATGGCCGGGAGATTGTACAGCGGCTGATGTGCCAGAATCACATTAAACAGAATGGAAGCAATCATACTCATGGTCGGACACATAACCGCAACCGTTCCTGCCTGCCGCATAACCCTGCAGAAGTATGGATTGTCTTTCTCTGGATTTGTATATCTGGCCGCAAAGGCAGCTCCCACCCGGTTCCCCCATAGATTTGATGTAAGGAAAACAAAAATTCCCATGTAAGACGCCTCGATCAATGCTCCCAGGAACACCTGGTTTGTCATCGTGGAAAATCCTCCGACATTCAGGTTAAATCCTTCCTTAATCGCTACATTGTACACTTCCATTCCGCAGGCCATCGCGTAGGACATAATCAGTCCGAACACCAATCCCTGTGCCTTTGTTTTCGGCATTTCTGCTCCCTCCTCACAAAATCTGCGCAAATAAAAAGAGCATCAGGGAGGTGTCTTCCAACGGAGTTTCGTCTTCCAACGTCCCTGCTGCTCTCGCAGACGGTCAATTACTATTCGGCCGGATCACCGGCGCTTTATTAAAAAAAACGTATCTATTCAGCCCCTCAGAAAACTTCTGAAACCGTCCGGCAAGCAGGCTCTCCGTCCGGATTTCATTCGTTTTCTGGAGTTGCTAAATAATTACAAAAAACCAACAAAATGTATTATAAATCAAATATTTCCGAAAATGCAAGAAAAAATCTTATTCCTCTCCGGCTTTCCGGACGATCAGACTGTATGTCCCGTCCTGATTATTCAGGAGTTTCAGGATCTGATGGCCTTCATCCTTAATGCTTCTGGGAACATTCTGAACCGGCTCTCCCTCATTCATGCGGATAGAAAGCACCTGCCCTTCCTCCAGTTCCTCCAGCGCCACCTTCGCCTTCACAAAGGTAACAGGGCAGACAACATCGGTGATGTCTACCGTATCATCCACTTTGATCTCCTCAGCCATGATATGCCTCCATTACTTTTTCCTTCAGCCCGTCCACACCAAGCCGGTCCAGCGTAAACTTAAAACGCTCTCCCGGAAGAGCATTTTCCCGGAAGTAGTTCAGCGCCGCATCACAGACACGGAACAGAGTTTCCCTGTCCTTAATGAAGGGAACCACCGGTATTCCCCTGCTTACGGTATTACCGAAAAGTCCGCCGAAATAGACATAATACCCTTCTGTGGTGTCATAAGCATCTGCCGGGCAGGCATAGGCACAGCGGCCGCACCGATTACACTTGTCGTAGTCAATCGTTATTTCGCCGTTTTTCATGGTAATGGCATTTGTCCGGCATGCTTTTTCACAAACTCCGCAGGAAATACACTTATCTTTCTCCCAGACTACCTCCAGACCGCCCTTAATTCCAAAATCATTTTCTTCCGCCTTCAGGCAGTTATTCTGGCATCCGGTTACGCCGAATTTAAATTTATGCGGCAATTCCTTCCCGAAATACCGGTCGTTCAGTTCCTGTGCAATGGCCGTCGTATCAATACAGGCATTGGGACATACCGCACTGCCCTGGCAGGCCGTAACCGTACGAACCCGCGGTCCGCAGACGCCTGGGGCAATTCCTCCCTTTGCCAGCGCCGCCTTTACCGCGTCAATATCCTTAATATTGATAAAGGGGATTTCAATTCCCTGCCTTGCGGTCAGATGGATGTATCCATGCCCGAATGTATTGGCGACATCGGTGACTGCCGCCAGCTGCTCTGCCGTAACCTGTCCGCCGACAATCCCCAGACGGAGGGAAAAATATCCCTTTTGTTTCTGCCGCATAAAACCGCCCTTTTTCAACGTGCCATAATCTATTTTATCCGCCATTATTCTGCTCCTTTTCGCTGCAATGTCTCATCCTTCAATTTCCAGTTCTTCCTGCGTACTGATACCATCCTCGACATGAAAGGAATGCAGGACAGGATTATCCTTATCCATCAGTGAGAGTATCAGATAGCTTGCGTTTTTGTCAAAAGCAAGACGGATATCTTCTGCGGAGGAGCGGGAAGGAGAGGCCGGGTGAGAATGCCAGTTTCCAAGCGGTTTCCATCCGGATTCCCGCATATCCTTCACTGCCGCAAGCTGCTCTTTGGGGTCAAGAGAAAAATGCTCCTCAGAATGATCCGTATTTGTCAGAAGATACACCTTACGAACCGTCCGTACAATCCCGGATTCGTCTCTCGCCTCCGTTCCTGCGATCAGCCCGCAGGCTTCCTCCGGCGCCTGCTCTCTTGCATGCTCCAGCATCTTTTTGTAATCGTCTTTTTTCAGGATCACTCTGGCCATGCTCACACCTTCTCTCCCGGTTTCCAGTCACAGGCAGCCTGTTCATAATCAATCAGCTTTGTAATCGTCGGATGTTCCCCGCAGACAGCACAGTCCGGATCCTTTTTCGGAAGGCGTATTTTATGAAACTCCATGGTCAGCGCGTCGAAGGTCAGAAGGCTTCCCACCAGAAGCTCTCCTGTCCCGGTGATATACTTAATGGCTTCCAGCGCCTGCAGGCATCCGATGACGCCCGCCATGGCTCCGATGACTCCTGCCTGCCTGCAGGTCGGCACGGCATCTTTTGGCGGCGGATTTTTAAACACACAGCGATAGCAGGGGCCTTCCCCCGGAATGACTGTCATAAGCTGCCCCTTGAAGCGGATAATGCCCGCATGGGAAAACGGTTTTCCCGCCATGACACAGGCATCGTTAATCAGAAACTTGGCCGGAAAGTTATCCGTCCCGTCCAGAATAAAATCGTAATCCCGGATCAGATCCATGATGTTGCTGCTGGTGATAAATTCCTGATACGTGTTTACCTGCACATCCGGATTGATGGCTTCCATGGACTCCTGCGCAGACAGAACCTTCGGTTTCCCCAGATCCGCCGTAGAATGAATAATCTGCCTCTGAAGATTGGAAAGATCCACCGCATCCGCATCTGCGATGCCGATGGTTCCCACTCCTGCCGCCGCCAAGTACAGAGCCGCCGGAGCGCCAAGACCGCCCGCTCCGATAATCAGCACCTTCGAAGCCAGCAATTTTTTCTGACCCTTCACCCCGATTTCCTTCAGGATGATATGTCTGGAGTATCTCTCCAGCTGTTCGTTTGTAAATGCCATAGCCTCTTACCTCCGATTTCTCCGCCGCACCGGTTATGCCGCAGAACCGCCGCCCATAAAATAAAGGAACTCCACGGTATCCCCCTCTTTCAGCTTTGTTGAGGAAAAATCACCGCGGGAAATGAATTCCTCGTTGACAGAAACCGATACATATTCCGGTGTCTCTACTTTTTCCTGCTCCATCAGTTCTGTTACGGTTATTCCATCCGCGACGTCCTTTGTTTCTCCTGAAACAGTTATCTTCATCTCTTCTCTCCTTTTCGCTGTGGCTTTTCGTAATTGCGTATCTCTTTGTGCTTTCTCAACATTCTGCAGGGCATTCCGCCATCTTCTCCGACAGCACAGGGCAGCACACTCTCTGCGCGGCCGGTTCCGCCATAACGCATGAGCGTAATTATCTGTAATGGCGGATTGTTTCTGTAAAGTCCTGAATCAGATCTTCCGGATCTTCAATGCCGACGCTTACTCTTACAGTATCTTCATATACGCCGGCAGCCTCCCTCTGCTCTTTTGTACTCCGGATATAAAGAGTAGACTCCGGGTGAATCACCAGTGTCCTGGTATCTCCGATGCTGGTTGCCCGCACCGCGTAATGCAGCGCATTGATGATCCGAAATGCCCTCTCCTTCGATCCGGCGCGGAATGTCAGGATACCGCCTCCCCTGCCCTCAAACTGGGATTCCGCCAGTTCTTTAGAAGGGTTCCCCGGAAGAAGTGGATAATTGACCTCCAGCCCTGGAATTTCAGCAAGCGCAGACGCGAGCGCTTTGGCATTGCTGCAGATTCTGCCCATCCGAAGCCCCAGTGTCTCCAGACCGATTACATTCAGGAATGCCGTCATCGGAGCCATGCACCCGCCCATATTCTCCCAGATATCCGTGCGGAGCCGGATGGTATAAGCCAGTTTCCCATAGCGCCGGTATCCGGAGAGTCCTTCAAACCGTTCAAAATCCCACGGGAAATGCCCGCCGTCCACAATGATCCCTCCGACAGCGTCCCCGCTCCCATTGATGTATTTGGTTGTAGAATGAATGACAACATCCGCTCCAAATTCAACAGGGTTAAACAGATAAGGCGTCACTGTTGTCGCATCCACAAAGAGCGGAAGTCCATGTCCGTGCGCAAAATCCGCTATCTTCCGCACATCCAGAACCTCCAGAGAAGGGTTGCTCAACACTTCTCCGAAAATCAGCCGTGTTTTCGGGCTGATCAGAGGCTCCGCCTCCTCCGGAGTCAGATGCCGGGCATACTTTGTCCGGATTCCGAATTTGGACAGATCCTCCAGTAAATCTATGCTTCCTCCGTAAAGTCCGGAAGAAGCAATAATCTCGTCTCCGCTGCTCAGGATATTCAGCAGCGCAAGCGCAATGGCCGCCATCCCGGAGGAACACGCAACCGCTGCATTTCCCTTTTCCAATTCATTGATCCTCTGTTCAAAGGCTGCCACCGAGGGATTGGAAACACGGCTGTACGCATATCCCATCGCCTTATGATGGAAAACCTTATCAAGCTCTTCTGCGGTCTGATAGCGAAAGGCACTGACCTGGGCAATCGGCGGAAGCGTCGCCCCGTCCGCATAATTCTTCACACCTTTTCCATGCAGCAATCTGGTATTAAAATTCATATGATCCTCCGCTTCTGGCATTTCCCAGTGTTTCTATATGATAATATGAATATAGAACCACGTCTAATACAGATCATGCATACGGAGTTATAGTTTTCTCTTATAGCCCGGTTATCCCGGCGTCCTCTCCGGCCTGCTCTCTTCCCTCCCCGTCAGATTCCTCACGGAGCACTTCTTTTAGTTTTTCCACATAACGAGTCCCAATCTCACTGAGAACGATATTTTTTTTCGTCAGATAACCGATTTCCATCTGCATATCCTCCTCCGGCGCGGTCGGATCAAAGGGAATCGCTACAAATTCACTGCCATTTAAATCCTGAGAAATAATCCCGGAACAAAGCGTATATCCGTTCAGCCCAACCATCAGGTTCAACATCGTAGCCCTGTCATTGGCATGAATCACCCTCTCATATTCACGTGTGCTCAGAATTTCCTCCGCGTAGTAAAAGGAGGCAGAATCCCCCTGTTCAAAGCAAAGGCACGGATATGCCTTTAATTCCTCAAAACGGATGGATTTCTTTGCCGCCAGGGGATGATGTGACCAGAGATAAACATACGGTCTGCAGCAGATTAAGGGATGAAAGGTCAGATTTGCAGTCCGGAGAAGCTTTCCGATGGCCGATCGGTTAAAATCGCTCAGATAGAGAATTCCCAGTTCACTTCTCTGGTCTGACACATCAGAGATCACTTCCCTGGTTTTGGTTTCCCGGATGGCGAAGTCATAACCTGACGTATCAAATTCGCCCACCAGGGCGACAAAAGCCTTGACGGCAAAGGAATAGTGCTGTGACGATACCCCGAATTTTTTTCTGCGGTTCTCTGCTTTTCCGAAATGCTCCATCAGTTCCTGATACTGCATCCAGACCTGCCGGGCATAGAGGATATATTCCTGTCCCTCGGACGTCAGCGTCATACCTCTGCCACTGCGGCTGAAAATCTGAAATCCCATTTCTCTTTCCAGCTCCTGCATGGAACTGGAGAGCGAAGGCTGTGATACATAAAGTTTTTCGCTGGCCTTATTCAGAGAGCCGGTTTCCGAAATGACAATGGCATAATGGAGCTGCTGAATCGTCATAAGCACTCTATCCTCCGGTTTTATTTTTTATAATTCCTATCGTTTTAATATGTATTAGGGTTATAAACATATATATACTGTTTTCTCCGGAGTGTCAACGGATGATGTGATAAAAAATCACCATACAACCGTTATACAACCGCCAGAAATAAAATTCTTGTTGACAAAGCTTCCAGCCGCATTATATAATAGCAAAGCGAGTTGCGAAGCAGCAGGTTCGGGGTCTTAGCTCAGCTGGGAGAGCATCTGCCTTACAAGCAGAGGGTCACAGGTTCGAGCCCTGTAGGCCCCATGATAAACCCCAATTTCATTCGCAATCAGTATTATAATATGGCGAGATAGCTCAGTTGGCTAGAGCACGCGGTTCATACCCGCGGTGTCGAGAGTTCAAGTCTCCCTCTCGCTACGAAAAACCGGTAAATCCAATTTCTGGATTTACCGGTTTTATTTTTTAAACATAACATGATGATTACTTTTTCAAAAGTATATTAACTGACTGACGATTTTCTACTATCAGTTGCTTGATCATCTGCACCGATATTTTCAATTCAGTCTCATGGTGACTGAGGAGCCAAAAGTCTCCGCTCTTCTCACTGGATACTTGTATGGAGATGGTGGAGCCATATCTTTAGAAGATTGTTAAAAGTTCACATCGGCACAGCATGATTTTTGAATTCCACTGCTGCGGGAAAAACGAGATGCTCGTTCTTGCTTTGCACAAGGCGGATATTGATCATTGGTGATATTTCCGCCCCGGTATTCCGCATTCTTTCAGGAAGGAAATCACATAAAAAACAGGTGTGCCGTAAAACGACATGCCCATTTTTTATTTCTTGCTGAGGGTTATCTCTACATTTGATTTTGCAATCACTCTAATGACACGCCTCTCGCGAGGCGTGACCGATCCGACTGGAAATATCTTCTGCTTTCTCAAATTTCTACTCACACGCCTCTCGCAAGGCGTGACCGGACAGACTGGTTATCCTGCCGTCTTCGGTGGAGATTTCTACTCACACGCCTCTCTCGAGGCGTGACGCTTATCATCGAATTTTTGATGTAGAGTGCTTTCATTTCTACTCACACGCCTCTCGCGAGGCGTGACCAGGCAGCCCTTGCGAAGGCAAAGGACAAGGCAGAATTTCTACTCACACGCTTCTCGCGAGGCGTGACGCATAGCCATCATCGTATCACCCTCCTTTCCGTAATTTCTACTCACACGCCTCTCGCGAGGCGTGACAAGAGAGATAGTCTCCTACACAGATTTTTATCTATTTCTACTCACACGCCTCTCGCGAGGCATGACGGAACGGCAGGTCATTGTGACATGGTACAAGCCAATTTCTACTCACACGCCTCTCGCGAGGCGTGACCCAGTTTATATCTGACTCGTCCCTACGCGCGTCCTGAAATTTCTACTCACACGCCTCTCGCGAGGCGTGACGCCGACACGGCGTAGGGTTGACCTGGTAAACCTGCATTTCTACTCACACGCCTCTCGCGAGGCGTGACCGACAACCTGCTGGATACCGCCGCGGTTATTGTTATTTCTACTCACACGCCTCTCGCGAGGCGTGACACCGTAGTCAAAGTCAAGTTTGCCGCCGTAAACATTTCTACTCACACGCCTCTCGCGAGGCGTGACGCTGATTTTTCACGTTTGCAAACCATGCTGAAAATTTCTACTCACACGCCTCTCGCGAGGCGTGACATGACCCTGTGGATGTAGAAATCTGGTTCCGGATTTCTACTCACACGCCTCTCGCGAGGCGTGACCTCTTTCTTGTTACCTCCTTCCCCGCCCTTCATAATTTCTACTCACACGCCTCTCGCGAGGCGTGACGGCTTGCAGGATAAATTTATACCGCTGTGGTATATTTCTACTCACACGCCTCTCGCGAGGCGTGACTTTTCGATGCCTTCAATTTGCAAAATTAAATCCCTATTTCTACTCACACGCCTCTGTGTCGCAGATTTTATCTTTCTTCCAAATTTCTACTCACACGCCTCTCGCGAGGCGTGACATACAAAATAATCGTTTATTTCAAAATTCTGTCGATTTCTACTCACACGCCTCTCGCGAGGCGTGACGGTCCGGAGGAAGTGTATTAAGAAGATATATGGTATATTTCTACTCACACGCCTCTCGCGAGGCGTGACATCTTTTTTCTGCAATTTGGCCACGTCACGCTTAATTTCTACTCACACGCCTCTCGCGAGGCGTGACCAACCTCTGCCGCCTTCGCAATTTCCGCCAGGATATTTCTACTCACACGCCTCTCGCGAGGCGTGACCTGATTTACTGCCCCTATCCATTCTGGATAAAAATTTCTACTCACACGCCTCTCGCGAGGCGTGACTACGACTAATGATTATACATCTTCGCTGGACGATTTCTACTCACACGCCTCTCGCGAGGCGTGACAGAAGCCGGTTGCGCCGGCGCAAAAGACATCAATATTTCTACTCACACGCCTCTCGCGAGGCGTGACCTATCAAGCTTATGATCATATATATATTTCAGTACATTTCTACTCACACGCCTCTCGCGAGGCGTGACGGATTTATCAGGAGCATATAAATTTAATGATGAATTTCTACTCACACGCCTCTCGCG
>OCTW011609762.1_pt1 | contig 35428 bp, 40 predicted proteins | sample 1539671 | NCBI WGS metagenome assembly OCTW01 (sample SAMN02144230, study PRJEB22623) | gut metagenome | biome: sheep rumen | host: Ovis aries | place: New Zealand
AAGCTTCTTCCAATATTTTTTCCTTTGTGTTCTTTTTCTTGCTTTCCATGTCTATCTCCTAATTTAAATCTGTCATCAAGTTACCTTTTGGTTACTTTTATTATAGTTACCTATCGGTTACTTGTCAAGTGTATTACAATACATTATTTCTAAACAATGGAATACCCCTGTTTACTCTATTGCAATAATCCTCATATTGCTTTCCATACAAATCTCTTAGCCATTTTTCTTCCGTGACAACCAATAATAGTGACATATAGCTCCAACAAATTATGCCAACAGCTACAAAAAGGATAAGTCTGTTTGTCATGCAGACAGTTCCAATACTTACAAAAAAGGCTGCGCTATATACAGGATTTCTTACATATCCGTATATTCCATCCTGAATTAATCTATTCTCTGATACATTTTCAAACAAGTTTGATATATGTTTAGCTGAATAATTTAAATATAATCCAAAGATGACAGACAAAACACCAATGATTTTTAATGGAATGTTGAGCATTTCATATTCATAGCAATCCCATTTAAATTTATATGAAATGGCTATTGCGCCACCTGCAATCAGTAACTGCCCAAATACAATAACCGGACCTATACCATACAACGGCAGATTTTTTTACTTTTCTTATTCATTCTATATGTCCTTTTCCTCCTTGCATCTTGAAAAAATAACATGCCCTTTTGCGTCCTTTCCACTAACACATAACCGGTATGTTCCTTTTTCATTAATTTGTATTTCAAATTCTGCATCTGTTACATCGTCGCCTTTATATACTGATTGATCATCTTCATTATATATTTGTACGGAAGTTTTCCCGGATTTGCTGATAATCTTTACCTTAATACTTTCACCGGCATCCATATCTATATTATGAGAATGTGTCGAGTTCATCTGTTCAAAAGCTATATCGTAAAAATCTGTATCCGATATCTCATCCCCTATAAATGTAGCTTTATTACATAATCCGCAGGCAGTAAAGACTAATATCATATGAAAAAGTATTCCGGATCAAATTTTTCTTTTGGTTGCCTTTTTCATTTCAACAATCCTCTAATCCAGTCATCTAAAAATGCCATCTGCTCTGCTGTATGAAACCAATGTTCTCCGTTTTGCATTATTGTTAGTTCTGCATTGACATCATTGGCAAACTTATGGATAGTCTCCTGTGATGTCAGATTATCTTTATCTCCATATAGTATATAAGTCGGAACCGACCAATTGACCGGATGATTTCGCACATAACACAAATATTCCCAGGACAATGTTTCTCCAAATCCTGTAGTTATCAACTGTTTTTCACGTAACTTTTCTTCCGTAATATCTGCCCATTCCATCATATCAAGAATCAGCTTTTCCATATCAACAATTGGTGAAATGAAAAAGGCTTTGTCTACCTGCTCATGATTAAAAGCACACATTGAAAAATATGCTCCAATGCTGTTCGCTATTAGAATAATAGAATCATACCCTTTCTTATATCTGTGAAAAAACTCTTTAAATTCACTGATTGCCTCCCACGAATTGTCTGCATGGTAATCCAGTCCTACCACATCATATCCTGCAAATAATGTTTTATAATGGTCCGCTTCCATAGCATTTCCACCTTTTCCATGAATATATAAAACTAATTGTCTCATGAATCTTACCTCTCTATCTTCCTTTTATGTATAAACCTGCTTTCACCACCAAAAGCAGAAATGCCAGTGCTGTTGCATATGTCTCCCCTGTCAAAGCCAGAAACAGTACTGCTACGATACCAAGCAGCATGGAAAATACAATTACCATCTTGTATACTTTTTCAATTTTTAACTGCGTAACTATAACCTCTGCAACTCCGGTTCCCATTAATAAAAAGAACAATCCCCAGTAAACCATCCTGTTAAATACTGATGTTTCTGTATAGCTGAGCAAGTTTACGGATGCAATATAGCCTTTCATTGAATTTGGATACAGAGGCAGCACAATCAGCAAAAAATGAAACAGGTCAATAAATCCAATTAGAATACTACACAAACTCTGTATATTAGATTTATTTTCTTTCTTTGCAATGGAAACTAATTTTTCTCCTGACAATAGTTCATCAATTGTCACAGAGAAAAAAGTTGAAATTTCTTTAAGCGAATCAATACTTGGATACCCTCTTCCTGATTCCCATTTTGAAACAGCTGTCCTTGAAACAAACAAAGCTTCTGCCAGTTCTTCTTGTGTTAAGCCTCTACTACTTCTTAACTCTTTCAGTTTTTCATTAAATTCCATGACAGAACCTCCATTCATTCTCACTCATAATTAATAATTATCACAAAATAACAGAACCATTGCCTTGTACAAGCAATACAATCCTGCACTCAAAATCACAGCACCAACGATGTCCGTAAACCAATGCACCCCTGCAACCAGTCTTCCAATTACCATAAATGCTGAAAATATGATTGTCATCAGACCTATAAATCTTCTAAGTAGCAAATTTGTGTTTCTATGATTCATCTGATATACCAAAGTCGGCATGACACTTAGTACAAGCAACGTTGTAGATGATGGGTAAGATGCTTCAAGCATTCCATCCATTAGAATTGGCCTGTAATTAATTGGAATCATCTCAAAAATCAAATAACAAAAAATCACAACACCATAATAAAACCCAAGGAAAACAAGATCTCTATCAACCTTAAAAAGGCTTTTTCTTTTTATCAATTGTACAAAACCAACTCCCCCAAATGCTATACATACAAAGATCGGTACAAGACCTAACCAATCTGTAATCATGTAGATTGCCATGTGTACACCAGTCATGCTATGAAACCAGCAATTAAATGTTGCAAATCCAATCTCTGTACCGTTTGCCCCCGCTCGCTGCACATCCACACATTGTATTAACCATGTCCAAACCACAAACATTCCAAGTAATGCAATTCCTAAAATTAAAAGTTTCTTTCCATTTTTCTTCATTTTGTTTTACCTTCCTTTTATTTTTACCTATAGGTCAATTGAAAGGTAACATGCGCTACGAAAAATAGTAAGAATCGCTCTGTCACATGATAGACACCAATCGTGTCATCAGCTAAATCAAAGGAAATTCTTTGCCGTTTTAGATCCAAATCGTTCAATCATTATAAATCAATGACTTTCCAAAAATTAATTCAACGCCTTTATTCATCTGTGGCATAACAGATATCTCCTTCCATTAACGTTAATGCAACCAGATCAGATTGCTCGTAACAATTATGCCCCGGCAAACTTTTCTTATACTTCCAACAAATAATTGCCTCTTCTAAACTTTTTCCTTGATTGTCGCAAAAGAAATCCCGAATATATGTATTGTACTCAAACTGTTTGTCTATCTTGCTTTTTCCTTTTTTTGGGTGATTTCTTCCATTATCCGATAACACGCACTAATCGCATCTCCATAAGTTCTTCCGGTATTATTTTTAAGCCATTTCTGAAACTGTACATTAAAGGAGAAATTTCTTCCTATTCTATTTCTAAAAAAGGCTCTATGCTTCTGAGAACATACAATATCAGGTTCTATAACTGTATTTTCTGTAATTTCTCCAACTGCATTTCTGTTTATACTTCTAACAGCAGGTTGTTCTATTTTTCCCTGTATCAAGAAAATTCACAATCCTCTTTGTGATTTCGATTTTATTTCCCGAAACAGGTAAACTATTTTCTCTGCAAAAATCAACTAACTCTTCTTTTAAATAGTAATAGTCCTGAAAAATTTTACTACTCATTTCTCTATTCAACCTTGGTCTTTCACTCATTTTCACTTTTATCCTCTAAAATAATGTTACTTATCGTCTGTCTTCACCTTTTGAAAACGATGTAACAAAATAATAAATAATTCCAAGTATAGCTATACTTCCTATCATAATGATAATCATCTGATTTACACTTACCACATTTCCATGAAATACCGGATTACAATCAAGAATGTCTTTTATTGTATCGACCATTTCACCAGGATACTGTTTTCTCTCCATCTCCCTGAAAACTCCGCGAAGCATATGATTTTTAATCAATGAAGTGGCATATGTACTTGGAAGATACGACAATATTTTTTGAAGACCCGAATCAAAATTTGAAATTGGCATATAAGCGCCACATATAAATCCATATCCTGCACTGACAATTGTTCCCACAGCCGAAAGCTGTCCCTGTGTTGTCAACGGAAAGCTAATGATACTTGATAGCGTACTTCCAAATAGGATGAGCAATATCATATCCAATAAAACCCATAATACATCAGCAACATTCATATACCATCCCATTTGAAGTAAATATCCCAAACATAATACAAACGCAAATCCATTGACCATCAAAGAATTAGCAACTGTCGATAGGAAATATCCTAAATATATCTTCCCCTTGCTGACCGGTGAAACATCAAAATCTTTCCTTGTTCCATTTACCCTGTCCTGTACCATAGTCAGATTTACACAAAATGTTACAGTAATACAACTTACTGCCATAAGTGATGCTGTTAGCTGTGCCGCTACTGTTCCATTAATAAGTTTATCCGAAATCGTGATCATATCCGGAATGGCTGACGTAAAAGAATCTCTAAAAACCTTTGCAAGAAATGTAGCATACAGAACAATCAAAATGACAGGTGTGATCATTGATGTAAATAACATACCTTTATCTTTAAAAAACAGTTTTCTATTTCTGTTCATTAATGCCAATACTGTTCTCATCAGCGCTCACCTCCTAGCTTTTTTCCTGTAACCGCAAGAAACACATCATCCATGCCGCCTTTTACGACTTCATAATCCGTAAACAGCTCCTGATGATCAATAATAAGTTTCGTTGCTTCCTTTGTATTTCTTACTTTTATCTGATATCCATCACGTATTTTTTTATATTCTCTATTCAATGTTTTTATTTCATCTTCAGAAACACCATAAACTGACACTATATCTTGCACATAATTATTTTTAAGTTCAAATGGTGTACCTTGCGCAGCGATACCTCCTTTATCAAGAATCACAACATACCCAGCATTCGCTGCCTCTTCCATATAGTGTGTAGTCAAAAATACTGTCAAATTTTCAGTTTTCTGAAGTTTCTCAATAACATTCCAAATTAATTGCCTTGTTTGTGGATCAAGTCCTGTAGTAGGCTCATCAAGAATCAAAATTTCTGGTCTATGTAATAATGCACGAGCAATATCAATTCTTCTTCTCTGTCCTCCCGACAACTTTCCTACAGGTCTATTTAAAAACTCGCCAAAGTCAAGAATCTCAACTAGCTCCTGTAATCTCTTATCAAAAGCATTTCCTGTAATACCGTACAAAGCAGATCTGCTCATTAAGTTTTCTTTAACTGTAAGTGGTTTATCAAGCGCACTATCCTGAAACACAACACCAAGCATCCTTTTTGTCTGTGCGCCGGCTTTGTCAGTTTCAATTCCATTTACAAGAACACTTCCACTATCTTTTTTCAACAGTCCACAAAGAATAGAAATAGTAGTACTTTTCCCTGCGCCATTTACTCCAAGAAATGCAAACAATTCTCCTTCTTTTACACGAAAACTCAGATCATTTACTGCTTTTACTTCCCCAAAGCTTTTATTCAAATGGTTGATTTTAATTATATCTGATACCATATTTTCTCCTTTTATTTTCATTTTTCATTAAATTCAGTAGCATACACTGGATTTACCTTTTTTAACAAAATCCAGATATTCAAAAGTAATATGATTACAAAAATCGTCCGGATTCCTACCTTCCAATCTTTAAATTACATTAAAGTCGCATTCTTATAGCTTATTAGAATATGACATGGAGCGAATATAATCACAAAAATCAACAGTATAATATTGCCACTTATAATACCACTTTCTATAAATAATAAAGATGGAATAATTGATAAATATAAGGACTTTCGTATAGAATTCTCTTTCCAAAATGCAATCCAACCTAAGCAATACAATATTATAAGTATCACACCCAAAACTAGATAAACTGTTTTTCCTTGTCTAAACCAATATCCTTTGTTCATAAAAGGGATTATAAGAAACATACTGATAAAACAGCCAAATCGCCCAATCTGTTCAAGAAATCCAACTAATTTATTCTGGTAACGATTTTCGAATCCCTCTTTACATGTTATCGAAAAAACAATATTAGGAATCAAAATCACAATAGTAAAAATCAATCCCCAGTAATTTAAATACTTATTCATTGTGGCCTCCTATCTAACAAAAAAGACGCAAGCAAAAATAACAATTCATTTCTGCTCTGCGTCTTAGCGTCTGGCAATGGATTTATAATCCATAATATGATTCTTTACATTGATAATAAAACTTTTTTTACATTTTGGACAAAATAGCGGAAAATGTTTTAATTCCGTATCATCCAATATCTGTATCCGTGTCTTCGATTTGCATACTGGACATAGAATCCATTTATCCGTTACTACTGTTTTCATCTGATTTGTCACCTCCAGATAAATCCAATAAAGTGCTCTCCTTGACCCCTAAACCTTTTAAATATGTCATACCTGTATTATGAAGCATGCGATACATGTTTTCTTTCGTATCCTTAACAATTCCTGATGCAATAAGAGTTCCTATCCCCTGTGTATACACCATCATTGTCATAGCAAAATCCATTACTTGTTTTGGAGTAATCCCAAGCATTTCTGCCATTTTTTGAAACATATTAAAAGTATTCTGGTCATTCGTCTGAAACTCGAATCCTGTACTTAAAAGCTGACTTCTTTGCCCCGTATAAAGAAAATGGAACAAATTAGGATTTTCCAATGCTAGATCAATCGTTCCTTTTCCTCTCTGTTCGAATGTTGCAAATTCATTTTTACTCTGACTATAATACGTATTCTCTACATACTTCTCCACAAAAGGAATCAATTCCTCACGCAATCCATCCATTCCACCAAATTGCCATGAAATGGGTGCTGTAGAGCATCCCAACTCCTTAGCTACAGCTTTTATATTAAGTGCAGCATATCCATTTTTGGCAACAATCTTTAATGCAGCCTGCAACATATCTTCTTTTTTTATTTTTGGACTACTCGGCATAAAAACCTTCAATACTATAAACTTATTTACTGTAAACTGATTTATAGTATATCATGTTATACCTACATTTCAATTGCAAGTATACACTTTTGCATTCTAAAGATTCATTTGATACAGTTCTATTCCAAGCACTGCATTATATCCTGTCACCGCAAACACACTAAATCTTTCAACAATCCCGAAATAATCTTTTGGGACAATATTCATTCCCATTGCACCTATCATCATCATTCCAAGAGCAATTGCTGCAAAAATACCATAAGAACGAGAACTATTATCTTTTACTCCGGCAATTATGATTAAAGCCAAAGATACTATGGACAACAATACTACTATTATTGTTGAAAAAATATGCATTTTATCTTGAAATGTACCTGCATAGCCACTTTCACTTAAAGGAAACATACCAAATCCTACTGCGGACACCCACTCCATCATCGTAAAAAGATAGATTCCTATCCGCAAAAGTCTAGATTTCTTGTCCTGAATGCCTACGCATACCATCATTGCACACACCAAAGTACATACATTGTACAGACTACTAAGTTGATTCCATAACTGAAGGGAAGGTGCATTTGATGCGCTAAGGTCACTTACTGCTTGTGCCATCCAGTCATAGCCAGGATATGCAAGTGGTGAAAAAACAACTGCGGCCGTATATGACAAAAAAGCTACCAATCCAAGCAATCCACAATAATTCAATATGCTCTTTTTCTTTGTCATGCTGCATACTCCTCGCAAAACCACTTCAAATAGTTGTCCAAAAGACTCTTATCTGTTTCAAAGCTATACTGACCATTGCTCTGATCTAGTCCATAATCCATTAGTCCATGTATTGTCATCGCAAAACTCACTGCACTCATATCCGGATTTTTAAAATGAAGTAATTTATGCACTTCCATAGCATAGAAAAGCTGTTTCGTTGCTAAAATCATCTTATCCGTCTCTTCTACTACAATTTTTGCTGCTACAGGATTGAGACTTCTTTCAGAATAGATAACCTTGTAGAAATTCATCATATGTTCCTGCTGGTTCATATTAAAATATCCTTTGACCATCATCCTCAATATTTCCAATGCACTCTTTCCAGCAAAAAAAGTCGTATAATCAATTGCACCAATATTAACAGTTTTCTTAGCCTCTTCCCTAAGAAATTGATACATTACTTCAACAAGTTCCTCTTTCGATGAAAAATGATTGTACAATGATGGTTTTTTTATTCCAACTTTATCTGCAATCATATTCATAGAAACATTACCAAGTCCTTTATTAGCTGCCAGTTCTAATGTAGCCATAATAATCTCTTTTTTTCTTGTATCACTCATTCTTATCTTAACCATCCTTCAAAAAAATACCATTCAGTTTCATTTAAACTATCTTTCGGTAGTTTAAACTTATCATATCCATTTTCATAACTCAAGTATAGATCAGAATATCTGGTCCATTAATTTCCCTTTGCAATATGCGAACTAATCTGATCAAATTCTTCGTTTTACTTTTCGCGCACATATTTACACATTTTGGATATATTTTATTATAGATAGACATTCAAAAAGAGCGGATGAATACCGCTCTCAATCGAACTTTTTAATAAAAATCATCTATGAAGATTTTTTTAAATATGCTTCTTTATTATTACTCCCCCCAAGGCAGCTAAAGCTGTCATCATTTCTGACATAAACAAATCCATTTCAACACCCGTGTCTACAGTTGTATTCTTTGTCGATGTTTTTATTTTTGAAATAGTTGGTGGTTGTTCAATTGTTGGGGTTTTCTTTACTTCATAATTTGGTACAGATAATTCTATTTTTGGTGGTGTGACTACTCCCTTTTTAAAAGATAATTCAATTTCTTCTGGTTGAATCGCAATCATGGAGTCTTCGCCAAAGATACCTGCAACAATGGATGAATTATTTCCAGATGTAGAATGACTACCAATAAACGTACGCTTTGCAGTTTGGCTCCAAGTCCATCGAACACTATTTGAGTCCAAGATATTACCCGATGACTGTGAAACATCTCCACTACCAGCTGAATAACCCGCACTACTCTGCGTCACATTTTTTCCTTTTTCTACATTTTTTGCACCTTCAACACCGCCTAAATTGGAAATCAATTGATCATTATCAATATCATTAAAAGTAAATGTCGCTACTTCACCCGTTGTTTCAACCTTGTAATCATACGATCGAACAAAATCCAAGATACGACCAGAACCAGACCAGCCACCACTTGTATTTCCGCCTTCGCCAGTATTGCCACCACTTCCTGTTCCAGAATACGTAGCAAATACACCCCAAGCAATGGCTCCATTATTTTTTCCCCAAATTGCAACATAAGTACCCGTATTACTTGGTGCCTTGATATTGCTGAAAGTTAATCGAACATCGCCATTGGATGTATTACGGATCAATACAGATCCACTGCCATTGATTTTAAAAATATTATTAAATTGGGCATCGGTATTCTGATTCAAAGCATTCGACTGGATGGCATAGCGTGCTGCATCTTTTAATGATCCACTTGCAAAATCAACAACATTTTCATTACCGGTCATCTTTTGAGCCGTCTCAGCCACAACCGTTGTGTTATTGGTCCACTGAATACCGCTTTTCTTTGCGGATTCACCCGATTCATAATCTGCTAATGCTTGACGATAGGCTTCCAATTGTTGTCGTAAATTAGCAGTTAAATGATCTTGATCAGCAATCGCTTGTGAAATAGCCGACGAATACGCCAATTGATTCTGATGAATCGCATCACGCAAAGCTTGACCTGTTAATCCTTCTAGACTTACATATTCTGGTGTATAGTCCTTATCTGGAAGATCCGAAATCACAATTTTTGCTTGTAGATTTGCCGCTTTATTTTTGTTTTGTTCAATTAAGCTCAAAGCATCCTTACGCACCGTTTCCATTTTACTTGTTGATTCCTGCAATGCTTCTTGATCCGCATGAATGATATCCATCGCTTCTTTAGCCTCATTTACACTAAGGGATGCATCATTTAATTCTTTTAACATGGCATTTGTTTTTTCTGTCGCATTTTGATCATTGATAGTTACCTTTTCGGTATCGCTTTGATTGACAACCACATCACTCTTTTTCGCTGCATCGACCTCTTCTGCCAGCTTTTCCTGTGCATCATTGATTGTGGATACAGCCTGCTCTTGTGTAACCATATCTACCGATGCAGGTATTTCTGCATCCTGTGTCTTTGTGGTTTCTGTGGTATCACTCGATACTTTTTCTGTTTCTTCTACAGGTATAGGAGCCTGATCCACTTCATCGGCTTGAATCACCGCATTGGTTCCAAGTCCAATCACTGTAAAAGCACCTGCCATAGCTAATAATTTTACATTCGATGCTCGTCTCTCTTTTCTTTTTTGTTGTGTATACATTTCCTTTTCTCTCTTTCTATCTTACTTTTGATCCAGTTAAAAGTAAGTAGAAGTCCGCACATTCGATCGTTTCATTTTTTCCCTCCTCTATATTCAAATACGTGCTTTTTTTTTAAATGACAAAAAAACGTATAGGTTCATTGCCCTATACGATAAAAACGACCATTTTTTATATACACATCTAAATCAGCAGATTGAGAATGAGCACAAACCATATTTACATTATATTTGTCACTCTTCTCATAAAATTTTATGGCTTCTTCTTTTGTCAGACCACCTTGTATTTTTCTTTGTATCAATCTTTGCTTCAATACTTTTAGGTCTTCATGAAGCAAAACACTGGTATCACATAAAGGATACAATTGATTCCATGGCTCTTGATCCAATAATAAATAATTTCCTTCAATAATAATGATATCTTTGGTCACATGAATCTGATCTTTGATCACGTCATGTATCGTACGATCATAAATGGGCCAAAGAACATCTTGGCTTTTCATTTGGCTGATTTTTTCAAACAGTCCATCGACATCAAATGTTTCAGGTCCCCCTTTAATGGATTTTAAAAGAAGAGATTTGCCCTTTCGTTGTGTGGTATGTGTTTCTAAATAATGATTGGAATAATGAAAGCCATCCATTCCCAAACCTTGTACACGATTGGATAATTGTTCTAATAAAAGTAACAATGTAGATTTTCCAGCTCCTGGTGGTGCCGCTAAAAATACAATGGTTCTGCCATTTTTTGCTTCTAAACTTTGTATCCATGGCTTCCATAGATTATCAATATCTTTTTGATCATATTGCGCTTGAACAGGCAAACCATTGACTACCCAATCAAATTGTATGATTGCCACTTTGATTCCTCCATATCTTATTTCTATAAGAAAAGGGCATATCAAAAGAGATATACCCTATGTTGATTAATTTGAAGAAGTTTGAATAAATGGTTGAATGGCCTGTGCTAAATTATGAATATTGCGGGTTTGAATCAAAACCTTACCATTGCCATGAAATTCATTAACTAATCCTTCACCCGTTGTAAATCCGAATGTACCGCTCGCAATGCGAATATCATAATCTAAAGAAGCATCCCAAGCAACAACATGTTCATTATCAATCGTTATCGGATGATCTGAACGAACTTCTAAAGCCAAGAGATCACCAAAGGCATTGACCATGACATCTCCAGTGCCTTCTGTTGCCATGATAAAGAACCCACCGGTTCCACCTAATAAAGCTTTACCGACCGTTTGTTTTTTCATCACATAGGAAACACTATCATCACAACAAAGAAAAGCACCTGTGTTTAAACAATATTGATGCATGGAATCCACTTTTAAACACTGTATTTTTCCTGGTGCTGAAGGAGCTACACCAATAAAAGCATCATTTGTTAAGCCTTTAGCATGTGTCATAAATAGGCTTTCACCACTTGTCAGGCTACGTCCCATGGCACTGATCAAACCGCCAACACCCTTCTTTTTGGAATTCATCTTACCACTCAATTCAACATTTGAAAGATAGGCCATGGCCCCTCGTTCAATTTTAACAACTTCATTTTTATCCAAATGGATATGAACCAATGGACAATCGGAATCGCCTTGTATTTGATATTTCATAGTATCCTCCACTGCCTGTCTTCATTATCATTATATCATGCAACTGTTTTCATCTGCATTATACTTTTTCTTTTTCATAGGAGCGATTATAATAGAAATGGAGGGATTTTTAATGAATCTAGATACAATACAAAAACAAGTAGAACAGGCTGTTGATGAAGTTTGTGATGCCGCACATCTACATGAAGGTCAGCTTTTTGTCGTTGGTTGCTCTTCTTCTGAAGTCTTAGGCGAAATGATTGGCACTCACACAAATGTGGATGTTGCCAAAGTCATTTATGAAGGTATCGTTCATGTATTAGAGCCAAGAAAAATTGATCTAGCCGTACAATGTTGTGAACATTTAAATCGTGCTTTAGTTGTCAATGAATCTGTTATGAAAAAGTATAATTTAGAACAGGTCAATGCCATTCCTCAACCTAATCATGCAGGTGGTGCTTTGGGAACGGTAGCCTATGAAGAAATGAAAGATGCCGTTGTTGTTGAGGATATCCATGCCCAAGCCGATGCAGGAATCGATATTGGTAGTACTCTAATTGGTATGCACATTCATCCTGTTGTTGTTCCTTTACGTATTTCTTTCGATACCATTGGACAAGCTCGTTTAACTTGTGCACGACGTCGTCCTAAATATGTTGGTGGTGCTCGTGCCATTTATGATGAAAATTTAATGTAGAAAATTTCCTCATCTAAACAAAAAATTCACTTTGCATTGATATTCTATCAATCGAGGTGATTTTTTTATGCCAAATTTTATTTACTATGATTATATGAAAAGTCGCGTTTGTCTTGTGAAAGAAGATCAAACTACTTATGAAACAGATACAAATATCAAAAAATATCTGGATCGAATTTGTTTAGAGAATGGATCTACGCTAAAAGGCCGTATGGAAGCCTATAAATATAATATGTCACGTTTTCGTCGTATTCCTATTCTTGTCAATCAACATTTACTGTATTTCCCCGTTTCTACCGTTGAACATATGGAAGATACCTATGTAAATATGTACGCTATTTCGCATATTGAATATCAAGAAAAAATGTGCACGATCCATTTCTTAGATCATACACATCTGAATTGTAAGAATCCCAAACAAATTGAAAAAACCTACTTTTATTCACGCCAATATGCATTGCATTTTTAGCAACCATCACATCCTGCACAATGTGAATCTTTCATAGAATTCTCATAACGTAATGTATTCAAAGCAAATGCTTCAATTTGTACTAATGCATCTTCTGGAAGATGATCTACACCAATAATTGTACATGCTGGATAGGGGGCTTCAAAAAACTGTTTATACACATCCAAGAACGTAGCACGATCTTCTAAATGTTTTAAGTAGATTGTTGTTTTTACAATGTGACGCATTTCCAAATCCATCAAAGAAAGTTGTCCATCCAATTTTTCACAAGCAGTTCGAGCTTGTTGCTCGATTGTTTGACCCTGTCCAATTTGTCCACTCACAAAAACAAAATCTCCCAAACTTACAATATTTGAAATACATTCATCTTGTATATTTTTTCCATGTAGAAATACATTCATAAAGATATCCTCCACGATTATTATACGGATTCTGATTCGTCTTCCAAAGTATTATGCACTAAAATCTTTCGAGGCTTGCTGCCATTGGCAGGACCAATGATGCCTTCTTTTTCTAAAGAATCCATCAAACGAGCAGCACGAGAATATCCCACGGAAAAACGTCGTTGAATCAAGGATGTACTTGCGCGATTCGATTGAATCACGAATTTTTTTACATCTTCATACATGGGATCGGATGAAACGGCTTGTACTTGTCCTCCTTGTGAAGCAATATCTTTGAGTTGAATAAAAGCGTCATCATATTGTGGTTTCCCTTGCGATTTTACGTATTCTGCAATACGATTGACTTCTTCATCCGTAATAAATACACCTTGGATACGATGACAAGTTGTTTCCCCATTCGGTTTATATAACATATCTCCATAGCCTAACAATCGTTCGGCTCCGACTTGATCAATGATGGTTCGAGAATCGACAGCTTGTGAAACCGCAAACGCAATACGACTTGGAATATTGGCTTTGATCACACCTGTAATAACATCGACACTCGGTCTTTGCGTAGCCACAACCAAATGGATACCAGCAGCACGAGCCAATTGGGTAATGCGTTGAATGCTTGCTTCGACTTCTTTAGCAGCCACTAACATTAAATCAGCCAATTCGTCAATAATTACGACAATGCTTGGCATAGGTTGTAGATGTTCTTCTGGATGAGCAGCCACCATTTTATTATAGGCAGTAATATTACGAACACCTGTCTGACCAAATACATCATACCGATGATCCATCATATTGACGATAACTTTTAACGCTTTATTGGCCATATCGCCATCGGTGATCACCGGTGCTAATAAATGTGGTACATCTTGATAAGGGGTAAATTCTACTTTTTTGGGATCAATCAGTACTAACTTAACTTCATCTGGTCGAGTTCGCATCAATAAAGAACAGATAATGGAATTAACACAAACTGATTTTCCTGATCCAGTCGCTCCGGCAATCAATAAGTGTGGCATTCGATTCAATTGTCCATACACATTGGTTCCCATCAAATCTTTTCCTAAACAAAATAACAATTTTTTATCTGCATATTTGGCAGGAATACCACGCATCAAATCTTTCATTTGTACACTGGTTTTTTCCACATTTGGAATTTCAATGCCCACAGCATTCTTTCCTGGAATTGGTGCTTCGATACGAATATCCGTAGCTGCTAATCCCATTTTTATATCGTATTGAAGATTCGAAATCTTGTTTACACGTACACCTAATTCGGGTTTGATTTCAAACTTAGTTACGCTTGGACCAATATGAATCTGTACTAATTCCGCGCCAACACCAAATTCGTTTAGTATTTCAATCAATTTCTTACCTTGTTCCTTGGCAGTAGCGGCATTCACATTATTTTTAGATTTCTTTTCAATGGGATTCAAAACACTTAACGATGGAAGTTTGTAGTCTTTGTATACATCTTCTCCGAAATGGAAGGTTGTCCTTGACTGTTCCACGGGTTTTGTTTCGATAACCGGTTTTATATTTGCGGAATCAATCGGTTCAGGAATGGAGACAGGTTTTGAAACTTCTTTTTTCGAATCTGCATCGATAAAGAGTGATTCCGGTTCATCGGGTTCTTCATCCTCCCATGTATCATCGATGATTGGCTTATTAACTGGTTTTCTTTTCTTTTTCGTTTGTTTCTCTTTTTTGGGTTCATTCACCAACTGAACGATAGAATCATAACCAAATAAGAGAATGCTCATCAATAAGAATAAAATCGCAAATATATAAGAACCAACCACATCAAACATCGATCCCAATACACCAAACAATAGTGTTCCAATCAGTCCGCCTTGCGTAATGACTTCTCCACTTAAAATGGGAATTAGATGTCTGAACACAAATTGAATTCCAAACCAATAGTTGCGACCTAAATCAGAGAATTCTTGAATCGATACAAATAACAGCCCTGCCATCAAGAATAAACACGTTGCGACCCAATATCTTGGTTTGATTCGTTCAAATGAAAAACGAATTAGATGCAATAGGCAGACAATCACAACAAGAACCAACACAGGTATTGTAAAAATGCCCACAAAAAGAGCAACCAAACGATAAAGGAAGCCACCTACTATGCCGACTTGGATCATAGCCAAAATGGCCATGGTCGCAATGAAAAGCAGAAGACACATTCGAAGTGCATTCGATTGTGTCTTTTTTGTTGATCTATTTTTTTTCGTGGTTTTTTTTCTTGTTCTTTTTTTTCGCTTGGCATTTGCCATCGAATCACCACCTTTTTATTTTTTACTATTGATTTCCATGATCACAGGAAGGATCATAGGCCGTTTCTTCGTTTGCTTTAAAAGATATTTTGTGACTTTATCACGAATATGGCCTCGTGTTTCCATGTTGTCATATTTCTTCTTTTCAACATCCGCGGTAATGGTGTCTTCCATAATCTTGGCAACATCTTTGGTGATATACTCCGCATCACGCAAATAAATCAATCCACGCGTTTGTACATCAGGGCCATTGATGATCTTCTTTGTTTTGGCATCAATACCAACCGCTAAGATTATGACTCCATCGGTTGATAAAATCTCTCGATCTTTTAATACGACACCAGCCATATCCCAATCTTTATTTCCATCAATTGGTGTTTCTTGTAGTTCCATTTCCATTCGGCAGGAAACCAATCGGCCATTTTCAAATTGAGCTACTTGTCCATTATCTAAGATCAAAATATTATTAGGATTATATCCCATATCCATGGCTAATTGGGCATTGGCATACAATAGACGATATTGCCCTTTTACAGGGATATAGTATTTTGGTCGCAATAAAAATAACATCATTTTCAGATCTTCGATAGAAGGATGCATAGAAACTGTATGACTTGTTAATATTTCCATTTCGCCGCCTTCTTTATAAAGATCATTTTCCATCGAACTGAAAACACGTTCAGCTCCCGGAACGATTGGACTAGCTATACATAGGATGTCATCTTCGTGAAATTCAAATGGTTTGACTTCATTATTGATGATATTATTGATTGTTCGAAAAAGAATCGGTCCTTGTTGAGCGATGATCACCACAATATCTTTTAAATCATTATTGAAATGTTTTTTATCAATGATTAGTTCTTCCGGCACTTCATAACCAATCGCTTTTAAGTTTTCCATCATTTCTTGTTGTTCTTCGGTAAAGAACAACATTTTACGATGATACTTAATACAAGTTTTAATAACTTCTTGCATGCGATAAATACTTTGTAGATAGACACTTACAAATACCCGACGATGATCATTTTGTTCCAGTATTTGTGAAAAATAAGGTGCCAATCGATGATTTGGTGAAGTATGGCCTGGACGATCCGCTCCTTTGCTTTCTTGTAGTAGTACAAATACACCTTCTGTACCTAATTTAGATAAAGCCGATAAACTACCACGATAATTATCCGACAAATCATCGTAATCCTCGATAAACTCACCAGAATATACAATATATCCCTGATTGGTTAGGATAGCTACCCCAAAAGTTCCTGGATAAGCATGGGTAATTGGGAAAAATACAACTTTTCTTCCGCCAATTTTACGAATATCGTGTCGCTTGACGGTATGAATATGAGCCCCTTTTACTTTCATCTGTCGATTCTTTTTTTGAATTTGTCGAGCTGCCAATGGACAAGTATAGACATGGGATGGCACTTCTGCCAACAAATATGGCAGCGCACTAACAACATCATCGTGTCCATGCGTAATAAATACACCTACAACACGATCTTTGTGTTCAATTAAATAGGAAATATCTTGAATTACATATTCAATTCCTAATGATTCTTTTGGATCCGGAAATTTGATGCCTGCTTCTATGACGTAGATATCGCCATCAATTTCGATACACATCATATTTTTTCCATCTTCATCTTGTCCACCCAGCATGAAGATCCGAATCGTTTCTTTCTTTGCATTTGGCTTATGAGTAGGCATAAACCCTCCTTACTTACTTATTTGTTTTTATTATAGCACAATGCTTTTCCATCCATAGAGAAGGTTTTTGCTCTTTCGATATAAACATCGACAAAATCACCAGCGTTGATGTTTTCACCTGTAAAATTAATTATTTTGTTTTCAGGCGAATAACCAGTAAATGTAGAAGGATCTTTTTTGCTTGGACCGTCCACTAAGACTTTCACAACTTTTCCTTCATATTGTTTATTCTTTTCCAAAGCATATTTATTCCACGTTTGATTCAGGATAGCTAATCGTTTGGATTTTTCTTCCATGGGAATGGTATCTTCCATTTTCGCAGCTGGTGTTCCTTCTCTTGGTGAATAAATAAAGGTAAAACAATTATCAAATTTACAATAATTGACCATATCTAATGTATGTTGAAATTGTTCATCGGTCTCATTTGGAAAACCAACGATAATATCCGTACTGATGGCTACACCAGGAATACGATTCTTGATTTTATCAAATAAGGTTTTATACGATTCAGCGGTATAACGTCGACCCATTTTTTTCAACACATCCGTATCACCCGATTGCATTGGCAAATGTACAAATGGCATAATATTGTCATATTTAGCTATCGCATCAATCATGGCATCTGAAAAGTCCCAAGGATGACTGGTCATAAAACGAATACGCGGTATTTCTGTTTCAGCAACTTTTGCGAGTAGTGTCGCAAAATCATAATCTGCAGATAAATCTTTACCATATGCATTCACATTTTGTCCCAACAAAGTGATTTCTTTATATCCATCATTTTTCAGTTCGTTAACTTCTTTTAAGATTTCATCCATCGTCCGTGATCGTTCTTTTCCTCGTGTATAAGGGACGATACAATAGGTACAAAATTTATCACATCCATACATGATATTGACCCATGCTTTATTATTTCCAAAGCGATGAACAGGTAAGTTTTCATACACTTCTCCTTCTTTGGAATAGATTTGGATCAAACGTTCATGTTGATACATCACTTTATAAAGCATGTTTGGTAAATCTTGAATATTATGTGTACCAAACATCAAACGAACTTGTGGATATTTGTCGATAATGGTATGAACCAATTTTTCCTCTTGGGCCATGCATCCACAAACACCAATCACAAGATCTTTATTTTCACGATATACTCGTTTTAAATTGCCAACTTCCCCCAAAACTTTTTCTTCCGCATTTTGACGAACCGCACAAGTATTGATCAATACTACATCGGCTTTTTCTGGTGATTCACTTGGCTCAAAATTCATCGCATCAAGAATACCAGCCAGTGTTTCACTGTCTCGCTGATTAGCTTGGCAACCAAAAGTAGAAATATAATACTTTTTCCCTTTGCCGATATATCGAACATAGTCTTCTAATTCAAAATGATTTATATAAGGTACGGCCTTTTTGGTTCGTTTTTGTGCAGCTTTTAAATCGGGTAAGATCCAATCAGATTTTATTTTCATATGTCATTCCTTTCATGTAAAAAAAAGAAGGAGCCAAGCTGTTTGGCCTGACTCCTAATGGATACGAATTCTTATTGAGTAATTGCACTAACTGGGCAAGTTCCTACACAAGATCCACAATCGATGCAAGTTCCTGCATCACATTGAGATTTTCCTTCATCATCCATTGAAAGTGCTCCAACTGGGCATCCTCCCACGCAAGCACCACAACCGATGCAAGTATCCTTATCAATAGTTACAGCCATAATTATGTCCTCCTTTAAAATTTCCTCTAAAAACAGTATAGAACAAATAGAAAAGGATTCAAGTTAAAACGGTAAGATATAACTAATTAAATTAGTTAATGTTATTTAGCGATTTCTTGTGCGCGAACTTCACGAATAATATTTACTTTGATTTGTCCTGGATATGTCAATTCTTCCTCAATTTGGTCTTTAATATCTCGTGCTAATTTAATACATGTCAAATCATCCACTTCTTCTGGATTGACCATTACACGAATCTCTCGACCAGCTTGAATTGCATAGGCAGCCTTAACGCCTTCATGTTCTTTCGCAATTTTCTCTAAGTTCTCTAAACGTTCAATATAGGCTTGTGCGCTTTCTTTACGTGCACCTGGACGAGCTGCACTGATTGTATCAGCCGCGATAACCAAATGACTTGTCAAATATTTAGGTTCCACATCTCCATGATGGGATTGAATCGCATTTAATACGATATCTTTTTCACCATGCTTCTTACAGAACTTATATCCTAATTCAACATGAGAGCCATCATGTTCTTCCACATTCAAAGCTTTACCAATATCATGAAGTAAACCAGCACGTTTCGCAATATGTTGATTTAAGCCCAATTCAGCAGCCATACTACCTGCTAAATAAGCTACTTCCATTGAATGCTGCAAAGCATTTTGGCCATATGAATAACGATATTTCAATACACCGAGTTGCTTTACAATTTCGCGATCAATTCGACCAATTCCTAATTTATAAACGGCTTCTTCTCCAGCTTTTAGGATTTCCTGATCGACTTCTTTTTGGTACTTTTTCACAACATCTTCAATTCGTCCTGGTTGGATGCGGCCATCGCGAATTAAATGTTCAAGGGCAAGACATGCAATTTCACGACGAACGGGATTAAAACATGTAATGGTAATCACATCTGGTGTATCATCAATATTCAATTCCACACCTGTCATTTTTTCAAAAGCACGAATGTTTCGACCTTCACGACCAATGATACGCCCTTTCATTTCTTCACTCGGAATAGAAACAACACTAACCGTACGTTCCTGGGTTTCGGTTTGTGACATCCGTTCGATGGCTAAGGAAATGATTTCCTGTGCCTTTCGATTTGCGGTTTCTTTTGCTTCATCTTCCTTATCTTTGATGTATGCAATTGTTTCATGCTGCATCTTCTTTTCGACTTTCGCAAATAATTCCTTTTTGGCATCTTGACTCGACATTTTAGCCACGCCTTCTAGGACATCGATTTGTCTATCAATTTGTTCTTGTAATGTTTTCTCTTTTTGATCTAGTGATGACAGTTTATCAGTTACTTTCTGCATCTTGTCATTAACCTGGCGTTCTTTTTGCGTCAACGCTTCATCACGAAAATTCAAACTGTCTTCTCGACGAATTAATTTGTTTTCGAAATCCGTGTTTTCTTGTTTTCGCTCTTTGATTTCTTTTTCAGCTTCCACACGCAAATCATGTGCTTGTGTTTTTCCATCTAAAACCGCCTGTTTAATACGAGATTGTGCCTCATTTTCGGCATCTTTTAAGATTCTTTCGGCATTTTGCTGATTCTTATTTAAACCTGCTTTGGAATAAATCACCATTGCGATAATTCCAATCACAAGTCCTGCTATCCCAGATAAAGAGATAATAGCCATATTGCTCATACTATTCCTCCTTGAATCTAAGCCGAATATAATTATACATTTTTTTTACACAAGTTACAATGTATATTCATCGTCCATGTAACCGTTATCACACTTTTGACATCGACCTATTTGAAAACTATAATAAGTTTATGAAATCTCTACAACGATATGAACAAGTAAAAGACTATGTCTATACAAAATACACAAAAATCTATAATGAACCTTTACGTCAAGAAGCTTTGACCCATACAGCTCAAGTGGACACCTGTATTACCATCTTAGCGATGGCACGAAACCAGAATGTCGAAATAGCTAAGATCATCGCATTATTCCATGATTTTGCACAATTCACTCAAAATTGTTCCCATGATGAACATGCTCGTTTGAGCAGTATTTTAGCGAATCGATATCTTACTGAAACGGGTTTATTTAAAACCAAAGAAATCGATGATATTTGTTACGCTATTGCCCAACACAGTCATAAAGAACAATATGATTCGCCATATTGTGAATTGATCAAAGATGCAGATATCTTAGCTCGATTCTTTACAGATCCAACCATGGAATTGGACCACAAACGGAAACAACGTTTATTAGATGCCTGTGATGACATTCATAGTTAAAACGGTTGATAATGAAAAGCTAAATTTTTGCTTAATTGACCTTGCAGATTCTGTAGGGCTTTTTTAAAAGATTTTGTATCATAAATAATCAAATCAATATAAGCGTAGCTTTTTCCAATAGCTCCTCCAATGACTTTTGCTGCCCCGATTTTTGTCATTTGTTCATCCAATTGTTTGGATAAATTTTGACGCAATATCGCATCTTCCTTTGAATGAAAAGGATTCAAATAATAAATATAGCCAAATTCTCCATCTTTGGCTTTCAAATCAGAAACAACATCATGTTGTTGAGAAATAGATTCTTCAATCAACAATGGATGGGTCGTAAAAATATATTTCATATCTTTGCGTAAAGAATCATCAGCAATTTCTTTAATTGGTCGATACACCGAATAAATATCGGTTGGATGTTCATAGGTTGGCCACTTTTCTTTTTTTACGATTTCATCAATTTTTTCATAGAATTCGATCAAGTTACAAAAATCTCTTTGGTCATCAGGTTGATCGATAAAATCCACTTTCGAAAGATAAGCTTCATATGCATTTTCCCCAATGGCCAATTCCACAAGGTACATACTCATTTCTTTTTTTCTTTCGGTATTATCAATCAACGAATAGCTTGGATTATATACATCACAAGCAATCATTTTGTTCTTAGTATCTACCGTATAAAAGACAAAAAAGTCATTCAAATAATATTCTTGATCTTTGATCTTAACTTGTGCCTCAATTGCTTTTTGTGACATAGGTGGTAATACATCATTTAGTATCCATTTTGAACGAATAGCTTGAGGTGCTTGTTCGACACAATATCGAGTCAAATATTGGCTCGTTTTATTAGGACCGGGATCAAACACCAGTTCAAGATATTCGCTGCTATCTTCTACAAAGAAATGGGCACCAAATTTTTCCATGGCTTCATCATCCATTTTTTCAATGGATTCTTGTAACTGTTTATATGATTTATCTTTTAGACTTTGAATAATAGTATTTTCTTCGGATTGAAAATGTTTCCAAAACATTTCCACGTTGTTTTTTACTGTCATTGAATCGCCTCTATCTTTCTATCACTTTTAAAAAAAGTCCATCCCAAAGATGGACCATTGATTATCCAATCGAATTGGACATATCTAGTTTTAATAACTGATTCAATTCAACTGCATATTCCATTGGTAATTCACGAGTAAATGGTTCCAAGAATCCCATGACGATCATTTCGGTTGCTTGCTCTTCCGTCAATCCACGTGACATTAAATAGAATAGTTGTTCTTCATCCACATTGGATACAGTTGCTTCGTGTTCAATTTGTGATGTTTCATTCTGTAGTATATTTAGTGGAACGGTATCACTTCTTGACTTCTCATCCAAGATCAGTGTATCACATTCGACTTTGCACTTGGAATGATCTGCATTTTTATTCATGCGAACCCAACCACGGAAATTGACTTCTCCACCATTACGAGCTACCGATTTCGAAATCATGGTACCTTTCGTATGTGGTGCCAAATGAATCATTTTACTTCCTGTATCTTGTTTTTGGCCTTGTGAACCAACCGCAATAGAAATAGCTGTTCCTTTGGCATATGGTTCTGCAAGAATGGTACAAGGATATTTCATATTGATATGTGATCCAATATTTCCATCTACCCATTCCATATGACCATTTTCAGAGACAATAGCTCGTTGCGTTACCAAATTCAAAATATTGCTTGACCAGTTTTGTACCGTTGAATACCGACAATGTGCATTCTTTTTCACAAAGATTTCAACTACAGCCGCATGCAAAGAATCTTTAGAATATACCGGTGCCGTACAACCTTCTACATAGTTGATATCGGCTCCTTCATCCACAATGATCAAGGTACGTTCAAATTGTCCCATCTGCATTGTATTGATACGGAAATACGATTGTAACGGTTTTTCGAGATGTACTCCAGGTGGTACATAAATAAACACACCACCTGACCAAACAGCAGTATTTAATGCTGCATATTTGTTGTCCGTATAGGGAACGACTTTTCCAAAATAATCCTTTACCAAATCTGGGCATGTTTTGACAGCGGTATCTGTATCCAAGAAAATAACACCATTTTCTTGCACTTCTTCCAACATGTTATGATATACAACTTCACTTTCATATTGTGTAGAAACACCCGCTAAATATTTTTGTTCTGCTTCTGGAATACCTAATTTATTAAAGGTATTTCGAATCGTTTCTGGTACTTCATCCCAATTGTGTTCTTCTTTTTCACTAGGTTTAATGTAATAAATATAATCATCAAAATTAATATGGCTTAAGTCTGGTCCCCAATCGGGATTTTTTTGTTCCACAAAAGAATGGTACGCTTTCAAACGAATATCTAACATCCATTCGGGTTCTTTTTTCGCTTTTGAAATGGTACGAACAACTTCTTCATTTAAGCCTTTGCCGGTATTAAAAACACTGACATCCTTATCATGAAAGCCATACTCATAATCTGTTGATAATTTAATTTCTTTTTCGTCTGCCATTACTTCTCCTCACTTTCCGTGATGATATCACGCAATGCCTTCCAACCAATTGTGGCACAATTAATTCGATTGGCTTGCTTACCTACGTTTTTAAACGCAATGGCTTCTTCCATCATATCGCTATCATATGGTCTATCATCGATCATCGCAAAATAGTTATCAATAATTTCTTTTGCTTGATCGACAGTTTTGCCTTTGACAAGTTCTGTCATGATGGATGTAGATGCTGTAGAAATGGTACAAGCAACACCATCAAAACGTACATCCTTGATCACATTATCTTCAATATCTGCTTGTACTGTAATATCATCAATACAAGATTCACTATCCATATGTTTGGATAAATATTTTCCATCATTTGTTAATTCATGATTACGTGGATATTCATAATGATCCATGATGATATCACGCATTAAATTCGGATCGATTTCCATGTTCTGTCCTCCTTAAAAGAAAATATTGATACATTTTTCTAATGTCGCTTCTTTCAAACCAGCAGCTAATGCATCCACTTCTTCGAATGTATTATAGATATAAAAGCTTGCTCGCACCGTACCAAACGCATTAATTACTTCCGGTAATAATTTGGCACAATGTGTACCTGAACGAACGGCAATACCACGTGTATTTAAGAAACTAGCCACATCTTGCGCTGGAATCATCTTACCATGATCATATACATTAAATGTGACAATACCGCATCGTGCATTGGCATTATAGATTTTCACATGATCACAATCGGCTAATGCTTCCAATAAATGTTTCTTTAAAGCAACTTCATGAGCATGAATATCATCAAAACCGATGGAAGAAACATACTTCATGGCCGCTGCCATACCAATTGCACCTTCAATGGGTTGTGTTCCACTTTCAAATTTTAAAGGCGATTTCTTTAAGGTCACTGTACCATCTTTATAAAAACGTGCATTGGATTCCCCACCATAAAATACAGGTTCTAACGCATCAAAATATTTCTTTTTTCCATACATGATACCAATTCCTGTTGGACCACATAATTTATGAGCGGATAAAACAAAGAAATCCACATCGAGATCTTGTACATCAATTTTCATATGTGGTGCACTCTGTGCACCATCGACAATTATGATCGTCCCATTTTCATGACATAATTTTGCCATTTCTTTAATAGGTGCCTCAAATCCCAATACGTTTGAAATTTGGGCTACACAAACCACTTTAATATTTGGTGTGAGAACTTTCTTAAAATTATCAATCGTAATTTTGCCTTCCTCATCTAAAGGAATATATTCGATATCCAAATCTTTTTTAGCTTTAAACCAAGGCAGGACACTGGAGGCATGTTCGGCTTGATCCGTCAATACGCCATCGCCATCTTTTAGCACCTGATCAATTAACATGAGCGCAATTTCATTTAGTCCCTCACTGGATCCGGATGTGAAAGCAACTTCTTCACGATATTTTGCATTGATGAATTTTTGAGCGGTATCACGAGCACCTTCAAAAGCCGCATCGACTTGCGCACTCATTTCATAATCGCCACGATGGGCATTCGCTCCTAAATAGGTATAATAATGAACAACCGCATCAATAACTGGTTGAGGTTTTAATGTAGTGGCACTGTTATCTAAATAAATCATCGGATGACCCGACATTTCTCTTTGTAGAATTGGAAAGTCGTTTCGTATCTTATTGATTTCCATACAGTCCCACCTTGCTTTCCATTTCTTGTTGTAATTGTTGTTTTAAATCTTTATCTTCAATTAAGTCTAACACGGGCAAAAAATAACCAACACTCAACAAACCGATTGCTTGTTTTTTGGTTAAACCGCGTGATTGTAAATAATACATTTGATCTTCATCTGGTTGGCCTACTGTCAGTGCATGACTTGCTTTTACATCATTTTCATCAATCAACAATAATGGAATACATTTTGTCATATGGTCTTTTCCTAACGTCAAAACCCGGGTTGCTTGATGAGATTGTGCACTTTTACATCCCTTTAAGATGTTACCATTGGCCACCATTTCATAATGTCCACGCTCCAATAAAACGGCAAAATTTTTAATCTCTCCATCTGTATATGGTGCATCATGACGTACTTCCATATCGCAGATTTTGGCTTGATTGGCCATACATAACTGGCCAGATAAAATTTCATATTGGGCACCTGGTTCAACTAAGTCAACAAAATGGTGCCAATCAACTGGTGCATCTTCCATATCTAAGAATCCCATATGACAGGTGGCATCCTGATATACATTAACTTTTATATTAAGATCCAAGGCATTTTGCGCTTGATTATAAATAAAAACATTGATATTTGCACTGGCTTGTACATTCATTTGGAAGGCATATGCATTGGCATCGGGTGCAATTGTCACAAATAATGTACCTTTGCTATGAGGTTGAACAGAAATTATATGTTCTTGTTTCTGATGAATGGAGATCGTTTCATAAAAGTTATCTTTTAATACGGTTTCCATATGCTTACACCCCTTGCTTAACAGCACATGCCCCTAAGGATACAGGTTGCTTCTTTTCTTCTTTTTTAGCTTGTACACCTACTTCTTCTTCGATCCACTCATATCCTTCTTTATCTACTTTTTCAACCAATGTGGCATCACCACTTGCAACGATTTGACCATCGATCAAGATATGTGCATGTGTTGGTTTTAGATATTCTAAAAATCTTGCATAGTGAGAAACAATGATCAAGCCAGAATCACATTCTTCTTGTGATTTCATAACCGCATCGGCCACGATTCGTAAAGCATCGACATCCAAGCCAGAATCGATTTCATCCAACATCGCAATGCTTGGTTTCAACATGGTCATTTGAACAATTTCATTTCTTTTCTTTTCGCCACCAGAAAAGCCATCATTTACAAATCGATGGGCTAGATCTGATTTCATTTGGAGTGAGCTGATAGCTCCTTCCATTTGTTTGATAAATTGGAACAATCCAATTGGTTTTTCACGACGTGCATTGATGGCACTTCGCAAGAAATCCGAATTGGTTACACCTGAGATTTCAGGTGGATATTGCATACCCAAGAACAATCCTGCTTTACTTCTTTGATCAACAGGCATGGATAAAATATCCTTTCCGTCTAAGGTAATTGTACCTTGTGTTACTGTATATTTAGGATTTCCCATGATGGCAGCCAACAATGTACTTTTTCCATTTCCATTTGGCCCCATTAACGCATGGCGTTCACCACTTTGAATGGTAAGATCTAATCCTTTTAAAATTTCTTTCTCTTCGACTGATACATGAAGATCATGAATTGCTAATTCTGCCATTATTCTTTCCTCTTTTCACTGGCATATCATACCAAAGTTCCCTATAAATCTCAATTGTTACGCACATTGCAATTTAGACCTATTTTTCGTATAATTGAAAAGACTTTCAAGGAGGTTATGACATATGGGTCAATTTCTTAGAGACAATTGGTTTGTCGTTGTAATTGCCATTGTGATCATTGGTTTTGTTTCCTATTTCATCTATGACAGCAACAAATATAATGTTTCTTCAATGAAAGATGGAGATTCCGATGTAGTCATGAGCGTGACTGGCGGCAACGTTACAGCGGATGAAATATATTCTGATCTTTCCAAAGATGATGGAGAACTTCTCTATAATTTATATAAAAATGCAGTCGTTTCTCAAACAGTAAAAGAAACAGATAAAATTAAAAATGATGCAAAGACATTGCAGGACAATATTGTAAGTTATGCGAAACAACAAGATTCAGATAATTACGAACAAATTATTGAACAAGAATTATATGCATATGGATATTCAAGTTATGATGATTTGGATGACTATTGTTTAGAAAGCGTAAAAGAAGCCCAAATGAATGAAAACTATGTCGATAATCATTTTGCCAGCTTATCTAAAGCAGTCGTCTCAAAAAAACCACGTACAATATCTATCATTACGATGTCTGTATCCGATGCAAGCAATTTAACATCCGACGAACAAAAGAAGAAAGATAACATTGATAGTGCCCTACAAAAAGAAAGTTTCGCGAAAACGGCAACCACCTATTCTGAAGATACAACAGCTAGCGATAAGGGTGTATATGGTTATATTGATGAAGATGATAAAGACAGCAGTAGCAGTTCTTTAGATTCTAGCGTTATTGAAGCCGCTTTAAAATTAAAAAAAGGAGAAACCTCCGATTGGATCACGGTCACTGACAGTGATGCTGGTACAACAACTTTGTATAAAGTTCACGTCAATGAAACAGATGTAAATCAAATTCATAAAAGTAAGAATACGACTATCAAACGTCAATTGCTGAATGCAATCTTAAATGACAATACAGGTTTATCCACTAAAATTGTGCAGGCCAATGCAAAGAAATTAAAAATCTCTATTAAAGATAAAACCACGAAAAAGAAATTAAATGCTTATATCAATGAGCAATTGAAAGGAGATGCTTCCAATGAATAAAAAGCGTATCCTAACGATCAGTTTATGTGCCCTTATGCTAACTGGATGTTCTGGTCACAATACTTCTGTGTCCAATGGTGATTCCACATTAATGACAGTCGGTGATACATCATATACAAAAAATGATGTATATACTTTATTAAAGAATACCAGTGGTACATCCGATGGAATGACACATATTCAAAGTATTATCTATAATAAAGAAGTAGGTAAAACCAAAGCGATGAAAGAGGAAGCTGAAAAACAATATGAAAGTTATACATCGGCTTCGGATGACTTCGAAAAACAAATCAAAGCACAAGGATATACAAAAAAGACGTATATCAATGAAGTCATATTGCCTACCATCCAAGCAGATAAATTATTAGATAAATATTTCCAAGACAATAAAAAAGCCATCAAGAAAAAATATAAACCTTCCATGGCTATCATCATTCAATGTGATAGTGAAAAGAAAGCCAATCAAGCACTTGCTGAATTAAAAAAAGGAACAGCACAAAAAGATGTTATTTCCAAATATCAAAGTTCAGATTCCAATTTTTCAGACAGTGCTACATTGATTACCACCAAAACGAGTGGTGTACCTACTCGTTTAGTAAAAACTTTATACAATCAATCCAATACAGGTCTTGTTGACGAAGTATTTACGAGTGATGACGAAGATTCAAATACGGCTTATGTCGCAATCCTTCAAACAAATTCATATAGCAAGCTCGTTTCAAAATTAAAAGATAGTTTATCATCGGATTCCGATCTAAGTTCTGAATGTATGAAATATTATTTAAAGAAGTATAACTTTGAAGTACATGACCAAGATATATTTGATTATTTACGTTCCAATAATCCAGAATATTTAGTTAATCATCCAGAACTTGCTGAATCCAGTAGTAATTCATCAAATTCGTAATTTATACACCTGACAGAAATGTCAGGTGTGTTTTTTTTGTTGTTCTTCGAGCACATATCGATAATTGAATTCTTCTGTATCTTGCAATCCAATGTAATATAGAGTTTGGATGTTTTCATCATTAAAAAGATAAAAGTGAGAAGAATCTAAAACACCTTCTGGCCATAAGACAGCTGCATAATCATAAATCTTATCGGAACCCACTTGATTTTGAAGACGTCCAACGATCATTAAACGTTTTTTCCCTTGTTTTAAAGTTACCACAGTACCTAAGGGTAATAATTCTTTCATTCTAACCTCCTTCTAATACTCCACTTTAACTTTAAATCCAAGGCCACAGATAAAGCCAAGTTTTGACCCAAATTCCCATTCTCTTGTTTTATGATGGTAACTAACATTTGCTTGTGCACTCCCAATCGATCCGGATCCTGTCAGTGTTATCTTTGCATCAAAAAACTGAAAAGAAGATTTTACTTCACCTTGTAAGGCAGCTGCACCCACGTCCAAATCTAGTGTTTGTTCACTCGCACTTAATACCGCTTTTGCTTTCGCATATACAACGCCTACTTGACCAGATGCAGAAGCAGTTCCATAAATCATCGATTGACCAATCCGTGCCGATGCCGTTCCACTAAGAAGACTTAAGCTCGTTGATCCAGAAAGATATATAGATGGATTAATCACTTTATTTTTCCATACGTGAATATCTACTGCACCATTCGCTTTCCATTGGCCAATATCAGCATTTAAAAGAACATAACCATATTTACCATTCTTTGTATATGCATATTGACTAGCAGCATAACTGATTTTACCGGAGCCAGTAATGGTCTTTCCTTCTTTTTTGATGATATTATCAAAGTGTGGATGAATCGATCCCGTATATGTTAAATATCCATCTTGAAAATATGAATTTGTTAAGCGTGCTTCTTTTTGTTCATAGACAATAGCACTTTGTGAATAAAAAGAAGCTATTTTTTGTAGACGTGATAGAATATCTTGATGTCTTATAGAAAGATGCGATTGAGTAAATGATAAAGGGATACAGTATTTCATCAATCGATTGGATACATGTCGATAAACTTCCGTATCAATGTTCATTCTTTAACTCATCTATTTGTTTTTGAGCAAGGATCAGTACTTGACCAATCGCATTTTGAATAGCCATTCGTTCATTGGCTGGAAAGTTTACAGCTACTTCTCTTTGGATATCAACCAAATCCCGAATGAGAGATTCATAATAGGATATGGATTTCATTGGATGCGACTAGCCAATTGTTGCTCATTCTCTTGATAAGATGCCGCTGTTTGTTGTAGAAATTGTACATACGTTTCAATTGCTTGAAGATAAGAATGAAATACCGGACGTAAGGATTGAAATTGACTGATTAACGACGCAGAAGCAGGCGATGTCCAAATTCCATTCAGATAGTTCATCTTCGCATCCACTTCTTGAAATACAGTTTGTATTTGATTTTCGCTTGTCTTTAATCGATTCGCATAATTCAATACATCGTCAGCAGAAATTTGCACATATGCCATAGCTAAGCCAACCTTCCTGCTGCCATAGCACGTTCTTGTTGTAGTTGCTCATATTGCATGGCACTTGAACGAATAAATGCACTATACTGCTCAATGATTGATGTCATACGTTTCAATTGTGGCTGAAATGCTTCCACTTTTGCAATAAATGCCTCATTATCTTTGCCTTGCCAAACACTTTGCATTTGATGCATCATCTGATTCATTTGTATGATCATTTGATCATATGTTTCTGCTTTTTGCTTCAAATACATGGCGCTTTGATACACTTCTTGAATTTCAACTTTAATTTTCATGTTATTCCTTTCTAAACTAAAATAAGATGATCACCCGATCGAATGCCATTGGTTTTTCCATCGGCATCCATATCCACAAAACGTTGTGTATCCATACAGTAAAAACATCGTTGATACGATACATGATGATTCCAAATATTTTGTGTATCTTCTAAAAACTGTGAAAATATATAGGAATCTGTTAAATAAAAAGTTAGCCATTGAGATACATCAAATTCACGAATATAAATCACTATTTCATTCATATTGAAAACTCCATACATATCGATCTTGCCAAAAATAGATATCTCCTGCTTCTTCCGGAGATATACGATGAATCAAATACGAATATTCACGATATCCCAAACCAACCCACATAAGATCGAAGTCATATTGTTTCTGTATATAACTGGCATCCGTTAAAATAGGCATACAATCAAATACATCACAAACATAAATATCTGCTTCTATATTAAAATCGTTACTTACTTGTAAAAGCGGATCAATCAACAACCATTTCTGAATCAATTGCTGGATATATGCAAAACAAGATTGTTGTACATATAGAATGAGTAAAGGATGTTGATGTTGCCAATCGATATCTTTTTGCAGGCGAACGGTTCGTCCCACTTTCAATGAAGTTTGCTTCTTAACTTTTTTGATTTTGATTGGTGGCTTTGATTTCACATAATAGAACTGAGCTAACCGATCATCGATCCATATCAATCCTTGGTCAGCCTTTGGAATTTGAAAGGTATGAAAAACACTTCGTACCATATCCATATTTTTCCAAGATAAACATAATATATAGTCCCATTGACTTTGAAAAGCATCCAAAGTCATCCAATACGAATGAATACAGATGATCATACCGATTGGATTCGACATATATTCTGTAATATCCATATGATTGATCGCATCAATAAAGAAAAAGGAGATTTCTTCATTGGCACTATAAGATTCCAACGTAGGTAAATGAACCATGCAGATTCTTTCATTTTTTAAGTGTGTCATCATAGCCAACAACCATTCATCCCGTTGCTTTTCCTGCTCATAATATAAAAGAATCTTTTCGCCCGGTTTTGGATACCAAGCAATTTGTTGTTGTTTCCAAGGAAGATCAATCATCATATCCGACAAAGACTGTGTTTTTAAATCTGGCTGAATAATCCAATGATGATTTTGAGGTTTTGCCAACAACGTATTAGTTAGGAATTGAAAGGTTGTTTCCTTCTTATCATGCGATTGACCTATCATTTTGCCATCTGCATATCCAATCCAATACGCATCCGCTTTCTGTTCATGGATCCAAAAACCTTGTCCTTTCATATAGAAATCATCTACGAATCCTACAAAAGCACCTGCTTGTTTTAAATGAGCAGCCTGTGCATTATGTAACACTTCACGACTATCTGATTCACTATTCACTTTCAAACAAATTCGCAATCGAAAGTTAGATAGAATTTGTTCATCAACGATTCCCATGGGTTTTTGTGTGGCCAAAACCAGATGAATTCCAAGAGAACGACCAATACGCGCAATCTCTTTAATTTCATTCATTGCTTCTGGATAGCGCATTTTAAACTGTGCAAATTCATCCATCACAATCAATACATGACTCATTTTTTTCTTATGAATCTGATTGTATGCATCAATATGAGCAATCTGATGTGGATGTAATTTGATAAGATCGCGCAAAATACATTGACGATGTCGCATTTCTGAACGTAAACTTTCTATCCATCTTTGTACGGCACTTTCTTCTAAATTGGTAACCATTCCAGCACAATGAGCAAATTGATAAAAAGCTTGTCCAAACGCACCCCCTTTAAAATCAATAAGAATATACTGCAACTGCTCTGGTGTATTCCGTATGATCAATTGCATCAGCAACATGGAAATCCATTCTGATTTTCCGGATCCAGTCATCCCTGCCACTAGAATATGTGGACCTTGTTTCTTTTCATCTAAATCGATCCATATTTCCTTTCCTTGATCACTTAAACCAATGGGAATCCGTAAACAACAATCGGTTTGAGGTGAAGCATTTTTAATGCTCATCCAAAAGCTTTGGGAACATGGACTTCCCTTGGCAATTGGGCGAAGATCAATCTTCTTAGAAGTTATATTTGATATTTTCTGATCAATGGATACAGTAATATCTTGCGTTGTACAAAAAATCACAGTTGCTTCGACTTGAATTTGTAGTGGTATAGTTGAAAAGATCCATAAATGACTGCATTTCATTTCCATAATGAAATCCAATAATTCTTCTTGTGAAGTCACTAATAAGGGCTGATGCTGCCACTGACAATAGCCGAATCCAAAACAACGTTCATCCCCTTTCATATGAGGATCTACCCAGATCCATTTTTCATCTTGACAAGGATGTTGCCAAACCCACTGTGCAAATAACGAAGAACCAATCATTGAATCATTAGATTCAATCCAAATGGTTTGTCCTTTTTGAAGAAATACACTTCGTTGCATATTTTGTGAATATACATCCACTTTTTCTTGCAGACATTGATACAGATGGTGATTCATTTGATCATAGGCCGGTTCTGGAAAATCAAAAGTAATCCAGGATTGTAAAGTATTCCCCACATATAAAGGATGACGAATACCATATGTTTCTTTTTGGCAAGAACATAATTGTAGGTACTTTTCTTCTTGATGTTTTAAATCTTGGCGAGCTTTTTGTACTTTGCTTTCCATTTTTGTTAGATAAGATAGATAGTTTTGATCATTTTCTACATAATCCTTTTGCAGTTGTTTCCATTGGGAACGATAATTCAACGCTCCATAAAATAAGAAGGCTACAAACATAGATATATTGGTCAAAAGCAAGGTTGGTATTTGATACTTTTGTTCCGACTGAAACAGATAATATCCTATACTTAGTAACCCACCAGACAGTAAAATAGATAAAGATGGCCCAAATATTTGTATTCGTTTTGGTTTTACAGGGGCAGGCATACAATGTGGCACTTGAATGGACATTGAAATATTTTCTTGTGAGAATGTATATTCTTCATCTTGTATGGTCCAAACTTCCCTATTTTCAACAGGAACGGATTCACACCGTTGTATGGCGTTTTTTACTCTTGTATTGATCATAAGAATAGAGCCAAATAAATACATGCTATATTCTGCAACTTGAATCCAGTCACCATCTTGTAAAACTTTTTCTTTGACTCTTTTCCCATTTACATAGGTGCCATTGGTACTTGAAAGATCAATCAATTGTTTGTTTTCGATACGAAAATGTTCAACGGAAACATGCGTAGACAGACCTAACTTTCGACCAAAGGAAAAAATATGTTTTATCGGTATGATATGCCAATCTTCTTTGATCCAAAGAATGCGATACTCTCCAAATATCATGCCTTGATTTCTTTGCAGACATCGTTGATTGACATAAATCTTCCCTTTCATTTTCACAAACTTTAGATTGCGAAACACTTGTATGGTCTCGATTTCAATCATTTCACATCGATCATCATAAAATAGGACAACTTTATCCATGTAGCCATTTCAACCATAACGTTTGAAACCATAATTCCGATTTTGAAAATTTACGTTTTGTTAAAACGGGATGAATGATCTTTTTCACTTTTCTGGCCTGACCACTACTATCTTTCATTTTTACTTCGATAATGCATTTCTTCTTTAAAACACGAAATTCCACATATGAATGATGCATTCGATCCTGACCAATACTGGATGGTTGTATTTTTTTCCCATTGATCTTGATCCAGACAATTTTTTCATCTGGGCCGAATACCACACGAACCAAACGATTTTCCATCGTTATGATTTGAAATGAAGATGTTGATAATTGTTGCGACTTTTGTTGTAAGTGAATTTGTTGTTGATCTTCTACGATCCAAGTTCGATTTTGCACCTCCAGATTGGGTGTCAATGTTTGAGAGATAATTCTTTCTTCTGTTTTCACAGTTCCATCTTCAGCAATTATCTTTTTAGTCATACTTTCGTTTCCAAAATCATCAATAGTAGATGGTAAAAGAAAATCGGTTTCATTTCCTGTGATTTTTTCCATTTGAGATTGATTTTCCAAATGAAACGATTCTGGCTCCACTAGAGATACATTGTTTAATGATTGTTGTTTTATTGGTACTGGTAATTGATATTGGCTTTCTTCTTGAACAACACTTTC
>OCTW011602382.1_pt1 | contig 35416 bp, 50 predicted proteins | sample 1539671 | NCBI WGS metagenome assembly OCTW01 (sample SAMN02144230, study PRJEB22623) | gut metagenome | biome: sheep rumen | host: Ovis aries | place: New Zealand
TGACGGAGCATACAAGACATTGAGTTTAACAAAGGCTGGCAATGCTACTGTTGACAATGACATGCTTGCAAAGAGAAATGACACAGTTGCTCAGAATCTTCCCGTGTATTTTGACTCCACAAACAAGCTTGCGGCTGTGTCTCAGCCTTTCAACGCAAGTGAGGGAAAAAGAAAGAAGGCTCTTATTGCCTCAAGGGAAACATCATCATCAACAGACTGGACTTTGGAATGGGACAGCGACATTGGCGGAGCAGGTACCGTAAAATACTTTGCAACTACTGCGGAAGCCAATACTGCACTTGCAATAACAGACCCGACAGCTGAAGGCTACATACCTAATGATGCCATCATCATTATAGGCGATGCAGAACAGGATTATTTGAAAAGCAACTAACTAAGTAAGTAAAGGAGAAAATATGGGTTCAATAAACAAATGTGAGATTATCGACGGACAGAAGGTACTGACACCTTTCGTTCAGACGAACAGCATTGAGGATTACTACTCAACAGAAGAAGAAGCAACTAATAAAGTTTGGATTGATGGAAAACGAATCTACAGAAGGGTTTTGGTATGTACACAGAACACAGCCTTAAGTGCTGATGCATCTAGCTTCATATCAGTTCCAGGATGGAAAATACCTGATACAGAGCCAGACTTCACTGCTAACTTTACCAATATATTCGGAGTCATTAACTACTGGGGAAGAGTAGACTGGATTAAATCTGGTACTCGTGATTTGAAGTTTTATTGCATGGTAAGTGGGTTTACCATTACTGCTGGGTCCTGTCTCATCATTGAGTACACAAAAGCATAATAGGAGAAAAGCGGAATATGATTTTACAGAATGACAATGGAAACACACGTCTTTTGGCTACAAAGGCAAGCAAGTGGGCTTTGTACAACACCAAGGCGGCCGCACTTAATGATTTGGCAAACATACCAGAAGGAACGATAGTCGGAATAATGGAAAACAACAAAACAGTAAATGAAACATTTGTCCCCTCTATAATGGACTACTTGAATGTTTCAACTACCAGTTTTCCAAACACAAGTTATTTTCAATATACATTTACTGCAACAGAAGACTGCTTTATTTCAATATCCCAAGCATGGGCCGGTGATTATAATACAGGTAGAAATGTATCTATTAAAACATTAAGTGATGTTTATTTAAGACAAGCTATTTATAATGGATATGGTACTGGTAATGCTGTGACGATATATACTGACCCGCTATTCCTTAGAACCGGTCAGCAAGTTGTCTGTGTATTCAGTGGTTACAATGCAGCAGTGTCAAATGCAAAACTGCATGTTTACAGAAAGTCTTAAAAAAGGAGATAAAGCATAATGGCAAGTTCAATATTCAGAGTATCAAGAACAGAAACAGAAGGACAGCAGTCAGGACCTGCAACACTTAACAAGGCACAGGAGCCTGTCAAGATGAGAGTCTATGAGGATGAGTCGGATGTCGACTTGTCTGAAATAGGCGACAAGGAAATCTTTGCTGTTGAGGAAGAGAATGATTTGGCAAATGTTTATGTAACAGACTTAGTGCAGGAAGGAAACATGAACCCTATTACTTCCAATGCTGTTGCAAGATATATTAGAAACCAGAATGTGTTGAGTGACTATGAGACAGCATCTAGTTCATTCACAGCTGAATATGATGGGTTTATATCTGCAAATGTGGCAGGAACAGGAGCAAGTGTTAATATTCAGATAAATGGCGTTACAATAGCAAACAACTCCAATGCCAACTATGGTAGTAATGGAGTATCAGCATTATTCAAGAAAGGGGACGTTGTTAGTACAAATGCCTCTTCGCCGAAAGTTGCTTACTACAAACTTCGTGACTACACGGGAAGATAAAGTATGTTACTGCAATACGTATAGAGAGTAACTCGATATGCACTTATATTGCGTCGGACTACTCTCTTTATAAAATATAAATAGGAAACAAAACATTATGATAGACTATAAAAGATGGGCGATACTTGAGTACACCAAGACAACCGACTAAAAAGGAGAAAATAGAAAAGCATGAACTGTCCAGAAATGTTTGATAATGGAATAATACATTGTGAGGGTGGTTTTTCGGGAAATGTGAATGGTAAGGGGCATTCTTCATTCAGTATTCTTATGGACATTGACTCTGAATACTGCAACATGATGTGTTCATATTGCTGCTGCCATCCGTCAGAAAAGAAGGTTGACTTATACAGTAGATACACAAAAGACTATCCCAAAATGATTGCCAAAATAAAGGAAAGTCCTCTTTTTGTAAAGGGTGACACAATGCCTCACTTCGATTTGTGGGGTGGAGAGCCGCTTTTCAATACTCAGGCTGTTCAGGAGCTTGTCGATGTCCTAAGAAAAGAATGGCCTGAATGCACTATAACCATCTCAACCAACGGACTTTTACTTGGAGCCAAGCATATCGTGGATTGGATTTTGGAAAACAAGATTTCCATTCAACTTTCTCATGACGGCATTGGACAGTGGATTAGAAGTCAGGAAGTCGACCCGTTAGAAAAGCCTCTTATCCTTGAAGGACTTAAACACATTGCCGATGCAGGACTGTTTGCTGCCGTCAACTGCACTCTTTCCTACTACAACTCTTCATGGTACAAGAACATTGACTATTTCATTCAGCATTTGAAGTACAACACAAAAGACCCGATAAAAGTCGGTTATATAAAACTCAACCATATCTATAACAGCGATTACGACATAAAGGCTGTCAACACGAAAGGAAGATGGCAGGACGGCTTTAGAGAGGATTTGGTTGGAAAGCCTATCGGCAACCTTGCATTAAGAGGAAGAGTGCTTGACGACTATCTTCAGGAGTTCTTTTCACTTGCAATGTTCTTTAGAAGCAACCCTAACACACATTCGCCTATGGAACTTTTCCGTTCATACATAATGGAGCAGAGTAAAAGATGGGGAACTGTTGATGAAACCAAACAGAGTGCTGGTGCATGCCGTGCATATCAGTCTTATGTCCACAACATTGAAGGAAACTACAAGTCACCCCATACTTTTGTGATAACGACTTCCGGTGAATACTCTGAATGCAACCTCTGTACTTCTGTTGACGACCCCGGCTCTCCTATGACTGAGGAATGTTCAACATGCAGATACAAAGACCAGAGGGAATGCCACGGATGTGGGAGTATGCGCAGGCCTTCGAAATGTGAATATTTGTACAAGTTCTGCCAGACTTTGGAAAAGATACATTTAGTTGATATGATGAGGAATAATAATGGAAGTAATACACAGCCTTGCCAAAAGTGAGATTTCTTCAGGCATTCTCCGTCTTCATAGGGATATAGAGAATATAGAAACCCTGATAAAAAACATAAATGACACAAATGACTCTTTGGATAAAAAGTACAAAGATGCAGTTGACTTATACAACAAGCTGAAAGTTTATGATTACATAGTGAACCAGCTTTTGAACATTGCTGAAAAGTGGTGTGCTGACCACCATTCACCGGTGTATTGGGCTGTAATGCAGGACAGAATGGAAACTTGCAATGCATGCAATGCAGGACAAAGCACATGCACAAGTGCCTTTTATTCAATAGCTCAAGGACTTGGCAATGAGACTGCTTATGGTTTCTGCAATGACTGCCAGTCTGTTTTTTCAGTAGAAGATACATTGGAAGACTGCACGTTATGTTATGACAGTACTTTTTCAACCGACGAAAACAGACCGACAACATGTTATCATCAATACACATACAATGATTTCAGTTGTGAAAGCCAATGGAGCAACATTTATGAAGAACGCAATACTTAATAATGATACAAAAAAGCAAGGATTCAACGCTGCTGTAATAAACCTTGACGGACAGACATATGCCAAGGAAAATGATGAAATGTTTGAAAAGTTGGAAGAAATGATACGTGTTGACTATAAAATGCTGAAACAAATACAACGTAAAGTCAACTATCTTACAAAGATAAAGGAGTTTACTCATGATTTTGGTAGAACATGATGAAGATATAAAATGGTTTAATGCTTCTTTATTAGCCAAGATGAAGGAGTACCATATAGAACTTCCGCATCTTGGAAGCATTGAAAGCATTACAATAGATGACACTGACATAAAAGATGTCGGCAGTGATTTAGGCGTAGGTGACTTCATTGACACAACACTTGCGTGCTGGGATATTTCACAAGGCTGCCAAGGATGCAACAACAAGCAGTTTGACTATACATTGTGCAATGCTGGTTGCTTCGGTGCTAACACTGGCTGTGCTGAATGTGTCAACGGTGAGGGAGGCAATGAATGCCAAGGCTGCAACTCTGACAACTCTGGATGCACCATCTGCAATACAGGTTGTGAGTCATGTGTCGGAGGATGCTTCGGTGTATGCAATGCATGCGTTGTCTGCAACAGCGACTGCTATGGCTGCAATGGCGGATGTCAAGGAGTACAGACCTGCATATCTTGCAATGCCGGTCAGGGTTGTGTTTCTGGATGTCAAGGCGACCACACTGCAGGTTGTGCAGGGTGCAATGCTGACTATGACAGATGCAGAACTGGATATGTACCTGCCTGCAATAGAAGTCAAGCTGAATATGGATGTCCCTCCTGCAACACTGGATGCCAGAATGAAGATGTTTGTTCCAGCTACTCTGCTTGTACTGAATGCGTTTCATGCAATGCAGGTGATACCTGTACAAGCGATGACCAGTACAAGGAAAATGACGGATGCACGAATAATAATAAAGGCTGTGGTCTGTTTTACGGAGGCAAATGCAATAACGGATATTCAAGCAACGGAACGGAAACCACATGTCCCTCCAACTATTTTACGGATGACACGACATGCAGGAACGGTTTCAATACCACAGGACCGGGTGGTGTTTCTTGTACAACATATTTCGGCAGTGGCGGCATTGACTGCACAGCAAACTATTCCACCACAACAGGTGACACCCACTGTGAGGGAACATATACCAGTGGTGGCTCTTCGTGCACAGGAAGATTCGATACATCTATAGAAACAGGAAGCGGAAGCGGTTATACGTGTTCAGGCGGATATTCGGACGGTGATACTTCGTGCAATAGCGGCTATACGACGGTAATAGGTGGTGCGGACGTATGCAAGAGTGGATATTCCGGCAACGGAACGACCTGTCCATCAGACTATTCAAGCAATGGTTCTACTGAAAGCTGTCCTGGACGGTATACAACAAGTGGTGGTGTGGAATGCAACGGATATAGCGTAGGAAGCGGTGGAGAGCCTGTATGTCTGGGAGGGTATACGGCACCAGGGATTGACTGTCCTTCAAACTACAACAACACCTGCTCCGCTTGCAACACTTCATCAAACAATGTATGCGTGACATGCAACAACGGACAGGCGGAGCAATGTACCCAATGTGTAGGTACCGGCAACAATGCAAACTGTTCCGGATGTGTGTCTGGTGTGGCAGGTGGATGCACTGAATGTGTTGACGGTGATGGCGGATGCGCTGACTGTCAGGCATGTGACAGCGGATGCAATACCAATGTTTCATGTGCAGGATATGCAGTAGGTGATAATGGTCAGAATATCTGCGTAGGTATTTTCGCTGATACAACATGCAACCAGACATGCAGTGGAGGATATGATTCTTCAACTATGTGCTTATCTGGTCAAGGGTGTTCAAGTTGTGACAGCGGGTGTCAAGGATGCAATGATTGTCAAGGTTGCAATAGCAGTGACTCTTGCTCTAGTTGTGACAGCGGGTGTCAAGGATGTGATAGCTGCCAGAGCTGTGATACCTGCCAAGGATGTTATAGTGGCAACTACCAAATAAGTTGCCCTGGAGATTTTGGTGGCTGTGGTCAATACAGTTGTTCTGGTGGATGTCATGGTGCACAGTAAAAAAAAGACAACCCTCCGTTTTGGAGGGTGCTTATTGCTAAGATTTTATCAGATATTTCTTGGCTTCTAACGTAGGGTGTGGTATTCCAGCTCTACGGAATCTACTGCTTAATGCATTCAATGTCAACGTTTCGCCATTGTAGAAGCAAAGTTGATTATCGTATTTTCTACGGGATTCCTTACCTTTTTCAGACTTCCTGTATTCTTTCTGGTATTCTTTGTTTTCCTCAACAAAACATTTTGCTTTATTGTTGTTATACGTCGGATTGAGCATGTCAATGAACTCCTGCTCTACTTGTTTCAGATATTCTGGTTCAACTGGTGCGAAAATCTGGAATCTGAACTTGTTTACGCCGTATTTCTGCATGTCCCTGTACAATAGACTGTTTGGATGTCGTTTCCACGTTGATGGACATTTATGGCATGTCCACCTATGTATTACATCCCTACTGCTTCCAACATATCTGTCACCAGTTACACTATTTATTATCTGGTAAACTGCACTGATTTTATCACTCATTTTTCACTTCCTCACCACTAACAGAACTATCGTTGTCACCGTCGATATTACTGCTATTCCCCCCACTATCCCGCAACAGATTTGCCATTTTATTTCTCCTCTTGTCTATTTGTTAGCTAGCTAGTTAGTCAAAACTGCTTCTGCTGAAAGCCTGTTCCACTAGCTTGTCCAGGTGCTTTGAAGTCAATGTAACCTGACCATACATCAAAATGCGGCCATACACCATCTTCTGGTACACCGTCATCATTCATTCCAAAGCAGACAGCAACCTGCTTGTCAGTGGTTATCTGAACTGTTTCACCGGACTGAATGTTAATGTAACCTGCACTAAAGTCGGCTTCACCCTTTTTGTTCTCCACAACTATGCAGATAGTCTTTTCAGTACTGTTGTGAACCAATGCAACTTGTTTACCAAAGTTGTTAGGCTTGGCAAATACCGCAACTGTTGCAACCATCATCAAAAACATTACTGTAAAAATCTTCTTATTCATTCTTTTCTCCTTGAGGCTTTCCGTGCCCCTTACATATAGTATATTAACTTCGTTAGTAAAGTGTGGGGAAAATATTTGATATTTTTTATTATTTTTCCCTTACACCTTACATATATAAGTTAGTTGTTGTGTCAAAAGGTGTTAAAACAGATACTCTTCACCGTTCAGCACATATGAATCACGATTAGGATTGTATTTTCCACCCGTACCAAAGTGCCTTGTAAAGTATTTCAGACCAAGCTTTTCTTCTGCACTCTTTTCAACGGCTTCTGGTGCATTATGTTTCTTTGGTTCAAGGAACCTGCCATATTTCATAACAAATGTACCCCAATGCTCACCCTTACTTTCGTCAATGTATTTTGTCCAGACTTCATAAGGCACGTCTGTCTGGTCATACTGCAACAGTTCTTCTGGTATCTGAGGCTTTACAACACGCTCTGCTGGTTTATGGGTTATTTCAGCTTTTGCATTCTGTTCCATAATACGCAGTGCGTCTTCCTTACGCCATTCATTGTACTTTTCTGGGTCAGTGTAGCGGTACCTTACACCACCACGTCCGACATTGGAATCTGGCTGCCACTGTGGTACTGGATTGATATGGTGGACTGGAACATCTGCACTTGTACTTGTACCAGTCAACTGGGACTGGGACTGGGACTGGGACTGGGACTGGGACTGGGACTGGGACTGGGACTTCAGTTCTTTCATAGTAGTCCCAATCTTTGCCAAGTTTCTGAACCAGTTGCTCCTTCCAATGCCAACTACTTCCCAAGGCTTTTCTGTGTTAGCCTTTACTGCATTTACCATTTCTTCTAATGTAACATTCACTTTCTTGCTCATTTTTGAGCCTCCTTTCTATTAGTTATTTGTGTCTTATCAAGACTCTTCATTTCCATATAATCAAGCGTATCATAAGTACTACATATTTTCTTGGCTCTGGCTTCAGTTGCAACAAAGTCTATCATATTCCCAGTGAACGTGTCCATGATGACATATCTATTTTTCGATTTTTTCATTCTTCGTTCTCCAATAGTATTCTCTGCCATAAGTCCTTGACTTCTCAAGGTTCTTTTTTCTCCATCTTTTAACCAGAAGTTTCTGCTTTTCCAGGTATTCCTTGTAAGCATCTTCTCCGTAACGCTTAATGAACTCTTCTTTCTTCATATTTTTACTCCACCCCTTTGAACAATGTATTCAATACAGATGAGCTTTCAAGCCCAAGTAATCTTAAAGCGTCATGTTTCCAGATTCCACTCCGGTTTTCATTGAACTTGTGCCTTTCCTTGCAATACTGAAATATTTCCGGCAGTCTAAAGCTTTTGTATCCTTGTTCAAGATATATTGCAAGCTCTGTAAGCTCTTCAAGAGCATCATTTTGAGCACAATCATTTGGCTTGAAAGAATCCCAGTTTGAGGTTGTTAAATCAACTTTCTCTCTAAATGCCAGCCTTGCAAGAATGTCATTCCTATCATACACGATGTTCTCTACGAACTTTGTTATGTCTTTTATCATTTATTTCTCCTTTCTTTTATTCTTTTATACTTAGTTAGTTAGTAGAAAATGCAGATTTTTTTTTATTTATTAGAACCTTACGTAGAGCTTACCGAAATATGCGTAATAATGTATACTCCTGCGCATAGTCTTTGTAGCACCGTATTCTTTTGCTGTGTCCTTAAAGAATGAATATCCGTAGATACCAATGTCAGAGCCCATGTTTTTGAGGAAGTTGCAGAACCTTTCAGCACAGTCTTTTGATTCTTCCTTTGACAGTGTTTCAACAGCTTTCTTCTGAGCTGCCTTTCCATTGCCCTTAACGAAGTCGCCGATTGTTCCTACAACGTCGTACTTGCTGTTAATGTATTCTACATTGGCATCTGCAAGTCTGCGGAATACAAGGAACTTTAAGTTCAATAATGGCATTGAATCTACAAGCTTCTGTGCCTTTGCCTTGCCGATACCAGTAAAAATAAGGTGGCGGCAGTCTGTGTTTAGAACCTGTCCGATAATGTCCTGTCTTTTTGGGTTTGTTCCGTTTACTACGATAACTTTCATCATTTTTATTTCTCCTTTAGGCTTTTTCTTGCCCTTACATATAATATATTAACACGTTTTTTTAGTTAGTAAGAAAAAAGTGAAAAAATATTTGAAAAAAATAAAAAAAGCCGTATTTTTTTTACGAATACGGCTTATGGTAGGAGATTCAAAATGATTTAGATTGATTATACCATATATTAACAAATATTTGCAAAATCACCAACACAACTAACTATATAGTTAATATATTAGTGTAGCTTTGTAAACAAGTTGCACTATTATGTGTATAGAAGCTTTTAACGAAGCCTCTACTAAATAAGTAAAGCGAGTAACCTAGCTGGTAATGGTCGACCTACTAGTTACTGGCTAGGAGAAAGCTATTATGTATTATCAAAGATTATCTACAAAAACAAAAGCAAACCCAGTAAAGATTACAATGTTTCTGGAAAAAGAAAGATTTATGCCAGAACATAGTCTTTATGTACCTACCACCCCAATGTATTGGGAAAATCACAAGAAAGTTTATAGAAACATAACAAATCCTCAAGATGTTGAAGCAAGAAAACACGGTTGGTGTGACTTTGTTGTAAGAAACAACAGATTTGGAACATACCAATACTACAAGTTCTTTACACGTGGTGATTCTATTTCCATTGGTATGATTGAAAAATGGAAAGGACTTCCTAACAATCACCAGGTTGTCATATTTGACCAATGTGGTCTTGGATATGTAACATTATCAATGGACTGGTTCAGCCAGAACTATGAAAAGATTACAAACAAAGAAACAATGGAACTTAGAATGTTGAACTGCTTTATTCCAAGACATATTAGCGTAAAGTATCTTGACAAGAATAACTTCAATAACATTACACATTCAAAAGTCTTGAATATCATAAAACATACAGAAATACTTCCTCATGAATACCTGAAATATCATAAATCAACCAATGGTTCTACTTATGTATTCAATGGTTGTACTTTCTATTCATTGAAATGCCTTTATGACTTCATAAAACCGGCTGATATATCCTACGAACGTTTTAGACATGTTTATTCATCATTTGGAATCGTAAAGGAAAAGGCTAAAGAAGTGTCTTCCTACGGAAGCCCCTCAGGCTGTGCTAACGCACACCCTATCGAGTCTGAAGATAGGTATATTGATATGGATGGGCTGAAGCGCAGCGAAGCCCCTAAAGAACAGATGACAAATGAAAAAAACGTTGACAAGGCTAAAGAACACCACTGTACTGATGTCTCTGTAGATGATAAGAGAAGTGGTCACGTAGAAGAAATAACTATGTATTACAAGATAAGGGCAGAAATAAATACACAGTTATTATCTGTATTAGATAGAAACTATGTAGAAGAAATAACAATGAAACCAGATTTTTATGATTGCTATGTAAAATAAGGAAAAAAAAACAGTATGGAAAGACAGATTGATAATGAAAAATGGGAAATAGTCCAACGACTAGAAAAAAGATTTTATACCTACACCATCAGAAAAGACTGTAGTTATAAAATAAAAGGTAAAGACATAAGGATACTTATGACTGAATGTTTAGAAAAACCAGAACGTAAAGAATACTTTGTTTTTGTAAATGGAACATTACTACATTGCTACCAAGACGCATTACAAGTATTAGACGGATTAGACATTCAAGACAAACCCGAAACTGTAGACTATACACCAGATTACAATGTAGAAGATTTGTTTTAGGAGGAAAAGATAAATGAAAAAACTTTCAGATTTCAATGAAGAAGTATGGAATGAGTATGAAACAACCAAGAAGCCAGTAGAAAAGGTACTGAGGAGACAAGGGTACGTAATCCATCAAAAGCAAAATCATGGTGGTTGTGGTGAAACAGAAGTATCACTTGACGGATTGCTATTGCGAATAAACTGGCAAGCTTGTGGAGCTCATATTTCTGTTGACACCATAACAGACAAAGTATTAGACTTTCTGAAACAAGAGATAACAGACGTTGAAAACATTGACTTACTGAACTGTGATTACTTCTGGATAAATGGATGGGAACTTGTAGATTTCTTACTTAGCAACTACTTTGATAAGTTTGAGTCTTTGGCAGAAAGACTGGATGATTATAATAGTCCGAAACATTGCCAGATGGATTGCTATGATTGTCAGAACTTTTATGCTGGACTTTGTGATGAATGTAACGGAACAAACATGTTCTATGAGGGAAAATAAATGCTAAAGATTACAAGTAAGATTTTCAGAGCAAAGAAGAATGAAACATTTTCTGCTTTATTGAAACGGGTGAATAAGTTCATAGCAGAAAAGTGTGATTCTGGGTATAGCCTTGATAAGACTATAGTAAATGAAAAACTGATTGTTGTAGATTACTGGGTAAGGACAACTAAATAGTATGCGATTCGATTGTATTATAGCCAATCTCCCTTACGGCAAAATAGGGTGTGACATAACAAAGAAAGTAATAAAACAGAACTCGGACAGTAACTATGCAATGCTTGGGACAATATAGAAACATAGGAGAAACAAACGTGAAGAAAGCAGAATACATTGAGAAGTATGGTGAAGAAGCTTACCGAAGAAAGCAAGAGAAAGATAGAGCCTATAGGCTTGCCAACAAAGAAAGGGTAAAGGAAAGATACCAGGCTTGGCTTGTTGCAAACAAAGACAAAGTTGCAGAATACAAGCATCAATGGTACAAGGACAACATAGAGCATATTCGTGAACAACGACACAACTACTATGTTACCCATAGACACCATGTATCTAAAGCAGGTGAGAAGCTAAAGCTTTACTGTTGTGAAGACGTCTCTTTGATAGAGAACTATGAACTTGCCAAAGCAGACAACTTTGTTGGGTGGGAGGTTCATCACAGACTTGAAACACATACATCTGATGGTGAAAGACGGCTTGTAGACCTTAGCGTAGATGAACTGAAAGCACTTGATATGTACTATCATCGCCCAGCCTTTGAACTTGTGTATCTTAGAAAGTCTGAACACGCTGCTCTTCATATGGTTGGACATGAAGTGTCTATCGAAACTAGAGCAAAGATATCAAACAGTCTATATGCTAAACAACGAGCCGTGTAAAGTTACGGAACGGCTATATCTATATTTCATTCGAAACTTTTGAAGAAGCGTGTGAATGTGCGATAGACATCGTATCGTGGAAGAACCCTACGGACAGTCATTACAGGTGTGTGAGGTGGGGATTTGTAACTGGCTTACAAAGCCATGAAAGATACAAAGAAGAAGGAGAACAGTAAATGACAAAGATTAGTGCAGTATACAAGATTGTAAACACAGTAACTGGTGACTGTTACGGGACACGCAAAACCGCAGGTGGATACCATTGGGAGTATTTATAATGCGATGGAGCCATGTGATAGCCAATCCTCCATATTCCGTTGGAAATAAAGTTACCTCGGTAGCAATAGAAACTTGCTGTAAATGCGTATGTCTAATGCCTTTGAGTCAGTACAAATCCAATAATCTTTATAAACACGTTGAAGACTTCAGGCTCGCTGACCCAGACATGTTTGAGGATGCATCCATTACGAATAACCTATGTATCTGTACATTGCGAAAAGATGTTGTAGACAAGTTCAAGACATACGAAGAAATGTCTATGGAAAGCTATGACCCGAAGTTCAAGGCGTTTTATGAATACAACAAGGCTCATAAAGTTCTTGAAATGAAGTTTCATCCTACAAAGGGCTACCTTGAATATCTGAACAAGAACCATAACCGTATCTTTATAAATAGTGTCCGTATTGCAGCAGGTGGTTATGCAAAAGTTGGCTTATCAAAAGACTGGTATGATGGAAAGACTGAACTGCCAATAGATAATGAGGGCTCTATACAAATATTCGCAGTAGAACATAAGAGTAAAGACGCAAATGATAACTATGCAACATTTGTATTCAATAGTGGTTTCCTAAATGACGCTATAAAAGGTCTGAACAAGACTAATGGTACAGTTTCCATTGCCATCCCACAGATAGACTGGGAGGCTATTTCAGACACACAACTTTGGAAAGAAGGGAAATACGATGAAGCCGTGCTTTTAGCGATGGGTCTGAAGTGGAATGATGAAAAAGATGGGGTTGTAAGGAAATAATAAAGCCGTATTTGTAAGCAAAATATCCAGTTTTTGATAATATAGCATATACGCAACTAAGTAAAAAAGGAGAATACATTTATGAATACATTAATGACAATAGTATTTATTTGTGGTGTTGGTGTTGGTGTCATTGCAACCATGATTGTCTATGAAATCTGCTTTGTGAAGTAAGCAAGGTCCTACTAAATAATAAAGGAAAAAACACGATGAAAGAATACAGTTATGAACAAGTAATAGAAGAAATCAATAATCTACCAGCCAGTGATAGGACAACTGCGAAAGAAAGGTGGGGTGAAAGGGCTATTAAAGAAAATAATCTTTGGGATATTCTGTTTCCAAACAACCTCGGTTGGAAGAAAATAACCGATAAAAGACAACAGAAGCTTGGGGTGGACTATAGAATACACACCGAAAATGGGGATGTCAATGTCGACATAAAAGTGTGCATTGGCAGTGACTATTCAGAGGGCTTACCCTTGGAAGCGTATCAGCGTCCTGTACGTGAATCAGATGTTCCGTCAAGCTACACGTTTACAAATCGTTCAAGTAAGTTAACAGATTGGATGGTGTATGTCATACTTGATAGAGCTGGATTCCGTGTATATAAGATACCTTACTCCGTGATTCACGCAGAAAGTGTGAAGTACAAGTGGAAGACAGTTGAAGTTATGTCCGACCGTGGTTTATGTTATAAACTGGAAAAGCATCCTGCATTACAGAAAAGTTTTAACGGAACAGGCTATTTTGTGAAAGTAAACTTTGATGCATACAGAATAATATAAATCAAAAGGAGAAAATAATGATAGACACAATCAAAATGAAGTACCGTGGATTTTGTTGTGATGAATATTCAAACATAGAAAACTATAATGATGCAATAACAAGTTCTGAGCAATATTGCATTCATCATAGATTAGAAACTCATACATCAGACGGCATAAAGAGAGAAGTTTGTTTAACATCAGATGAACTTAAAGCATTAGGTATGTACTATAATAGACCCGCATCAGAACTTATATTCATGCCTATATCAGAACACACTATTCTTCATAATACCTTTGTTAGATGTAAAGAACATTCAAAAGCAACAAAAGAAAAAATGTCTAAATCTCATAAAGGTATTGCTCACGCAGATACTTGGAAAAAACACCAATCAGAATCCTTAAAGGCTATGTATTTAGGTGGGGGAACTTGTAAGCCACGAAAGTATTTTCAGTGTATTGAAACAAATGAAGTTCATTATCTTAATGAATGGAGAAGATTAGGATTTAGATTAAATGGAAGTGGTGATATAAAAACATGTAAAGGTCTACATTTTGAGTTGGTAAAGTCTAAATAAAGAGAAGTAATGACAAACAAGGGGTTGTGCACTAAGTGTGTAAAAGACCCTGCTTTACAGAAATCTTTTAACGGTACTGGATATTACGTAAAGGCGTTTTTTGAAGATTACAAAATAATATAACTAACTGAAGTATAGGAGAAGAAAGAAAATGTTTGTTGCTATTTGCTCATTATTTGGTTTAATGTTTCTGTCTGGTTGTATCGGCTATGCCATAGGCTGGACTGCCAATGAAAAAAGTTGGAGAAAGTAAATGAAACGAAAAGGAAACGCTGAAAAAGAAGCTTTCAGACGAACAAAAAAGTGGAAGCAGTTCAGTAAAAAGTTGAGAGAAGAGCGTCCATACTGCGAACTTTGTGGGTGTAAAAGCAAAACACTCCAAGTACACCACATGGATGAGGAAAACTATAAGGACCTAAATCCAGAAAAGTTTATGGTCCTGTGTCATTCATGCCATTCGTATATTTCCAGATACGAAAGGATAAAACCAGAAAACAGATGGAAATATAATCCAATCTGGATAACCTTTTGCAGTAGGTGTTTTGTGTAATGTAAGAACAAAGGAGGTAGCCATTGGTAGATAGGAGATTTTGGGAAGTTAAAAAAAGTCATGCATGGTTGGACGACACGTGTATTTATCTGCTTGAATCAAAATCAGACTTATATGCGGTCGTCTTGGAACGTTCGGACGACACTATCCAAGCATTGTATTCAAGTTTTGACTGGGCTTCTGCTCTAAAAGAATATAACAACCATAAGTCAGACTTGATGAAAAACCATACTGAATGGTACTTGGATAAACTTTACTAAATGATAGGAGAACAAGAATGTATAAGAACAAAATAAGTGCAGTATACAAGATTGTAAATACTGTGACAAACGACTGCTATGTTGGTTCAAGTAAGAATGTTTATAGTAGGTGGAAGGAACATAAATGTCCTTCAAGTTGGAAGAAACGTCCAAACAGTCCGTTATACTTGGATATGCAAAAATATGGTTTAGAAAAGTTCGGCTTTCAGATACTTGTAACAGTTGAACCAGAATATCTAAAAGACGTGGAACAAGAGTTCATTGAACTGCTCCGTCCTACGTATAACAACTATAGGGCAAATGGCTTGGATGTTGAAAGATACAAAGAAACCGATAGAAAATACCATAATCAGCTTTGCTTCTACAATGGTGAAACGCTGACATTGAATGCACTGTCTAGTCGATTTCGAAAAGCCAGAGTAGAAAATCCAACAAAAGAAGCAAAAAAGTATCTTTTACCACAACAATAACTAACTGAAGTATAGGAGAAAAAAACATGAAAAAGGAAACAGAAATACTTTTGGCTTCCGTACTGGAGAGATTCGACCACGAGCTTAATACTATGGAGAAGATTGTCGGAGAAATAAGGAAGGATGTAGACACGCTGATGGATGATATGGAAAAAGTCAAGGATGACATAAAGTCGGTCAAAAATGATGTGGTTCATTTAACCTTGGAGAGTTGAAAAATGATGCTTCCATACCACTGTAAAAGTTGTGGAAAATACTTCTTCAAGTATGTTCCGAACTGCGAGATTAACAAGGACATAACCAACTGTTCATCATGCGGCAGAAAGGCGGTTCTTGAGGAACAGAAGCCACAGGACTACCTTGACAAGAACAATCCTTACTGGAAGGACACGGAGGATATCTACCGTAAAGCGGAAGCCGCAGGTGATGAGGAGACAATCTTTAAGTGCATGCACAGGCTCTGTCATGCCATATGCTGCAAAAAGCTGAATAAACTAGGTATGTCAACTGAAGATATTTATGAAAAAGGCTTGGACTGCACAATCCATGCCATGGAGAAAAGAAACAGCAAATACTTTAAGGAACATGGTGGAATGTGCTACAGAACGCTTGCCGCATGGTGCTACTACAGTGTCCTCTACGTGCTGTACAGAAGAAACAAGCAGGACGTGTTTGAGGACAACATAGTGTTTGACGATGGCGAACTATTAAAAATAGTATCAGAGGAGAATAAATGAAAATAAAAAAGCCACATTTTACTAATGAGTTTTACAGCAGTACGATAGGCAGCTATCTTGTCTGTCAAGAAAAGTTGAAGAATACAAATATCTGGAAAATCAAAAAGATGTGGAAGCGTTTTCAGGAAAAGGACGATTTGCGTCACTCTGAAAAATATGATGAGTTTATACATCTTATCAATGTTTATTTTGGCATTCCTGACACTGATGTTCCTATTGTGGCGGTTTACAGTAAAGTTACACACAATATCATACATGCTTTGTTTTATGACAACTTCATACTGCCTGTTACAGATACAATCCCTGTTGCTACATTAGTCTATCCAACGAAAGTTTGGGATATTAAGGGAAACGAAATAGACTTTTACAAGTGGAGAGACTGGCGTGGAAACGAACATAATAGCAAGGAGGTTCATGACAATGTGGTTGAAGAAAAAAGAACTTGAAGCACAGAAAATACTGATAGAGAATCTAAGTAAGAAAGTCGGCCGCCTTGAAAAGGAGAACAAAGACTTGAAGGCAGAGTACAGCGGTAAAATAGCCGAGGAAAAGTCCAACAACGAATACCGAAGAAAGTTGGAGGAAGAAGCTAAAATGTCGGCAGAACTGTACAAAAAGAACCTTGATGCACTGGTTGCCCATGACATGAACTATGCTTTCCTACAGCAGCTTGTGAACACCTCAAAAGACCCTGGTACTTTAATAGAGGTGGAGCTTAGGGACGGAACGAAGCTTACCATAAGGAAGGAAAATAAAAAGGACTATAGGAAAGCGGCTGAGGATATCTTTGAGCTATCCGATTTCTAAATGGAGGGGAGGACGATGAATGAAAAAGTTTTTATCACTGTTTTTACTGTGCTGCTTTTTATGTGTGCCGTCGTTTTGTGGTTCTCTTTCAGAGAAACTTCTGAATCAAATAGACGACTTGAAGACACTAGAGTCGAGTTACAATCAACTGCTGAAAGACTACAACGAGCAGAAGCAAGAAATCGAGAGCTTGAAAACAGACTTGACAGATATGAAGTCGTTGTGTCAGACACAGTTGACCGACTTGGAGAGCTCAACTCAATCTTTGCAGAAAATAACAACGGACTTCACTCAACTATCGAACAGCTACAAATCATTGCAGAGGAGGTCGAAGCTTTGGAAAATAGGCTGCGTGACATTGACAATCACAGTGGCGGTGACGGTACCTCTGTTGATATACTCACTGAACAGGAGATAAAATAAAATGGGAATGATTCGAAATATACTGAACAGACTTGCAGGGAAACCGGATGAAACCAAGATGGCACAGATGGCTCAGGATGTTCAACAAAGAAAGCTGAACTATAATCCTTTCACTATATCAAACCAGAATGCACAATCGTGGGACCCGGAGACCCATCCAGAGGGAAGAGGCAACAGCAGGCTTGTTTCAACCATAGACTACGATGCACAGTCTAAAAATCTGGACGTTGAATATCGTGACGGCTTTAAGGCACGGTATGAAAATATTGATAAGGAAACAGCGGAAGCTTTCAACCGTGCACCAAGCAAAGGTCGGTTCGCTTTAAGAAATCTATGGGACTTACCTTACGAGGAGATAACATAATAAAGGAAAAGAACTATGGCTACAAAAAAGAAACTTGGAGGACTGAAAAGCGTAGAAAAAAATGAAGCTACTTTCCATGATGGAACAAAGTTAATAGACTACAATACCGACCTTGTCGAGCTCTATAATAAAGCAGTTGTAGAAGCCCTCACGAACCAGAAAACCGACAACTATCTGCTGCCTTTTGTCAGTAAGTCCATCAAGGGTATGATGAACGCTGAAAGAACAGACCTCGGCGTAAAAAGCCTTGACAAGCTGGAATCACTTGTCAAGGAAACAAGCGAATACTTCCAAAAACACCAGGAAGCCGACAACGACTTTATCGAATACAAAATAGCCAAGACACTTTTTCCATGGCAGAAGGAAGTCATAAAGTTCGACAGTAAAAGAAACACTCTGCTTGCGGGACGAAGAAGCGGAAAATCATATGTTGAGTCAGCTATTGCAGTTCTTCACTGCACCAGAGGGTATGATATAATCAACGGATTCAAAAAACCCAGAAGCGTATTAATAATGGGCTTGACTTCTGAAAGAGTTAAAGATGTTTTCTGGGAGAATGTCAAGCATTATATTGAAATCGCAAACATACCTGCAAAAATCGACAACAACAATCTTTCCATAACATTTGAAAACGGTGCGTCTATAATCCTCAAAGGTAATAACAGCAAGGTTGACAGGGAAAAGCTCCGTGGTGCCGACTATTCACTCATTATAATAGACGAATGCCAGTCCCAGCAGTCTTTGGGGTATCTTATGACGGACATACTCGGACCTATCATCAAAGGCCGTGACTCATTCTGCTTTCTTTCAGGGACTGGAGCCATAACGAACAAAGGCTATTGGAAAGACGTTACAGATGGAAAAGACTCCGCAATGTGGAGGCATTTTACTGCCACAATGAAAGACAACCCGACCGTACCATCTACTGCTTTGGATGATGTTCTTAAGGAAAACAACTGGACTCCCGATAATGTTACATACCGAAGAGAATATTTGGCAGAGAACATAACAGATACAACTCGTATTGTTTATCCTGAACAAAGATACTGGACAAAAGTGCCAGTCATTAACCGTATTGCTATTGGGGTTGACTACGGCTTTAACGACTATAATGCATTAGTGCCATTAGGCTTGGGACAGGACAACAAGATATATGAACTTGAAGGCACCAAAAAGTTCCATAAATCTGATGTTACAAACATAGTTCACAACATTAAAGACTTAGTGGAAGGGCTTACAGTAAAGTACAAGGTACCTGCTGAGCAAGTCATTTGTATTGCTGACAACAGTGACAAATCTATTAGTGCCGAAGTACAAAAGAACAATGTGCGCATACAAGATGCATACAAAGTTGACAGAGTTATGCAGATATGTAACCTTAGAGAAGCATTACGAAGAGGTGATGTTCTCTTAAATAAAGAAAGTTCTTTACTAAAAGACGACATGGATTCTACAGTCTGGAAATATGATGAGGAGAACAAAACTGTTATATATGAGGTGGACGATGAATATTTTCACTCTGATGTGCTGCCTGCATTAAGATACGCATTTCACTTTTTAAGATATATAATGAGACCCGTATAATATTACTTACTATAAAGAGGAAAAGATATGTGGTATATTTACAGAATAACAAACTTAATAAATGGTAAAACTTATATAGGACAGCATGAATATAAAAAGTTAGATGATAACTATATGGGTTCTGGAGTGCATCTGAAAAGAGCTCAGAAGAAATATGGCATTGAAAACTTTAAGAAAGATATTTTGCTTTTTAACATACCAAAACTAGAATATGCTTATTTACTGGAGAAAACATTTATTGCTTCGGAACGTGAAAAAGTTGGTGTTGAAAACTGTTACAATATAGACGATGGTGGAAAAGGAGGACCTAAGCCTGAAGAAACAAAAAGAAAGATATCTGATGCCCTTAAAGGTCATCCGGTATCGGAAGAAACAAGAAAAAAGCTTTCAGAAGCAGGAAAGAAAGGAAAAGGAAAACCTAAATCTGAGGAATGGAAGAGAAAAGCATCTGAAAGAATGAAAGGCAAACATCCTTCTGAAGAAGCTATTAGAAAACGTGCAGAGGTCATGAAAGGAAGAACTCCTTGGAATAAAGGATTAAAGATGAGTGAAGAGCTTAGAAGAAAAAACAGTGAAGGTCACAAAGGAAAGAAACAGTCAGAGGAAACTATTAGAAAAAGAGTAGAAAAGCTTAAAGGTCATCCGGTATCGGAAGAAACAAAGAGAAAGATTGCAGAAGCTAATAAAGGTAAACCTTCTTGGTGTAAAGGTAAACACCTTTCCGAAGAGCATAGAAAAAAGATATCAGATGCTAAGAAGAGAAATCCTTCTGGAAATAGAGGTAAACACTGAAAAATCGCTAATAGAACTATTAAAAACAAAGGAATAAAATAATGCAATATAAAGTTTCTGAAATCATCAAACGTGCATTAGTTTTGGCAGACATTCCAAACTCTCAGAACCTTACATACAAGGACTTGAACCAATATTTGAATCAAGCCTGGAGACATCTTAACCAGCAGATTATCAACCATGCTATAAAATACTTTTATGATGAGGTTGATGTCGGCGTTGGTTACAATGACCTACCCTGGGACTTCTACCAAATCGACTGCATTAAAACATATAACGGCTACATACTTCCACGACATACTAATGACATGACTGATTTTGACACATCGTATGACATTATTGGAAATCAGTTGAGAGTCTATAATGCTCTTGGTTCAGTCAAAATGTACTATTGGAAAAAGCCGGTTACATTGACTTTCCCAGCTAAAAAGAAAGAAGCTGAGCTGCCTATTGACATTAACAGCATCAATGTTTGGGATATTTACGACAGCCGTCTAGTTTATGTTCTTGACAACAGTGTACATGTTTACAACCTTAAAGAAGGTACTGACAATGTAATACTTGATGAAGGAACAGCTATAACAAAGTTGGTTGCAGGGAATGGATGCTTCTATCTTGAAGCAGAGGCTGACAACATCTCTGTAAAGGCAATCTCAAGCTATAAAGGCAACCTGCTTGACCGCTCATCCAATGAAACAGCTTCATACATTAAGACAGAAGACAACTCTGTGTTCATATCAACATACGCTGACAATGTTCTCAGTGTTCACAACTGGAAGTCAAATGAAACAGAAGACTACACAGTATATCCTGTTGAAAACACAACCGATGCAGTCATCTTCAAAGGTGAAGTCTACGCTGCTGCAAACGGAAATGTTTACAACATCTCAAAAGAAACAGACAATGAGGTTGGAAAAGGAACCAAACTCAATGTTGCAGACTGGGAAGATGACATCGCTATCCTTACAGACAGACAGCTTATCTGGACTAACAATGACAAAGTGTTTACAGAAGACCTTGACATAAAGAACAAAGTGTTGAACATCATCAAGGCAGACGCTGATACAGGCTATGGAATGTTGACTACAGATGGAACAGATTGCTTCATTGAAAGCTGGATGCCTGATACATTATTGGATTTTCCGAGCACTGTTATGTACGACTTCATTGCATATTATCTTGCATATTTGTTTGCATTGCGTCTAGGCTTGGAAGTTACCAACATTGAAAAAGCATTGACACAAGCAGAGAGTTCATTTTATGATTCAATAGACAACACAGGCTACTATAAGACAATCACAGATGTTACAGGAGGAGGCTATTCATGGCTACCCTAAACTATCAACCAAAACAGCTTAAGGGAACTGTTTCCCAGAACATGGACACACTTACAAGTGGCCAAAAGTACGTGAAAGACCCAGGAAACCCTTTTACAAATCCTGAATATCAAAATGGTACTATTTGGGGAGACACAGAAAGGTTCTACAGAGACTTGGATGCCTACAGAGCACAGACAGCCTCAAGAGAAAAGAACATACCAATAGCAATACAAGCAGCATTGGATTCAAGCAATGAAAGAGCAGACGCTTATACAGGACAGACTGCAATACAGAATGCCAGTGACAACCTTAACAAGTATGAAAGTGTCGGAAGAGCAGAAGGTGCGCAGATGTCCACAAATGATGATGCTTATCAGGCGGCTGCTTTCAAAGAACAGAACCTTCAGCAGAACCGAATCAATACACTGCAGGACACTATTAATGAAGGACAGGCACTGCTTAGAAGCTATGGTATGAACACCAATGCGGCAGGACTGGCAGAAGCACAACAGCTTTTGAACCAGTCTCAAAGTCAGATGCGTCTTGCTGACACTATGTCCACATTGTCATCTATACTCCAGAACTTCAAGGGCTTGGGAGGAACAACAAAATGAGTTTGACACAGGAAAGACAACTTGCTGAAGATGCATACATACAGGCGACAAAAGACCAAGCAGAAGAAGTTGGAAGACAGGCACCTGAACTTGGTGATACATTGGCTCACAATACAGAGGCATTGAACCAAGTCAATGAACAGGCTGATATGTCAAGACAGCTTGCCAATGCTTCAAACCAAGGCTATACACAGGAACGTGTCATAGAACAGCAGAATGCAGAAAGACAAGTTCAACAGCAGAAACTGAAAGACTATCAGAAAGCTTGGCAGGACAACAGAAACAAGCAGATTGCTAAAAACACTGCTATTAACGAATACAAGCAGTTTGCTACAGAACAGGCTAAAAGAAAGTATGAGCTTGCTTCACAGAGACTGCAACAGGCTCAGGCAAACATTGGAAACATAAATAAGATTTTCCAAGGCTTAGGTGTTGGATTATCAATGATTCCTGGATGGGGTTGGCTTGCCGGTGCAGTAGTACAAGGTGCAAGTGCTATTGGAACATCTATTGCGTCAAGAAGTATATAAGGAGAAAATAAATGGCAGAAAAGATAGATAGAAGAGCTCTTCAAGCACAGAAAGATGCTAAACAGAAAGAACTTGAGATTCAGGCAGCTGAGGAAGAGGTGAGAAATGCACAGCTTTATGGCAGTGAACAAGATGTTTATAAAGCAGAAGCTAAACTTGCTAAGCTTAAAGGTGAAGACTACACAGCACCTGTTGTAAGTGGAAACGTGCAGAATACTGGCAAAGATGTCGTAAAGGATGCAATAGCCTCCTACAACAGTGAAAGCGGAACATTCGACAACCTGCTCAAAACACTAAGAGATGCTGGTTATAATGATGACTCAATCGAAACAATCATCAAGGAAAACAAGCTTGAAGGAAAGAAAGCCACAGACTGGGTTAAAAACAGAGGAGAAAAAAGAACAGCAGAAGCAACAGGAACACCTCCTGAAGTGAAAGCTGATGAGAAAGAAGCAGATGAAAAAGTTGACAACATTGTCAACGAACCACCTGCACATACTCCGAAAGGCATTGATGTAAAAACGGATGTTACAACTGAAACTGATGAAACAAACACCGCTGATGAAACCAATACCGAGACCAATACCGAAACAAACACTGCTGATGAAAATACGGTTGCAGGTGTTACCCAGTCAAATCCAATAGACGGAAATACAGAAGAACAACAGACAGAAAAGCAGGACAACACCGAAGCCAAGAACTTTTGGAAGAAATGGAGAGCCGGAGCTTTAAGGGCATATCCTATGTTGCAGTCTATCGGAGATGCAATCAGTAGAAATGCAAGAATGACGGCAGACAGGGCTGCATTACTTACAGGCGGACAGAGAGATACAGGAGCTTATGACCCAATACAGGTTCAGCAGGCACCAAAATCACAGTTGGCATTTGCTGATGCGGAGGCAGGAAACTTTGATACATTGAAAGAAGCCGTTATGTCTGGTGAGATTGACATTAACAATGCTGCACAGGCACTTAACATGACACCTGAAAGCCTGCAGGAAATGTTCAACAGAAGTGAAAGAAGTCAAGAGGCTGATGTCACTGGAAAGGAAGTTGGTGTCGAGCAGAGCAAGGAAAACCTTACACAGTCTATCTTGCAGAACAAGCAGCAAGTACGTGAGAATATCTTGTTTATTGACGAACAGATTAGACAGATTGACAAGGACATCAACGCTCTTGAAGGCAATGACTTTGACTCATACAACAAAGTTCTTTCCGACTATGTTAACAACTATACAGGACTTCAGACTATCGGCTCTACTGCTACATCAAGCAAAGACGACACAAACAACCTTGGTGGTGGAGTTGGAACAGGTGCTCTTGTAAGCAAAGTAGTTAGTGCAGATGTTCGTGATACATGGACTCATTCTACTGGTTCATCAGACACGGGAACATCATCAAAAGATGTGCTTGCACTTGCCGCTCTTCCAAAGGGTGAGGAATATGCCAAAATGGCTCTTGACGAAAGAAACGCTGCCAATGCAAAACTTGTCGAGCAGTTGCAGCAGCAGAAAGCCCAGTTGGTACAAATAAGAGACCAGCTCAAATCCGCATATACAGAAGCCACTGGTGAAACAGCAACAAGACTTAACTACAGTCCAAAGACGGAGAGTGCAAAATGATGAATAACATATTTACAGTTCTTTCGGGCAGTAAGCCAATACAGATAGAGGTTAAAAGGCCTGCTATTGAAAAGGTACAGGAACAAACTATAAGGGATTTAGTTTTGATACAGATGCTTAGCGGCAATAAGCTGAGAGGGAGAAGAAAATGAGTCTTGACTATCGACCAAAGATGATGCAGACGGAACAGCAGATGGAACAGCCACCTATGGAGCAACTGCCTTTCTTCAGCAACAAGGCTTCCGACCAATACACAAGCTTTATAAATATGCAGAATGTGGTCAATGCCGCTTTGCAGAAACAAGCATATCAACCTAATCCAAATGACAAGACAGAACTAACGGCTGCTTCAGGGGAGAAATACAATGTCTAAAGAAGATGTAAGAAAAAGAGTTTCAAAGCTCATAAGGGAAACAGGACGTAACAACAAGTATCTCCGTAATCTTAAAATGTACAACGATACACCCATATCATCATTGGATGATGTGGATACAACCGTGGGCTTTTACAATACCGGAACAGCAAGGACTTCATTGACGAATGAGAATGTCGTTCTTGGAACCATAAGCACACTGGTTGCAAAGCTTGCGGAACATGCTAGGGCACGTCCATTCATTAATACAGTCAACGGCAACTTCCATGACAAGCAGGTATCACGTGCAGTTCAACAGTACTTTGACACAGAGTTTGACACACAGAATGTCTATGATACTGTAAGCAGTGCTTTTAGGGATGCATGCATTTTCGACACAGGATATGTTTTCATTGATAAAGATGAGAAAAAGATTAAGAAGCTCTATCCTTGGCAGGTTTATTTTGACAACAAAGAACAGAAATATGGATGCCCTAAGACATTGGTCATTGTAAAAAAGCAGTACCCAGTTACATTCATTGAGGACTATAAAAAACCGAAAGCCGATTATGTTACACTGCTTGTATACTGGGACACGGTGAAACACAAGAAGTATACATTAATCAAGGAAGATGCCGATTATTGGAAAGAAGAGGACTACAAGTATGATGTTCTTCCTATTCTGCCTATCAAGTATGAGGAGTCGTCTTTCGGGGCAAACACCTCTGTTTCAGTGGTCGATTTGCTTTACAGCATTCAAAAGACCATCAACGAAATCTGCATTAAAATGGGAAAGCGTATCCGTGCCTCCGCTTCAATCATAACAGTACCGACCAATGGTGGTATTAAAGAAGACAAGCTTACCAACGAGGAGGTTCAGATTGTGCCTTATGAACCTGCTATTGGTGCATCTGCTCCTATGTCTACATTGAATCCTGACTATAACATTGAAGGATTGAGAGCAGAGCTGGAAGCTCAGAAAAAAGACGCTTATGATTTGGTTGGTGTCAACATGCTTTCAGTTACAGGACAGCAGACTGCAGGAATGGATGATATGTCTGGTGTTGCTATGCAGACAATGGCAAACATTGAGGCAGACAGATTCCAGACACAGCTCAACAAAATCATCCGTCTTTATGTGGATATTGCCAGAAGATGCATTGACTTGTATGAGGGACAGGTTCTGCCTGATATAAAGGAAAGACTTGATGTTACGTGGGATGAGGTAAGAAAGACAATAGACAAGTTCAAGATACAGTTCTCCGCCGCCGCAAACATATCAAAAGACCCTGCCGAAAAGTGGAAGATTATAAAGGAGTGGAAGAATGAGGGATTGATACCTGCCAACCGTATTACAGGACTGCTTGAAATACCAGACCTGCAGGAAGCCGCTTCATTTGCCGCAAACTCCTACAATGCAATACAGACGGTCATTGAGAACTGCATTGAAAAGGACATATATGAAATACCACCGTATATCAGCAGGGAAGAGCTTAAACCAGAAATAATGAACACCTGCCTTATGCTGACTTCATTGGGACCCGAAAACCAGAAGGACATTGAGAAGCTGATGAAGCTCTTCAACATTGTCGTAACGGAAGAGTCCAATATCGGCAACGCACAGAAGACGGATGAGGCTAATGCACAGCTTGACAATGAAGCAAACATTATGGACGAGCAGTCTACATTCTTGGAAATGCAGTCGGAGCAGTTGACAAATGTCCTCACAGATTTGCAGAATGGTGTCATAGACAAAGACCAGGCAACTGCACAACTTGAATCTATGGGACAAGGCTCATTCGATTATGGAGGGGTATAAAAATGTGGGAAAGTATCACGACTATGGTGACAAGCAAGGCACTCATACCTGTTTTGGTGTTTGTTTTAGTGCTGGTCTGTGTTGCCATGTTTGCCGCCAAAAAAGGGTGGCTTAAAATAAAAACCGACAAGGTTCAGGTGGGAAGCGACAATGAACGTAACATCATTATGACACAGATGGGAAAGATTGAAAGTGTTGTAATGTCCGTCTATAAAAAGTGGGGATTTGCTAATGACAACTGGAAGGCAAGATACATCTGTTCAGAAATAGAAGACCTGCTTTACAGAGCTGTGGCGGTGAACCATATCAACACAAACCGTACCTATGTGTCATTAAAGCAGGAAGCAGTGTGGAAGACAATCTGTCAATATGCGGACAATCCACCAGACGACTTGAAGGAAAAGGTTTATGCTGAAACAGAAAAGTTGATAGCAGACTTGGTTGAAGTAAGAGAGTATTTAACGAATCGGAGGTAAATAGATAATGAACATACAGAAACAAATGCAGAGCTTGTTTGGTTCTGCATGTTTAGCTTACAGCTTGGCATACATATTTGATGAGCAGAACAGAGACAACATTAAAGGTCTTACATTGGATGTTGTAAAAGGATGGGAAAAAGGATATATTGATGACGATGCATTCGTGTCAAAGCCGATACAATACATCAATGATGCGCTCGGAGGTTCTGTAACATCATACAGCAAAGTTAAAATACAGTCATTGAACGACCTGCCAGATGAAGGTTTATATGCGGTTCAGTATGCCTACGGAAACATAAATCATTTTGTCGTATGCAGGAGAGGCGAGATTGTATTTGACAGTTGGGAGAACAGTAACTGTGTCAAGTATGGCAAGCCTATAAGCTACAGAAGTATCGTTTGAACTATTATAAAAGAGGAGTGACGGAATGGACAAGATTAAAGCGTTTTTCCAGAAAAAGATTGTTAAAATCATTGAGGGTATCCTCATTGCAGTTGCCGCAACCGGTCTTACAATCGGTGGTGTCAAGGCGACAGAGACCGTGCCGCAGATTACAACCGTGACAGTCGGCGTACTTACAGCAGTGGAAGCTCTCATTACGCTCATTCAGGGAATAACAACTAAAAAGGAGTAATCATAATGGAGTTTACCAAAGAAGAGCTGATGGACTTGGTTGCAGGATTTACTTCAAAGTTGGATGAATATAAAAAAGAGGTTGATGACTTAAAGTCATATATTCAGGACGAGTTTGTTGGACCTGCTGCTGAGAACTACAAGAAGCTTGACCACGACAACAGACTGGAGGACTTTAGGAACAAATACAGTAAGGACTTCGAGCCGCTTCTTGAAGGCATTAAAGCTGAAGAAGGCGAGGACTTTGATGTATTCGACAAGGTATTTTCCGACTATGACAGTAATGAAAACCCTGACAAACCAGAGGAAGCGGAATATGTTGCAGGTGTTGTGGCTGCGTTGACTGAACAGCTTGAACAGTTGAAGGAAGCTACAGGAGCTGAAAACATTGAAGTAAAGACAAATGAAAACGGTGAAACGGAAGTCAAAGCTGATGGCGAGGATGTTGCCAAAGCGGAAACTGTAGAAACCGAAGAGAAGAAAGAAGAGGAGTCATCTGAGGAAGACGAAGATGAAGTCGAAAAAGAAATCAAAAACGGTCTTGCCAAGTTCAACGACCGTATAAGAATATAGGAGAATAAATAATGTCAGTAATGACCGACCAGGAAGCGATTCTTAAATCGCTCAAAGTTGTATATGACAACAAGATGGGAACCTTGCTCGGAAGGGAAGGTTCAGGTATCAAGGAAATAGATTTCCAGAAGGCAGAAGGAAAGGCTTTCAACATCTCAGCAGTTGCAGGTGCAGGTGGTGCAGTTGCTGGTAACTATCTTACAGCAAAGGCAAAGATTGGTGATGTTGGTAAGCAGGCAGAGTTCTCTGTAACACCTGGTGCTATTTGGGCAAATCACCTTGTGAATAAGGTTGACCTTGCAGCAGGAAAGAACAACATTGGTGCTTATGCTCCAATCCTTGCTCGTGAGTTCTATCGCTCAACAGCCAACTTGAGAAAGACTTTATCTGCATCTCTTTATGGCCGTGGTTATGGTGAAGTTGCAGTGGTTAAGGAAGCTCTTACAGCAGTTGTGGGAACAGACTTGACAATCAACCTTGACCCAACAGAAACACAGAAGCTTGAAATCGGTAGAGACATCGTTATCAAGACAAACATTGGTGATGCTGAAGAGAATGCTGTTATCGCCGGAACTGTTAAAAAGTTGCTTGGTGGTATGAAGGGAATCGTCATCAAACCAACCAAGGCAGGAAGCGCAGTTGCAGGCAACACAATCTGTTACGCAGGTTCAACAGTCCCCGGAACATCACAGCCTGTTCTTCCTTTAGGACTTGATGCTTGGTTCCCGTTCGTAAACGGACGTACAGGAGCTGCTTGGGACAGCTATATCTCAACAGTATTCTTGGGACAGGACCGTTCTGCAAGTCCTGACAGAGAGGCTGGTGCTTTCTACAAACCTGCTGACGACACAGAAAAGAAGATTGTTTCTTTGCAGAATGCTTTGACGTTGAACAGAGCAATGGGTGGAGATGCTGATATGATTTTCGTCAACATGCTCGACCGTGCTGATATGGCTAAGGAAGTTGAGACACAGAACCAGTATTTCAGCGATACAAAGTCTAAGGCTTCAAGAAAAGTTAATGTCGGACTGGAGGACTTCTCTGTAAGTTCTTCAACAAACCTTGTGGACCTTATCGTGGATGACATTGATACTCCCCGTGGACGCTTCTATGTTCTCACCAAGAAGTCATTGGTAATGTTGATTTGGCTCTCTAAACAGGACCAGAACAAAGATGACGGTATCTCAACTAATGAACCTGGAAAACCTGGAATCGATGATGTTGAGAACTTCAACTTCGATGACGGTGCTTCAAAGCTCAACATTGAGGACTACATCACTATTGAGCCTAACGCTGGAACATGGCGTGGACCTGCAGTTTCTGTCATTCTTGGATTTGTCGGAAGCTTGGCTTGCTATGACCCTTCTGCAAACGTGGTTGGTGTGTTTGCACAGGCAGACGGCGACTATACAAAAGTCCTTGGATGGAATGCTTGATTAGCATAGGTTTGTAACTAAAAAGAAAGGTCACTTCGTAATGAGGTGACCTTTTTTGTTTTCAAAGTCAATAGCTCTGCCTTGCCGAACTATTAAAAGTAAAAACATAGGAGCAAATATAGATAAATGAACGCCAAATCCATAAAAAGATTTCTGCCGTTAAGAGGCGAAGTATCAATGTCCAAGAATCATTCGGTACCTAATGACAACTGGGATGAAGTTGAATATAACAACTCTCCTATACACAATGATGCTTTATGTCCTTTGTTCTATACAGAAAGCAAGACAAACAACCCTTCTATCACAGACAAATACGGAAACATTTACACAACTGAAAACGGATATTTCACAAGAAACAGTGCCCCTTTATTTGAAGTCAACAATGAGCGTTTTGTAAAGAAAGAAGTCACCAATGAAGTGCTTTCATGCTATTATGACGGATTCATATACAGGGCATATCATTCTGGAAGCAATGTCATTATTGAGAAATCATCTGATGGTGGAGAAACATGGGAGCATCACAACAGTGTCGTCAACAGTTCTTTTGCTATAAATGTCATTGAGCGTCTTTGGCATGGACATTATGCTGCTCTTACAATATACAATGGCAGAACATCCATTATCTTTGACAACCACATTCAGTATATCTCCGACAGAGGAACTTGGCTTCCAAACACAGAGTCGCCTATAATGACATTGACTGAATATGAGCCTGAACACTATCTTATCTACATCTGCAACAAATCCGGAGCTATTGTAAGAGCAACCGACATTATGAACGGCGACAACCTTGAATGCCGTTTCATTTCATTCAACGAAACAGACGGATTCACAATAGTAAACAGAAAGTCCTGGGACACAACCATTGAAGTGCCATCCGGTGAAACAGATTTGAAGATTTATGCCACTACAGCACAGATTTCAATGTCGAACATTGGTATGGAAACAAGAATGTGCTACAAGCAGAATGACAACTACTATGATGCTGAAACACATGAGCTTCTTACATTCAGCCCTGGATATGCTCCACAGGCTGCTTCATCCCAATATCGTTACACTACATACACTACAAGATATCACTATGACTATGTGTTGACTTATGATGGACTTATAGGATATGCAGGTTCATCAATGCCGGAAGGACATCTCATTTTCGACATAAAGTTAATGAATGCTCCTCATCCTGTGAACACGCAGATATGGCATAAAGAGATGACGGTTACAGATTGGAATAATGCATCATTCTCATTCGACATTGATGTAAAGAACAACTACGGGTACATAATGTCGGCTGATATGGTGAACTTTGCTCCTGTGTTCAACATTCATCATGCGGAGGCTGTAAAACCTGATATGACATTTGACGTACCAGCAGAGTACACAGGTGTCAGCGGAATGGGAATCTACAACAGACCCGCAAAGACAACAGCGAATGACTTCTGGGCAGCATGGACATACAGATATTCGTCATCGGAATATACAGTGAACCACTGGGATGGAACACACTCCTATATGCCTGATGACTCTGAATACATTTATCCTTTTTATAATGTTGCTTCAGGCACACAGCTCCCTGGTGTCTATACATACTACAATGCAAAGGCGACTTTTGAAGTAAGCTATGATACATTATTACTAAAAGCCGTTAAACTTTACAGTCTTGCCAGTGACACTACAAATCCTTATGGCGGCTATTTGATGGCTGCTTATGCTTCAATAGGTTATGGATATTTCAGACACGTGTTCCTTACAAAAGAAACAGACACTGCGTTTGAGGATGATACCTATACAGGCGGAAGATTCGCAATGTATGACATGACAAGCGACATTATTCTCGGCAGAACCGGAGCATACAGAACCGTCGATGTTGGATATGAGGACAAAAAGATTAATGCTTTCTATCTTCCTACAGGCGTAAAAGCAGATAAAGATGATGCATTCACTCCGCTTTTCAACAATGGTTATGTTTCAGGTATTTCATACAACAGCACCCTTGTAACTCCATGGCTTTCCATCGACACACAGAGTCCTTTTTACTGCGATGGTGATGTCGCATACTACAGGGATGTTGACACCAACAAGTGGATTCTCATTAGAAAGGAACAGACATCTCCTTCACTTACGCTTGTTGAAAACCGTTATATTGTGTTGAACACCACAAGCTATTGGAACTGCTACGACACAAGACTTGGCGAAAAGACAAAGTATGCCTATGACTGGAATAACAGGGTATTCTTTACAGGCTCATTTAATGACGGCATTGAAAACATTATTTACGGCTCAGGACACAATGTATCATATTCAGTCATAAACAAGAACAGCGGCATTACATCAGCAGTGTTTGCGGCAGTGCCTTTGTGCCAGTGCTCTGTCTACAAGATGTTTGTTACAAGCGAGAAGATGAACATTGACTTCTATAAGACATCATACTCAACCACATCAAACATTGCTCCTGTGTATGAGACAACATTCCACAACATTGAAAGCTACAAGCTTGACTTTGAGCAGTTACAGATAAATGACAGCGACCTTTCATACTACAAGTCAGTCTATCCATTATACAGTGGAACATCAATGATGAGAAACCCGAGCATATTCGCCGAATGGGTTCTTTCCGGGAACAACCAGGACTATATGATTGACGGAAACAACGGCTATCAGGTGCTGTATGAGGACACTGAGCCGATGATTCTTACTGCTGCTACTGGAAGTATCAAAGGAATGGAAAGCATATTCGTCATTCAGAGCATGCCTTATGCCGTCCTCAACGGAAAGATTTATTCCTTGAGCTACCTTAACGGCGTGTATCAAGGAAGAGACTGCATTATAAACATTAACGGAATGAAGTACATTGGAGCAATACCGTCAATGGCATATTTCTACAGTCCGAACAACAGAGCTATCTACATCTTTACTGGTGATGCAAACCTTACAAAAGCAAAGGATGCCTCGGCTATTTCTGACATTTACTACATAACAATGAACCCTGCCACACAGACAATCTATATGGCTACGAATGACGGACTTTACATGATTTCAGACCAGCATTCATTCAAGCAGACTTTCTATGATGTTCAGTCTATAACTTTTATTGATGACGGAACAGTTTCAATCTGTCATAAGCAGAATGACGGCTACACCAACACACGCTTCTACTATGAGGATGCAGATGGAAGAACTACAAACAAAGTCATTTATGACAGCGGCCTGTTGGGAGCAGGTGAGCACAAGGTATTCACTATTGACAAGTACAACATCAGCCTGTTCAGCGACCAGAAAAGAAACGGTGTCGTAAAAGTTAGAAGTGTCGTGCTTTTGGATAATGGGCAGAAGCAGGAAGAAGACTCAACTATTAAAATAAACAAGGCTGACTGGGATGACATGTTTTATTCAAGACAGATTGACTTTACGCCAAAGTACAACAAAGGAGTTGGAGTAGGAATAATGATTGAATCGGATTTTGCAATAAGCAATATAACGGCAAGCTGTACGGTAGAGCCTGCCACAAACAATGCAGGAACAAAGTGGGGTATTTAGGTATATGAGAACATTATCGCAATCGATGAGAGGAAATCCATCTGTCAACTTACAGAGAGAGGTGGAACAGAACGACAGAATAACAAGTTTGGAAAACAGGGCTTCTTCATTGGAAGATGATGTCCAGTCTATCAACACAAGACTTGATGACACCAACATAAACAAAAGCTCAGGAACCATTGACAACTTGCACAGCACTGATGCAACTATCACAAACGTCAATGCAGACACAGTCAGTGCAGATATAATCAATGCAAGGGAAGCAAATGTAGACTCAATCGACACTACAAGTATTGACACAAGCACATTGACTGCATTGACTTCGGTAAACGCGCCAATAGTGAATGCGTCGAATAAGGTTGAAACGGTTGACTTGAATGTTACAGGAAATGCCAACATTGCCAACATCAACTTTGACAACTTTACTGCTGAGGAAGTAAACGCCGATACAGTAAACAGTCAGAGCATTGAGAATGATGGAATGATTTCAACAGCCAACCTTACCGCCACAGGAAGCGTCAATGCCGGTACAGTCAATGCAACGGATGCCGACATAAACTCGCTTAATGCTGATGATGGAACTGTAACAAACCTTACAAGTGACAAAGCCTCTATTAAAGAGATAACAGACAATGATGTTCTTTCAAACAGATTCATTATAAACAAAGCCTACTATCAGGACATCAACCACATTGTGTCCGATACGGATTATGTCATTATTGAAGTTCCTGTGTTCACTGGCGGTATTTACAGACTGAGCTATCAGAACCCAGTGACTGGCGAAGTGTACTTCAACATTGTGGTTAACAACACTTATGACAACTGCTACTTCTCTTACTACAGAGGAGCAGAAGCCATTTACTTCGACCAGGTTGCAATAAAGTCAATGAAGCTCTACATAAAGACATGGGTGAACGGTCGACTTTTCTATCACTGCGACTCACTTGACACAACAGAGCCTCCAACATCTTATGGAGAATGGCCTATCGACCTGAATGAGCTTGACTATCCTTTGTTCACTGCAACACGCGCAAGAGCAACAGTCTATACCAACTATGTCAACATTGGTATGGAAGACAAGGAATATGGAACAGCAGTTCTTTCAGTGTCAACCACAAACAACTGGACTCTGGTTGAAAAACAAAGGACTGACCACAACCCTGTGGAATATGACCCTTCTAATGATACGATACTTTACACATACATACCAAACCAGAATGTCAACAGTGATGCCGATGTGGAGTTCAACAGTGTAAAGACAACGTCTCTTGAAATAGACGGCATTAATGACAATGAGTACCTTATAAAGCGTGAGTCATCTGAAGCCCTTACTGCTGAAGCTCCCAAGGAATCAAGCGGCAGTGATGACACCAAGATGGACAGAACAAGCAGAGTACTTGTTACAGAAGGTGCCATTGCCGACTGGGATGGAAGCACTGACAGGGCTGGACAGGCTGGCGGAGCGATTACTGACAACTGTATTGTGGCAGAAACACAAGACTGGAACGGCAAACTGCTGGAATACAGATTTGTCATTCCTGGACTAGGTCAGAAGTACTTCTGGGGTGGAAAAAGAGGCACTGGCAACCGTGTCTATCATGTTGATGCATTCTCTTTTGAAGAGCTGATGGAAAAAGCGGATATTGTTACCCCTAATGGCGGTACCGGTATCTTGGTATCAGGCAGCAGACCTGAACACTATGCTTATAAAGACGACACAGGTACAATGACAATCATACCTGATGACTACTTTGGCTGGAGCTTTACAAGAGAAAGCGGTACAACTACTTTCAACATGACGCTTGACCCGACTTACAGCTCATCAATAAGCCATGTCAATAAAATAGTCGAAGGTGAATGGGATGCAGGAAAGGTTGCAAGCCCGGAGATAGTGACAAGCAATGACCGTCTCTTTGTGGACAATCCTTTGAATAAAGACTCCGCAGGTTTGAGCATAAAGTTTGACGGAGCATACAAGACATTGAGTTTAACAAAGGCTGGCAATGCTACTGTTGACAATGACATGCTTGCAAAGAGAAATGACACAGTTGCTCAGAATCTTCCCGTGTATTTTGACTCCACAAACAAGCTTGCGGCTGTGTCTCAGCCTTTCAACGCAAG
>OCTW011577212.1_pt1 | contig 35399 bp, 28 predicted proteins | sample 1539671 | NCBI WGS metagenome assembly OCTW01 (sample SAMN02144230, study PRJEB22623) | gut metagenome | biome: sheep rumen | host: Ovis aries | place: New Zealand
GTGGCCCTGGCTGCCGTAGCCGATGATAGCGACTTTCTTTCCTTCCATAGCTTCCCAATTGACATCCTGATCATAAAACACTTTTGCCATATTAATTTCCCCCTTAATGCTTTTTCTGATAAAGAATAAAAAAAATCCGTCCCTTATAAGGGACGGATTGTATATCCGCGTTACCACCCAAATTCTTCACTACGGCGAAGCTCCTCACAACGTACCAACATACGCGTTTCCAGTAACGTGGAAATACCGTTGATGCTTAATACATTCAGCATCACTCTTCAGGGAGGATTTTCGTCTGTCTTGTATTACCGGCTTGCACCAAGTGCCGGCTCTCTGTAAATACCAAGGGCAGAGTACTCGTTCCCGTCATCAGATTTAGTCTTTATGTGCTTGCTCCCTGAGGACTCCTGTCCCTTGAGAGAAGTTGTGAACATTGTAACGGAACTATTCCTGTTTGTCAATAGAAAATATAGCCCGGAGGAATAGAACAAAACGGCGGTTTCGAATAATTAAGGGTAAACAAAACATGTTTTATAAAAACGACGTTAAAAATTAGTATATTAATAAAATACATTATAAAAACAAAAACAAATTAATGGGTCTGCTTTTACATCCCCCGGAGTAAAGGGGCGGATATCAGGCAAATACCTTCCAAAGACCGATGAGTACCAGGGCCATGATGATGATGAAACTTATCACGCGGGTTTTGGAAAAGATTTTGGGATCATTGACCGTTCCTGGCGTCGGTTTGGGGGCTTCTACCTGCTGGGTGCCGCAGATCGGGCACATCCGTACGCCATCGCGCAGTTCAGTGCCGCATTTTTTACAAATCATATATGTCATCTCCTGAAATGTTGTTTTATATTTCCACCTGTATCATACCATGAGCGGAAGGGTCTTGCTAGTGTGCATTCCGGCATTTGTGATATAATGGAGCAAAAAGAAAAAGAGGGGGAACTGCTATGGGAATGAATGATACACCTTCTGGTGAACGCGTACATATTGGCTTTTTTGGCCGCCGCAATGCCGGTAAATCCAGTGTTGTCAACGCTGTGACCGGACAGAATCTGGCTATTGTGTCGGATACGAAGGGGACGACGACTGATCCGGTGTATAAGGCCATGGAACTTTTGCCGCTGGGACCGGTACTGATCATTGATACACCGGGGCTTGATGATACAGGGGCTTTGGGGGAACTGCGCGTGGCGCGGACACGGCAGGTGCTCAATAAAACGGATATAGCGGTCCTGGTCATCGATGCAGCAGAAGGAATGCAGCAGAGCGACAAAGAGACGCTGGACCTGATCCGGGAAAAACAACTTCCCTATATTATCGTTTATAATAAGAGTGATTTAACTACTGTACCCAATCAGATTCCCGATGATGTTTTATATGTCAGTGCCAGAAACAATACGGGCATTCATGAATTAAAAGAACGGATGGCCCGGCTGAAACCGCAGGATACGGGAGTTCCTATCGTGCGGGATATGGTACATCGGGGAGATTTTTTTGTACTCGTCGTACCTGTCGATTCGGCGGCTCCGAAAGGGCGGCTGATCCTGCCCCAGCAGCAGACTATACGGGATATACTCGATGCAGACGGGACGGCCATCGTCGTCAAGGAAACGGGGCTGAAAGATACCCTGTATCGTCTGGGCCAGAAGCCACAGATGGTCATTACCGACAGTCAGGCTTTTAAGCGGGTGTCAGCCGATACGCCGGATGACATTACGCTGACTTCTTTTTCCATTCTCATGGCACGCCACAAAGGCTTCCTGGATATTGCCATAGAAGGGGTGAGAGCCCTGAAACAACTCCAGGACGGCGATACGGTGCTTATTTCAGAAGGATGTACCCATCATAGGCAGTGTGACGATATCGGGACTGTCAAAATTCCCCGCTGGCTGCAGCAGTATACGGGGAAAAAGCTGGTCATTGAAACGTCTTCCGGACGGGATTTCCCTATGGATTTGACAAGATATGCCATGGTCATTCACTGCGGTGGATGCATGTTGAATGAACGGGAAGTGGCAGCACGGATGCAGCGGGCACAAAGACAGCATGTACCCATTACAAATTATGGGATTTTTATTGCCTGCATCCATGGGATACTGAAACGCAGCCTGGCACCATTTCCCGATTTACAGAAACGGGTCCCGTAGAGGAGAGAACGATGGAACGCTGGCTTATTTTGAAAATACAATCGGTTTTATTCCATAATCCCGCCGCAAGGGAAATCGCCGTCGGGATGGCCCGCTGGGGATTCTGGGCGTATATCCTCTATGGCCTTGTGCAATGGTTCCGCCCGGGAAATCTGCCGCAGCAGATCCGGCGCCGGCAATCAATGACAGAGGCCCTGTTTTCCGTGGGGATCAGTTCTTTCTTTTCCTTTCTCATATCGCTCATATGGCGGCGTCAGCGTCCCTTTGCCGCCCATGGTTCCGTAAGGCAGGCGGTCATACATAAAAATAACGCGTCCTTTCCCAGTAACCATACGATGAATGCAGCAGCTGCAGCACTGACGGTATTTCGTTATCAAAAGAGGTCAGGGACGGTGCTCCTGATATGGAGTATACTAATTGGCGCATCGCGGATTGCCTGCGGTGTACATTATGTGACAGATATTTTAGGCGGAATGATTCTGGGATATATGAGCAGCCGCATTGCCGGACGGAGCAGACTGGTTCGTCTGGTATCTTTTTTGGTGCCAGTGGTTTTGAAAATAGGCAGAAAAAGATAAAATAATTAGGGATGTATTGACGAATAAATTCGAAAATACGTTCAAATTAAAACGTAATTATTGATATTTAAAATAGCGTACTATAAACACGTAGTGGTATACAGCTGGCACATAATAATGTGCCAGCTTTTTATGAGCCCGAAAATGCGATATATAAGGCATTTGCGGACTTTATTAAAATTAGATTAAAAAATAAATAAAACACAATGATGTTATTTTTCTTGTAAAAATACATTATTTAGCATACAATAAATTTGTCAATAAGAGTACGGCAACGTACTTGAGGATACCGCTTATAAATCACAAGAGAGAGGAGAGTAACACATTATGGCAAAGAAAATTTTTAAAACAATGGACGGTAATGAAGCGGCTGCATACATAGCGTATGCCTTTACAGAAATCGCTTCTATTTTCCCAATCACACCGTCATCCCCTATGGCTGAACACGTAGATGAATGGGCAGCCCATGGTCGGAAGAACTTGTTCGGGACGACGGTCCAGGTACAGGAAATGCAGTCTGAAAAAGGGGCAGCCGGTGCAATGCATGGCGCATTGAATGCCGGTGCGCTGACGACGACCTTTACTTCGTCCCAGGGCATGATGATCATGCTTTCCAACATGTTCAAGATTTCCAGTGAACTTCTGCCTGGCGTATTCCACGTAGCATCCCGTACAGTAGCCACCAACGGGTATACGATTTTTGCCGGTCATGATGATGCCATGGCTATGCGTGGCACGGGCATCAGCATGATGTGTGAATCGAGCGTACAGGAAGTCATGGATCTGGCTGCCGTCGTCCATGCAACGGCTATTTCCTGCCGCATTCCTATCCTGAACTTCTTCGATGGATTCCGTACATCTCACGAAATTCAGAAGATAGAAGTCATCCCTTATGAAGAGCTCCGCCCGATGCTGGATATGGAAGCCGTCAAGGCGTTCCGTGCCCGTGGCATGAACCCGGATGATCCGGAAGCGATTTCTTTCTGCGAACCGGCAGAAACGTATATGCAGCATCGTGAATCGTTGAATAAATTCTATGACCGCGTACCGGATGTAGCCGAAAGCTATATGAAGAAAATCAGCGAAATCACCGGCCGGGAATATCACCTCTTCAACTATACAGGTGCACCGGATGCAGAATTCGTCCTGGTAGCTATGGGGTCTGGCGCACAGACCATTGAAGAAACGGTTAAGATGATGGTTGAAAAAGGCGAAAAAGTAGGCTGCATCAACGTCCACATGTTCCGTCCGTGGTCGGAAAAGCATTTCCTGTCCGTCCTGCCGAATACGGTCAAGAAGATTGCCGTCCTGGACCGCACGAAAGAAACCGGCGCCAACGGGGAACCGTTATACCACAGCGTCGCCGCTACTTTTGCCGCTGCTGACCGGTCGCCGAAGATTTATCATGGCCGTTATGGTATTGCTTCCAAGGAATTCCTGCCGGGCGATGTCGTAGCTGCCTTTGAAAACCTGAAAGCCTTTGAACCGAAGAATGATTTCACACTGAGCATCGTCGATGATGTGACCTATAAATCCCTGCCCCGTGTGGAAGGTGTCCATACAGGCGGTAAAGGCCTCAAAGCATGTAAGTTCTGGGGCTTCGGGTCTGACGGCACGGTCGGTGCCAATAAGAGCGCTATCAAGATTATTGGCGATAATACGGACATGTATGCCCAGGCATATTTTGCCTATGACTCCAAGAAATCAGGCGGTGTCACCGTATCGCATCTGCGCTTTGGTGATACGCCCATCAAGATGCCATATCTGATCAATAACGCCGATTTCATTGCCTGCCACCGCCAGTCGTACGTACATGGTTTTGACCTCCTGAGAGGCATTAAAAAAGGTGGTACGTTCCTGCTCAACACTGTCTGGAAACCAGAAGAACTGAGCGAAAAGCTGCCGGCAAGATTAAAACGGGATATTGCCCGCAATAATGTACAGTTCTACATTATCGATGCTGTAGGTATTGCCCAGAAGATTGGCCTCGGCGGCCGTATCAACATGATTATGCAGTCGGCCTTCTTCAAACTGTCCGAAGTCATTCCTGTAGACCTGGCTATTGATAAACTGAAAGAATCGGTCGTCAAATCTTATGGCAAGAAGGGCCAGAAAGTTGTCGATATGAATAATGCAGCAATCGATGAAGGACTGAAGAATATTGTGAAGATCGACGTACCGGCCGACTGGGCTGATGCACAGGACGAACCGGTTGACCTTTCGAAGCACACGAAATTCTTCCGCGAATTCTCTATTCCGGTCAATGCCCTGGAAGGCGACGACCTGCCAGTCAGTGCATACAACGGCATGGAAGACGGCAGATGGCCGACTGGTACATGCGCAGAAGAAAAACGCGGCGTAGCCATGTTCGTGCCGAGCTGGGATGCAGAAAAATGTATCGGTTGTAACCAGTGTTCCTTCGTCTGCCCGCACGCCGCTATTCGTCCGTTCCTCCTGACGCCGGATGAAGCCGTTAATGCACCGGAAGGTTATCAGGATAAAGAAATCAAAGTAGCTCCGGGATACAAATTCAACATTGTCGTATCGGTCATGGACTGCCTGGGCTGCGGCAGCTGTACTCATGTCTGCCCGAAGGAAGCCCTGACCATGAAACCGTTCGACGACGAAGAATACAAAGCTGCACTGTGGGATTATGTCATTGCCCTGCCGCAGAAGAAGAACCCCATGAAGAAAGATACGGTCATCGGCAGCCAGTTCGAACAGCCGCTGCTTGAATTTACCGGTGCCTGCGCTGGTTGTGCTGAAACGCCGTACTGTAAAGTCGTTACCCAGCTCTTCGGCGATCGCATGATGGTTGCCAATGCTCACGGCTGTTCCTCCGTATGGGGCGGCAGTGCTCCGGACTGCGGTTATACGAAGAATGCCCAGGGTCATGGCCCGGCATGGTCTACGTCCCTGTTCGAAGATAACGCCGAATATGGCTTTGGCATGATGCTGGCAGAACAGGCCGAACGCAAGCTCCTGGAAAAATATATGGACGACGCTATGGACGTTGCCAGCCCGCAGCTGCAGGAAGCATTCAAGGACTGGAAAGAACATAAACTGGAAGGCGAAGGCTCGCGGCAGCGTTCCGATGCTATCATCGCTCTGCTGGAACAGGAAAAAGAAGGCAAGCCGGCTCTGGAACAGGTATATGAAATGAAGAAGTTCCTCGTCAAACGTAGCCAGTGGATCTTCGGCGGCGACGGCTGGGCTTATGATATCGGCTATGGCGGCCTGGATCACGTACTGGCCCAGGGTCAGGATATCAACGTCCTCGTATTCGATACGGAAGTATATTCCAACACGGGCGGCCAGGCTTCCAAAGCAACGCCGACGGCAGCTGTTGCCCAGTTCGCAGCTTCCGGCAAGAAGACGAAGAAGAAAGACCTGGGCATGATGGAAGCCCAGTACGGATATATCTATGTAGCTCAGGTTGCTATGGGTGCTGATAAGAATCAGTTCCTGAAAGCCCTGAAAGAAGCAGAAGCCTATAAAGGTCCGTCTCTGATCATCGGCTATGCACCGTGCATCAACCATGGTCTGAAAGTAGGCCAGGGACAGAGCCAGCTGGAAGAAAAACGGGCTGTCGAAGCCGGATACTGGCATCTGTGGAGATACAATCCGGAACTCAAGAAACAGGGCAAGAATCCGTTCACGCTCGATTCGAAACCGCCGACAGCAAACTTCCGCGATTTCCTCATGGGCGAAACCCGGTTTGCTTCCTTGAAACGTACCTTCCCGGATACGGCAGAAGCTCTGTTTGAAAAGACGGAACAGGATGCCAAAGAACGGTATGAAGGCTATGTCCGCCTGACAAAGGCCTATGATGAAAAATAACACAGATATCATGGCGCCGTAAGGCATGATGATATACACACTCTTGTGTTTATGAGCACAGACACCCCTGGGGATTTCCCCAGGGGTGTTTGCTATCTGTATGGGATTGTTCCTTTCGGTCTATCCCTTGATCCGCTGGCGTTTGTTGCCTACGACGAGGTAGCGGCTGATACTGCGGTAGACCATGAAGGTAAAGAAGAAGAAGCCAAACAGGAATACCAGAGCGTAATCCAGTGTGAGTGGTTCATCCTGTACGTAGTACCAGGCACAGATGAGGGTCAGTATAAGGCTGCCGTACATAGATATGAGGACGCTTACCGTACGTTGTCCCCGGTCGCGCATGGAAAAGAAATCTTTGAAATGGATATAAAAACCGATAGTCGAGAATATAAGCGCTGCCGTGACGATGGCGATGGCAAGGACGCTCAGCTGGAAATAGAGTGAGACGAGAAGCAGTACCATGAGAAAGAGGGTACACAGGAAAATACCTTCCTGACGACGGATATCCTGTTTGTCCTCTTCTTCATAGGTACGGCTATCCCGGTTGCGATGACGTGCCATGGAATCACCTCCTTTGTATACCCTTTATTATAGCATATTTGCCGTGACGGGTTCTGCTTATTCGCGAAAGCGGTATCCTGCACCCCAGACGGTTTCGATATAGATGGGTTTGGCCGGGTCTGGTTCAATTTTTTCGCGGATGCGGTTGATGTGGACCATGACGGTCGCCGTATCGCCTTCGGCATCGAGACCCCAGACTTTTTCAAACAGGCGGTCCCGGCTGAAGACGAGACCTTTATTCTGGGCCAGGAATACGAGTAGCTCAAATTCCTTATTGGTCAGGGTGACTTCCCGGCCGCCGGCGAAGACGCGGTGTTTATCGACGTATATTTCCAGTTCTCCGGACCGGATGACGGCACCGTCGGCAGGAGAAGCTGACCGGGTCAGGCGTTCGTACCGCGTGATATGGGCTTTGACGCGGGCTACGAGCTCCGGCGGGCTGAAAGGCTTGCTGATATAGTCGTCGGCGCCGAGACCCAGTCCGCGGATTTTGTCGATGTCTTCCCGCTTGGCCGATACCATGAGGATAGGGACCTCTTTTTCGGCCCGGATGCGCTTGCAGATGTGGAAGCCGTCCATCCCGGGCAGCATGATGTCCAGCAGAATGAGATCGTATGTGCCGTGGAGGGCCCGGTCCAGGCCTTTTATGCCGTCGGTCTCGATGTCACTTTCGATGGCATTGGCTTCGAGGAAATCCTGTTCCAGTTCGGCGATTTCCTGATTGTCTTCAATGATGAGTATTTTTTTCATATTCTGACTCCTTAGCTGCTGCTGGCAGCGTAATGATGATGGACAGGCCACCGCCGGGCGTTTCCCCGGCAGAGATGGTGCCGTTCATGCCTTCGATGATCTGCCGTACGATAGCCAGCCCGAGGCCGCTGCCTTTTTTGACATCTGTCCGCGCCGCGTCGGTACGGTAGAAACTGTCGAACAGGCGGGGGAGGAATGGCGGTGCCACGCCAGGGCCATGGTCGGCAAAGACGAGGCGGACCTGATCAGGACCGTCTGTTACGGTTATTTCCATCGCTACTTTAGGCTTATCCTTGTATTTGATACTGTTTTCCAGGATATTTTCTACGACCCGTTGGAACTGGGCCCGGTCCAGTTGTACACAGGCTCTTCCAGTCGCCCGGCAGGTCAGGTCCAGTCCCCGTTCAGACAGGCGCTGCCTGTTTTCTCCGGTGTAGTCTTCCATATAGGACGAAAGGGAGACCGGGGTCAGGGAAAAGGACACCTGCCCCAGATCCAGCTTGGAGAACAGGAAGAGCTGTTCTACCAGTTTTTCCATGGTGCAGGCATTCTGGTATATCTGGGTGACGTAGCGTTGTTTCTTTTCTTCGGTCCGGGCAATTCCTTCGAGGATGCCGCTGGCGTATCCTTTGAGCAGGGTCAGAGGGGTCGATAAATCGTGGGAAATACCGGCGATGAGTTCTTTCCTGTTTTTTTCATAGCGCTGCTGGGCTTCACGGGCGCTTTTCAGCTGGCGGCGCATGTGGTCAAAAGCAAGGCAGGTCCGGCCCAGTTCATCGCGGAATGTGGATGTCATGTGATAGTCGAGATTGCCTTTTTCAATTTCTGCCGCTGCCTGACGCAGTGTTTCCAGGGGCTGCAGGATCTGACGGGAGAGCAGATGGGACAGGATGAGGCCGCAGGCGATGATAATCGCGCTGGCCGTGACGATGATGACAATGAGCAGTCCCTGCAGGACGCCTTTGGCCAGTCCGGCGCGGATGCCGCTTTTGGCGATAAATGGCATGGGTCCCGACGCGATGACCGTCGTCCCCGTGTGAAGCGCCGTATAGCGTAAGAAAAATCCGTCGCCATCCCAGATCATGGCCGTGTTCTGACCGCCTGATTTGCTCAGGACCCGTTCGGCCAGGCTGGTGGCATTGCTGCCGGGGGTGACGTACATGGTCCGTCCGTCCCGTATAATGGCCGTGGCGATGCCCAGATCTTCCAGTGTGCGGCAGTCTTCTTTCAGGTCTTTGAGTTTCAGCGGCCCCGGGTGTTCGGCTTTGACGCGCAGGGAGCTGACCGTGTACTGGATGGACAGGGCCGGTCCTTTTTCGGGCCAGAGCGTGGCCAGGTCGCTTTGCTGGGCCGAAAAGCGCAGGCCCTGGAACAGAAGCAGGCCCAGCAGGGTCAGGATGCAGACCGGCACGAGGACCATGGTGACGTTTGCCATGAGCAGTCGCCTTCTCAGGGGGATATCTTGTATATGCAGCATAAGCAGTATCCTTTCTCGTACATATTTTCTCACAGTATATATTGTCATTATATACTGTGTCGGCACAATCTGCCAGAGACCGGATGGGGTATGACAAAAAGGGACCTCCTGTGATGGCCCGGCCATCATAGGAGGTCTCTTTGCAGGTATCAGGCAATGCGGCTGGCCAGGATGTCTCCACTTACGGCATCTATAAGGATGTGGTAGTGGATGTCGCCATCGGAAGCACGGATCTGATAGACAGGATGGAACGCCGTGGCAGCCGGGGTGGCTGGTGCAGCCGGTGCAGTTGCTGCAGGCTGGACATCCGGTGCAGGCCGGGTGTCAGGGGCGGTGCCTTTACCAGTGGCACCGGCTGTGTCATCAGGCCGTGCAGTTCCCGGAGCCGGGGTTCTGTCTTTTTCCCGGTCCTGTTTTTTTTCCCGGTATTTTTTATCTTTCTTGTCCTTTTCTTTATGCCGGTCCTCTCCTTTTTCATGTTTGCTACCTTCAAGGTCTATGAGGGAGATGCGGGAGAAACTAAGGGAGCTTTCGTCTTTCCCGATAGCCTGGGCGGCCAGGGCGCGGGCTTTTTCTTCCGGGATGAGGGTCAGGTTCTGTGCCTGTGCCTGGGCTTCAATCATCTGGGAGATGGCCTGGATCTTCTTTTCTTTATAAGCCTGTTTTTGCTGATGATGATACCAGGCACCTCCACTGCCGGCGACGGTACAGATGACGATGGCGGTTACGGCGATTTTCGCGTTGCGGGCCGTGAAGATTTTCGATTTCCATGTATGCAGGTACGTATTCCATTTTTCTTGTGTCATGATGTATTCCTCCTCTGTTGTTTACTGACAAGGATAGTGTACAGGTAAAAGCTAAAATCCATCTAAACCGGGGCATAAGAGTTTCGAAAATTTCTCTGTACATCGGGCATTGTCTCTTTGTTGACATCGGCCCTTCTATATGGTACGCTGAACGAGGATAACTCATACTGGAAATAACGCCCTGACGGAATCTGTCCCGTGAGGGCATTTTTATTGGGAGGCAGGAATGATAAAAGCTGTAAAGAATTATGATGTCGTTATTATCGGGGCCGGGCCGGCCGGTATTTTTACGGCACTGGAACTGGCCGATAAAGGATATACGATCCTCATGGTAGAAAAAGGACAGGACATCCGCGACCGCATCGCTACGAGCGTCAATCCGCAGGCACTGGCCAAGGACAAGGTACGCAATGTCGTCTGTGGCTGGGGCGGTGCCGGGGCGTTCAGTGATGGGAAACTGACGCTTACCACGGAGTTTGGCGGCAATCTCGACGACTATATGTCCCAGGCAGAGCTGGCGGAAAAAATCAAATACGTCGATTCCGTATACTGCCGCTTCGGCGGTGCTGACCGCAAGGTATACGGTGATGAAAATCCCGAAGAAATCCGCCGCATCCAGCGTCGGGCTGCTGCAGCCGACCTGCGTTTCATCCCGGCCCGGATCCGTCATCTCGGGACGGATGTCAACGCCCAGATCCTGACAAATATGCGCGATTTCCTTGATGGTAAGGCGGATATCCTGTCCGATACGGCGGTGGAACACATCGTCGTTGAAGACGGCACAGTACGGGGCGTCATCATCGACGGCCAGCTCTACGGCTGCCAGTACCTCGTAGCCGCGCCGGGCCGGGAAGGGTCGGAATGGTTCGTCGGCGAAGTAGAACAGATGGGCCTGTCCCTGACATCCAATGCCGTCGATATCGGCGTCCGCGTCGAAATGCCGGCGGAAATCTTTGAACCCATCACGGATATCGTCTACGAATCGAAACTCATATATTTCAGCAAGTCCTTTGATGACCGCATCCGGACGTTCTGCATGAATCCCTATGGCTTTGTCGTCACGGAAAACAACGACGGCCTTTTGACGGTCAATGGCCACAGCTATGCTCACAAGCGCAGTGAAAACACGAATTTCGCCATTCTCGTTTCCAAGAAATTCACTGAACCGTTCCACGAACCGATCCGCTACGGCAAGTACATCGCCCGCCTGGCCAATATCCTTGGCGGCGGCGTCATCGTACAGCGTCTGGGCGATTTCCTCGACGGCCGCCGCTCGACGCCGGAACGGATCCGCCGCGGTCTCGTGCGGCCGACCATGCCCAGCGCGACACCGGGCGATTTGTCGCTGGTCCTGCCGTACCGCCATATGCTGGATATTAAGGAAATGTTCGAAGCCCTGGATAAGGTAGCGCCGGGAGCTAATTCCCGCCACACACTCTTGTACGGCGTGGAAGTGAAATTCTATTCTAACCGCCTGGAACTGAACAATAAACTGGAAACGAAGATTCCTAATTTCTTTGCCATCGGTGACGGGGCCGGTATCACGCGTGGCCTCGTACAGGCATCGGCAGCTGGTGTCACCGTAGGCCAGGAAATCCTGTCGCGCACGCGGCATCATTGACGCGGCGCCAGAGAGACGATACAATGAAAAGATAGAGATTTTGATCTATACCATACGAGGAGGATGTCATTCATGTTAGCATCGAAGTTATATTGCCCGACGCTGCGCGAAATCCCTGCAGAAGCAGAAATCGCCAGCCATCAGTATATGTTAAAAGCCGGTATGATCCGCAAGAACGGCGGCGGTTTGTATTCGTTCCTGCCCTTGGGACGGCGGGTTGAGCTGAAAATCGAAGCCATTGTCCGCGAAGAAATGGACGGAATCGGCGCACAGGAAATCATGATGCCCATCATGCAGCCGGCAGAAATCTGGCATGAATCGGGACGCTGGAACGCTTACGGCCCGGAAATGTTTAAGCTGGAAGACCGTCATGGCAATCATTTCTGTCTGGGACCGACCCACGAAGAACTGATTACGACGCTGGTCCGCAACGAATTGCGCTCGTACAAGCAGCTGCCGGTCACACTCTGGCAGATGCAGAATAAGTACCGCGATGAAATCCGTCCCCGCTTCGGCCTCATGCGCAGCCGTGAATTTGTCATGAAAGACGCCTATTCGTTTGACGTCGATGCCGAAGGACTGCACAAGAGCTATCAGGATGAATACGATGCCTACACGCGTATCTTTACCCGCTGTGGCCTGAACTTCAAGCCTGTCGAAGCCGACAGCGGACAAATCGGCGGCAGCCATACCCACGAATTCATGGCTCTGGCCGAAGCAGGGGAAGCGGAAGTCGTATCGTGCCCGAAGTGCGAATACGCGGCAGATATTGAAAAGGCTGAACCGGCAGCCCTTGCGATGGCAGCAGAAGACGCAAAGGATATGGAACTCATCGAAACGCCGGGCTGCTCTACCATTGAAGAATTGGCAGCCTTTATGAAGATTCCCGTAGAAAAGACTATCAAGGCTGTAGCCTTCACTATCGACGGCGAAAAGACGGTCCTCTGCATGGTCCGCGGCGATCACGAAGTCAACGATGTAGCCGTCCAGAACTTCGTTGGCGGTAATGCCATCGAACCTGCGACGGAAGACGAATTGAAGGCCCATGGCCTGCAGCCGGGCTATATGAGTCCTATCGGCGCTGATACACCCGATAATGAAACGTTCTTCGTCCTCGTCGATCCGACGGCTATGAATGTGCCTAACGGCGTCACCGGTGCCAATAAAGCCGGGTATCATTACCAGAATGTCAATCCGGACCGGGATTTCAAAAACGTCACGGTGGCCACTATCCGCATGATGGTCGAAGGCGATGCCTGCCCGCACTGCGGCGCGCCGGTTCACATCATGCGCGGCATCGAAGTCGGCCAGGTATTTGAATTGGGGACCAAGTATTCCGAATCCCTCCACGCTACCTTCCTCGACCAGGACGGCAAGGCCAAACCGTTCTACATGGGCTGCTACGGCATCGGCGTCACCCGCACCATTGCCGCTGCCATCGAACAGTTCCACGATGATAAAGGCATCATGTGGCCGGTAGCCATTGCTCCGTATGAAGTAGTCATCCTGCCGCTCAACATGAAAGATGAAGAACTGGCCGGTTACGCACAGGATTTGTACCAACAGTTTATGGCCGTTTCCTCTGACGTCGTTCTCGATGACCGCAAGGAACGGGCCGGTGTCAAATTCAACGACGCAGACCTCATCGGCTACCCTGTCCAGGTCGTCATCGGCAAAGATACGAAGAATAACGGCACGGTCGAAATCAAGGTCCGCCGGACAGGCGAAAAAGAAGTCGTAGCCAAGGAACAGGCCCTGACACGGGTACAGGAAATCCTTTCGGATCTGCGCAGCAAAAACATGTAAGAACTGCTGTTCCTGCGCTATTTCCTATGGCTCTGGCGGCAGGGATGGTGTATAATAAAGCGTAAGCTTATTTCCAATATACATCTGTTCAAAGGAGAGATACTCGTGATAGAACGTTATACAAAAGAAGAAATGGGTAAGATCTGGGCTGAATACAATGAATGGAATACTATGAAAGAAGTAGAAATCCTGGCCAGCGAAGCCCAGGCTGAACTGGGGAACGTCCCAAAGGAAGCGGCGAAGGAAATCCGCGAAAAAGCTGCTTTTACGGTAGAACGCATCCATGAAATCGAAGCCGAAACCCATCATGACATTGCCGCTTTTGTATCCACGTTGTCTGAAAATATCGGCGAAGCCGGCAAGTATGTCCATCTCGGCCTGACATCGACCGATGTCAAAGATACGGCACTGGGCTACATGCTCAAACAGGCATCGGATATCCTCATCAAGGACCTGGAAAACTTCCATGCCGTCCTGCGCCGCCGTGCCGTCGAATTCAAATACACTCCCTGTATCGGCCGTACTCATGGAATCCATGCCGAAGCGACTACGTTCGGCCTGAAATTATGCAACTGGATGGCTGAAATCGAACGGGATATCGACCGCATGAAACACGCCAAAAAGACCATCGCCGTCGGCAAGATTTCCGGCGCCGTCGGCACCTATGCCGATATCGACCCGTTCGTTGAAAAATACGTCTGCGAACACCTGGGCATCGAAGCTTCTCCGATTTCTTCCCAGACTTTGCAGCGTGACCGCCATGCTGAATACGTGACGACTCTGGCCGTCATCGCCAGCTCCATCGACAAGATGGCAACGGAAATCCGTCATCTCCAACGGACAGAAGTACGGGAAGCAGAAGAATATTTCAGCCCCAAACAGAAGGGCTCGTCCATCATGCCCCACAAGCGCAATCCCATTACGTGTGAACGCATGTGCGGCCTGGCCCGCGTCATCCGCGGCAATGCCCAGGCAGCCCTGGAAGATGTCGCTCTCTGGCATGAACGGGATATCTCCCATTCGTCCGTCGAACGGGTTATCCTGCCGGACAGCACCATTGCCCTGGACTACATGCTCCAGACCTTTACCCGCGTCATCGACCGTCTCCTCGTATATCCTGACAAGATGATGAAGGACCTCAACCTGACCGGCGGCCTTATCTACAGCCCGATCATCCTCAACACGCTCGTAGAAAAAGGCGCCGTCCGCGAACAGGCGTATCGCTGGGTACAGCGCAATGCCATGAAACGCTGGCTCGAGGGGGAAGATTTCCTGGAAAACCTGAAGAAAGACGAAGACGTAAAGAAATATATGACGGCAGAAGAAATCGAAGGCTGCTTCGACGTCAACAAGATGCTCCGCCATGTCGATACTATCTTCGCCCGCTTCGGCATCTGATCCAGCCGGCTATAGACGATACAATATAAGAAAGAGGGGAGCTGCAGCATGTTACAGATGCCGGCAGCTCCCCGTTTTTGTATAAAAAAGAGAGGCCGCCAGACGAACTGGTTTAACAGCCTGCGAACGGCAGTTTCTTCGTCAAACATCAAACATCAAACATCAAACTATCTATCCCGGAGGTGTACTATGTACTATTTTGACAATGCGGCTACGACGGTACAGAAGCCGCCGGCTGTTGCTGAGGCGGTGTACGAAGTGCTTCATAGCGGCCTGTATGGCAATCCGTCCCGTGGCGCCCACGGGTATTCCCTGCGGGCGTATGAACTGGTGCTGGAGGCCAAAGAGCAGGTAAAAAGCCTGTTTTCTGCCGGGCAGGATTATGAGGTGGCCTTTACGCACAACTCGACGACGGCGCTCAATCTGGTCCTCAAGGGACTGGTGCGTCCGGGAGACCACGTGCTGACGACGATGTGGGAACATAATGCCGTCCTGCGCCCGTTGTACCAGCTGGAGAAAGAAGGTGCCACCGTAGATTTTATCGGCAGTGATGCCCGCACGGGGCAGCTCCGTTATGAGGAACTGGAGCAGAAACTCCGGCTGGAAACGAAGCTGGTCGTATGCAATCATGCGTCCAATGTGACGGGAAATGTGCTGGATATATCCCGCATACGGGCTTTCTGTAAAGCCCATGGCCTGTTTCTCGTCATCGATGCATCCCAGTCGGCTGGCGTCGTTCCCATCGATGTGTCGGACGGGACGATAACGGCTATCTGCTTTACGGGTCATAAATCACTCTACGGACCGGGAGGAACGGGCGGTGTCTGCATCCGCCGCGATGCACCGGTCCGGCCGGTCCTGACCGGTGGCGATGGCGTCCATGCCTTTGACCACGACCAGCCCGGCGGTGTCCCTGCCATACTGGAAGCGGGGACGGCCAATGTCGCCGGCATTGCCGGCCTGAGTGCCGGCGTGTCCTATATACGGGAACACTGGCAGGAGCTGCAGCGGAAGCAGGCGGTTCTGAGTGACTATTTTCTCCAGGGACTACAGCAGATTCCGGATCTAGTACTCTATGGCGATGTTTCCGGTCCGCGCGTCCCCGTCTTTGCCGTCAATTTCCCCGGTGCTGAATCAACCGTCGTCAGTGATATACTCTGGGAGACCTATGGCATCGCTACGCGGCCGGGATTTCACTGTGCTCCCCTCCTGCATGAATCTTTGGGAACAAAAGAGCAGGGAGCCGTGCGCTTTTCCCTTTCATCCTTTACGACACGGGATGACCTGGACGCAGCCCTTGTCGCCCTGAAAAAGATAAGTGCCCTGCAAAGATGAACGAAATGCATAACAAATATGATATGTCTGTTTCGAATGGACGCTTGACTATTTAGAGTGGAAATAGTATCGTATAGTACAGGCGTGTGGTATACGTAACGTCCTCATTTCTTGGGAAAGAAAAGGGGAATATCTGTCCCGGTCCGCCACCGGGACATATTTTATTGGAGGCGTGAGTATCATGAACGAAACGATTGCATCAGCTCTCAGTAATGAGGAAGTAAAAGACATCCTGACCAAATTTGTTCAGACTAATACGGTCAACCCGCCGGGTAATGAAAAAGTTCTGGCTCAGTGGATTGCCGATGATTTCAAAAAAGCCGGCATTGAAGCCGAAGTGCGCGATATGGGCGACGGCCGGGCTAACGTCGTGGCGCGGATCAAAGGCAGCGGTGAACGGAAAGCCCTGCTTTTCGACGGCCATCTCGACACGGTTCCGCCGGGAAACTGGACAGAAGACCCCTGGGGGGCTGTCGTCAAAGACGGCAAACTCTATGGCTTGGGGGCATCGGACATGAAAGGCGGTCTGGCTGCGATGATGCATGTCGTTAAAGCCATCAAGAAATCGGGAGCCGCTCTTAAAGGGGACCTCGTATTTGCCGCTTCCATCGATGAAGAAACGGACAGTCTCGGCGCCTGGGACCTGCTGAAATCAGGTGGACTTGACGGCGTAGGTGCCATCGTCATCGGCGAACCGAATTACAACGAAATCACTATTTGTGAAAAAGGCGCTCTCTGGTTGAAAGTGACGACCCACGGGCAGACCTCCCACGGAGCGATGCCGGAAAAAGGCGTCAACGCCGTAATTCACATGAATAAATTCCTGGATAAACTGCTGCAGTACCAGTTCCAGTATACGGAAAGCCCTATCCTGGGGAAACCGACCATGAATATTGCCACGCTGCACGGTGGTTTTAAGACTAATGTCGTACCCGACCGCTGCGAACTGACCGTCGATATCCGCACGGTCCCCGGCCAGGTGCATAAGGATATCATCGCCGATTTCCAGCGCATGTGCGATGAAGTCAAACAAGAAATACCGGAATTTATGGCCGATATTGAAGTCCTGAGCGACCGGGCTGCCGTAGAAACTAAGGCCGGCGACGACTTCGTCCGCCTCTGCCGTGATGTGCAGCAGGACGTGACGGGCCGCAATCCCGAACCGAACGGCTTTATGTGCTATACAGACGCGGCCGTATTCCTGCCTCACACTCATATTCCTCTCATCGTGTACGGACCGGGGGAACAGCATATGGCACATCAGCCGGATGAATATATCCGCCTCGACCGCCTGTATGAATCGGTGCGGTTCTATGCCGAACTGGCAGAAAAATATCTGATCGACTAACGAATACTAAATCCGTGGGATAGGAGATGCCGTCGAGGGGAGTATGACGGCATCCCGGCAAGGGGGAGAATCATGGCAAACAGCAATGGTGGCTGGAAGCACCGCAATACGGTAGTTATCATTTTGTTTATTATATGGGTTACAGCCTATCTGGACCGCATGGTCATGGCTACGGCTATTCCTTACATTTCTGATGAATTCGGGCTGACACCGGTCGCTATGGGCGGCGTCATGAGTGCCTTTTTCGTAGGCTATGCGCTCTGTCAGATTCCCGGCGGCCTTCTGGCAGACCGCTTCGGCGCTCAGAAGGTAATGTTTTCCGGCATCGCTTGGTGGTCCGTATTTACGGCTATTACGGGCTTTGCCAATAATCTCGTCCACATGCTCCTGGTCCGCGTTGCCTTTGGCGTCGGTGAAGGAATTTTCCCGGCCGCGTCGTACCGGACGATTTCCAACTGGTTCCCGGCCAAAGACCGCGGCACGGCGACGGGGCTCATGATGTCGTCCAATGCCTTCGGGCCGGCACTGGCACCGCTGTTCGTCGTTGCTATCATGGCTGCCTGGGGCTGGCGCATGGTCTTTTATTCGCTGTTCATCCCGGGCATCATTATGTGCCTGCTGATTAAGTTCTTTATTCCCGACAATCCGGCTGACAGCAAGGGCATCAGCCAGGCCGAACTGGATGAACTCAAAGAAGACCATACGGAACAGACGGCACAGGCAAAAATCTCCTTCTGGCAGATTATCAAGGTACCGGCCGTATGGCGGACCTTCGTCAGCTTTTTCTTCTTTGATATCACTCTTTGGGGCTTCTTGTCCTGGCTGCCCAGCTATCTCGTCAAAGCCCGGGGTTTTGAAATGACCAAGATGGGCATCACAGCGTCCATGCCGTTCTTTGCCGGTACGGCTGGCGTCATCCTGTTCTGCTGGCTGTCGGACAAGTGTTTTACGCACAACCGGAAAATGCCGGTTATCATCACCCAGATTCCCGGCGCGATTTTCCTGTATCTGACCTTTGCCGTACCCGATGCGACTATGGCCATCATCTGTGAAACCCTGAGCGGCTTCTTCCTCTATGGGGCCTTTGGCGCCCTGATGGCACTGCCTATGAGTTCCATTTCCAGTGAAATCACCGGCCGGGCTATGGGATTTGTCAATATGGCCGGTCAGATTGCCGGCTTCCTTTCGCCAATCATCATCGGTTATCTCATCCAGCTCGCCGGAGGTAGTTTCGGCACCAGCTTTGCCTGCCTGGTCGGTGCCACCGTCGTGTCCGTTCTGGTGACCATGACTATTAAAGAAAACGCCAATACAAAAGAAACGCATACAGAAACGGCGGCGTAAATACGGGCCGCTTCCTGACAAAAGGGACTGTACATGAAAGCCTATGCTATCATGCACAGTTCCTTTTTTTAATTTCCTCCCAACACTGCATTGTCTCTTTTCTTTGCAGGGAGTATAATGAAAAGAAAGAAAAATAATTAGGGAAGCTAAAAAAAATGGAGGCGATACGATGGATACGAATCAGCTCGTCGTCTGTGGCGGCTGTAATGCCAAGATAGGGGCAGGTAATCTGGGGCCACTGCTCCAGGACCTTCCGCGCCGGGAGAGCCCGGATCTGCTTGTCGGGTTTGATGGGTCTGATGATGCGGCTGTCATCCGTCTGCGGGATGACCTGGCCCTCATCCAGACGGTGGATTTTTTCCCGCCTATGGTAACCGATCCTTACCTTTTTGGCCAGATTGGTGCGGCTAATGCACTGAGTGACGTTTATGCCATGGGCGGCCGGGTCCTTTCGGCTCTCAATATCGTCGCCTTTCCGGAAGAACAGGATTTCGCTATTCTCCGGGAGATTCTGCGTGGTGGGGCGGAAAAGGTTAAGGAAGCTGGCGGACTCCTGTCGGGGGGCCATTCCATTCACGACCGGACGGTGAAATACGGCCTGGCTGTGAATGGTACCGTCCATCCGGACCGCATCCTGCGCAACGATGCCTGTGTGGCCGGCGATCATCTCATTCTCACCAAGCCCCTGGGAGTCAGTATCCTGACCATTGGATACAGTGCCGGTGAAATCAGTAAAGAAGGTTTCCAGCAGGCCGTAGACAGTATGTGTACGCTCAATGCCTATGCCATGGATATCATCCGCGATGCCGCCGGTGTGCACGGCTGTACCGATGTGACGGGATTCGGCCTCTGCGGCCATCTTCATGAAATGCTTCACGGTGCCTGCTCGGCCCGCATCGATACGTCCCGTCTGCCGTACTTTGAGGAAGCCTACTGGGGAGCCGGACACTTCATCTTCACGGCAGGAGGACAGCGGAACCGCGATTTTCTGGAAGACAAGGTGGCCTTTGAACGACAGGACTTCGCCCTGGAAGAAATCGTCTTCGATCCCCAGACATCGGGAGGCCTGCTCGTATCCTGTGAGGCCGGTCAGGCGCCGATGTTGGTAGCGCGCCTTCAGGCCGGTCATATTCCGGCGTCGGATATCGGCGTCGTCACGGAAAAGAAGGAAAAAGAAATCTATATTGGATGAGGAGTGAAGGATATGTTTCAAGTAAATGCTCTGGGCAAAGCCTGCCCGCTGCCGGTCATTGAGACCCGCAAGGCACTGAAGGAACACGATGCCGTACAGACATTGGTCGATAACAGGATAGCTACAGAAAACCTGCAGAAAATGGCCCGTCAGCTGGGCTGTTCGTGCAGCGTAACCGAAGATGGCCCGGCCCATTATACGGTGGTCATCACGAAAGGAGAGGCGGCAGAAGCTGTTCCGGAACCGGTTGCGCAAACTACAGCTGTACGGGACGATTCATACATCGTCGTCATCAATTCTCCGACTATGGGGACGGGTGACGAAACGTTTGGCCGGACGCTGCTCAAAAATTTTATTTACACTCTGAAGGAACAAGATGTACTGCCCGATATGATGTTGTTCTACAACGGTGGTGTACCCCTGGTGACGGATACGTCGGAGTCTCTGGCTGATCTGCAGGAACTGGCTGCGGCCGGTGTGCAGATTTATGCCTGCGGAGCCTGCCTCAATTACTACGGTTTGACGGAGAAAGTGGCCGTTGGGGAGATTACCAATCTCTACCGTATCATTGAAATCCTGCGTACGGCCAACCGCGTCGTACGACCATGACGGAACGGTATGGTCTGATCCTGTTCCCCGAAACGCGGGAGGCCATGACAGCAGAAAAGGAAGGAAGGGCTCACGGCCTTTCCGTTCGCATCGTACCGACGCCGGGAAAACTAGTTGCCTCGTGCGGCTTTTCTCTGCGCTATGACCTGACCGGGGAAGACGAGTTATACCAGTTCCTGCAGCATCTCTCCGTCCGCACCGACGGCTGGTACCACGCCAGCCGTCAGGGGCTCCGCACGGACTACGAGAGATGGAAATGAAAGTAAAAAAATTTTCTTATGGATCTTCCTGTTATGGAATTGATGGATATATCGTTACAAAATAAATATTTATGCAAAAATGAACGGCGTTAAAGGTTTTATTTTAACGCCGTTCTGCATAAACTTTAATCAAATTTTAATGTAATTCTAATTTTATTTTAATGAACTCATTTTTCCGGAGTAAATTTCGTCGTGACAATATGACGGACGAAAATAGCAATTGTCGCAATGAATGCGGCAAATCCAATGCCGTTTGCGATTGTTTCAAAGTCTTTGCCGACCAGTGCCAGCGGATTTTCACTGCCACCAGACGTAACAGATACGACGATGATCAGGGCAATAATGACGCCTACGAGGCTTTCACCGACGATAAGGCCCGATGCAAAGAGGACGCCACGGTGATTGCAGGCTTCCACATCTTCTTCTTCATGACCAGGGCTGCGGAGCGCTGCACGCTGGTGCAGATAACGGTGGATGAACCAGCCCATGACAGAGCCGATGACCAGCGGAATTTCCAAAGTCGGCGGCAGATAAATACCCATGCCGATAGCCAGAGGTGGCAGGGCCAGGGATTTCGTATGACTCTTCAGGAGCATATCGACAATAATGGCAGCGATACCTACGACAATGCCAAACAAAATGTAATTCCAATCGAGGCTGGCGCTGAAAATGCCCTGTGCAATCGTTGTCATCAGCGTTGCCTGGGGAGCGGCGAGGGCCTGGGACGGGTCCATGCCGGCACGGGGAAGGGCTCCCGTGAATCCATAAGCCTGATAGAGCAGATTCAGTACAGGCGCGATGGCGAAGGCACCGATGACAGAACCGAGAATCAGGGCTACCTGCTGTTTCCAAGGCGTGGCGCCGACGATATAACCGGTTTTGAGGTCCTGCAAGTTATCGTTGGAAATAGCGGCGATACTGACGATGACGGCTGTGATAAAGATGGCCAGTGCCGTAGCGAACTGAGTACCTTCTGGCGTGGCAAAGACGCCGAAGGATGAACCGATACCGAGGACAACCAGTGAAGAAACGATGATGCCCAGGATACCTATGCCAGAAATCGGGCTGGCTGATGTACCGATGAGACCTGCCATATAGCCGCAGGCTGCGGCAACAAAGAATCCCATGAGCATGGCGACCAGGATACCAACGACGATGTAAATAATGGTAACTGTCGTCGGGAGACCGGCGGCGCTGACGAACGAGTAGAATGTCACGAACAGTCCGGCCAGGATTACGAGGAATACAATGCCGACCGATTTGGGCGACATGTCGATATCCGTATGATGAAGGATCTGTTTTTCTTCCGTGTCATTGGCCCGGATAGCGTTGATGGACATTTTGATACCGTCAACGACCGGTTTGGCCAGACGAATCAGTGTCCAGATAGCAGCGATACCGATACAGCCGGCGCCGATGAAACGTACTTTCTGGGCCCAGATAGCCTGGGCAAAGGCGGCAGCACTTTGACCTTCTGCCGGAGAGATGACCGATGTCAGGTAGGGGACGAAGATGACCCAGGCCAGCAGTGTCCCCGTCAAAATAGCGATGCCACTGGCGATACCGATAAGGTAGCCGGCGCCGAGAAGCGCCATGGAAAAGCCCATGGGGAGCTGGGTGACCGCCTTGCCAATCTGTATCCAGTGACTGAATTCAGAAGAAGCAATGTGCAGTCCGTTGGCACAGAAACTGAAGATACCGGCCATGCCAGTACCGAGAACGATATCTTTCATCCCTGTTTCTTTTTTGCTCGTATCTTCGCCGGCAGCTTCTTCGCGGCGGATTTCACTGCCTACTTTCAGGATTTCTGCTGCCGCCCGGCCTTCCGGATAGGGAAGGTCACTGTTGACGACCATGGCGCGCCGCAGTGGTATAGTAAATAATACCCCTAATGAACCGCCGCATGCGCAGAGCAATAACGTTTGCCAGAATGGAAATCCCTGCCAGTATCCCAGCATGAGCAGACCAGGAAGAATAAAGATAATAGCTGATAAAGTGCCCGCGGCAGATGCCTGCGTCTGTACCATGTTATTTTCCAGAATATTGGAGTTTTTGAACATGCGCAGGATCGCCATGGAGATGACTGCCGCCGGAATAGATGACGAAAATGTCAGACCGACTTTGAGCCCCAGATAGACATTGGATGCCGTAAAGATAACGGTAATCAGCATGCCCAGGAACATGCCCCGGAATGTTAATTCCGGTAATGTGGGGTACGTGGCAGTCAGATTAGATTGACGTTTCATAATCAGACCTCCCGCATAAAAAATAAATAATTGGCCGTATAACAGCTAGCTTGTTTCACTATAGCATATTTTTTTTGAACTGTCATTCAAATCATAATGATTTAAAATATAACAAGAAACGGTTATATTATCTTTACTTATAGATAATTATGCAAGGAGAGAATGATAGCCGAGGTGTTTCTTTTGTATAAACGTGTTATAATACTCGCGTATGGATATTTCTAGACATAAGGAGGAATTTCCAATGGAAAATGAAAAGATTATTGAAGGCGTTTTGCAGGAATTTGCAGGCCTTGCCCGGCATCCCCGCAAATCAGGTCATGAAAAAGAAGTCAGTGACTATATTGCTGCCCGGCTTCGTCAACTCGGTGCTTCCGTTGTTCAGGATGAAGTCAACAACATCATTGCCGATGTACCGGCGACAAAAGGATATGAAGATGTGCCGCTGACGATTATACAAGGCCATATGGATATGGTCTGTGTGGCTAAACCAGGACGCGCGTATGATCCGCTGAAAGATCCTATTACCATCAAACGGGATGGCAAGACGCTTTCTGCTGATGGGACGAGCCTGGGTGCTGATGACGGTATGGCTATTGCCATTTCTATGTTCCTCATTCAGCAGGATTTTGCCCATGGTCCGCTGCGCCTGATCTTTACAGTAGATGAAGAAGTAGGTATGACCGGTGCCACCCATCTGGATTCCCAATATGTTCAGGATGCCCATTATGTCATTAACTGTGACTCTGAATCTGTCGATGTTATCTGTGTGGCTTCTGCCGGCAGTGTTCATACCTATTTCAGCCGTCCTGTTTCCTGGCAGGAAGCAGAAGGGACAGCTGCTCTGAAGATAACGGCATCGGGCTTTATCGGAGGTCATTCGGGTGAAACAATCAATCAGGGAAAGAGCAATGCTATAAAAGCGCTGGCTCTCGTCCTGCAGCGTCTCCATCAGGCGGGTATTTCCTATACACTGGCTTCCTATGACGGCGGCGATGCGGCTAATGCCATTCCGTCCCTTGCCCAGGCTGTCATTGTTCTTTCTGATGCAGATGCAGATAAGGCATGCCAGCTTACTGCCGAAGGAGAAGCGGCACATAAAGCCGTATATGGGGCTGTAGAAACGACGTTATCCCTGAAAGCAGAAAAAACAGATGTACCGGAAAAAACTATTTCTAAAGCAGACAGCCGTGCTATCGTACAGATCCTTAATCTGCTTCACTTCGGCGTCTTCGCTATGAATCAGCATTTGCCGAAACTGCCGGACCTGTCTTCTAATATTGGTACGATTCATATCGGTGCTGATTCGGTGGACATCCAGTATTTCCCCCGTTCCTCTTCCGATGCCCGCCTGCAGGAAATGCTGTTGTCCCTGCCGGTATTTGCAGAAGTGACGGGATTTACTTTCAAAGCGTCTGCACCGGCTCCGGCCTGGTCAGAAAACACGCACAGTGTCCTGACTCCGGCCATGACTGCCGTTTATGAAAAAGAACTGGGCCGTACACCCCGCATCGAAGCGATGCATGGCGGTCTGGAAACGGGGTATTTCTTTGCCATGAACCCGGATCTGGACATTGTTTCGGTCGGACCGACGACATTTGCTATCCACAGTGCGGACGAATCAGTTGATCTGGAAACCGTTGCGGAAGTTACGCGTGTCATAGCCGGTACGCTGACGGCTCTTAAAAAATAATCTGGCATCAATCTGGCATTTAATTATGTACCAGATGCAGGAACGCCTGTCAGTGCCTTTATTTGGGCATTGACAGGCGTTTTAGTCTGAAATGGGAGTCATGGTTGTTTAAAATGTGATCCCTATGGATTGCTTATACGTTTAACGGGACGTATACTATACATGTAAACACTTATTGCATAACACAATACAAGCGCTGTCCAGTCCGGTAAGGACCGGATATATGTGTTTATGAACTGACGGGAGACAATCGGCTGATTGTCTCCCGTCGGCTGTTAAAAGAGATATTTTGTATCGTAACTCAGGTCCATATACTGGGCCAGCGTTTCATCGTCAAAACCATATTCTTCTGGTTTATTGAACCAGTGTGCGACACGCAGCCGCAGTTTCTTTTCCGGTGGCAGGGGTTCCTTATATTCGATGCGCAGCTGACGGGCAGCTTCAGAGCGGTCTTCTACACGCACGAATAATCCCTGGTCAAAGGTGAGTTCATATACCTTTTTAAAGGCATGGGGAATCTGGAATCCGAAAGGAACGAAATATTTCTGGATAAATCCATTGGCGATGAGAATAGAACCAGAGTAGGGAATGGCCAGCTCCAGGTCGTAGCGCAGATCACCGGCAGGGGAGTGGAACGGTACCGGTTCGATGCCATCTATAGACGGGGCAGGCCGGCCATTATTATTTGTGAATAATTTGTGCAGAGCCAGGTGTTTGTCTTCGGTGAAACCAAAAATGCAGGCATATCCCCGGAGACACGATTCATCGTAAATGACCGGATGCAGACCGTACTTTTCTATGTTAAAGAATTCATCGACGTGTTCTACAGCGACGATACTGAATTTATATTCGGCAAAATCAAATCCGTCAAAAAATTGGGATCTCATAAGGCAGCTCCTGTCTTTGGGGAACGGGATTTTATGTATACATCTAATATGTATTATATTATGTATTATATAAGGGGCGACAAAGGAAATAAAGTACTACTCCTTGAATACGGGCTTATTATCACGAAAAGCAGCAATGCGGGCTAATGATTCTACACGATAGCCGAGTGCTTCCAGCCGGCCGCGTCCGGGCTGGAATGATTTTTCAATGACAATGCCGATGCCTGCAGGGATAGCGCCGGCCTGTCTGACTAATTCGGTCAGGCCGACTGCTGCGGCGCCACTAGCCAGAAAGTCATCGATAATCAGTACGCGTTCGCCGGCATGCAGGTATGATTTGCTGAGGCTGGCTGTATAGGTTTCTTCTTTTGTATACGAATAGATAGACGCTGTGTATACAGCATCCTGCATGAGAAGAGATTTTTTCTTGCGGGCAAAGACGACGGGAATATTTCCCATTGCGACGGCTGTCGCCAGTGCAATTGCGATACCGGATGATTCGATAGTCACGATCCGGTCAATCGGGCAGTCGGCGAACCGGCGGGCAAATTCCTGTCCCATTTTCATTACCAGTGATGGGTCAATCTGCTGATTGAGAAAATTATCCACCTTTAAAATACGGTTGTCGATAATCGTACCATCCTGCAAGATGCGTTTTTTCAATTCTTCCATGAGGGGGCCTCCTAATAGTTATTATAACCAGTCTAATACGATTTGTGAGGGAAGTCAACGCCTGATTTCAGAGGGTCAGGCCTGTCAGAATCACGGATTTGACGCTGTTTTACTGCAATTTTCCGTTTACTTATGAAAGCAAAACGGGTATACTAAAGTTGTGTCACTAATGCTTATATGTCTTTTAAGGAGGTTCATTGAATGCAATCCATTCGACGTTTATATGTTACCAAAAAAGGTCCTTTTGCCCAGGATGCACAGAGGATGCTCAATGATTTGAAGAAAAACTTGCTTATTTCGGGTCTGACCGATGTCAAGATTTTCAATCGTTATGACGTAGGTGGTTTGGATGATGCAGCCTTTGAAGCAGCCAAGAATATGATTTTTTCGGAACCGCCTGTCGATGCAGTATACGATGAATTGCCGGCCGGTAAAGACGATACGGTACTGGCAATCGAATATCTGCCGGGGCAGTATGACCAGCGTGCCGATTCGGCGATGCAATGCCTGCAGATGCTCACTATGAACAGTGACAGTGCTGTCCGCACGGCACAGGTCATTGTTTTATCGGGCACCCTTTCCGCTGATGATATTGCCGCTATTAAGCATTATTGTATCAATCCGGTAGAAGCCAGGGAAGCGTCGCTGGATCAGGTAACGGACCTTTCCATGGCATGGGAAAAACCGGCTGACGTTCCGACTATCGATGGCTTCGATACGATGGATGATGCAGCACTCCGGGAATTATCTGCCCATATGGGTCTGGCTATGAGCTTTGATGATCTGAAATTTGTGCAGACTTATTTCCGCGATGAAGAAAAACGTAACCCGACGATTACAGAAATCCGGGTTATCGATACGTATTGGTCTGACCATTGCCGCCATACGACGTTTATGACGGAATTGACCGACATTTCCTTTGAAGACGGCACATATACAGCTCCTATCCAGAGAGCCTACGAAGCATATAAAACGACGCGTGATGCATTAAAACGCAATAAACCACAGACGCTGATGGATATGGCAACCATTGCCGTAAAGGAATTAAAAGCAGCTGGCAAATTACAGAATCTGGATGCCTCTGAAGAAATCAATGCCTGCACCATCATCATTCCTGTCGATGTGGATGGCAAAGAAGAAGAATGGCTTCTCCTCTTTAAAAATGAAACACATAACCACCCGACGGAAATCGAACCGTTCGGCGGTGCTGCTACCTGCCTGGGCGGCTGTATCCGCGATCCTCTGAGCGGCCGGTCTTATGTATATCAGGCTATGCGTGTTACCGGTGCAGGTGATCCACGGCAATCCATTAAAGATACACTGCCAGGGAAACTTCCGCAGCGTACGCTGACGACAGGCGCTGCTAAAGGATATAGCTCCTATGGCAACCAGATTGGCCTGGCGACAGGGGAAGTAAAAGAATATTATCACCAGGGATTTATTGCAAAACGCATGGAAATCGGTGCTGTTCTGGGGGCGGCTCCGCGGGCCAACGTTATCCGGGAAGAACCGGTTCCCGGAGACATAATCATCCTGCTGGGCGGCAAGACCGGCCGTGATGGCATGGGCGGCGCAACTGGTTCTTCCAAAAAGCATACAGTAGAATCCTTGGAAACGTGTGGCGCCGAAGTCCAGAAAGGGAACGCCCTGACGGAACGGAAAATCCAGCGCCTGTTCCGCCGCCATGAAGTGACAGTCCTCATCAAACGGTGCAATGATTTTGGCGCCGGCGGTGTATCCGTCGCCATTGGCGAACTGACCGATGGCCTGGATATTAATCTCGATAAAGTCCCGAAGAAGTATGAAGGTCTGGATGGAACGGAACTGGCTATTTCTGAATCGCAGGAACGGATGGCCGTCGTAGTGGCTCCGGAACATGTAGAAGAATTCATGAAATACGCGGCGGAAGAAAATCTGGAAGCGACGATTGTTGCCGTCGCTACCGATACGAAACGACTGGTCATGCACTGGCGCGACCAGAATGTCGTCAATATCACCCGGGCATTCCTCGATACTAATGGCGTAACGCAGAAGCGGAATGCCATTGTCACTGCTCCGGAAGAAAAAGATTTCTTTACGGCAGCTCCTGTAAGTGATGTCAAAGATGCATTCCTCAAGACGATGGCAACGCTGAATGTCGCGTCAGAACAGGGACTGGCAGAACGCTTTGACAGCACTATCGGATCGCGGACGGTACTCATGCCCTTTGGCGGAAAGTATCAGAAGACGCCCGTAGAAGGCATGGTCGCCAAGATTCCTGTCCCGGGAAGTAAAACGACGACTGCCAGCATTTTCACGCACGGCTATGATCCGGACCTGGCCGTATGGAGTCCGTTCCACGGCGCATTGTATGCCGTACTCCAATCGGTAGCGAAATTGGTTGCTCTCGGCGGTGACCGTCGTCAGGCTTATCTGACGATGCAGGAATTTTTCCAGAGCCTCGGCACCAATGAAAAAGCCTGGGGCCAGCCGGTCAGCGCGCTCCTCGGGGCATATGTGGCACAGAAAGAGCTGCAGATTGCTGCCATCGGCGGCAAAGACAGCATGAGTGGCACCTTTGAAAATCTGACGGTTCCTCCTACGCTCGTATCCTTTGCTATCGTACCGGAAAAGACCAATCATATTATTTCTCCGGAATTCAAACAGGCTGGCGATATGGTTCTGCTCTTTGATCTGCCAAGGGATGCCGAAGATATGCCTGATTTTGATGTGTTCCGCCGTCATTGTGATTTCCTCCATCAGGCTGTTCTCGATGGCAAGGTCCGGGCTATGCATGCCGTAGGCCAGGGCGGGGCTGCTGCGGCGCTGGTACAAATGGCATTTGGCAATCGCATTGGCTTTACCGTTGATGACCAGTTCCCCGTACAGGAACTCTTCAATCTCCGGTATGGAGCTATTCTTGTTGAAACTGATGAAGCTACTGCGCGCATTTGGGAAAAAGAAGATCACGTGTGCCGCGTTGGCGTAACGAAAGAAGCTGCCGACATTACGGCAGCAGGTACCGCCATAGCCCTGACAGATTTGCAGAAGGCATGGGAAGAACCGCTCAGCAAAGTATTCCCGATTAAGAGTGAAAGTTCTTCCGATGATCCTACACTGCCTCTCTTCACGACCTATGGTCCCAAACGCAGTGAATCTTTTGGCAAACCGCATGTGTTCATCCCGGTCTGCCCTGGAACGAACTGTGAATACGATTCTGCCGCTGCCTTTGAACGGGCTGGCGCGACGGCAGAAATCATGGTACTGCGTAATGAAACGCCACAGGATCTGGCGGAATCGATCGACGAAATGGCAAGACGCATTGCCCATGCGCAGATTATCATGTTCCCCGGTGGCTTCAGTGCTGGCGATGAACCAGAAGGTTCTGGCAAGTTTATTGCTACTTTATTCCGAAGTCCGGCGTTGAAAGAATCACTGAACGATTTGCTCTATAAACGGGATGGCCTGGCATTGGGTGTCTGCAACGGATTCCAGGCGCTGATTAAACTGGGGCTCCTGCCTTATGGCCGGATCCAGCCTCTGCGTCCGGACAGCCCGACGCTGACATACAATACAATTGGCCGCCATCTGTCGCGGATGGTCAATACGAAGGTCGTTTCTGTCATGAGTCCCTGGTTCAGCAACATGAAAGCCGGCGATGTCCATACTATCGCTATTTCCCACGGGGAAGGCCGTTTTGTAGCGACACCCCGGCAGATCAGGGAACTGGCTGCGAAAGGACAGATTGCGACACAGTATGTAGATCTTAGTGGCAATGCATCCAATGACAGCGAATATAATCCTAACCAGTCCATTATGGCTGTCGAAGGGATTACCAGTCCCGATGGCCGCGTGCTCGGTAAGATGGCTCATACTGAACGGTTCAGCGGTCCCGATATTTTTGAAAATATTTCTGGCAATAAGCTGCAGCCTCTCTTTGCAGCCGGTGTTGCATATTTTGAATAATTGAAGAAAAAGGATGTCCCGTGAAAAGATCTTCTTTTGTGGGACATCCTTTTTACTTGCTATGGCGGAAAATCTGTGATACAATAATAAAGCTTGATTACTTCAAGCTACCCTTGCCCTTTTGAAATGAAGGGCCATAGTCCAGAAGAGGAGGTGATTTCGTGAATAAGTACGAAGTCATGTTTATCGCAAAGCCGCTGGAAGACGCAGAAGTAGATCCGATTGCTGAATTTGTTTCCAATCTGATCAAGAAAAATGGCGGCAATGTCGAAAAGGTTGATCGTTGGGGCAAACGCCACCTGGCATATCCTGTCAAAAAACAGGCTGACGGTAACTACGTACTGATTAACTTTGAAGCTGATCCTGAAGTTATCAAAGAAATCGACCGTGTTATGAAGATCCAGGACGACATCCTGAAGCACTTGATCGTCAAGATTGACGAATAACCGGAGGCGCAAAGGTATGAATTCAGTACAGTTGTTAGGCAATTTGGCTCGTGACCCCGAAATCCGTTTTACGAAGACTGGCAAGGCTGTTGCTATGTTTACCGTAGCCTGCACGACCACGTATATTCCATACGGAGCTACGGAACCACGGGAATTCACTGATTTTGTTCCTTGTGTTGCTTGGGGTAATTTGGCAGAAACCTGTGGTAACAACCTGGCTAAAGGCAGTCGTGTCTTTGTGGAAGGCCGTTTTAACACGCGTTCGTACGAAACGCAGGACGGCCAGAAACGGTACAGGACGGAAGTCGTAGCTAATTTTGTGGCACAGACGATGGGAACGGAACGCCAGAATGGTACGGCGTCCTCTTCATATACCGGTGCTGCGCAGCCGAGCGCGCCGCAGCCTAAACCGGCTGCTCCGGGGACCGGCTTTGACAGCATGGGCTCCAGCACATCGGATGAAGAAATCCCATTCTAATAGTCAAACACATCCCTTAATTATGTTTTAAAGGGAGGATATATAATGAGAAGAGATCGCTCGAGAAAACCGAGAAGAAAAGTATGCAGCTTCTGTGTCGATCATGCTGAACAGATTGATTACAAAGACGTTGCAAAGCTCCGCCGTTTTACGACCGAACGTGGCAAAATCCTGCCGCGCCGTATCTCCGGCGTTTGCGCTAAACACCAGCGTAAACTGACGGTTGCTATCAAACGGGCCAGAGCTATCGCTCTGCTTCCGTACACAGCAGACTAATCGGATATCAAAAAGAGGATGCAGCAAAATGTGCTTTACAGCCATTTTGTTACATCCTCTTTTTTGTTTAACCTTTGTGAGGAAGCAGATGGACCAGTGGCAGACTGGAAGGAGGCGCAGATGGGACACAGACATTTAGGAAAGAAGGTAAAATTTCCAGATCCAACGGGAAATCAGGGCCTTTGTCACCATCCATGTTTGTCGTGAGGGTGCCATCGATCAGCGTGATTTTCAGATGAGTCGTCGTAGACAGATTCATGTATTCTGAACTCAGGGGCGAGCCGGCAAGAAATTCCGGTATGGCTTTAATCATATCGAGATAGCTGCAATCCTTGAAGACGCCGACCCAGAGTTTACCATCATCGACCTGAGCAGCCGGTGCGAGATTTCGGAAGCTTCCGACGGAATTAGTCAGCATGATGACGATGAGTGGAGAGCGATGGATATAAACGCCGTTATCGTTTTCTATCTTAAACAGGTATGTTTCATGATTTTGCAGGGCTTTCAGGCCCGTCAGAAAATAGGCAAGAGGGCCAAGCCGTGTTTTTTGCTCAATCGATACGTGACTGACGGCTTCAGGCATAAAACCGGCAGCAATGGTGTTGACGAAATAGCGGTCATTGGCCCGGGCGATATCTACGCGCTGGATATGGGCGTTTTTAAGACCGGCAATGGCTGCTTCCGGATGCAGGGGCATAGAAAGAGCCCGCCCCAGGTCGTTGACCGTGCCCAACGGGATGAAGCCAAACGTTATACTGCTCCGTCCGGCAAGGGCCAGCCCGTTGACGGTTTCGTTCAATGTACCGTCGCCACCCATGCAGAAAACGGCATCAAATCCGGTAAGGGAGGCTTCACGGGCCCAGTCAGTCGCATCTCCCGGACCGGTCGTGATGCGCATTTCTACATCGTCATACATCGTATCCAGCTGGTTTTTTAATGGTTCTTTAAAATACTTGGCCCGTTCACGGCCGGCTGTCGGATTGACAATTAACAAGCACCGACTCACGGTGATTCCTCCTTTTACGGCAGGACAGACAGAGCTGTCGCAGAAAGTTACATATACATTATTATAGACACAAAACAGATTTTCGGGAAGAGCAGGGACTGCTTTTTTTAGAGTGTATTTTATCTGTTCTATACAAAAAGCAGGCTGGTTTTACTGACCCGTGTGAAGGAATGTGATATGATAATCGTATATACAAGGAAAGGGCGTGTTAATATGGCAATGACATGGGACGGACAGATATATCCCTATCCCTCGCGGAGAGAAGTCGTCTATGCCCGCCGCGGAATGGTCTGTACATCGCAGACCTTGGCGGCGCAGGCCGGGCTGGATATGCTGAAGTTGGGAGGCAATGCCGTCGATGCGGCACTGGCTACGGCGATAGCACTGACTGTACTGGAACCAACCAGTAATGGCCTGGGCAGTGATGCCTTTGCACTGATATGGATGAAGGGAAAGTTATACGGTCTCAATGGCAGTGGTTGGTCGCCACGTACACTGACCTGGGAAACGCTGCATGAAAAAGGACTGTCGGAAATTCCCCTTCGCGGCTGGACTCCCGTTATGGTACCGGGGGCGCCGGCAGCATGGGCGGAAATACACAGCCGTTTTGGAAGACTTCCCTTTGAAGAACTATTTAAACCGGCTATTTCTTATGCAGAGGATGGCTATTCTGTCATGCCCAATCTGGCGGTCATGCTGAAAGAAGGTTATGAAAGCTTTGCTCCGTACCGTCATGAACCGGCTTTTAAGGGCTTGTTCGATACCTTTTATGCTGGTGATGTCATTGCCGGTGCGGGAGATATCCTGCGCCTGCCTCAGCAGGCACGGTCCCTGCGCCTCCTGGCCAGGAGCCGGTGCCGGGATCTTTATGAAGGGGAAATCGCTACAGCCATCGATGATTGGTCGAAAAAGACGGGCGGATATCTTCGCAAAGAGGATTTGATGGATTACCGGCCTCAGTGGGTCCAGCCAATCCATACGAATTACAGAGGCTATGATGTCTGGGAAATTCCGCCCAATGGCCATGGACTGGTCGTACTCATGGCTCTGAATATTGCCAGTGGTTTTTCCTTTGCAGAGCGGGATACGGTTGAAACGTTCCACCGCCAGATTGAATCGATGAAACTGGCTTTTGCCGACGGGCGTGAATACATAGCCGATCCCCGTTTTATGAACACGTCTGTAGAAGACTGGCTTTCTGAATCCTATGCAGTCCGGAGGCGGGCAGAAATCGGGGATATGGCACTGATGCCCAGGCCAGTCAGTCCCAATAATGGCGGGACGGTCTATCTCTGTTCGGCTGATGGAGAAGGCAACATGGTATCGTATATCCAAAGTAATTATACGGGGTTTGGTTCGGGCATCGTCATTCCGGGATATGGAGTGGCCCTCAGTGACAGGGGCAATAATTTCAGCATGGACCCACGGAGCGACAATTGTGCCGGTCCGCGAAAAAAATCCTACCACACAATCATTCCCGGTTTTCTGTCACGGGACGGGCAGGCTGTAGGACCGTTTGGTGTCATGGGAGCGTTCATGCAGCCCCAGGGACAGTTCCAGGTACTGATGAATACGATAGATTTCCATCTTAATCCTCAGGCGGCACTTGATGCGCCACGCTGGCAGTGGGTAGGCGGTAAACGCATCGAAGTGGAAGCGGCCGTTCCGGCGGCGGTTGTTGAAGGGCTGCGCCGTAAAGGCCATGAGGTAATAGTAAATGCTGATCCTATTCCCTATGGACGGGGGCAGATTATCTGGCGCAATGAACAGGGAGTTCTTTCCGGTGCGACAGAACCCCGGGCAGATGGTGCTGTTGCGGCATGGTAAAGGTATAAATAGAAGGCAGTGATAAGGTAAAAGCTATTCTTTTTTAGCACATTGCAATGCCAACTTAGAATTGACATTTTACAATTGCAATTCTATAATGAGAGTATACAGGACGTATATACACAATAGGTCTTATATACAAACAGGAACTTGCCATAACCTGTCAGCTAAGGAGTGGTTATCCTGGGTGTATGGTATATTTTGAACTACAAGAGGGAGGTTTCATTTTCATGATTAATGCAATGATTATCGATGAAAAAGACAACGTTGCTGTCGTCATCGAACCGGTAAAGAAAGGCGATACGGTTTCTTACGTTGACAAAAACAAGAAGACCGTTTCCTTTACTGCCGTAGAAGATGTCCAGATTTATCACAAAATCGCCATCAAAGATATTCCGGCCGATGCACCAGTCGTTAAATATGGTGAACATATTGGTCATGCTGCCCGTGATATCAAACAAGGCGAACACGTACACGAACACAATGTTAAATCCGTTCGTGAAAATTTGGGCTAAGAGGAGGAAATCATAATGAAATTTTGGGGTTATAAACGTCCGGATGGACGCGTAGGTGTCCGTAATCATGTATTAATTCTGCCGGCCAGTGTCTGTGCTTCTGATACGACCCGTATCATTGCCTCCCAGGTCAATGGCGCCGTTACCTTCAACAATCAGAACGGCTGTTCCCAGGTACCGCCTGACCAGCAGCTTACCATGGATGTAGAAGCCGGTTATGCTGCTAATCCAAACGTCTATGGTACGGTCGTCGTTTCTCTGGGCTGCGAAAACTGTCAGATGGACCTGGTAGTCAAAGCTATCCAGGAACGGACGAACAAG
>OCTW011618559.1_pt1 | contig 35375 bp, 24 predicted proteins | sample 1539671 | NCBI WGS metagenome assembly OCTW01 (sample SAMN02144230, study PRJEB22623) | gut metagenome | biome: sheep rumen | host: Ovis aries | place: New Zealand
GTAAGCTCTAATATACTATAACATTCGGAAGGTCACATGTATAAAGGCTTCTATGAGGTTTATAGATTTTTCCCCGGACACCAATAAAATTTTTTAGCTCGCGCTTTCTCCTCCGTTAGGTCGCGATTAAATTATATAAGATTGCGATTAATTTTTTTAATCTCCACATTAGTGAGAAGCCCTACTCAAACTCGACGCGGACGCCTTCGAATTGTTCGAGGGCCTCCACCATATCATAGGACACGGTGATGTCGTGCTTGGTGCCAAGGCTCAGCGGAGTATTGGTGCTGGTGTCAATGGCCTTGATTTTGAGGGTGGTGTCGCCCTTGTTGTCCTTGATGTATTTGGTAAGGACTTTATTGAAGCTCTCGTCAAAGATTTCTATCGGCACGGTGACGGTGAGGTGTTTCATCATTTCCTTCTGCATATCTTCCATGGAGTTGATAGACACGAACTTCATGTCTATGCGGTTGGGGATGTAGGGGTGTTCCTCCAGCTTGATTTTCATAAAGATTACGGCGTCCTTGACGAAGGAGTTTCTGACTCCGTGCCAGTTGTTGAAAATCATTATCTCGCCCTCGTTGGTGAAGTCCTCAATTTTGACGCGACCGTAGGCGTTGCCTTTCTGGCTGATGCGTTCGTCAACCGAGGTGACGATGCCGCCACAGGTCCACTCGGAGCCCCTTGCGTGGAGTTCGCCCCTGTTGTCGGAACTCAGGTCGGCGGGGTGGGCGGTGCAGAATTTGCGCATGAAAAGTTTGTATTTGTCCAATGGGTGGGCAGAGAGGTAGATGCCTATGTAGCTGCGCTCGGTGTTGAGGGTTTCCAGGTCGAGGGCGTTGCTCATATACACGGGTGCGTCGGGCTTGGTGATGCTAAACTCCTCCATATCGCCGAAGAGTGAGGCCTGGGCTTGCATCTTGTCGTTCTGGCATTTGATGCCGTATTTCATGAGAGCATCTAGGAATATGTCGCCCTTGTTGTTGACCAGGAAATACTGCTGGCGCTTGAGACCGAAGCTGTCGAGGGCCCCGCTGTGGATCAGAGCCTCCAGACATCGGCGGTTGACGCTGGTATAGTTGATGCGCTCGGCGAAGTTGTAGATGTCGGTGTAGGGGCCGTTCTTCTCGCGCTCGCTGATTATGTTTTCGGCCGCTGCCTCGCCCATATTCTTTACGGCGGCAAGGCCGAAGCGTATCTCGCCGTGCTTGTTGACGCCAAACTCTGAGAAGCTCTCGTTGACATCGGGCCCCATGGTGGTGATGCCCATCAGGCGGCATTCATCCATCAGTTTGGTGATTTCCTTGATATCGTTGCGTCGGCGCGTCATGATGGCGGCCATGAACTCGGCGGGGTAATGGGCCTTAAGGTAGGCAGTCTGGTAGGCTACCCATGAGTAGCAGGCGGCGTGCGACTTATTGAAGGCGTAGGATGCAAAGCTCTCCCAGTCGCCCCATATCTTTTCGAGCACCTTGGGGTCGTGGCCGTTTTTCTTTCCTCCCTCGATGAACATGGGCTTCATCTGCTCGACAATGGCTTTCTGCTTTTTTCCCATGGCCTTACGCAGTGAGTCGCTCTGGCCCCGGGTAAAGCCGGCTAGCAGTCGGCTGAGAAGCATGACCTGTTCCTGATAGACGGTGATGCCGTAGGTGTCCTTAAGGTATCGCTCCATCACGGGGATGTCATATTCTATCTTCTCCACTCCATGTTTGCGCCTGATGAAGGAGGGAATCTTATCCATGGGCCCAGGTCTGTAAAGGGCATTCATGGCTATGAGGTCCTCAAAGACGGTGGGGTGGAGCTCGCGCAGATATTTCTGCATGCCCGGCGACTCAAACTGGAATGTGCCGATGGTGCGGCCTTCCTGATATAGCTTGTAAGTCAACTCATCGTCCAGGGGAATGTTGTCCAGATCAATGTCAATGCCGTGTGTGCGCTTGATAATCTTGACGGCCTCCTTCTGCTCGGAGAGGGTCTTGAGGCCCAGGAAGTCCATCTTTATGAGTCCGGTTGACTCTATGACGTGGCCGTCATACTGAGTAACGGTGGTCTTCATTCCCGGGAAGTCGGGGTCGTCGGCTGTGGATACGGGCACATGGTCGCTGATGGGGTCGCGGCAGATGATGAATCCGCAGGCGTGGATGCCTGTGCCTCGGACGGTGCCCTCCAACTTGCGGGCGTACTTGATGGTGTTTCTCTCTCGCGGGTCGGAGCTGGCCTCAGCTTCTTGCAGTTCTGGCGTACACTTGATGGCGTTCTCCAGATTCATCTTCAGTTCTTTGCCCTTATAGTTTAGGCGGTCGGGAATGGCCTTGCATAGTGCATTGCTGATATTCAGCGGCAGTTTCTCCACTCGGGCCACGTCCTTCAGCGAGTTTTTGGTGGCCATGGTGGAGTATGTGATGATGTGAGCGCAGTTCTCGGCGCCGTATTTGTCCATCACCCACTGTAGCACCTTGCCTCGGCCGTCATCATCGAAGTCGGTATCGATATCAGGCAGCGATATGCGATCGGGGTTGAGGAAACGCTCAAACAGCAGGTCATATTTCAAGGGGTCAAGCCTAGTGATACCCAGACAGTAGGCTACCACGCTGCCGGCAGCAGAGCCTCGGCCGGGGCCCACCCATACGCCCAGTTCATTGCGGGCGGAGTTGATAAAATCCTGAACGATAAGGAAGTATCCCGGGAAGCCCATAGTCTTCATCACGTGTAGTTCAAAGCGGATGCGCTCGTCCACTTCCTTGGGTATGGGGTCGCCGTAGATGCGCTTGGCGCCGTCGTAGGCCAGCTTTGCCAAATAGTCGGCCTCAAACTTGATGCGGTAGAGCTTGTCGACGCCTCCCATCTTATTAACCTTGGCCTCAGCGTCCTCGGCCGACATAGTGTTCTGGCCGTTCTCATCGCTGGTGAATTCGCGGATGATGTCCTGCTCGCTGAACTTGGTACGCCACTGCTCTTCGGTGCCGAACTCCACGGGTATAGGGAAGTTAGGCATGATGGGGTTGCTCTCAATGTTGTAGAATTCCACCTTATCCAATATCTCGCACGTATTGGACAGGGCCTCGGGCAGGTCGCTGAAGATGGCATTCATTTCCTCGCGGGTCTTAAACCATTCCTGCTTGGAGTAAAGCATTCTGGTGGGGTCGTCGAGGTCCTTGCTCGTGGAGAGGCAGAGCAGGTGGTCGTGGGCCTCAGCGTCATCCTCGTCCACAAAGTGACAATCATTGGTGCACACTACCTTGATGCCGTATTCCTTTGCCAGCTCCAGCAGCACCTTATTGGCTTGCTGCTGCAGAGGGAATGTCTCGCGGTTGGCGCGCTGGGTAGGATTCTTAACCTCGTGGCGCTGTACCTCCAGATAATAGTCGTCGCCCCAGATGCTATGATACCACTCGATGGCCTCGCGCGCACCCTCAATGTTATTCTCCAGAATCTTGCTGGGTACCTCGCCGGCAATGCACGCCGAGCAGATGATGAGGCCTTCGTGGAACTGCTTCAGGTCGTGGCGGTCTGTGCGCGGCCTGTTATAAAATCCGTCCACCCATGAGCGTGACACCAGTTTCACCAGGTTGTGGTAGCCTGTTTCGTTTTTGGCCAGCACTATGAGATGATAACCGCCGCGGTCGCCCTGTGTGTGATCCATGTCCTCTTTGTTGCGGTGGGCTACATACATCTCACATCCGCAGATGGGCTTAAAGGGCTCCAGCCCCTCCTTCTTGCGGTCCTTGTTGAGCTTAGCACAGCAGTCAACGAGCTCCTTGATGCCAAACATGTTGCCGTGATCGGTGATGGCCAGGCCTCTCATGCCGTTTTTGACAGCCTTGTCAATCAGCTTGGGAATCGGCGACATACCGTCGAGTATAGAATAGTACGTATGTACGTGGAGGTGAACGAAATCTTCCATAAAACATATAATCTTATATGCTGCGAAGTTAAGAAAAATCCCTCATCTTTCAAAGGTCAGTCAGCTCTTTTTCTTACCCTTTTTGCATATTAAAATCGCCAGACCGTTTCTGTAGCGGGTGTAGAGCTGCATCCGTTTGGCGCGGAAAAAAACAGATCAAAATTCTTTGCCCAAGAGGCAAACCCCTATTTCCGAACTTTGCTCAACTGCCCTAAGCTCAGTGTTTTTTCTGCAAGGAAACTGATTTCTTTTCTCGATTAAGTTACGGCTCTGTGCAGAAAAACTCAGCGTACATGTGTTTTACCTAGCTTGTTGATGTAGAAGAATGTCGCACGCGCAGGCTTAGGTATGTTTTTCACATGTTTCCGAGTCGTGCGTACGGCATTTTTCCAGTGTGCTCGCGATGGGGGGGGAGGACGGTCTCTGCTTTGGGCGCAGGCTGTCCTGTAATAGAAAAAATAAAAAAACCTGTGGATAAATCCGCAGGTTTCAATCTCTCTTAGTTAATTCGCTAAGATTAAGCCTGAACAGTGTCAGCAGCTACAGTGTCAGCAGCAACAGTGTCAACAGCGGTGGTGTCAACGGTGCTGTCCTGAACAGAGTCGGTAGCCTGATCCTTCTGTGCGTTGCCGCAAGAAGCGAAAGACATAGCTGCGAGAGCAACGAAAGCGAATAAAAGCTTCTTCATTTTTTTGTCTTAGTTAAAGTTAAACAATATTGTTTTATTAAAACCGAGTGCAAAGGTACGCACTTTTTTGAAAGTACAAACAAAATAGAGAATTTTTTTATGCTAAAAAATGTAACTTTTTTGTAATTGTCTGATATTCAGAAAGAAATTAAGAGATATTTTTTGGGGACATTTTGCCAGATTACAAAAAAATGCTAACTTTGCGTTTCAAATTAGCCGTTTTACGGTTGTTTAGTGATGCAAGATACCAAGGCTGTTTATATCACTCTGGGCTGCAAGCTCAATTTTGCGGAGACTTCGTCGCTGGCTGATCGCCTGGAAGCCGCCGGTGTGAGACGTGTGGCCAAGGGCGAGAGGGCCGACATCTGTGTGGTGAACACCTGCACGGTTACTGAGACCAGTAACCACAAGTGCCGCCAGGCCATCAACCGCGCCCTGCGCGAGCACCCCGGCGCCATGATGGTGGTGATGGGCTGCTATGCCCAGCTGGCTGCGCGCCAGATAGCCGAGATGACGGGCGTAGACCTTGTGATCAGCATGGAGCACAAGGCTCGGGCGGCTGAGATGATAATGGAGGCCTTTGGCCAGCGCGTAGATGGGGCGAGACTTCATCGCTATGAGGAGGTGGAGCGTAAGGACATCCGCACCTTTATGCCTTCCTGCTCCAGCGGCGAGCGCACGCGCTTCTTTCTTAAGGTACAGGACGGCTGCGACTATTTCTGCACCTATTGCGCCATACCTTTTGCACGCGGCCGCAGCCGCAACGGCAGTATTGCCAGCATAGTCAGTCAAGCGGAGGATGCTGTCAGGAGGGGAGGTCGCGAGATTGTCATCACTGGAGTGAATATCGGTGACTTTGGCAAGAGTACTAGTGAGACATTCTTCGATCTCGTCAAGGCGTTGGACAGGGTTGAGGGCATCGAACGCTACCGCATCTCGTCAATCGAGCCCAACCTACTGACGGAGCAGATAATAGACTACTGCGCCCAGAGTAGTCACTTCATGCCCCATTTCCATATCCCCCTACAGAGCGGCAGCGATGAGGTGCTGCGGCTGATGCACCGCCGCTACGATACTAGTTTTTTTGCCTCGCGCGTGGAATATATAAAGAAGGTTATGCCCGACTGCTTTATAGGTGTTGACATTATTGTGGGTACCCGTGGCGAGACTGACGATCTCTTTGAGGACTGTTATGCTTTTGCCCAAAGCATTGATGTGTCGCAGTTCCACGTGTTCAGCTATTCCGAGCGCCCGGGCACTGCAGCGCTGCGTATTCCCCATCAGGTGGACGAGGCTGTTAAGCATGAGCGTAGTCAACGGCTCATTGCTCTCTCTGAGCAGAAGCGCAAGGACTTCTATGCTCACCACATTGGTCAAGAGCGCCCCGTGTTGACCGAGCATAGCCATCAGGGCCTGGCAGCCAAGGGCTTTACCGACAATTATATCCATGTGGAGGTGCCCATAGCGGCGGCTCCGCAGCCCGACAATGCCGTAATCAGCTATCGTCTCGCGGGGTTCAATGACGATGGAAGTGCTCTGATAGGGGAAACGGTGGAGGGTAATTAGGAATTAGGAATTAAAAATTAGGAATTAGAAATTGGAAATGAGGAACTTTTCCTAACTTTGCGATTTCAATAAACAGGCTATGAGTGTGAAACAGATTTCAGTCATAATCCTCAACTGGAACGGTGCCGATATGATGCGCCGCTTCCTCCCGTCAGTGGTGGAGCATTCGACCGAGGCTATCGTGATAGTGGCCGACAACGGTAGCACTGACAATTCGCTGGAGATGCTGCGTGAGGAGTTTCCTTCGGTCGAGATAATGGCCTTTGACCGCAACTACGGTTTTGCCGAAGGCTATAATAAGGCCCTGGCGCAGGTGGACACCCCCTACACCCTACTGCTCAACAGTGATGTGGAGGTTACTCCCGGATGGTTGCGCCCACTGCTGGAGTTTATGGAGGCTAATCCTGAGGCCGCGGCTTGCCAGCCTAAACTGCGCAACTATAATCACAAGGAAATGTTTGAGTATGCCGGAGCCTGCGGTGGTTTTCTCGATCGCCTGGGCTATCCCTACTGCCGTGGCCGCATAATGAGCGAAGTTGAGAAAGACGAAGGCCAGTATGACGGTCCGCCCGTGCCCGTGTTCTGGGCCACTGGTGCCGCCCTCCTCGTGCGCACGCGCGTATATAATAATGTAGGGGGGCTTGACGCCCGCTTCTTCGCTCATCAGGAGGAGATAGACTTCTGTTGGCGTCTCAAGAGCCGCGGCTATGGCGTGTGGTGTGTGCCCGAAAGTGTAGTCTATCATCTGGGCGGTGCCACTCTCGACAAGAGTAATCCCCGCAAGACATTTCTTAATTTTCGCAACAATCTGCTGATGCTCTACAAGAATCTGCCTGACGGTCGCCGCACCTTGGTGCTCGCTATACGCTACTTCCTCGACTATTTGGCGGCTTTGCAGATGTTGCTGGGCGGCAAGCGCAAGGATGCCTTGGCTGTGGTGAGGGCGCGCTTTGAGTATTCTCACATCAGGCATGAGTTTGACATCCAGCGCCGCCAGAATCTGGAGGCTGCCAAGGTGAGCGACATTGCCGAGCAGCGGCCACGCAGCCTGCTGTGGGCATACTATGTCAGGAGGAGGCGCAAATATTCCGACTTTAAATAATCTGTGGGGTAGGGTGCCTTTTTCAAAACAAATGTGTAATTTTGTCGCAGCAAATTTTATCAACCTAAAAAAGAAAAAACTATGGAATTCAACATTACTGATCAAAACTATGATGCCTTTGTAGCTCAGGGTAAGCCTATGGTGATTGACTTCTCTGCCGAGTGGTGTGGTCCCTGCCGCAAGATGGCCCCTGTTATTGAAGAATTTGCCAAGAAATACGACGGCAAGATGATTATCGGTTCCTGCAATGTAGATGAGAGTGAGGAGCTGACTGCTAAGTTTGGCATTCGCAATATCCCCGCCATCTTCTTCTTGAAAGAGGGGCAGATTGTTGACAAGATTATTGGCGCCGTTACTCCTGCTGCTGTGGAGGAGAAGATTCAGGCCCTGCTTTAGTAGATAGGCCGATGCGCAAGAGAGAATACAATACGGCCCTGAAGGCGTTAAGCTTTCAGGGCCGTTGTTTTTTCTGCTTTATTCGTCGGGAGGCAGGCTCTTAGGCTCTGCAGATTTCGGTGTTGTTTCCGTTGCGTTGCATAACACGCGCAGCAAACTTTAATAGGACAATGGTTTCCGGACGGGGGCAGATTTCTGAGCGTAAAGTTTCATTCATAGGCATCTTGTGTTATAAGGTACATTAATATAACGCAAGAAAGACCTTTATATTATGTGAGGGAGAAATTTTTTTATTCTGCGTAAAGGGCAATGTTGCGCTCCTGGGCAATGTTGCGCATATTTATGACTGCATAGCGCATACGACCAAGGGCCGTGTTGATGCTGATGTTCAGTTTCTCGGCTATCTCCTTAAACGACATGTTGTCATAGAATCGCATCCTTACCACCTCGCTCTGCGGCTCGGGCAGCAGGTCCATAATGGCCTTGGCATCCTTGAGCGACTGGCTGATGAGCATTTGGTCTTCGGTGTTGTGTTCTGCCAGACGTGCATTATTGAGCAGGTCGTATTCGGCCTCGTCATTTGATATGGTGTTGGCCTGTTCCTTCTCGCGGAAGTAGTCCATTACCAGGTTGTGGGCAATGCGCGTAATCCATGCCTGAAACTTGCCGTAGCCAGTGTAGCTGTTGTCCTGTATGCGCGTAATAACCTTGAGGAAAGTGTCTTGAAACAGGTCGTTGGCCACTTCCTCATCGTGTACGATATAATAAATATAAGAATAAAGCTTTGACTGATATCTGCTAAGCAGTACGTCAAAAGCCGTGTTGTTGCCTTCTGCATAAAGACTGACCAGTTCATCGTCGGTCAGGGCTTGGAATTTAATCATTACTTTACATGTGAAAATTAGAGTAATGTCAATCCGATAGGCAAAAGGTTTTAGAGGGTTGTTGGATAATATGGTTTGTAAAATCGATGCAAAGAAACGCTTTTTTCCTGAAACAGCCAAATTTTTTTAGGAAAAACCACCCTTTTTGTGCCTTTATGTGGTTTTTCCTGCAAGATTGAGGAAGAAAAAGGAAGCTTTTTCCTTACTTCAGGAAAGCGAAGAATACAGCCAGCATAATGCAGAAGAATGCCACTACGTGGTTCCATTGCAGCTGCTCGCCGCGAAACATAAATGTAGCTATCACTGTGAAGACGATTAGTGAAAGGGCCTCTTGAATCACCTTGAGTTGCATTAGTGAGAATGGGCCGCCGTTTTCGCGAAAACCGATGCGGTTGGCTGGCACCTGACACATGTATTCGGCCAGGGCTATAAACCATGAGAACAGTATCACGCCAATCAATGGCCAGTGGCTTATACGTCCATTCTGCTGTAGTTTGAGGTGCCCGTACCAGGCCAGGGTCATGAAAGTGTTGGAGATAATGAGCAGGATGATAGTGTAGAGTGCTGACATGGGAGTGGATTTTATTTACGGCGTGCAAAGGTAGTATTTTCTTCTGGCAGAACGGCGCATTGTTGCTAATTTTGTGCTGCAAAAGGAGCCAATATTACATTTGTTGGTGTTGCGAGGGGCTTATTCCAAAAAAAAGTGGCAACTTTGCATTTCGTTATGGATTTGATAGCACTCTTTTTAGTAATAATTAAAGGTCTGTTTATCGGCGTGATATGCTCTGCGCCGTGCGGACCTGTTGGTGTGCTATGTATCCAGCGCGTGCTGAAGAAGGGATTCCGCTTTGGTATTATTACAGGTATGGGCGCTGCGCTGAGCGACATTATTTATGCGTTGGTGTCAGGACTGGGCATGAGTTTCGTGACCGAGTTTGTGAAGAATGAGAGTAACAAACTGATTATGCAGCTGGCGGGTAGTGCTATGCTGCTGGTGTTTGGTCTATATATGCTGTTGAGCCGTCCCAAGAAGCATGACGTGAGGGTGTCGCAGGATAAGACCTTCCTAAACAATTTCCTTACAGCCTTTTTGCTCACCTTCTCCAATCCTTTGATTATCCTGCTATTCCTGGTGTTGTTTGCACGCTTCGACTTTATTACCCCCGATCTCCCAATAAACATGGGCTTTGGTTTCCTTGCTATCATTGTGGGTGCCATGCTATGGTGGTTCTTCCTCTCATTTGTCATCAATAAGATTCGCAATGCTTTCAGCGACAAATATATCCGCGGTCTTAATATTACTATCGGTTCCATCGTGATTGCCGCTGCCATTGCGGGATTTGTTTTCACCATCACTGGCCTCCATTGGTATTAGGAAAGAGTTAAGAGAGGATATATGTTTATTGCACAGAAACTCAGGGCGGAGAATATAGCCGAATACCTTCTTTATATGTGGCAGGTTGAAGACCTCATCAGAGCCTTCAGCCTGGACATTGACAAACTTTACGACAGCTACCTGTCGCGTTTCGACAACCTCAGCGCTGAGCAGCAGCAGGAGTTGCGCCATTGGTATGCCGACACTATTGAGATGATGCGTAGCGAAGGTGTGGTAACCAAGGGCCATATGCAGATATGTCACAACGTGATTATCAATCTTACCGATTTGCACCAGCGCCTCATGGCTTCGCAAAAATATCCCTACTATCATGCAGCCTACCATAAGGTGTTGCCGCTTATTGTGGAGTTGCGCGCCAAGCAGGACAAAGCCGATGAGCATCCCGAGCTTGAGACTTGCTTCGAACTGCTATACGGAGTGATGCTGCTCAAGATGCAGGGACGCAAGGTGAGCACCGACACTGCCAAGGCAGTGGAGACAGTGTCTGCTTTTCTCGGCAGCTTGAGCGATTATTATAAAAAGGAAAAGGAAGGATTACTAGAATTTTAATATTATGAACATACTTGTTACCGGAGCCAATGGTCAGCTAGGAACAGAGCTGCGCAATCTTGCACCTCTCTATGCAGACTGCAACATTGTTTTCACCGACGTGGCAGAGCTGGACATCACAGATGCCGTAGCTGTAGAGGCCGCCGTGGAAGAAAATGCGGTTGACCTCATTATCAACTGCGCGGCCTATACCGCTGTGGACAAGGCAGAGACCGACGTGGAGCGTGCCAGGGTGCTCAATGCTGAGGCTCCTGCGCTGCTGGCCAGAGCTGTGGCTGGTCGTGGCGGCGAAATCATCCATGTCTCCACCGACTATGTTTTTGGCGGTCAGGCCTGCACTCCTTACACAGAGGACATGCCCACAGCTCCCTGTTCTGTCTATGGGCGTACTAAGCTTGATGGCGAAAAGGGTGTCATTGCTGCTAACTCCCGCCATGTCATTGTGCGCACGTCATGGCTCTATTCGCCTTATGGCAATAATTTCGTCAAGACGATGTTGCGCCTGGGCCGCGAGCGTGATAGGCTCAATGTCGTATTCGATCAGGTGGGCTCTCCCACTTATGCCGCAGACCTTGCCAAGGCTCTGCTCATCATTGCTACGGCAGCGGACAAGACCTACGGCGTTTTCCACTATAGTAACGAAGGTGTTATTTCATGGTACGACTTCACCAAGGCCATTCATCGTCTGGCTGGCATAACATCCTGCGATGTACAGCCTATACTGAGTAGTCAGTATCCTACCCCGGCAGCGCGTCCCGCCTACTCGGTGTTTAGTAAGGAAAAAATCAAGCAGACCTACGGAGTGAGTGTTCCCTATTGGGAAGACTCGCTACGTCTATGTCTCCAGAGACTGAATGCCTTTGCCGAGGGGTCTTGAAAAAGCCATATAGAGTCTATGGCACCATAGCCACAATCGCCACGACAAAAACATATTTCCTATGAACGAGATAACACGCCGCCGTACCTTTGCTATCATTTCCCACCCCGATGCGGGTAAGACAACGCTTACTGAGAAGTTGCTGCTTTTTGGTGGGCAGATTCAGGTTGCCGGTGCGGTAAAGAACAACAAGATACGCAAGACCGCCACCTCCGACTGGATGGAGATAGAGAAGCAGCGCGGTATCTCCGTCACCACCAGTGTGATGGAGTTTGACTATAAGGACTACAAGGTCAACATCCTTGACACTCCAGGCCATCAGGACTTCGCGGAGGATACCTTCCGCACCCTAACCGCTGTGGACAGTGTAATAATTGTAATCGACGGTGCCAAGGGCGTGGAGACCCAGACGCGCAAGTTGATGACCGTGTGTCGTATGCGCAAGACTCCTGTTATCATCTTTATTAACAAGATGGACCGAGAGGGTCAGGATCCTTTCGACCTTCTCGATGAGTTGGAGCAGGAGCTACAGATAAAGGTGCGCCCGCTAAGTTGGCCTATCAATCAGGGCGAGCGTTTCAAGGGTGTGTATAATATCTATGAGCGCAACCTCAACCTCTTCACCCCGGACAAGCAGAAGGTCACCGAGCATGTGGAAGTGGCCATCGACAGCTCTGACCTGGAGGCTCACGTGGGTGACAAGGATGCCGCCAAACTGCGTGAAGACCTTGAACTGATTGACGGAGTTTATCCCGAGTTTGACGTTAACACCTACCTTAGCGCAGATGTGGCGCCAGTGTTCTTCGGCTCCGCGCTCAACAACTTTGGCGTGCAGGAGTTGCTCGACTGTTTCGTGGAGATTGCCCCCTCGCCCAGGCCTGTTCAGGCAATGGAGCGGGTGGTAGAGCCAGAGGAGAGTAAATTTACAGGTTTTATCTTCAAGATTACTGCCAATATCGACCCCAACCATCGCTCGTGTATCGCCTTCTGCAAGGTGTGCAGCGGTAGGTTTGTCAGGAATGCGCCCTATCTCCTAGTGCGAAGCGGCAAATCAGTGCGTTTCTCGTCCCCCACCCAGTTTATGGCACAACGCAAGAGTACCATTGATGAGGCTTGGCCCGGTGACATAGTGGGACTACCCGACAATCAGACGTTTAAGATTGGTGACACCCTCACCGAGGGTGAGCAGCTTCACTTTAAGGGCTTGCCCAGTTTCTCGCCTGAGTTGTTCAAATACATTGAGAACGCCGACCCCATGAAGGCTAAGCAGCTTAATAAGGGTATTGAGCAGTTGATGGACGAAGGTGTGGCGCAGCTGTTTGTCAATCAGTTTAATGGCCGCAAGATTATTGGCACTGTCGGTCAGCTGCAGTTTGAGGTTATCCAGTATCGCCTGGAGAATGAGTATAATGCCAAGTGCCGCTGGGAGCCCATCAGTCTCTACAAGGCCTGTTGGATAGAGAGTGATGACCAGGCTGAGCTCGATAATTTCAAACGTCGCAAGTACCAGTACATGGCTAAGGATCGCGACGGGCGCGACGTATTTCTGGCCGACAGCGAATATGTGTTGCAGATGGCTCAGCAGGATTTCAAGAATATCAAATTCCACTTTACTAACGATTTCTAAATGAAGCACAATAGAGAATGGCCATTTGACAAGGAAGACATGGCTGAGGCAGTGAGAGTGCTCAAGGCTGGTGGAGTAATCCTTTATCCTACTGATACCGTGTGGGGTTTGGGCTGCGATGCCACTAACGCGGAAGCCGTAGAGCGCATATATAAGATTAAGCAGCGCGATGACAGCAAGGCTCTCATAGTGCTGGCCGACAGCGATGCCATGATTAGCCGCTACGTGGTAGAGCCGCCTGAGGTGGCGTGGGATGTCATAGAGTTGGCCAACAAACCGACGACCATCATCTTCGACCAAGGGCGTAACCTTGCCCCTAATCTGCTGGCACAGGATGGCAGTGTTGGCATTCGCCTTAGTCGCGAGGACTTCTCCAGTCAATTGTGCTTCCATCTCCGCAAGCCAATTGTCTCCACGTCTGCCAACATCAGCGGTCAGCCTACACCGCGTATTTTCCGCGAAATCACCGAGGAAATTCGCCAGCAGGTGGACTACGTTGTCAGCTATAGGCAGCACGATACCATACCCGCTGCTCCATCGTCAGTCATCAGGCTTGGACGTGGCGGAGAAGTGAAGATTATCAGAAAATAAATGAAGAAGGAAGATGAGTAATTTCTTAACGAAGATAACGACATGGATTAAGACTCACCTCAAGGGCAAACAGCTGATTTTGCTTTTGAGTCTTATGGTTGGCGTGTTTACCGCGCTGGCCGCCTTGGTGCTTAAGAATCTCATTGAACTTATTGCGCACTTGCTTACCCACGGTTTTGACATTACCCATATCAACTGGCTTTATCTGGTATATCCTGCCATCGGTGTGCTGCTCAGTGCAATATTCATCCGCTATATTGTGCGTGACGATATCGGTCACGGAGTGACCAAGATTCTTTTTGCCATCTCGCGCCGGCGGGGTAGGATAAAGGCCCACAACTGCTGGTCGAGCGTCATAGCCAGTAGTATCACTATCGGCTTTGGTGGCTCGGTGGGCGCAGAGTCGCCCATCGTACTTACGGGTTCGGCCATCGGCTCATCGCTTGGCAGGATTTTTCGCGTTGATCAGAAGACACTGATGCTCCTTATTGGCTGCGGAGCTGCAGGAGCTATTGCCGGTATCTTCAAGGCTCCCTTTGCCGGACTGCTTTTTACGCTTGAGGTATTGATGCTCGATCTAACGATGTCCCATCTGGTGCCGCTGCTTGTGTCGTGCGTGACAGCTTCCATACTTACCTTTGCCATCAGCGGATTTGACTCAATGTTTGTTTGCCGTAACGTTGAGGAGTTTCGTATAGCCTATGTATGGCCGGTGATAGTATTGGGCATAGCCTGCGGTCTTGTTTCGCTATATTTTACCAAGGTCACCAACGCCATAGAGACTCTTTTCCGCAAGATTCGCGGTATGTATACGAAATGGGTGATAGGTGGCGTAATCCTCAGCACGCTGGTGTTTTTCTTCCCCATGCTGTATGGCGAGGGCTATGGCACCATCAATGATCTGCTTAACGGCAATCCTGCCGACCTGCTAAACAATTCGCCGTTCTACGGCACCAATATGCTGCTTGTCATACTTGGATGCGTAATCCTTTTCAAGGCAGTGGCCTCAACGGTGACCACCAGTGCCGGTGGCTGCGGCGGACTGTTTGCTCCTTCTCTGTTTCTGGGCTGTATCACTGGCTTCCTCTTTGCCAGTCTATGGAATATGTGGGGACTCATTTCGCCAATGCCCGCCACTATCAGTTGCCTGCTGGGCATGGCGGCGGTGATGGCGGCGGTGATGCATGCACCGCTGACCAGCATCTTCCTTATAGCTGAGATTACCGGAGGCTACGACCTGCTTGTTCCGTTGATGCTAGTGACGGTTATCTCCTACATAACAATTAATATCTTTGAGCGCCACAGCATCTACTCAAGGCGCTTGGCACAGAAGGGCGAACTCGTTACCCACCACAAGGATCAGGCCATTCTTACTCTGATGAGCCTTGACAGTGTCATCGACAGATATTGCATGAGGATTGCTCCCGACATGACGCTTGGCGATATGGTCCACCTTTTGGCTAAGGAGAAGGAGAACACCTTCCCCGTGGTTGACGGAGCCGACAATCTGCGCGGTCTCATCAATCTGGCGGATATCCGCAAGGTGCTCTTCCGCCAGGAACTTTACAATGTCTTTACCGCTGAGCAGCTGATGCAGGATGCGCCTGATATAATAAGCATCAATACGCCCATGACCCATGTCATGGCCAGCTTTGAGAAGTTTGGCACCGATGTGCTGCCAGTGGTGGACGAGAACGCCCGCTTCGTGGGTATTATCCACAAGACGGCTCTCTTTGAGGCCTATCGCCAGACTCTGGTGGATTTCTCGGAAGAGTAAGAAGGAATCAGTGAATAGTAATTAAGTTTTTGGGAAGTTGGCAATAAGAATATGGATAAGAAAGATTTGCGTATAGTTTACCTGGGCACTCCCGATTTTGCCGTGGAGGCTCTAAAGGCTCTTGTTGAGGGTGGTTACAATGTCGTGGGTGTGGTCACTATGCCCGACAAGGCTGTGGGTCGGCACCAGAACCGCCTGCAGGCCAGCCCTGTAAAGGAATATGCCGTGCAGAAAGGTCTGCCGGTGTTGCAGCCGGAGCGTCTGAAGGACGAGCAGTTTATAGAGCAGCTTAGGGCGTTCAGGGCAGATTTGCAGATAGTTGTGGCTTTTAGGATGCTGCCCGAGGTGGTGTGGGCCATGCCGCGTCTGGGTACTTTTAATATTCATGCGTCATTGCTGCCGCAGTATCGTGGAGCCGCGCCCATCAACTGGGCCATTATCAATGGCGACAAGGAGAGCGGTCTCACCACGTTTTTCCTGCAGCACGATATTGATACGGGCAATATTATCGACCAAGTGCGCGTGCCTATTGGCGAAAATTGCACCTTCGGCGAACTGCACGATAAGTTGATGGCACTCAGCGGCGCCTTGGTTGTCAAGACGGTTGACAGCATTATTGACGGCACAGTCAGCAGTACTCCGCAGAGCGAGTTTGCCACGGATGAGCCGCTACGCCCGGCTCCTAAGATTTTTAAGGAGACATGCCGTATCGACTTGACAAAATCCCTCGATGAAATCTATGATTTTATTCGCGGGCTCTCTCCCCACCCAGGCGCGTGGGCACTGCTACAGAACGGTGCTATGCAGCAGGAGATAAAGATTTTTGGGGCGCAGAAGGTGGTGCAGTCGCACGACTGCGCTGAGGGCACGGTGTTGCCAGGACGCAAGACGCTCGACATTGCGGTGCGTGGCGGAATGCTACGTATTACGGAGCTTCAGCTCGCGGGCAAGAAGCGTATGCCTGCGGCAGCTTTTCTTAATGGCTTTAAGTTCAGTGGCGGGGAGGTCTTAATCTAATTTTCTAGTCTCACTAGTCTTACTAGTCCTACTAGTATTTACTAGTTTTACCAGATATCCTTGCTAACTTCCAACAAAAAAAGGAGCTACAGCTCCTCGTAGTCCACGTATTCCCCTTCGTTTTTGCCGATAGGCTGTTCGCCATAGTTGGCCTTCTTTGTTGTGGACTGTTGTCGCATAGTCGTTTGTTGCCGGTGCGAGGATGTTTGCTGTCGTTGCTGCTGTTCGCCACCGATGGTGCCGAAGGCATCGCGCCAGATTGAGCCGATGGCCTTAGCGCAGAAATAGACGATTATGAATAGTAGGAGCAGGCTAAGCACGCTCATTTTTCAGAAGTTTCTTACTGGTGATTAGTGAAAGGATAATGTACCACGCTATCACAGCGCCGATGGCGGCAATGAGGCGAGTGAGGCTGCACATTGCGCCTATGGCCAGCAGCAGCATGGAACTGAGCAGGAAGATATAGCGCACCTTGTTGTCCTGCCAGCTGAAGTTCTTGAATTTCAGGGCAAACAAGGGCTTCTCGCAGATAAGCAGCGCGCAGCTGATGATAATCAGCACGCACATAACCACTATGCCAGCCAGGCTGTAGTGCCAGTTGCTGCTGTTGAGGGTGAGCCAGTCGGGGTGGTTGCCCAGGGTGATGACCGCGGAGGCCACCAGCAGGGCATTGGCGGGGGTGGGCAGTCCTATGAAGGAGTAGGTCTGCCGTTCGTCGGTATTGAACTTGGCCAGTCTCAGTGCAGAGAAGGCGGCTATGAGGAAGGCGGCGGCGTTGAGATAGCGCAGCGGATTGCCGGCCAGTGAGATGTCGGCCTGTGACACGTAGGTCTGAATATATGCCGAGAGCAGCGTGAACACCATAGTGGCGGGTGCAAGGCCGAAGGTGATGAGGTCGGCCAGCGAGTCAATCTCCTTGCCCATTGGGGAGCTGACGCCCAGCTTGCGCGCAGCGAAGCCGTCGAAGAAATCAAACAAGGCGCCCATCACGATGAGCAGCAGGGCCATCATGGGGCGCGAGTGGAAGGCGTATGCCACGGCAATGCAACCGCACATCAGGTTGCACAGCGTAATAGTGTTGGGAATGTGTTTTTTCATTGTTCTTTCTTGCCGTTGAGACGGGCAATAACGGTGTTGTTGCCCACGGTGGACTGGCCCATCTTTACAAGTACCTCAGCATCGGTGGGCAGGAACACATCTACACGGCTGCCAAATTTGATGAAACCCAGGTGCTCATCAATAAAGCAGCTGTCGCCTTCGCGTGCATAGGTCACGATGCGGCGGGCGATGGCGCCGGCTATCTGGCGCACCAAGATATCGCCGTACTGCTCGGTCTCTATTACGATGGTGGAGCGCTCGTTCTCCATGCTGGCCTTGGGCAGCCAGGCCTTGTGGAAGTTGCCGTTCTCATGCTCCACCTTCTTGACCACGCCATCCACCGGGAACCAGTTGGCGTGGACATTGGTGAGCGACATAAAGATGGACACCATCTTGCGCGGTGCGCGGAAGTACTCGTTTTCCTCCACATCTTCCACCACCACGACCTTGCCGTCGGCGGGAGCTACCACCACTCCGTCGGTCTCGCCCTGGAAGTAGCGGATGGGGCAGCGGAAGAAGTTAACCATAATGGCATAGACCACCAGCGAGACACCCAGTACCGTATAGAATATGAAGTCGAGATGGAGCAGGTGGACGAATATCCAGAAGCAGAGCGCGTTGAGCACCAGCAGCAGCAGGCCGCTGACAGTGAGGGTGGATGTGCCCTCGTGGTGCAGGCGAATCTTTTTAATCTTCTTTATCTTGCCTAAGCTTTTCATTATTTTACTTGTCTGCCTTATGTCCGGCAGGTATCAATATGCAAATATAGGCATTTTTTGTGGCAGGTTACACAAAAGAACGATTTTTTTGCCTTTTTTAGTGTTAATGAAACCTTTTTTAAGACAAAAGGTGTAAAAAGTAATACAGATGCCCTCTCCGCGAAGTGAGAGGGCAGGAGAGTTATCGCTTGCCGGATGCAGCTGCGTGCATACGTCTCACGGCGCGGCGGTTGGCTTCGGCAGTGCGATGCTGTTCTTCCGACTGTTTCTGGGCTCGCTGCTGTTCCTGTCGCCGCAGGTTTTCCAGCACTATGTTGAGTGAGTTTTGGGCAGTCAGCATCTCCATTTTACTCAAGCCGCGCAGGCATTCCTTGAGTGTGCGCACGGCAATGGCCTGTGCGTGGTCAACCATGTTAAGGCCCTTGATGGTGAGCGAGATGTAGTTGCGGCGGAAGTCCACCCTTGCCTTGCGGCGGGTGACGAGGTGCATCTCCTCCAGCACGTTGATGGTGCGCGTCATGGTGGGCTTGCTGAATGACGTAGCCTCGCATAGGTCCTGCTGTGTGCAGAGGTCGCGGCTGCTGATGGCCATCAGCACGTCCCACTGCTCGCCGGTAACCTCCAGGCCGGCGGCACGGAAGTCGGCATTAAGCCGGCGGCGCAGGGCAGTGCTTACCTTGCCGTTCATCAGGGCGAAGATAAGGCGGTAGTCTAAGGTGGTGGTGGGAGTCATACGCAGAAACTTTGTTTTTGTTTGTGCAAAGATAGTGATTTTGCGCCTTAAAATGTCGTAGTTTGTCAGTAAAATAAAAAAGATTGTTGTCTGTTCAGGGTCAGTTGGGCTTGCCTGTATATTTATATAATATGTTCGCGCGTACATTATTTTATTTATATAAGCGGTGACTGGAAAGGTTTTCATCTTCTAAAATGGGCACTTGCAGAGAGGGTGCGAATATGTATGTAAAGGAGGTTTTTTCAGGTTTTTTAGCAGTAAAAACGGAAATAAATGCTAATAAATGTCATTTTGTGGTGCTAAAATGTGGTTGGTTTAATAAGATTTCTTAATTTTGTCCCTTACATAGTGTAACTATGTCCGCGTGATTAAATCAAAATTATATAAATTTAAACTCAATGTGTATGAAAAACCGTTTATTCAGGTTTAGCAAGAAGCTCTTTGGAACAATGGGCTTGCTATTGATTGGCGCGTTGATGTATTCTTGCTCTGACGACTATGATTTGCCAGACAAGACGCCAGGTTGGTTGGGTTCGAGTATCTATGATTACTTGACGGATCCCGCCAATGGCAACTACACCAACATGGTCAGGCTGATCGATGATTTGGATTTCGCTACCGTGCTCGGCAAGACCGGTAGTAAGACTCTGTTTGTGGCCGACGACGAGGCTTTCGCGGAGTTCTACAAAAGCAACAGCTGGGGCGTGAGCAGTTACGACGAGCTCACCGATGCGCAGAAGAAACTGCTTCTGCACACCGCCATGCTTGACAACCCCTACCTGCTGGAGATGTTGCCTAACCTCTCATCGAACAACCAGAATTCTACCGGCTCCTACTTGGAGAAGAATCAGTGTATGCGTAGGCCAACTTCGCTCAACATCACCGACTCTATTTCATTCTTCAGTTGGAACGACCCTGCCATTCCTACCACCAACAATGCCAGTGACCGCGATTACTGGGCTCGTTTCCGCGAGCAGTCGAAGGGCGGTTTGTATATGGCTGGCGACGCTACCGTGCCCATGATGATCCACTGGATTAACGGCCAGATGGAGGAGCAGGGCATCACCGACGAGGACTTTGAGATAATCGTTGGTCGCCCGCGCCAGAAGAATGATGTATATATATATGGTAGTAAGATTGTGGAGCAGGACATCACCTGCCAGAACGGTTATATCGACCGCATGGACCGCGTGCTCCTGGCTCCGACCAACCTGGCCGAGATGATTCGCACCAACGGCCAGACCAATCTCTTCAGTCACCTGCTGGACCGCTTCAGTGCCCCGTTCTATAGCTCCAGCCTTACCAACTCGCTGCGTCAGCTGCCCGGCTACGAGGCCGTTGACTCTGTGTTTGAGAAGCGCTACTTTGCCGCCCGCTCGCAGAATGGTGCAGCCCTTGAGACTGACCCGCAGAACAGGCGCGTGAGCTACTTCCTCAACTACGACCCGGGATGGAATACCTACTTCAACGCCAGCCATGGCGTGCAGCAGGATATCGCTGCCATGTTCGTACCCTCCGACGAGGCTATGGGCAAGTACTTCCTCCCCGGCGGCGGTGGTGAGTTCCTGATGAACGCTTACTCTATCCTGCCCAACACTGCAGAAAACCTGGAGGTCAACCTCGACCAGATTCCCCTTGAGGTTATCCAGGCTCTTATCAATAACCTTATGAAGATTTCCTTCATCGAGTCTGTGCCGAGCAAGTACCTCAGCATCATGAACGATGCTCGCGACCCGATGTTCTCCGACGTCAACTCTGTGGAGGAATATCGTCAGAAGATAGACACCTGTCTCATTGCCAACAATGGCGTTGCCTACGTCATGAACGAGGTGCGCACCCCGGCCAAGTATGCCTCTGTGTCCGCTCCTGCCCTGGTAGGCGACAGCCTGAGGATTTTCAACTGGGCCATCACGGCTGATGACAAGTACATCACCAACCCCAATGCAGCCCCGCTGAATGCATTTATCTCCACCTACCTGCTGGCCATGAGCTCCAACTTCAGCTTCTTCATCCCCACGGACAACGCTCTCAAGCGCTACTACGACCCCGTGTCGATGGTTTACAGCCAGCCCTACATGCTTGCCTTCAACTTTGACAGCAAGAATGTGGCCAACCCCATCTCGGCTTACGCTTACAAGTATGACCCCTACACCCATCAGACCGACTCGGTCCGCATGACCACCACCATCAAGGCTGCCCAGCTCAACAACCGTCTGAAGGACATGCTTGATGCTCACATCATCGTCCATGACTCCGACGACGTTGACGGCATCCTCAGCGGCAAGACCTTCTACACCACCAAGGGCGGTGCCCCCATCAAGGTTATCAATCCTGAGCAGGGCATCCACGGCGGTAAGGTGCAGGGCGCATGGCAGATTGAGCACGATGAGTATTGCAACATACAGGAGATTTTCGACCAGAGCCGCAAGACCAATGGCTATGGTAACGGTATGACCTACATCATCGACCGCCCCATCCAGGCTACCGTTCACTCTGTTTATAATGTTCTCAACGCCAACGGTGCCGAGGATTCACCTTACAGCAAGTTCTTCGAGCTCTGCCAGGTCAACCCCACCGTGATTGAGGAGGCCGGATTCGTGGATGACGAGACCCTCTTCCCCGACCGCACCAAGAAGGACAAGGGCCTGGAGAAGTATAATATCTTCACCGCCAACAACCCATGTATGGACTACAACGTGCGCTTCTTCAGCACCTATCGCTACACCGTCTATATCCCCACCAACTCCGCTGTGGAGGCCGAGATAGAGAAGGGTCTGCCCACATGGGAGAGCATTGAGGAGTTTATCAACAATGCCAAGCAGGAGATTCAGTACAAGGAAGAGCACAGCTCCATCTATAATCCTGAGGAGGACACCAAGGCCTACAAGCTCAAGGCTCAGGCCATGTGTACTGCCCTGCTCAACTTTGTGAAGTATCATTTCCAGGATGACGCTATCTATAACGACAAGGTCGCCCTCCCCGCTACGGCTTTCGAGACGGCTTGTATCAATGCTGAGACCAACCGCTACATCACCCTCACCGTACAGCGCGGCGGTTTCAACAACTTTAGCATCACCGACCAGGCTGGCAACACCCGTCACATCAACTCCTCGCGCAACAACATCCTGACGCGCGACCTCCAGTTCGACAAGGCTGGCTCAGGTGCCACCACCATTGAGACATCTTCGTTTGCTGTGCTGCACCAGATTGACGGTGTCCTCAACTTCACCAAGCTGCCCGGTGGCAGATATGAAGGCCTCTACGACACTTCTGCTAAGGCCAGGAAGTTCATGGCAAAGTACCCAATCAGATAAACAAGTGCAACTATGAATAAGATAAAGTATCTATTGTTACTCTTCCTTTGCTGTGGCCTGAGCCTGTCTTATGCCCAGAAGAGGATTTCGGGACACGTCTTTAATCCCAAGGACGGTCCTATCATGATGGCAAATGTGCTTGAGATTGATGCCAACAACCGTATTCAGTCTTCAACCACCACCGATATGAGTGGTAACTTTGCCTTGACTATCAAGAATCCCAAGAACAAGCTGAAGGTTTACTTCTACGGCTACCGTGCCTTTGAGCAGGTGATTGGTGAGAAGACATCCTTCCGCATCCAGCTGGTTGACAACACCCAGGCCCTCAAGGAGGTCAAGGTCACCGGCCGCAAGGTGGTTAAGTCCAACGGCCTCACCATTCCTGAGCGCGAGGTGTCAGTAGCCACCCAGAAACTTGATATGGATGAGATGAAGGGTCTGGCCTTCGAGTCTGCCGACCAGGCGCTGCAGGGCCAGATTGCCGGTCTCGACGTTGTGGCCAACTCCGGTAACCTCGGTTCGGGTATGAGTATGCGTGTGCGTGGTGTCACCACCATCAGCGGCAACCAGGAGCCCCTTATCGTAGTCGATGGCCACATTCTGGAGAACTACTCCTCCACCGACATCGACCTTCAGGATATGGACAACCAGGAGCAGTTTGCCAACCTGCTGTCCGTAAACGTGGAGGATATCAAGTCCATCGAGGTTAAGAAGGACGCCGGTGCCTGCGCCATGTGGGGATCGCGCGGTTCCAACGGTGTAATTGAGATTACCACCCGCCGTGGTGCCAAGGGTAAGACCAGGGTCAGCGGCAACTACTATTTCTCAGGCAGCTGGCAGCCCGCAGGCATGAAGATGCTCAACGGTGACGGCTACACCATGATGCTCAAGGAGGGTTATTTCAACCCCCGCCAGAGCGACCTCACCTCAAACATCCTGGAGCTCATGTACAACCCCGAGCGCCCGATGTACTACAACAACTACAACAAGAACACCGACTGGGTTGACGAGGTAACACAGTTTGGCCAAGCCCACAAGTTCTATGTAAACCTCAGCGGTGGTGGCGACCAGGCACAGTTCCGCGTTTCTGCCGGTTACGACCACGAGACCGGTACCATCATCAAGCAGGTGCTCGACCGCTTCTCCACCCGTATGACCCTCGACTATCAGGTGTCTAACCGCATCCAGTTCAGCTCTAACTTCAGCCTTACCTATACGAAGAACAAGCAGAACTACACCGACATTCTTGCCAAGGCTTACAACGCCATGCCTAACATGAGCGTATGGCGCTACGACGGCGACGAGAACACCGGCGAGTACTTCAAGATGTATCGCACAGCCGGTAACACGGGATCCGCCTATTACAATGCTGACGGTTCCATCAAGGACGGCTACAGCTCCTACTATCTGAAGGACATGGTTGACAACGGTAACCCCGTGGCCATAGCCAACCTCTCTTGGAAGCACACCAGCCAGTATCAGATAGTTCCCCAGTTTGAAATCAGGTATAAGCTGTTAGGCATCGATGCCAGCAAGACTCAGCTCAACTACCGTGGTGAGGTCTATATGAACTCAACCTCCAACACCACTGAGGCTTACTATCCTGGCGTGCTTTCTTCCTCCGACTGGTCAGAAGGTATCAACCTTGCAGGAACCTCCTCCTCGCGCGGTCTTACCTTCACCACCCAGCACGACCTGACCTTCATTCCCAAGCTGAGTGAGGATCACAGCCTGTCGTTCCTGTTCCGTGGAGAGCTGAGCACCTACACCGGCTCCAGCCAGACTCTTAACTCCACTGGTCTCGTCGGTGGCATCACTGACCCCACTGTAGAGGCCTATCTTGTTAGGGGTGATGGTGTTCCTTCTACCAGCACCTCCAAGTCTCATGGCTTGAGCTTCCTGACCACGGCTCACTACTCCTACAAGTCAAAGTACTCCCTCGACGCCACCCTGCGTGCCGACGGTAGCACTTCCTTCGGTAAGGACAAGCGCTGGGGTTATTTCCCCGCAGTTTCCGCCCGTTGGAACATCAGCGACGAGTATTTCTTCCGTCCCTTCAAGAAGGTCGTAAACATGCTGGCCTTCCGTCCGGGTTGGGGTATCACGGGTAACGCCCCCTCCACCAACTCCACCATATTTAATAAGTACTCCGGCAACGGCACCTACGCCACCGGCCGTAACAACATGTCGGCCATCCGCCCAACCAATATGCGCCTCACTACCCTCCAGTGGGAGAAGACCAGCTCTTGGAACATGGGCTTCAACCTCGGCCTCTTTGATGCCCTTGTGGAGTTTGACTTCAATATCTATCAGAAGCGCACCACCAACCTCTTGCAGCAGGGCGTGAGCATTCCTACCTCCACCGGTTTCTCCTCTCTGGAGTGGGCCAACGTAGGTTCTCTGAAGAACACCGGTTGGGAACTTGCTGCCAACACCCGTCCGCTCCTGCCCAAGGAGAGCAAGTTTAACTTCAGGCTTAAGTTCAACGCTTCGCAGAACAAGAACCGCATCACCTCTATGGATGCCAGCGTGCTGAGCACGATAAACAAGGACTTTGATTACGCTAACGAAAATTACCTCAGCCGCGTTCAGATAGGCAACGCCCTCTACTCCATCTACGGTTTCCGCTACCTGGGCGTTTACCGCTATGACTACGACCACTCTGGCTACTTTGCCGACGAGTCGAAGAACGCAGTCTATGGCGAGAACACCGCAGCCGCAGCCGCAGCCCGCGGAGAGAACGCCAGCTGTCCTATCGCTTACGATGCCAACGGCAATATCATCTTCGATGCCAGCGGCAATCCGCTCCGTATGTACTACAACTACGGTGCTACCAACTATCAGTTCTCCGGTGGTGATGCCATGTATGAGGATATCAACCACGACGGACAGATCAATGAGCTGGATATCGTCTATCTTGGCAACTCCAACCCGACCTTCACCGGCGGTTTCGGTATTGACTTCACCTACGGCCGTTGGCAGCTGAAGACCAGCTTCAACATCCGTACCGGTGCCAAGATAGTCAACCTTGCCCGTATGTATGCTGAGGATATGCGTACCAACAAGAATCAGTCGAGGGCCGTCAACTGGCGCTGGCGCAAGAACGGTGATATCACCGAAATTCCCCGTGCGCTCAACACCAATGCCGGTTCTTCCTACAACGCACTGGCCTCCGACCGCTACGTAGAGTCTGGCGACTTCATCCGTCTGCAGTATGTGCAGCTCTCCTATCAGTTCGACCCCAAGGTGGTAAGCCGTCTTGGCCTGAAGGGCTTGAGGTTCTCTGCATCCGGCAACAACCTCTTCTTCCTCTCCAGGTATAAGGGCGTTGACCCCGAGCACTCTGCTGCCGGTTACTCCCCCGCCTTTGACTCTTCGAAGACTCCGCGTTCACGTTCCGTTACATTCAGCTTGACGGTTGATTTCTAAACTCTAAATATCAGGAAATATGAAATACAAGAATATATATAATAAGGTAATCCTCTCGCTCGGCATGGTGCTGGCAGGATTGTTTACCTCTTGTAGCGCGGTAGACGATTTCCTCACGGTATATCCTACCAACCAGATTACCAGTGAGACATTCTGGGAGGACAAGGGCGACCTTAACAGTGTGCTTAACTCCTGCTACACCCAGTTCTATGCCAACCGCGACGCCAACGCCGGCTATCATCCTCTGATTCAGGAGATGTTTGTGTGGGGTGAGCTTCGCTCTGACAACTTCCTCCTTACCTCTGAGAGCAATGAGGATCTGAAGAACATTATGAACGCAAACCTCCTGCCAACCAACAAGTGGTTTGATTGGTCAATGTTCTATACTGGCATTTCCTACTGCAACCTTTGTTTGGAAAAAGGCCCTGAAGTAGTGGACAAGGACGCCAGTTTCTCCGAAAATGACTGGAAGCCCATTGAGGCTGAGCTCAAGGCCCTGCGTGCCCTCTACTATTTCTATCTGGTTCGTGCTTTCCGCGATGTTCCTTTCGTTACCAAGGCTACCGATACCAGCGAGGGTGCTACCGACCCCGTTCCGCAGGTTGAATCCGAGGAGATTCTCACCTTCCTCATCAACGACCTTGAGGGCGTGAAGGACTATGGTATGATCAACTATGGTAGCGAAGACCTCAACAGGGCCCGCTTTACCCGCAACGGTATCTATGCCCTGCTCGCCGACATCTATCTCTGGAGAGCATCCAAGAACTCCTCTGCCGACTCCATCGCCAAGTATCCGGGCGAGGCAGAGGCTGACTACCGCAAGGTAATTGAGTACGCTGACTACCTCATTCAGGATGGTCTGCGCCAGTTCCGCGAGGCAAGGACCGATTTCTATGGCTCCGACCGCTCCCCCTTCAAGGGTGAGGACGTAATCCCCCTCCCCCTTTATACCACTGAGAAGAGCAGGCGCGTAAATGATGTGCCCTACAACACAATCTTCGGCGAAAAGTATTCTCTTGAGGGTATTTTTGAGATTGCCTTCGATGGTTCGGTAAACAAGAATAGCGTATTTACCACCTTCCTGGGCTCTGCCAGCAGCAACCGCCTCAACAGTGGTGCTTTGTCGGCAGCCTCTCCCTATCAGAGCGTTAACGTCAAGCCCGATGACGGCAACGTAGCATACTCCAAGACCGACCTCCGTTACTATGAGAACATAGAGAAGACCACCGGCTCTTCATCCTCGGCTGTTTACAATATTATAAAGTACACGGCTAGAAACGTAGTGACAGACGGAGCAGACGACATCACTAACAGCAACGCATCCATCAGTTACAGCAGCTGGCGTTCAAGCGGTGACTATGATGCCAACTACATCATCTACCGTATGTCAGACGTGCTGCTGATGAAGGCCGAGGCCATTGCCTGCCTCCACGAGTACATCCTCCAGAGCGACGATGAGGAGGAGATGCGCGACGGCTTCCGCGTAGCCAAGGCCGTCTTCGCGCGCTCCAATCCTATGATTACCGACGAGGATGACCTGAAGTTTGAGAACTACAACACCGGCCAGGCTCTCGAGGAGTTCGTGCTCCGCGAGCGTCAGCGCGAGTTCTTTGGTGAGGGCAAGCGCTGGTTCGACCTCGTGCGCTACGCTTTGCGCCAGGGCAACACCAGCAAGATGCTCAACATCCTTACCCTCAAGTATTCCACCAACGCAAGCGCCATCAAGGCCAAGCTGGCAACCATCAACTCTCTTTTCAATCCTGTATATGAGAGCGAGATTAAGGTTAACACTGCCCTTGTACAGAATCCTGCTTGGATAACTGATGAAACAATCGTCAAGAACTGATGACTGATTAAAACAGACTAATAATATTACCGCAAAAAAATACATTTAGTTATGAACAGCAAGTATATTAAATGGCTCACAGGCGGATTGCTTGGGCTGATAGCTGTCTTCAGCCTCGGTTCCTGCTCTGATGACCATTATGATTTGAATAGCACCAATGCCACGGGTTCTCTCTATGACAACCTTGCGGCTGTTGAGGATTGCGACTCCTTCCTGATGATTCTCAATAAGTCTATCGTCAACAAGAAGTCCTACGGCACCCCTGCCTCCCTCACCTATGGCGAGCTGCTCAAGGGCACCAAGGCTCTCACCGTTTGGGCTCCCAAGAATGGCACCTACAACGCCAAGTTCTGGCTCGACAAGCTCGACGAAGCTGCCCGGCTTGATGCTGCCGGCGACCGCGTGGCTGCTGCCGAAGCCTATAAGATAGTGGAGAAGCAGTTCTCTCAGAATCACCTCTCCTACTTCAACTACAACGGCGTTCCCGCCGAGGGCAAGCGCATCACTCTGGCCAACGGCAAGTATGCCACCTACGACGGCACCAGCATCAAGAATGTTGAGATACTGCCCGGTGCAGAGAACAATGTAGCCTCTGTCAACGGTACACTCCATGTGCTGGAGGCCAACATTCCCTATGCCTATGACCTCCGCGAGATTATCGACGCAACCCCCGAGCTCTCCAATATGCACGACTACATCGTCAAGAACGATACACTCGTCTTCATGGAGGAGTTCAGTACTGAGGGCTCTGTGGTGGAAGGTAAGATGCAGTATGTTGACTCCTTCTTCTTCGAGAACAACAAGGTGATGCCCTCCATCGCTAACCGTGCCGACTCACTGGCCGCCGCCATCTATTTCACCAACGATGCGTGGACCCAGGCCATTGAGCACATGAAGACTTTTTATCAGTATAAGCCTGTTTATGCCTACCTTGACGAGCGCAACAATCTCTTCGCCGACTCCATCCGCTCCGACTCCCTCCAGGAGGCCAAAGCTGTGGAGGCACTCTTCAAGAATACCTACTATAGCCTCTATGAGCAGAAGGGATTTGATGTTGAGAACGCCAGTGTAGAGTCCGTAAAGAACTTCTTCGAGACAGCCGACTCGCTCGTCTCCACCGAGTACTACGGCCGCAACTCCCGCTACCATCAGCACGCTCCGCAGTGCAACGAGCTCACCGACCATCAGACTCCCGTCGAGGCGTCCAACGGCTATGCCTTTATTCTCGACAAATTCAACTTCAAGGCCAACCGCGCATGGCAGTTTGACATCCCCTATGAGATAGAGGGTGGCTACCTTGTCAGCACCAAGGACTCCAAGTCACTCTCCACGGCATCGCCCACCGGTGTGCGCCACATCGTTTCCGACGGCAATCGCAATCCCGATGTCATCGGCCATGTCAGCGAGGGTATGTATCAGGAGTTTGTGCCGAGCTCCTCGGCTGCTAACCCGCAGGTAACGTTCAAACTTAACGGGATTCTCTCCGGCACCTACGACATCTATGTGGTAATCGTTCCTGAGAACATGACCGACGCTTTCAACACAGCCCCCAAGGCCAACAAGTTTAACGCCATGCTTACCTACGACTATGGCGATGACGGCAAGCCCCTCACCGTTACAGCCGAAGGTCCTGAGAAGGGTTCCTTCCTGTCTGACGTAGCCAAGGTGGACACCATCCTCCTCTTTGAGGACTTCAAGTTCCCCTCATGCTACTATCAGATTTATGACTCACAGCCGATGCTTACCATCACCAGCGCCCTCAAGCTGGCCGACCGTAAGACCTGTACCCCCAACTTGAACATCGACTGCATCCTCCTGGTTGCTAAAGATGAATAAGCCAACAAACTTAAAAAATAGTACACAATGAAAAAGATAATCAGCAACAATCTATTCGGAAAGGTTTTTGGCTTAGCCTTGAGCCTGTTCTTCCTTGCCGGCGCTACGCCCCTCTATGCTCAGGACGACGTTACTGAGGATGAGGAGGTAGTAGAAGAGCAGGAGGAAGTGATGATCAAGCGTCCTGTTATCGCCAAGACTCCCACCTACGAGATGCGTGAGGTGAAGGGTTACATTGTTGATGCTGCCACCCGCAAGCCCCTGGCTGGTGTGCGCGTGCAGTCGCTCAATGACCCTCGCTATTCGGCTATGACAGGCGAGGACGGTACCTACACCCTCTCAATCCCAGTGTTTGTTACCACCCTCTATATCTCTACCCCTGAGTACAACCCCGTGCAGATTCCCGTAAGGGACAGCGAGCAGACCACCATGATGTACAGCTCGGTGTTCAACTCCTTCTACAAGTCTGCCAACCAGGTGTTCACCAAGGCTGAGGCCTCCAAGAGCAATTCCTCTGCCGTCTCTGTTGAGACCGACATTGAGAATGCCCTCAACGCCAGCGTTTTCACCACTATGCGTGGCGGTATGCCTGGTCAGGGAGCCAATATGCTCATCAACGGTATTACCTCCCTCAACACCACCTCTCAGCCCCTCGTAGTGGTTGACGGTGTGGTTTGGGATATGCAGTATGACCGCTCGACCTCCCATCAGGGATTCTTCAACAATGTGCTCAGCATCATCGACCCCGAGGATATAGATAATGTACGCGTGCTCAATACCGGTACAGCCATCTATGGTGCCAAGGGTGCCAACGGTGTGATTGAAATCACCACCAAGCGTGCCAAGGAGCGTGCCACCCGCATCAATGTTCGCCTCTATGGCGGCTTTGAGACTCGCCCCAACACCATCGACGTGCTCAACGGTACTCAGTATCGTAACTACCTCACCGGCATCCTCGGTACCTACGAGCCCAACGACGGCAGCTCCATTACCTCTGCCCTGCAGGGCATTGCCGGCCAGCCGTTTATGAACGAGGATCCCTCCTACACCTACTACGACCTCTATCACAATAACACCGACTGGCAGAAGGGTCTCTATAAGACAGCCTTCACCCAGAACTACCGTGTTAACGTGCAGGGTGGTGACGACATCGCCCTCTATGGCCTGTCGCTCGGTTACACTGAGTCGGACGCTACTGCCAAGAAGAACGACTTCAGCCGCCTGAATATCCGTTTCAATACCGATATTATCTTCAGCAGCCGCATCGACGCTTCTGTTGACATCTCCTATGGCCGCGTAACCTACAACCTCCGCGACAACGGTTGGGCTCCCGACTATAGCTCGTTCAACATCTCTTCGCCCAACGTGCTGGGTCTCATTGATGCTCCTATGATCAGCAAGACCGAGTACTTCATCTATTGGGACGAGGCCACCCGCTCCAACAAGGTGGGCCCCAACCCCAATGTTTATTCGGGCAAGACCTTTACCGACACCTACAACCCCTTCCGCTTCGGTATCAACTACGGCACCGATGCAACGGCCAACCCCTACTGGATTCTGCGCAACGGCGCGGGCGACAACAAGAACTTCCAGGAGCAGTCACAGTTCTCCATCAATTTCAACCCCCGCTACCAGATCAACTCATACCTCCAGTTGGCTGACCGTTTCAGCTATATCGTTAACCGCACCTCCGAGATGTACTACATGCCTTACGACGGCACGCCTCAGAAGTATGCCGAGGGCATCGGTACCATCTCCAGCGTAGTGCGCACACTCTATGGCGACGAGTCAACGGTGTTCAACAATCTCTACCTCACCTTTGACAAGAAGATGGCAGCTCACGCCCTCAGGGCAACCGCAGGATTCCGCCTGGCTTCCTACAACTTCTCCAACAGCTTCATCTCCGCCTACAACAACACCAACGATAAGATGCCTAACATGTCGCCGTCACTCCAGTACCATACCTACGGAGGTACTAACGACAAGTGGCTCAACATGGCCTACTATCTCGATGCATCTTATAACTACAAGAACAAGTACTATGTCAACGGAACCCTCACCGCTGAGTCCTCATCACGCTTCGGCAAGAATACCAAGGAGGGCATCAAGCTCTTCGGTGTAAACTGGGGTCTCTTCCCCTCCTTGCAGGCAGCATGGCTCATCTCTTCCGAGCCTTGGTTTGACGCTTCGGCTGTCAACTTCCTCAAGCTCTCTGCAGGCTACGAGGAGTCCGGTAACGACAATATCGACTACTACGCTTCGCGTACCTACTTTGCCAACCAGAAGTATCTGGACCGCGCTACGTCGCTCAACCTGGCTAACATCGCCAACTCCAAGATTCAGTGGGAGACCACTCGCCGCTTCAACGTAGGCCTGGAGACCAGCCTCTTCGACAACCGCGTCAACCTGGGTGTCAACCTCTTCTGGAGCAAGACCTCCAACCTCCTGTCAAAGGTTAACCTCGACTATCTGGCAGGTCTGCCCTTCATGTGGGCCAACTCGGGCTCCATGACCAACAAGGGCTTCGACATCAACGCCAACCTCATCCTGCTCAACACCAAGAACTTCAAGTGGAAGGCAGGCTTCTCCATCGGTCACTACACCAACGAGATTTCCAGCCTACCCGCTTCCACCATCACTACCTACAACCTTGATGCAGCAGGCTCCAAGGCTGATGTCTATCAGACCATTCAGGGCTACACCTCCTCCATCTACGGAGTCAACAATGTGCTCACCAGCAAGGGCAAGGCAGCAGGTGTGTTCTATGGATTTAAGACCGATGGCATCTTCACCGACGATGCCACTGCCTCCTCCGCAGGCAAGTATGGCTATCTGCGCTATCCCACCGGCTTTGCCGGCGATCCCTACCGCAACTTCAAGGCCGGTGATGTTCACTTCATCGACCAGAACGGTGACGGCTGGATCTCCGAGGCTGATATGGTAGAGATTGGCGACCCCAATCCCGATATCTATGGCAACATCTTCACCTCGCTCAACTGGAAGAACTTCACCCTCGACGTTATCTTCAAGTATTCGCTTGGCAACGATGTGTTCAACTATCAGCGCTCACAGCTTGAGGCTGGCAACAACCTCTGGAACCAGACCGCCGCTATGGCTAACCGCTGGACCTACGACGGACAGGCCACCAACATCCCGCGTGCAGTGCTCACCTCCTCCTCCGAGTGGGTTAACAACGAGCGCTTCTCCGACCGCTGGATTGAGGACGGCTCCTTCCTTAAGCTCAAGAATGTGCGCCTTACCTACAATCTGCCCCTCTCCCTCTCTTGGCTGCAGGGTCTGGCTGTATGGGCTGAGGCCAACAACCTGGTTACCCTTTCCAAGTACACCGGTTCTGATCCGGAGTTCTCTGTTGGCAACGGCACCCTCTATCAGGGTATCGACGCAGGCATGCTGCCCAGCTCGCGCAGCTTCAACTTCGGTGTAACTATTAACCTGTAAAATAATACTACGATGAAAAATAAATCAATCCTTTCGCTCTTGACCTTCGTAATGTCAGCCATGCTGCTGACAACCTCATGCGAAGACATGCTTACACCGGACCTGGAACGCTACGCCAGCGAGAAGGAGTTTGGCAAGGATTCCATCTACTCTGCACTGGGCGTGCTACGCAGCATCCAGAATGTGGCTGAGCGCACAGTGCTGCTGGGTGAGTGCCGCGGCGACCTCGTTACCGACGGCGTATATACTACCGACTCCATTGGCAATATCATCAACTTCGGCGAGACCGACAATGGCTCCTCTGTCCTGCTCAACGTGGCTGACTTCTACCACGTCATCAATTCCTGCAACTTCTATCTGGCCAACGTGGACACCACCGTCACCCAGAACAATGTGAAGATTATGCAGCGCGAGTGGGCACAGGTGCAGGCCATGAGGGGCTGGGCCTATATCCAGCTGGTGCGCCTCTATGGCGAGGTGCCCTTTGTCACCGCTCCCGTCATGAGCACCAACGAGGCTGAGGATATGCAGAAGAGTGCCCCCAGGGTTAACTCTGCCAATCTGGTTGACATGCTTGCTGAGGCCGGTCTTACCCGCGCCCTTGAGCTGCAGAACGCCCTTGGCATGCCCGACTACGGCAGCTTCAGCGGCGGTGGCGGCACCTATAGTTCGCAGGCCAACCTCTTCCCCGTGCAGCTTGTGCTGGGCGATGCCTACCTGATGAAGAATGACTATGCCAATGCCGCAACTCAGTATTATAACTACTATCAGTTTGTGAAAAGGGAGAATCCTTCTTTGATTTCCGGGACGGAAGGTGCAATAGCCTTCACATTTTCTGTTGACGGCGTAGAGTCTAAGGTTGTAAGTTCTGGTAACCTGTATCAGTCGGTCACTGAGAACGGTATTGGTGACGGTGAGCTGATTACCTCTTCTACTGGAGCCTCCACTTCTGCCAATGGCCGTGTGCTTGACGTACTGCAGAATGTTACAGGTTTCTACATGGAGCATGGCATGCTCTCTGCCCACGAGCAGAATCAGCAGCTTATCCCTTCCAACCAGTACATCTCCCTCAGCGAATCTCAGCGTTTCAATTCCTTTGAGGATGACAATGGCGTCTTTAAGCGCGAGGAGTATGCCGGTGGCGACGGTCGCCGCTATGCTTGGGCTCCCAATGTAACATTCCGCAACGGCAACCGCAGCAATATCATCTCTAAGTATGCTATGCCTCGGAGTGCCCTTCATATCGGTTCCACTATCCGCTATGCTTCTTTCTTCAAGAATTATCAGATTCCTTTCTACCGCAACACCATGGTGCTGCTGCGCTATGCTGAGGCCATCAACCGCCTCGGATTCCCCGAGCTCGCCTTTGGTATCCTGAAGGACGGCCTCTTCACCGAGAATATGCCTACCATCGGCAACCTCGACATCGCCAAGGAGGTTACCAAACTGGAGAAGATTATGGACACCGAGGCCGATACTCTCGTTCGCGTGGACACCATTCCCGCTGTCCTTGTGGGTAAGGTTGTCAACGATGGTCTGAGTGCCAAGGCTGACTATAACCATGACTCCACCTCCGTGGTTTATGCCACTGAGACCGACACCCTCTATGTGGGCGACACTATCTGGGTTAACCCCCGCGAGGGCTATCCCCTCACCCTCTCCGACATTCCCGAGAGCGTGCAGGAATCATGGCTCGGCGTAGAGTATATGCTTGACCCGAGAGCCCTCTCCGGCGGTATGTACTATCTCTCTCAGGAGGAGCGTGCCAATATGGCCAAGTATCCGTTCTTCGACTTCTCTGACGCCTCCATTTGGAGCTCATCCAGCCTGTCGGAGAGCTATGCATCATTCGGCGTTCATGCCCGCGGCTGTGGTAACATAGCCGGCATTGAGGACACTGTCTATACCTATGCTCGCCAAGTGGCCGAGAAGGTGGCCGAGGACTATGCCCGCACCAACAGCCTCTCTTATGAGGAACAGCAGGCGTATGCTAAGACCCTCTATAGCGGCGACACACTCCTCGTTACTGACAAGGAGACCATCATCAATGCCGTGGAGAACCTCATCGTTGACGAGAACGCCCTTGAGACAGCCTTTGAGGGTCACCGCTTCACCGACCTCATCCGCTTTGCTGAGCACAAGAGCAACGCCGGCATCAACGGCACTGAGTGGCTCGCATGGAAGATTGGCCGTCGCAACAAGAACGTGACCGATCCCGCCGCCGAGGTGGACAAGGACCTTGAGTCGAAGATGAAAGACAAGACCAACTGGTATCTGCCCATGCCGTAGCGCCTGGGCATCTGCCTCCCTCTCTTGCAGGAGAGAAGTCCTCTTCTCTCGGGAGGAAATAAATACTCTTCAGGGGTGGAGCCGCGCGGCTCCACCCCTGAGTCTTTTGGCTATTCGTGGCTTGTCGGGCGTTATTCCAGTTCTTTTGGTTTGGCAACAATATAGCAGTTGGCATTAATATGGCGATAACTGTTATTTCATACACCCCTGTCGGTCATAGTTACTTTCATACGCCCCCGGCCTTTCAGGCCACCCCCTCTATCTTAGAGGGGGAG